>Ga0210009_1000038_pt1 | contig 157967 bp, 151 predicted proteins | sample CryGeyCG2114_065_FD_185457 | JGI IMG/M metagenome (GOLD analysis project Ga0210009, IMG submission 185457) | Groundwater microbial communities from aquifer - Crystal Geyser CG12_big_fil_rev_8/21/14_0.65 (SPAdes) (version 2) | ecosystem: Environmental > Aquatic > Deep subsurface > Groundwater ...
AAAATATTATGGCACAACAAAACGCTTTCTCGGAATTGGCAACAATGCGTCCTATATAAATCAATGACTTACGATAGACAGCGGGGGTCGAAAGCGCTTATTACGCGAAACTTACGTTAAAGTCCGGTTAACGTGAAAGAAGAGGATGTCATGCCGGGCAACGACCCGGCATCCATGAATGCGGGGCCATGGATTGCGGATCGTGGTCCGCAATGACAGCCGACTTGCATGCTTCGGGGTGGCTTGACTGCCATGGCAGTTAGCGCTGCCTGTCCAGCAAATACAGCAGCTGCGCTTTGACTTCAGGCCATTCGCCCGCGCGCAGGCTGTACATCACGGTGTCGCGGATGGTTCCGTCGCGGCGCAGGGCGTGGCCACGGATCACGCCGTCTTTGTGGGCGCCCAGGCGCTCGATGGCTGCTTGCGAGGCAAAGTTGAAGTTGTCGGTGCGCCAGCCCACCACGTTGCATCCCAAAGTTTCGAAAGCATGGGTCAACAGCAGCAGCTTGCAAGTGGTGTTCACAAAGCTGCGCTGCACGCTTTTGGCATACCAGGTGTAGCCAATCTCGACGCGCTTCACGGCCGGGATGATGTCGTGGTAGCTGCTGCTGCCCAGCACCTGGCCAGAGTCGGCTTGCGTGACGGCAAAAGCAAAGCGGTTACCCGCCTGGCGCATGGCCAGCGCGTCTTCGATGTACTGGCGCGTGTGCTCGGGCTCGGGCACAGAGGTGACGCGAATATTCCACAACGCACCGTCAGCAGCAGCAGCGCGCAAGCCGGCTTCGTGGTCGAGTGCCAATGGCAGCAGGGTGATGCCGCGCGCGGACAGGATGACAGGTTCAACAAATGTCATTCAAAGTCTCCAAAAGGTTCCCTAAGCTGCAAGCCAGACAAAGGTATCGCGTGGTAGTCGGTATGGGCAACCCCCGATTTCTGGTACTCCAGCATGAGGGGGCTGCCCATACCGGCTACCGCGCGGGGAGCACAGATACAGCCCGCGCGGGTGCCCCTACTGTTTGCGCACGGATACACCATGAATAGCGTCATGCGTCTTCAGCGGTTGCGGCTCTGCATGAACACCAGCTTCTCAAACAGCGTCACGTCCTGCTCGTTCTTCAACAATGCACCCACCAGCGGCGGCACCGCCACCTTGTCGTCGGCAGTCTGCAAAACAGACGCTGGGATGTCTTGCGCCATCAGCAGTTTCAGCCAGTCCAGCAGTTCGCTGGTGGATGGCTTTTTCTTCAGGCCCGGCAGATTGCGAACGTCAAAAAACGTTTTCATGGCGGCACTGAGCAACTCGGCCTTCAGGCCGGGAAAGTGCACGTCCACGATTTGCTTCATGGTGGTGGCATCGGGGAACTTGATGTAGTGGAAGAAGCAGCGGCGCAAAAAGGCGTCGGGCAGCTCTTTTTCGTTGTTGGAGGTGATGAACACCAGCGGGCGGTGTTTGGCGCGGATCAGCTCACGGGTTTCGTAGCAGTAGAACTCCATGCGGTCGATCTCGCGCAGCAAGTCGTTCGGGAACTCGATGTCGGCCTTGTCAATTTCGTCAATCAGCAGCGCCACCGGTTGGTCGGCCGTGAAGGCTTGCCACAAGACGCCTTTGACGATGTAGTTGTGGATGTTTTTGACGCGTTCGCCGCCATCGACATCGGCCAGTTGCGAGTCGCGCAGGCGACTGACGGCGTCGTATTCATACAACCCTTGCTGCGCCTTGGTGGTGCTTTTGATGTGCCATTGCAGCAGCGGCAGTTTCAGGGCGCCTGCCACTTCTTCGGCCAGCATGGTCTTGCCGGTGCCGGGTTCGCCCTTGACCAGCAGCGGGCGCTGTAGGGTGATGGCGGCGTTGACGGCCAGCATCAGGTCGGAGGTGGCGACGTAGTTGGGGGTTCCTTGGAATTTCATGGGGCTGATGTGATTTTTCTGGAAGGGCAGAGCTTAGCGCCAGTTGCACCACCCAGTTGAAAAGGGGTTCAGCATCGGGTTTACGCCAACGTTTTCTTGCTCGCAGTATCCCTATAATTCTTTGACATTTATCAAACCATGCGTGGTTTTACTGCTATTTTCCTTGCCAAATGATGAAAAAACTTGCCCCCTTGTTGTTGACCGTGGTGTGTTCCCTGCCTGCGCTGGCGCAAGATGTCCAGGGTGATCCACTGGCGGGTTCGCGCAAAATCGCGGTGTGTATGGGTTGTCACGGTATCAAGGGCTTCCACACGGCGTTCCCTGAGACGCACCGGGTGCCCAAGTTGTCGGGCCAGAGTGCGGGGTATATCTCGGCGGCGCTGCATGCCTACCAGAGCGGTGAGCGCAAACATCCGTCCATGCGCACGACGGCGTCGTCGCTCAAGGAGCAGGACATTGCTGACCTGGCCGCGTACTATGAATCCACCGGCACCGGAGCCACCTTGCCTCCCACCGCAAAAGAAGGCTCGCCTGCTGCTGCCGCTTTGGTGGCCAAGGCCGGATGCACCTCCTGCCACGGCGCCAATTTCAGCAAGCCGATCAGCCCGACTTACCCCAAGATTGCAGGTCAGCATCCCGACTACCTCTACGTGGCGCTCAAGTCCTACAAGACCACCGACAAGCCGTTAATTGGCCGCAGCCAGCCGATCATGGGTGGCATTGCGGCGCAGTTTTCGAACGCAGAGCTGAAGGTGTTGGCGGAATACGTCGGTAGCCTGCCGGGCGAACTGCAGACCATCCAGCGCGCGCGCGTCAAGTAAATATCCTCAGTCTTCCGTGGCCCTGCGCTGTACGCAGGCCACGTAGGCTTGCCCGTCCGGTGGGCGACCGGAGCGCTGGCTTTCCCAGATCATTTGTCCCAGGCATTCCATGACCGCGTGATGCGCGTCATGCAGACCGTCCAGGCGCCGTGTAAGCAATTCAGTGGCCTGGCGGATGCCGCGGGGCTGGTCGATGCTGCATTGTTCGCTGATCGACAAGTGCATGGACAGATGCAGAAAACCGTTGCTTTTGCCCTCTTGCTCCTGCGTCATGGTGGCCAGCGCGCTGTCCACGTCGGCCAGGTCCGCGTGATATTCAGGGTGTTCGTCGATCCACAGCGATGCCAGTGTTTCAATGGCCTGCATGGGTTCGCCCGATGTACGCTTGGCATACACCGCACAGAAAAAGCGGCGCACATCAGCTTGTGAGGGGTTGAACATGGCAAGACGGCAAGAGTTGATACGATGGGGCTCAGGTTTGCCAGGTCGGCAGACGCCAGTTGCGCCACAGCGCCAGCATCCGAAGCCCGGCGGTGAAGCCAACGCATGCCAGCAGCGCCAGCCAACCCGGCGCGCCCAGTTGCCAGGCACCTACGTACACCCAGCCGCCAGCAAAAGCGCACACCGCGTACGGTTGATGGTCGCTGAAGGTAGCGGGAATCTGGTTGCAGACGATGTCGCGCAGCACACCACCAAAGACGCCAGTGATCAGCCCCATCAGCACGGCTACCAATGCAGGCATGCCTGTGAGCAGCGCCTGGTGCACACCGGTGGCGGTAAACAGACCCAGCCCCAGCGCGTCTGGCAGGGCGATCCCGCGCTGGGTGGCTTCAAAGTGATGGCGGCGCATAAACAGCATGGCCAGCAAGCACAGCGCCAGCACACCCCACAGCATTTCCACGTGGCGCACCCAGAAGAAGGGGCGCTCGTCCAGCAACAGGTCGCGCAGCGTGCCGCCGCCAAAAGCGGCTAGAAATCCGACCACAAAAATGCCCACCGCGTCCAGCCGTTTGCGCGCGCCTTCCAGCACCCCGGACAACGCAAAGGCGGCGGTACCCGCAAGCTCAACCAGCAAACGTAGCGTGTCGCCCCATTGTTGAAAATTGTTCATGCGCCGATTGTCGCGGAGCGTGCGCGCACCGGCGCGTCGTAGGCGTCAACGATGCGCGCCACCAGTGGGTGCCGTACCACGTCCGCACTGGTCAGGCGGCAGATGGCGATGCCCTCGACGCTTTTGAGCACACGCTCGGCGTCAATCAGGCCACTAAGTTGCGCGCTGGGCAGGTCGATCTGGCTCACGTCGCCGGTCACCACCGCTTTGGAACCAAAGCCGATGCGCGTCAAAAACATTTTCATCTGCTCGGGCGTGGTGTTTTGCGCCTCGTCCAGAATCACGAACGCGGTGTTGAGCGTCCTGCCGCGCATGAACGCCAGTGGCGCGACTTCAATGGTTTGGCGCTCAAACGCTTTTTGCACCGCGTCAAAACCCATCAGGTCGTACAGCGCGTCGTAGAGTGGGCGCAGGTAGGGATCAATTTTTTGTGCCAGGTCGCCGGGCAGATAGCCCAGGCGCTCACCCGCTTCGACCGCCGGGCGCGTCAGCACGATGCGCTGCACCGTGCTGCGCTGGAGCGCATCGACGGCCATGGCCACCGCCAGGTAAGTCTTGCCGGTACCGGCCGGGCCGATGCCCAGCGTGATGTCGTGGCTGGCGATGCAGTCCAGGTAATGCGCCTGGTTCATTGAGCGCGGTTTCAGGTCGGCGCGGCGCGTTTTGAGCTGTGGGGTGTCGGCACCACCTACCTCACCGTCACCCGAGAGCATCAGTTGCACCGTGCGTGGCTCAATCGGGCGCGCGGCCATTTCATACAGGGCCTGCAAGAGCTCCATGGCGCGCTGGGCGCGCACCTTGAGCCCGTCCACCTTGAACTGCTCATGCCGATGCGCGATCTTGACCTGCAGTGCCGCTTCGATGGTGCGCAAATGGGCGTCCAATGGGCCGCACAAATGCACCAGGCGGGTGTTATTGGGTGGTGAAAAGAGGTGTCTGAGAATCACGTTGATAATTCCAAAAAATTGATCTCCATGATAGGCAAAAAATGATCGGCAAACTCACAGGTTTTCTCGACAGCAAAAATCCACCGCAAGTCATCATCGACTGCCACGGAGTCGGCTATGAGGTGCAGGTGCCCATGAGCACGTTTTACAACCTGCCGGAATTGGGAACAAAAATTAGTCTGCTGACGCATTTTGTGGTGCGTGAGGACGCGCAGATTCTGTATGGCTTTGCCAGTGCCACCGAGCGTGAAGCGTTCCGAGAGTTGATCAAGATCAGTGGCATCGGGCCGCGCACGGCGCTGGCAGTGCTTTCCGGCATGAGCGTGTCCGAGTTGGCGCAGGCGATCACATTGCAAGAGCTAGGGCGCTTGATCAAGGTGCCGGGCATCGGCAAGAAGACAGCAGAACGCCTGTTGCTGGAGCTCAAAGGCAAGCTTGGCCCGGACATTGGCGCGGTGGCCAGCGTGACCAGCGGTGCGCAGTCTGATATTTTGCAGGCGTTGCTGGCGCTGGGCTACAGCGAGAAAGAAGCCGCCAGCGCGCTCAAAGCCTTGCCACCAGACGTGGGGGTGAGCGACGGCATCAAGCTGGCGCTCAAAAGTCTGGCGCGGTAGTGGGCTGACACACACCGGTGGCCCCCAGCGTGCTCCCAGCATTTGAAAGTAAAAGGTATCTCCATGCCCACTCTGTATCGGCAATTTGAAACCCAAGCGCAGATTGACGCGCAGTACAACCCGGCCATTCAATTGGCTGACCCGACGCAGCCTGCGCGGCATTACGCACAGCGCTCTGGCGATGCGCGCACGCAATTGCCGTGTACGCTGGGTGTGCCCTATGGGCCGACCTTGGTCGAGACGTTGGATATTTTTTCGGCCGATAGGCCAAACGCGCCTGTGTTTGTGTTTTTGCACGGTGGCTACTGGCGCGCCTTTTCCAGCAAGGACTTCAGCTGTGTGGCGTTGGGCTTGCAACCTCTGGGTATCACCACGGTGGTGGTCAACTATGCGCTGTGCCCACACGTCACGGTGGACGAGATCACGCGCCAGGTGCGCGCCGCTGTGGCCTGGACCTTTCGCAATGTGGGTGCCTACGGCGGAGATCCATCACGCATTGCACTGGGCGGACATTCTGCTGGTGCACACCTGGCTGCCATGTGTCTGCAAACGCCGTGGGATGCCGCATATAGTCTGCCGCAGGACCCCGTGGCGGCGGCGTTGCTGGTCAGCGGTATCTACGACATTGCGCCGCTGCGTTACAGCTACCTGCAGCCGATGATCCAGCTCGATCAAGGAATGGTGGCACGCAATTCACCGGCTTTTGGTGTGCGGCCATCTGCCACGCCTGTCTGGACCACGTGGGGCGGCGAAGAAACCCCGGAGTTTGAGCGCCAGGCGCACTTGTTTCATGATGCGTGGCAGGCGGCAGGCAACCAGGGTGAGCTCAGCGCCTTGCCGGGGGCCAACCACTACATCGGCATCCACGGCTTTGAACGCCCCGATAGCGGCTTGAGCCAGTGGCTGGCGCGCCAGCTGCGCGCCTGACAAGTCGTCGCGTCCGGGCAGCTCACCCGGCGCTTGGCGTAATGGCGTTTACTGTGCGTTGCGCACCGGCCGGTTATTCGCGGGCTGCACCGGCCGCGCGTTGTTGGGGTAGAGCTGCTGAAACAGTCGCAATTGCGCGGCGCTGATTTGCACCGATGTTTTGAGCACCATCCACAGCACGCCTTCGGTGCACGGTGGCGTGGTCAGTGATCCCAGAAACTGGTAGTAGCGCTGGTCTTGCGGCAACAAGCCTTTCAGGTCGAACAGGCCTGCGGGCATGCGTACCTGGTCGTTCACGTCCAACGGCATGTAGGTCCAAACGCTGTCGATGAAGGCGTTGGCCTGCCCTGGCTCCAGCAGCACCGCCACCACGGCCAGTTGGCCATCAGGGTTCTTGTGCACCAAGTGCGCCACCATCGCGTAGTTGCGAAAGTTGATCTGCTCTTCAGACGGACTGTGAAAGTGCACCTGCACCAGTGCGTAGTTCGAACCGCGCACGGTGAGTGTGTTGCCGCCTTGCACGTCCACCTGCACCGTGTGGCCGTTATTGATCACCGTGCCATTGGACGGCGTGTAATTGAACAACAGAGGCTCGGCCGGACCTTGCAGCGTATTGGATTCCTCAATATTGATCGGGGATTGCCGTTTGCCGGTGGCGCAGACGCCAAATTCAGGTTGCAGTTGGCCCCAAGCCTCGGGTCCGGTGGCGCCGACATAAGACCAATGTGCGCCAGTATGTTCGGACGCCTTGTGGGCGTCAGTTGCTGCTGGCTCACCGTGCCCGGCCAGGGCGGCCGCTTTGGCTTGGATGTAGTCCCGACTCGCGCGCGCGTTCACCACTGACGTACGCGTTGGCTTCTTGCTTGACACAGCTACGGCCACTGGATGCGCATTGGCCGGAGTTTCGTGGCGTGGCTGCGCGGTGTGTGCAGAGGTTTCGTGCGGGACGGTGACGTGCGCTTGAGACGCGGTCAGACTCTTGGTGCTGGCTGTCTTGTTGGCTGACGTGGCAGTTGCGCTCGCTCTAGGCGCCGACTCAGGCTTATCACTGATGACAAGAGTCAGCTTCTTCTTGCCGAACACTTGTTCACGCAGGGCTTTCTTCAGGTCAATCAGCGGCGCAGCGGTTTCGCCTGCGGTGGCGCCTGCGGTGGCTGATCTTGAGTCAACCTTGGCCACGGCACTGGTTTTGGATGCGACAGCTGGCGCGTGGGTAACGGCAGGTTCGACAGCGTTGGCACCTGAGAACCAGGGCATCAGTGCTGCAAAGAGCAGACCGACCCGCAAAAAACGCATCCTTTTGCCCATTACCAACCATCGGCAACACCCATGGGTTGGCACAGTGAATAGTGAAGGGGTCTTGGTGTGAAAGGAATTCATGTGAGCTACCAAGCCATCGTCATCAAATGGACAGGCTTGTCTGTGTTATCGGCCATGCTTGCACGTAGCTTGAGTGGGAATGCGTCAAGTATCGCGGTTACGCGGTAATGCCAAGGGCGGAAATTTGATTTATGCAAGAGGTAGAGGGCAGGGCGCGTGGACAATCCGGGCCATGAAAGCAAGCATGCACACCCTGCGCGCCGACGCACCCTGCCCGTGTGGCAGCGATCACACCTATGGCGACTGTTGTGGGCGCTGGCACGCAGGCGCTGTAGTTGGCGCTTATCCGTCCACACCGGAAGCCTTGATGCGCTCACGCTACAGCGCCTATGTGTTGGGGCTGATCGACTACCTGCTGGCGACCTGGCACCCCAGCACCGCACCGGGTGAATTGGATTTGTCGCCGGTGAAATGGCTGGGTCTGGAAGTGCGCCACGCGCAGGTCACGGGGGACGCCGGCGTGGTGGAATTCGTGGCGCGCTGGCGCGATAACGGGCGCGGCGTGCGCCTTCATGAAATCAGCCGCTTTGTGCGCGAAGCCGGGCGCTGGCTGTACATCGATGGGACCGAGCCGGCTGCAGATTCTGGGCTCGAATAGACCGAGCTACTGGATGCCTGCGGCAGTGGGTGCGAGCGCGGTGTCCGTGTCGTCTTTCAACCCCACGCCGCTGAGCTGTTTGTGGTGTGCCTGAGACATCCGTCGGTGCAGCGTTTGGGCAGCGGCGTCAACGGACAAGCCCGCCGGGCGCACGTTGGAGATGCAGTTTCGCTGCGCGTCCATCTTGCCAACTTGGGGCGCCCAGGTGAGGTAGAGCCCCAAGCTGTCGGGCGAGCTCAAACCCGGGCGCTCACCGATCAGTACCACTACCAGGCTTGCGCCCAGCCGCTCACCGACTTCGTCGCCGATGGCCACACGGGCCTGCTCGACCACCGCCACCGGCGCAATACGCCAGCCAGGGGTGCGGCCGTTTTGCAAGCGCTGCAACAGGTGGGTCAGCAAGGGCACGGCGTTTTCATGAATGGCCCGGGCGCTCAGGCCGTCGGCCACCACCAGGGCCAGGTCAAATGCCGCATCGCCTGCGGGTTGGGCCATATTGCGTGCCAAAGCTTGCCACCGTGCCAGCGTGTGCAACGATGCCGCATCCAGCCGTCGCCCCCGGTCTGGCCGCTGCAAATAGGTGGCGCGGTCTGCCGCCTGGCTGTGCAGCAGCAGCGTGGTCAGGCCCAACGCTTGCAGGCTGGCGGCCACACCGCTGGCATCCAGCGGCAAATGCACCGCATTTCGCGCCTGCGCGTGCGCCAGCTGAAACGCCAGATGTGCGTTGGTGGGGAGGCTGACCCCGGCGCGCCCCAGGGCAATGCGTGCGTCTGTGAACTGGCGCAACGCGTCCCACGGCGTCGGGGTGATCAGGGGTGGCAGGATGAATGGGGAAGCAGTTTTCATGTTCGTCTTGTCCCAGAAAGTTTTTGCAGGTTTGACCCACAATCCACGACCAGCCGGCTTCCTGGATGCCGGGTCGTGCCCGGCATGACAAAGCTGCGGCAGGCACCGTGCCATGGTCAAGTGCCTTGGCCATCTCGCAAATCTCGCAGCGTCGGCACAAAAGCAGCGGGCACGTGGTCGGCCAACCGCGGTCCGTCGCCCGCCGTGGTGATGCCCAGGGCTTGCTGCCAGGCTTCAAACTCGGGCGCGGCGCGCAGGCCCAGCAGCTTGCCGCAAAAGTGGTCTTCCAGACCGGCACGGGTGATCTGCTTACCGTTGAACCTGGATTCCTCAGTTGACCGCTTGATTTCTTCGATAACTCCTGATGAACATTGACTATTTCAGCTTCGACACTGTTCACCTTTTGGGTGACAGCGCTACGCACCCGATTGAGCCACTGGCAACGCGCCCGGGGTCGTTGCTCCGCCTCGCGGGCATGAGCCTGCAGCGTTGTCGCGCCTACCCGGACACGCCGCCAGCAGCCCACTCGGGCGCGTCCAACTGAGGAATCCAGGTTGAACAAATACTCTGGCCCGATGAAGCCAACCACGGTGTTGACCAGCAAGGGTTTGAAATGCCGCGCCACGGCGTAGGCGCGCGCCTCAATGGTTTGCTGGTCGCAGTCGTGATGCGCGTTGGCAGACAGCGCGCTGCCTTGGCCGGTTTCGAAATACATCACGTTGGCGCTGCGCTGGCCAGACTTGTCCAACAGCTTGGCGCGATGCAGCAACAGGGCCGCCTCGCGCGCCTCTTGCAGCAGCGCCAGCAAGCTGGTATTGGTGGCCTCGGTGCCGCCGATGGACTGGAACACCAAATCCACTGGCGCGCCGCGTCCGATCGCCTGTAGCGTGTGGGTCACGTGCGTGAGCACACAGCTCTAAGTGGTAATGGCGTAATGGCCAATCAATTCATCCAGCAAGTGCAGCCGCCGCACCACCTGCGCGGTGTTGGCGCTGGCCGGGTTGATGCCGATGACCGCATCGCCACTGCCCAGCAGCAAGCCGTTAAGCAGGCTGGCGGCAATGCCTTGCGCGTCGTCTGTGGGGTGGTTGGGCTGCAAGCGCGTGGCCAGGTGGCCGGGCAGGCCGATGGTGCTGCGAAAGCGTGTGACCACCCGGCAATTGCGCGCGATCAGCACCAGGTCTTGCGGGCGGCACAGCTTGCTCATCGGCCGCCGCCACGCCCGCCAACTGGTCGCCCGAGCGCAGCGGGTTGGCCCTGGCCAGCAGATCTTTCAAGCTATTGAAGTGATAGTTTTGTGCGCTGATGGTGTGGGCGCAGGGCATGGTCTTTGACTTCAGTCTTTGGATGGCACTTTAACCCAGCGGCAACGCAACAATAGCCTGTAGTCTGAAAATCATTTCTTCAGATTGCAGGTTGATTCGCTTTGGCTACGTTCAGTGCAATCATTTGGGCGGCTTGCATTGGGTTCATGACTTCAATACCTTCCTTTATGGGGTAAGCCTGTTGAACTGGCGCTATCAGCAACTTGCGCGAGGCGCTTAAATCCTGGGCGGCCAGGTGAAACCCTTTTGACACGGTGGGCGCAGAAGATCGTTTGACTTCAATGACCCAGGTTTGCCCGCTGCGAAACTCCAGTACAAGATCAACTTCTGCACCATTGCTGGTTCTGTAAAAGCTGGCCTGTCCACCGGGAGCGGCGTTGATAAGCTGCTCAACCACAAAACCCTCCCAACTGACACCAGCCACTGGGTGGCTCAACACCGCATCCAGGTCCGGCAAGCCAAGCAAGGCGTGAACCAGTCCGCTGTCGCGCACGTAGACCTTAGGCGCACGAATCAGCCGCTTGCCGACGTTGCCGCTCCAAGCTGGCAAACGCCGCACCAGCATCAAATCGCAAAGCAAATCCACATAACGCCCCACCGTTTGGCCGCTGATGGCTAGGGCGGCGGCCAGTTTGGACTGGTCCAGCAACGCACCCTGATTGTGAGCCAGCATAGTCCACAACCTGCGCAAGGTGGTTGCTGGTATTCTGGGGCCTAGTGCCGGAATGTCTTTTTCAAGATAGGTGGTGATGAACACCTCGCGCCAGGTCATGCTGGTGGCAGCGCTGTGAGCCAGCCATGCCAAGGGGAAGCCACCGCGCACCCACAAGGTATCCATGTCGGCGGCGCTGAAATCGTTTGCGAGCACCTCGCGGGCCTGAAAAGGGGTCAGCTCCACTTGAGCCACCCGCCCTGCGAGACTTTCACTGGACTGTTGCAGCAGCGCACCCGATGCCGACCCCAGCAAAAGAAATTGACCAGCGTCTTCACCCTGACGGCGGCGTTGATCGATCACGCCCCGCAGGATGCTGAATATCCCCGGCAGACGCTGAACTTCATCCAGGATTACCAGTTGCTTGGGGTGCGCCAAAAAGAACGCCTCAGGGTCGTCAAGCTGTCTTTGGGCAGAGGGCAACTCCAAATCCAGGTAAAGCGCATCGGGATGGCTTTCCTTTTGAGCGATGGCCAGTGTGGTCTTGCCTGCCTGGCGCGGCCCCAAGAGCGCAACCGCCGGAAACTGGGTCAATAGCTCGCCGAGCTGCTGGTTGATAATCCGTTTATACATCCATGTAGTTTATCCATTAGTTGGAGGTTTTGCATGGTTTATTGAGCAGCTTCATTCAACGGCAACGTGTTTCGCGTGCGGTTTGAACGCTCGAGCTAACCGGGCGCCAGCGGCAGGACGCCAGGCCCGGGCTGACGAAAATGTACCGCGTACCGCCAGACCGGGCCTGGTGGCCTGCCGTTGGTGCTCCGGTTGAGCGAGGGGTTAGGACGCGGCGCCGCGCCTTGAATGGCGGGGGAGTCTGCTCTTACCCACTTTTGTACCAGCTCGTCATCACGCGCGCGGCGCACGCCGGGGGGCGTCGCGCGAACACGATTGTTTGGAATGGCTACAGGCGCTGAAACGGATGCTTGTTCTGCGGCCTGGGCCAAGCGCAGAGCCGGTACACAGGAGCGCGGCAACGCCCGTGGCAATCAGTGAATAGCGCAATTTCATGGTGCTTCCTTGAGGTGAGCTCAATGGGGCCGGTACAGATTTCAGCAGCCTTGCCTGAAAGAGCCCTGTTATGTCAGCCGCGTGACATTCTGATGTCCGCCGGGCACGCTGTCGCAAGGGTTTTCCCTACATCGTGCTTGCCGATAACATGGCGGCTGTTGCATTGCCGGAGGGTTCATCCATGCCAGTCATTGTTGTTGCCAACCCAAAAGGCGGCGTGGGCAAGTCCACGCTGTCCACCCACATCGCGGGTTACTTTGCCAGCCAGAGCCAGCGCGTGATGCTGGGCGATGCAGATCGCCAGCAGTCCAGCCAACTGTGGTTGTCGCTTCGCCCGGCCACAGCACAGCCGATCGCCAGTTGGGACATCAATGACGACCAGATTGCCAAGCCGCCGAAGGGCACCACGCACGCGGTGATTGACACCTCGGCCGGGCTGCACGGCAAGCGGCTCAAAGACGTGCTCAGGCTGGCGCACAAGGTGGTGGTGCCGCTACAACCTAGCGTGTTTGACATCTTTGCCACGCGCGACTTTCTGGACGAGTTGGCCGAACGCGTCAAGACCGATAAAACACAGGTGGGCATCGTCGCCATGCGGGTCGATGAGCGCACCCGCGCGGCCGAACAGTTGCGCAATTTTGTGGTCAGTACCGGTCTGCCGGTGTTGGGCACGCTGCGCGACACACAAAACTACGTGCAACTGGCCGCGCACGGCCTGACCGTGTTCGACCTGGCCCCCGAACGCGTGGCGCGCGACCTGGCGCAGTGGCAGCCGATTTGCCAGTGGCTGGATCAGTAGGTGTTGGTTTGGCTTGGCCTCTTTTGGCTTCAGGCGGAGTGCCCTATGTTGGTCAGGGCCTCGTAGCGGCCAAACAAAAAGGCGACACGCTCGGCATCGGTCTTCCAGTTTTTCTTGCCACCGTTCAGGGCGTAGGCCGCATCGACCGCTGCATCCAGCGCCCGGTGCGCCTTGAGCAGGGCCGTTGGCATGGGCGGGTTATACAGGTCGGCCAGCGTCGCACCCACCTCCATGGCACGCGCATCGAGCACCGCTTTTACTGTAGTTTCGATAGCTGCTTGCGCTTGTTCTACATGGGATGGAGGCTGATTTGACTTGAAACTTTGAGAGAAATCGGGCCAGGGGAAGTTGTTGTAAACAATCTGGTTGGTGTAGCGGTAGTCGCTCTTGATGCGACCGCAGACATGGCTGACCCAAGCCATGTGCATCCGTGAGGTCAAGATGCCAAACTCATACAGGCCCGCATTCGGGATGCACAGGTTGGCGTTGCCGACGATCACATCGGGCGGCATGAAGCCAATTGGAATGACGCTACGCCGCTCGGAAGAATGGGCTGGCAAAAGGATATAGCGCCCGCTGGGTTGGCGAATTTCGCCAAACAAATGCGGTCGGTCGGCCAGCGCTTGCGTGGCGGGTCGCGTGCTGGCGCGGCGCTGCTGCTCCACGGCGCGCACCCGCTTCATCACCTCCGGCATGGCTTTGAGTTCCGCCGCCGGGCATTCCACCAGCCACAGACACCAGCGCTCCAGCCCATTGATGAATTCGTCGGCACCCAGAAAGCGACGAATCCACGGTGCGGCATTTGGCTCTTTGGCCAGCAGTTCATCACGCTCTGGGGTTGAAAGCAGCAAATACCCGCCATCATTGGGCATGGAACCGAAAACAATCTCAGGCACCGGACAAATTGGGGTGCGGCGTTTGTCAAGCACCAAGTCGGCCGCTTCGACCAAATAGGGGTTGATGTTGCTTACATCGGAAATCACCGGCTCGGACTTGACGGTTTCATAATCGGCCAGCGGCACTTTTCTGGGCTTGTCGACCCCAAAGCCGACGATGACGCAATGCACTGCCGCTTTGCCCGGCGCGTCGTTGCTCCACTGAAACGTGCGGTGTGCAAACTGGATGTGCATGCCAGCGTTCAGCATCCAGCCCCACAGTGGCGCAACCTGCTCGCCCTGGGTGATACTGTTGGTGGAGACAAAACCGCAGCGCACCTTACGCCGAGCCAGCGTTTCCGCCCGGTCCACGTCGGCAAACATGTCACCAAAGCCAGTGGCCGCGCCGCCAAACTTCACGTCCTTGAACTTTTTGCGGTCGCGGCTGGCCGCTGCGTTGATACCAGCAAAGCTGTCCGGTGCGGTGGTGATGTAACGTGCCGCTTTGATGTACCAGCCGGCCACATAGTCCAGCACACCGGCTCCTTTCATACCCGTACAAACGGTTTCCATGTCTTCTTTTTGCTCATCCGACTGGTGTTGCTTGCCCACAAACGGCGGGTTGCCCAGGATGTAGTTCAACTGGGTGGGCGGCACAAAATCGGCCCAGTCAATGCGCAAGGCGTTGCCGTGGCGGATGTGGGCGCTGCGCTTCAAGGGCACGCGCAGCATGGGTTCGCCAAATTCGGTACCTGCCTCCACGTTCATCTGGTGGTCGGTGAGCCACATGGCCACCTGCGCCACTTGCGCCGGAAATTCTTCGTATTCGATGCCGTAAAACTGATCCACATCGACCTTGAGAAAGTCGAACACATGGCCGATGCGGCTGCCAAAGTGGCTGGCCGCGCGCATCACGTCAAGCTCCAGCTTGCGTAGCTCACGGTAGGCCACCACTAAAAAGTTGCCGCAGCCGCAGGCCGGGTCAAGAAAAGTCAGAGTTTGCAGCTTTTTATGGAATGCAAACAGGCGATTGGCGTCGCCTTTGACTTTTTCAAATTCAGCACGCAACTCATCCAGAAACAAGGGGTGAATCAGTTTCAGGATGTTGGTTTCACTGGTGTAGTGCGCACCCAGTTCACGGCGGCGCTCTGCAGCATCAAGCTCAATCACGCGCTGGAACATCGCACCGAAGCTGGCGAAATGTTGCCCCAGTTGCGCTGGCACAGAGTGATGAGCTGGCGGCGCATGGCGGCGGTGAAGGCGGGCGGGTCAATGCGCTCTTCAAACAGACGGCCATTGATGTAGGGGAACAAACTGAATTGTTCAGCCAGTGAGGTCTGTCGTGCTGGAGTGTCTTTGTTAAGCGTGACAAACAGGGTGTCGAGCACCGCGCCCACATTCGAGCCGTCCTCATGGGTGTGGAAGTCGATCAGGTCGTGAAAACTGTCTTTGGGCTGAAAAATACCGGTGTCATCGGCAAACAGGCAAAACAGCAGACGCACCAGGAATACTTCCAAATGATGGCCGCTGTAACCGTCTTTTTTTAGCGCATCGTGCAGCTCGCCCAGGGCATCCACCGCCACGCGGTTAATGGCTTCTTCAACCCGGATGCGCTGCTTGCGGTAACCGGCGATGAAATAGAAAAGCCGCAGATGCTTGTCCAGCTCGGGTAGCGTGAAGCGGTGAACGAGGTCTTCATCAAGGTCGTGCAGCTCAAATTGCCAGAAATCGCACAACAGGATGTAACGCGGCTCTTCGTCCGGTTGCAGACCCGGAAAGTAGTCTCTGGCCTGCCTATAGGCCCGCGCCAAATCCTTGCCCCGGCTTTTGTGCTCGATCAACAGCGTGCCTTTCCACAGCAAGTCGATATAGCCATCTTTGTCGTCAAACTTTTTGACGCGCTTCTCAAAAGTGGCCACCTTGCGCCGCTTGATGCCAAAGACTTCAAAGAACTCGTCCCAAAAGCTTTTGGCATCAGCGTCTTCGCGCTCGACGTGCTGCCAGTCATTGGAGAAAGCCCGGGCACGGTTGGCAATTTCTTTCCAGTCAAGAGGCATGGTGGTAGATCAGTCTTTTCGTTGCGGGTTAGTTCAGACGGTAGTGGATCAAGGTTTGTCAGGGGGCAGGATGAAGCCAATGGCCCGCTGGGGTGGGTCTGGCGGCTGCGTGAGCGCGCGCAGGGCATCAAAAACCTGTCTGAGTTGGTTGCGCGTGTTATGGGCAAAAGCGTCGGTTTTGATTTCCACACCCTCTACTTTCATTTCAAGTTCATAGAGGCGTTGGGCCAAATCTGCGTGCGTGACGGCGGCTTGGCGCAACTGCACAAAGGCCCGTACCACATGAACCGAGACCTCTATGGCTCGGTCACTGCCCAGCACCATGGCTGCCATGATCGCTCCATGCTCGGTGAATGCGTAGGGCAAGTATTTGCGATGTTGCCCTCTGCCCTGCTTTAAGGTCGCAAATTGCGACCTTAAAGATTCAAATTCCTCGGAAGATAAACGGAACATGAAATCTGTCGGAAATCGACCCAGATTCCGCTTGATTTGCTCATTAAACCGCTTGGTTTCAACACCGTACAGCGCGGCAAGGTCAGAGTCCAGAATGACACGCTGTTCTCTCAATGTTCGTATTGAAACTGCAATGCCAGGCAATGCGGATGTGGTGTCTTGGATGTCAGTGCTCATTTCGACGTCATATCAAACCGTTGCTGTCACTTTGACAAGGCGGTCGCAAGGTGCGACCACCTCACCCCAGATGTTTGCCCACCAATCCGGTGAGCGCAAACATGCCCACAGTGGGCTGGCCCAGCACCGCTTGCAGCTTGGCGTCGGCGTTGATGTTGCGCTTGTCCTTGGGGTCTTGCAGGTTGTTCGCCTTGATGTACTCCCACAATTTTTTGATGGCTTGCGGGCGTGTGATGGGCTCGGCACCAATCACCGCCGCCAGGGCCGCACTGGGTGTGGAGCCAGCACCTGCTGCAGGGGCTTTGCGCGGCGTTTTGGCTGCTGTCGCCTTGGCCACCTTCTTGACTGCAGGTTTTGCAGTTTTTAAGGCTTTTGAGGCTGTAGCCCCCGTGGATGTTGTGCGAAGAACTCCTGATTTTGAAGCGACCGCGGCTTTGGTCAAAGGTGTGGCGGCGGTTTTGCGGGGAGGGAATTTGCTTGGTGCAAATTCAAAGTTGACCTTGCCCGCTGCTGCGTCCCAGGCCAGCATGGCCTTGAAGGCGCGCCGCGTGCGCATGGATACGAACTTGTCTAATAAATCGGTTTTGCCGGTGGCCAGCAGCTTGACCATTTGCGCGCGCTCAATGGGTTGCTGCAGGATGATCTGGCCGGTTTTGAAGTCGCAGCTGGGCGTGGCTTGCTGCAGCGTCGGCACGGATTTTTCACACACGTAGTTCTTGCCGTGCTCAAAGACCCTGCCACCTGTGGCAGCTCCAGTGCCAGCGCCGCATTTGGGACAGGCTCCCAGCGGCTCCTGGGCTGAAAAGTCGATCAGTTCACCGCTGTCCTCACCCTTTTTGTCGTCGCCAAAGTCAAATTCCAGCTTGTAGTTTTTGGTTTCGTCGTCGAACTTGATGACCATCTCGGCACTGAACGGCCAGCCCGCCTTGGAGCGAAAACCGTCCAGCGGACCGATGTGTTTGTCGCGCAAAAATTGCTCCACCTCGGCCAGCTCAAAGGTGCGTCCGGCCGGGGTTTTGCCAAACGAAAAGCCACAGCCCTCGCTCTGACCGTCGGCGCCGCTACAGGCGTACCGGCGGTAGTTTTCTTTCACCACGCCACCACAGTTCGGACACGGAGCGGTCAGCGTGGCGTAGTTGCCGGGCACGGTGTCGTGGTCGTATTCCTTGGCCTTTTTGACCATGCGCTCGGTCATGGCGGCAATCTCGGCCATGAAGCTGGCGCGGCTGAGCTTGCCGTGCTCCATCTGGTTGAGCTTGTATTCCCACTCGCCGGTCAGGTCGGCGCGTGACAGCTCTTGCACATCGAGCCCGCGCAGCAACGTCATGAGCTGGAACGCCTTCGCGGTCGGGATCAGCTCGCGGCCTTCGCGCAGCATGTATTTTTCGGCAATCAGGCCTTCGATGATGCTGGCGCGGGTGGCGGGCGTGCCCAGGCCTTTTTCTTGCATGGCTTCACGCAGTTCGTCGTCTTCCACGGTTTTTCCCGCGCCTTCCATGGCCCCGAGCAAGGTGGCTTCAGAGTAACGCGCCGGAGGGCGGGTTTTGAGGCCACGCGCTTCGGTACTGTCCGCCGCTGGGTGTTCACCCGGCAGCACCGGCACCAGGTTCTGGCCCTTGTCGCCGTCTTTGGCATCCGCCACCTCGTCAGCGGCTTCTTTGCCATAAATGGCCAACCAGCCTGGCTTGACCAGCACCTTGCCTTCTGTTTTAAAACTGTGCTGCTGCACCTTGCTGATGCGCGTCGTCACCTGGTATTCGGCGCTGGGGAAAAACACCGCCATGAAGCGGCGCACCACCAAATCGTACAGCTTCTGCTCTGCTTCTGAGAGCCCGTTGGGCGCTTGCAGCGTGGGGATGATGGCAAAGTGATCGCTGATCTTGCTGTTGTCAAAGATGCGCTTGCTAAAGCGCAGGTAACTGTGGTTCAACGCCGTGCGTGCGTGCGGTGCCAGGTGCTTCATGCCGGAGTCGGCCAGCATCTCAAAGGTCTGCTTGACCACCGGCAGATAGTCTTCAGGCAGGGCGCGCGCGTCGGTACGCGGGTAGGTCAGGGCCTTGTGGCGCTCATACAGGCTTTGCGCGATTTGCAAGGTGGCCTTGGCACTGAAACCAAATTTGCCGTTGGCCTCGCGCTGCAAACTGGTCAGGTCAAACAGCAGCGGGCTGGCTTGCGTGGTGGGTTTGCTTTCTTCTGTGACCGTGGCGGCCTGGCCGCGCACCGCATCGGCAATGGCTTGCGCCTGTGCGGCAGACCAGACACGGTCGGCCTTCTTCTCGGCATCGTCGGCCTCTTTCTTCCAGGCCGGGTCAAACCATTTGCCGGGATATTGGCCGGCCTGAGCAGCAAAAGTGGCGTGGATTTCCCAATAGTCGCGGCTGACAAAAGCGCGAATTTGCTCCTCGCGCTCCACCACCACGCTGAGTGTGGGCGTTTGCACCCGGCCCACCGTGGTTAAAAAGAAGCCGCCGTCACGCGAGTTAAACGCGGTCATGGCGCGTGTGCCATTGATGCCCACCAGCCAGTCGGCCTCAGAGCGGCAGCGCGCGGCGTCGGCCAGCGGCTGCATTTGGGCGTTGCTACGCAGGTGTTGAAAGCCGTCGCGGATGGCTTGCGGCGTCATGCTTTGCAGCCACAGGCGCTGCACCGGTTTGCCCAGTGGTTTGACACCGCCCGCGTATTGCTCGATCAGGCGAAAGATCAGCTCGCCCTCGCGCCCGGCATCGCAGGCGTTGATGAGCAAGCCCACGTCCTTGCGCTTGGCCAGCCGCACCACAGCATTCAGGCGCGTCTTGGTCTTGTCCACGGGTTTGAGGTCAAAGTGCGGCGGAATCACCGGCAGGTGGGCAAAGCTCCACTTGCCGCGTTTCACGTCGTATTGTTCTGGCGCTTCGATTTCAACCAGGTGACCGACCGCGCTGGTGACCACGTACGTGTCGTTTTCAAAGTGCTCGTCGTGTTTTTCGAACTTGCCCGCCAGTGGCGTCAAGGCGCGCACGATGTCTTGTGCCACCGATGGCTTTTCGGCGATGACCAATGTTTTGGAAGTTGCTGTGGCATTCATCTGACTACAATCCTTTTCCCTCGCGGGCGCACACGCGCGCACCCATACGAGTTCACGATACCAAATTTTTACCGTGCCCAAAAAATCCGCTTCAAAAACCCGTCGCATCCAGGTCCGCCGCTCGGGCATACATGGCAAGGGCGTCTATGCCGTGCAGCCAATAGCGGCGGGCGAGACCATTATTGAATACGTCGGTGAGGTCATTAGCTGGAAAGAGGCGCAGGCGCGGCATCCGCACGACCCGACTGACCCCAATCACACGTTTTACTTTCATATTGACGAGCACCGTGTGATTGACGCGCTGCACGGCGGCAACTCGTCGCGCTGGATCAACCATTCGTGCGACGGCAATTGCGAAGCCGAAGAGGTGGGGGGGCGCATCTTCATCAAAGCCTTGCGCGACATTGCCGCAGGCGAGGAGTTGCATTACGACTACGGCCTGATCATCGACGAGCGCTACACCCCCAAGCTCAAGGCCGACTACCCCTGCTGGTGCGGTGCGCCCACCTGTCGCGGCACACTGCTGGCGCCCAAACGCAAGCCGCGTGCGGGCAAATAAGCTGCTGACATGGCCGTGCCTGATCTGTCCGCTTGGCCTTGCGAGGATATCTGGCAGGCGATCGAACCGGGTCTGCCCGGCTTTACCGTGGAGGTGCTGCGCGAGATCGACTCCACCAACGCCGAGTTGATGCGCCGCGCGCGCGCTGGCCAGACCGAGCCGGTTTTGCTGGTGGCCGAACACCAACACGCCGGGCGTGGCCGACTGGGGCGACAGTGGATCGATCAGCGCGTGGCTACAGGTCGCACCGGTAGCCTGATGTTTTCGTTGGGACTAGCGCTGGCGCCTGCGGACTGGTCTGGTTTATCGCTGGCTGTGGGGTTGAGTCTGGCGCACAGTCTGCACGCCGACATCCGCCTGAAGTGGCCCAACGATTTATGGTGGCGAGACCGCAAGCTCGCTGGTGTGTTGGTGGAGACGCTCAACTGGGGTGGGCATCCGGGTGGGCCACAGCGCTATGTGGTGATTGGCGTCGGCATCAACATCGTGTGTCCGTCGGCCGATGGCCTGCACACTGCACCTGCCGGATTGACTGATCTGCTACCTGACATCACGGCATCACAGGCGCTGCACTACGTGGCCGCGCCGCTGGTCGCGGCTGTACAGCAGTTTGAACGGCGTGGTTTTGCGCCACTGCAACGCGCCTTTAACGCGCGTGACGCGCTGGCGCAGGTGAGCGTTACCCTGAGCGACGGCACGCAAGGTATGGCGCGGGGCGTGGACACCGACGGCGCACTGCTGGTGGCAACCAGCTCCGGCCTGCATCGCATCACCAGCGCTGAGGTCAGCGTGCGCGCGCTGCACCCACCCATGGCGCCTCACGCCTGAAGATCTGCCACCGTGTTGCGCCTGGTCGTTTTGCTGTTGCTGCTGCTGAATGTGGGCTACTTTGCCTGGAGCGAAGGCTGGCTGCGCGCTTACGGTTGGGCGCCGGAGCAGCTGCGCGAACCCGAACGGCTGACGCAGCAAGTCAACCCTCAAGCGCTGACGGTGTTGCCGCAGTCGGCTGTCGCCAGTGCCGCTGGCGCTGCGCCCACCCCCGCCAACCCGATCCAGCCAGCCAGTGCGCCCGACGTCATTGCCAGCGCACCTGTGCGCACATGTTTGCAAAGTAACGCGCTCGACGCAGCGCAGGCAGACGTTCTACGACCCGTGTTGCAGAGCCAGTTCGAGGCAGACGCCTGGCAGATCGACGAACTCTTGCCTGCGGTGCGCTGGATGCTGTACTTGGGCAAGTTTGCCAACAAGGCTGACCAGGCCAAAAAACGCGCTCAATTGGTGGCGCTGAAAGTGGCATTTGAGGCGGTGAAGGTCGCCGAGCTGGAACTCGGATTTTCATTGGGTATTTTCCCCACACAGAAGGCGGCCAGTGCCGCTTTGGCTGTCTTGTCGCAGCGTGGCGTGCGCACTGCGCGGCTGATACAGGTGCAGGACGCGCTACCCACCTACCGCCTGCTGCTCAAGGCAGCCGATCCTGCACAAGCGCCGGTGCAGGCCTTGGGAGCGGCGCTGGCAACGCTGGAACTGACCCCCTGCGCACCTCGGAACGAGCGTTGATCAGGTATCCGATGGCTCTTGCGCGGTGGCGGTAAACCGCACGACAAAGCGTGCGCCTGGTGGATTCTGCCCGGGTCGGGTGTCTTCCATACTGACGCTGGCACCGTGTTGCTGCGCAATTTCAAGCACGATCGGCAGCCCTAGCCCGGAGCCGTCAGCTTCGGTGCCCAGCGCCCGGTAAAACGGCTGAAAAATCAGTTCGCGCTCGGTTTGCGACACGCCCGGGCCGTTGTCTTCCACCTGTAACACCAGCGTGCGCCCAAACGGGTCGGTCAAGACCCGGGCGGTGATGATGCCTGGACGCTCTTCAAAGGACGGGGTGTAGTTGATGGCGTTGTCCACCAGGTTGCGCACCATCTCTTTGAGCAAGGTGGCGTTGCCCCACACGGTGCAGCCCGGGGTGTCTGGCTGTGTGCCTTCGTAACCCAGGTCAATGTGCTTGTCCAACGCCCGCGGCACGCAGTCGCGCACCACCGACATGCACAACTCGGCCAGGTCGCACACGCTGCGCTGCATGGCGCTGCCGCTGCTCTCAGCCCGTGCCAGCGCCAGCAACTGGTTCACGCTGTGCGTGGCGCGCACGCTGGCGCGCCCGATCTGGCGCAACGACTGCTTCAGGTCTTCTGCGCTGGCACCTTCCAACTGGGCCAGGTCGGCCTGCATGCGCAGCCCGGCCAAGGGCGTTTTGAGCTGGTGCGCGGCGTCCGCCAAAAAACGTTTTTGGGTGGCAATCGACTCGGTCAGGCGCAGCAACAGGTCATTCACAGAGTCCACCAGAGGCGACACTTCCAGCGGTACTGATTCGGCGTCGATCGGGCTCAGGTCGTCGGGTTTGCGCGCGCGGATGCGGTCTTCGAGCTGGTGCAGCGGTTTGATCGCCTGCACCAGCGCCAGCCAGACCAGCAGCACCGCCAGCGGCAAGATGACAAACTGCGGCAGCATCACGCCTTTGACGATTTCGGTCGCCAGCACGGAACGCTTTTCCAGCGTTTCTGCCACCTGTACCAGGGCGGGTTGCGCCTCCATGCCAGGTAGCCGCACCCAGGCATAGGCCACTTTCACGTCATAGCCCTTGACCACGTCGTCACGGATTTGCACCTCGTCGAGGGTGACCCGGTTGATGTTGGGCGGCGGGGGTAGTTCGCGCTCGCCGCTCAGAAACTCGCCACCGGGTCCAATCACCTGGTAGTAGACGGTGTCGGAGTCGTCGGCACGCAGCAGTTCGCGCGCCGGCCTCGGCAGCACAAAGTGGGCCTTGCTGTGACGCACGGTGATGAGTTGCGCCATGGCGCGCACGTTGTATTCCAGCGCACGGTCGAACGGTTTGCCGGCAATGCTTTGCGCCACCAGCCAGGTCAATACCAGGCTGATGGGCCACAGCAACAGTAGTGGCGTGAGCATCCAGTCCAGGATTTCACCAAACAGCGAGCGCTGTTCGCGCTGAAAGATGTTCACGGCGTATGTGACTGGCTACGCTGTGTACCATCGCAGAGCACGTTTCGGCGCCGGGCCGCCCCAAGCCGAAACAGCCCCCATGGGGCTGAGTGCTGCGGCTTCCCATGCGCCTGCGCACATGGGGACAGCGCGAAGAGCCCACGACTCAGACGTGGGCACGTCCAGCGCAGTACATGAAATGACAAGCGTGGGGGCATCTTTACCCGGGGATTTTTTCCAGGCAATAACCCAGACCACGGACGGTGGCGATACGGATTGGTCCCTTTTCAATCTTCTTGCGCAGGCGGTGGATGTACACCTCGATCGCATTGTTGCTGACTTCTTCGCCCCATTCGCATAGACGTTCGACCAGTTGGTCCTTGCTGACCAAACGGCCCGCGCGCTGCAGCAGCACTTCCAGCAGGCCCAGTTCACGCGCGGACAGTTCCACCATCACACCATCGATGGTGGCTACGCGGCCGCCCTGGTCGTACACCAGCGGGCCGTGCTTGATGGTGCTACTGGCCGCGCCCATGCCGCGTCGGCTCAAAGCGCGCACCCGTGCCTGTAGCTCTTGCAGGCTGAACGGCTTGGCCATGTAGTCGTCGGCACCGTAGTCCAACCCCTTGACGCGCTCTTCCACGCTGTCAGCGGCGGTCAGAATCAGCACCGGCAAGGATGAGCCGCGCGCGCGCAGTTTCTTCAGCACTTCCAGACCGTGCATTTTGGGCAAGCCCAGGTCTAGGATCAGCAAGTCAAATTCGGTATTGGTCATGAGTGCGGCGTCGGCCTCGGTGCCGCTGGCCACATGATCCACTGCCGCACCCGAACTACGCAGGGTGCGCAACAGGCCGTCAGCCAGAACCTGATCATCTTCGGCAATCAATATCCGCATGGTGTCTCCTGTAGGGTTTTGAATTCATTTTAGGCGGCATACGCCTCCAGCCCGATCGCAATCACTGCGGCCACTTCGGCGCCGACCGCGTCGCGCAGTTCGGCTTCGGTCTGGCGCACCGCCTCTTCATAAGCCTGGAGCCACGCAAAGCCAACGTCGGTAAAAACCACCCGGCGCGCCCGCGCATCCTGGGCATCCGGCTGGCGCTGCACCAGCGCCCAGGCTTCGCACTGGTCCACCAGCTTGCCCATGGCCTGTTTGCTCACGCCGGCGCGCTGGGCCAGTTCGGTCAGGCGCAGGCCGGTCACGTCCAGGTGACGCGTGATGTGGATGTGCGCTGCGGTCAGACTACCGCGCGCGCACAAGTGGGACAGCGCTAGCGGCATGCGGTCGTTGGCGGCCATCAGCGCCAGCACGCGCTGGTCAAATCGTTGCAATGCCAACGCCAGCCAATGCCCGAGGTGCGACCGACGCCACAATGGATCCGAGACAAGGTGATTCATTTGCAAATAGTAAACCAATTTGACCAATAATTTTTATATTACTTCTTGATTGAGCCGTAAACTACTGTTCACGCATCCAGCCTGTTGTTAAAAACAGAAGACGCCGAACCAACCATTTTCCCCACCCATTTTTCAGGAGAGCCACCATGGACGCACCCGTCAAAACCGCCACCCCCATTAACGCCGAAAAAGCCCGAGCACTGCAAGTTGCGCTGGCACAAATCGAAAAACAATTCGGCAAGGGCACCATCATGCGCCTGGGTGAAGGCGAAGTCATCGAAGACATCCAGGTGGTCTCCACCGGTTCGCTGGGGCTGGACATTGCGCTGGGCGTGGGTGGTTTGCCGCGCGGCCGGGTGGTAGAAATTTACGGCCCGGAGTCCAGCGGCAAGACCACGTTGACGCTGCAAGTTATTGCCGAGATGCAAAAACTGGGCGGCCAATGCGCTTTTGTCGACGCCGAGCACGCGCTGGACATCCAGTACGCGCAAAACCTGGGCGTGAACCTGCAAGACCTGTTGATCAGCCAGCCCGACACCGGCGAGCAGGCACTGGAGATTGTCGACAGTCTGGTGCGCTCGGGTGCGGTCGATCTGATCGTGGTCGATTCGGTGGCTGCCCTGACCCCCAAAGCCGAACTCGAAGGCGAAATGGGCGACAGCCTGCCCGGCTTGCAGGCGCGCCTGATGAGCCAGGCGCTGCGCAAACTCACCGCGCACATCAAAAAGACCAATTGCCTGGTCGTCTTTATCAACCAGATCCGCATGAAGATTGGCGTCATGTTTGGCAGCCCCGAAACCACTACCGGCGGCAACGCGCTCAAGTTTTATGCGTCAGTCAGGCTCGACATTCGGCGCACCGGCACCATCAAAAAGGGCGACGAGTCCATTGGCAACGAAACCAAGGTCAAAGTGGTCAAAAACAAGGTGGCGCCGCCGTTCAAAACGGCAGAGTTCGACATCATGTTTGGCCAGGGCATTAGCCGTGAAGGCGAAATCATCGACATGGGCGTGAACGCCAACATTCTGGAGAAGTCCGGCGCCTGGTACGCATACAACGGCGAAAAAATCGGCCAGGGTCGCGACAACGCGCGCGAGTTCCTGAAAGAAAACCCCGGGCTCTCGCGTGAGATCGAAAACAAGGTGCGCGCCTCGCTCGGCATTGCGCTGATGGACGGTGGCGAGGCACCCGAGGCAGCAACCAAAACCTCAAGCAAAAAGGCAGTCTAGCCCTTATAAATAAAGCACATGTAGTTATTTTATTTGTAGCAATTGAGCGCAATCCATGGCTTTCCCCACCCTGTCGCTGACCGGTCGCGCACTCAAGCTGCAAAGCATGCGCGAGCATTCCCGGCGCGAGCTGGAACGCAAGCTGGCGCGTTTTGAAGAGCAACCGGGGCAGCTCGCGGCCGTGCTGGACGATCTGCAGGCCAAGGGCTTCATCAGCGAAGAGCGGGTCATTGCGTCGGTCGTGCATCGGCGCGCTGGCAAATTCGGTGCCGCGCGCATCCGCCAGGAGCTGTCCGGCAAGGGGCTGGGTTCAGACGCCGTGGATGACGCCGTCGGGCAATTGCGCCAGACCGAACAAAAGCGCGCCCAGGAAATCTGGCGCAAAAAATTCGGATCCCCGCCCGCCGACGGCAACGAACGCGCCCGTCAGTCGCGCTTTTTGGCGTCTCGCGGTTTTGGCGGCGACGTGATCCAGCGTGTGCTTGCTGGAGGCAGCGACGACTGAGCGCCAGACACCGAGGCGCAGGGCTACAGCCCCAGCATCAACTGAAGGTTTTGCACAGCGGCACCACTGGCGCCCTTGCCCAAATTGTCCAGACGCGCCACCAGCAGCGCGTGCCGGAAACCGTCGGCGGCATCCCGGTTGCCAAAAACGCGCAACTCCATCACGTCCTGCCCGGCCAGCGCCACAGCGTCGAGCTTGTTGTCGGGTGGGACGTCCATCACCCTGACCCAGGTACTGCCCGCGTAATGACGCACCAGCGCCTCTTGCAGATCGGCCACCGTTGGCTTGCCCGGCAGCAGATCCAGATGGAGGGGCAGCTGCACCAGCATGCCTTGCTTGAAATTGCCCACCGATGGCACAAACAGCGGGCGACGCGTCAGGCCAGTGCAGGCCATGATCTCGGGGACATGCTTGTGCTTCAGACCCAGTCCGTAGAGTTCGTAAGCGGGCGCGGCACCTTGCTCATAAGCCTCGATCATCTGCCGTCCGCCGCCAGAAAACCCGCTGACAGCGGGCAAACACAGCGGAAAGTCGCGCGGCAGCAGCGCTGCGTCCACCAGCGGGCGGATCAGCGCGATGGCCCCGGTGGCATAACAGCCCGGGTTGGCCACGCGGCGCGACTTGCGAATCGCATCGCGCTGCCCAGGGGCCAGCTCGGCAAAGCCATACACCCAGCCTGGTGCCGTGCGGTGCGCCGTGGAGGCATCAATAATCTTTGGACCTTTTTGACCACTAGCCCCTGCCATCTGGTCGATCATTGCAACAGATTCAATAGCAGCGTCGTCGTGCAGGCACAGCACCACCAGGTCGGCTTGCGCCATTACCGCGCGTTTGACGTGGGGGTTTTTACGTTGTTCCGCAGCAATGCCCAGCAACTCAATGCCCGGCAGGTGTTGCAGGCGTTCACGAATTTGCAAACCCGTGGTACCGGCTTCGCCGTCGATAAAAATTTTTTGCATGGTGAATGAGAGGGGTCGAAAAGTGGCTGCGTTGTAAGACTGCTTCAAGATTGACGCAGTGCACCATGATACAGTCCGAAGCTGTTTCAATCGGCGGCCACTGCCCACGCCTACCAGGCTTGCGCGTAGCGACTTTTCTTATTCATTTCTGAGAGAAAGAGCTCATGAAAATTCACGAGTACCAAGGCAAGGAGATCTTGCGTCAGTTCGGTGTACCAGTGCCACGCGGCATCGCAGCTTTCACCGTTCAAGAAGCGGTGGAAGCCGCACAAAAACTCGGCGGCCCGGTGTGGGTCGTCAAGGCTCAAATTCATGCTGGTGGCCGTGGCAAGGGCGGTGGCGTTAAAGTGGCCAAGACCATCGATGACGTGCGTCGTCTGGCGGGCGAGATTCTGGGCATGCAGCTCAAAACGCACCAAACCGGACCGTTCGGCCAGAAGGTGCGCCGCCTCTACATCGAAGACGGTGCCGACATCCAGAAAGAGTATTACCTGTCGGTGGTGACCGATCGTGCGTCGCAAAAAGTAGCCTTCATTGCCTCCAGCGAAGGCGGCATGGACATCGAGGAAGTGGCGAGCAAGACTCCCGAAAAAATTGCCAAGGTGTTTGTCGATCCGCTGGTGGGTTTGACGCAGGCGCAAGGTGAGGAAATTGCACGCGGCGTGGCCATGCCCGCCGATTCGCAGGCGCAGTTCATCGACGTCTGCCAAAAGCTCTACAAGTGCTACATGGACACCGACGCGTCGCTGGTCGAGATCAATCCGCTCAATCGTGACGGCAAAGGCAACATCATCGCCCTGGACGCCAAGTTCAACTTTGACGACAACGCGATGTTCCGGCATCCGGAAATCACCGCCCTGCGCGATCTGGACGAAGAAGACCCGGCCGAGATCGAAGCCTCCAAATTTGACCTGGCCTACATCAGCCTGGACGGCAGCATTGGCTGCCTGGTCAACGGTGCTGGTTTGGCCATGGCCACGATGGACACCATCAAGCTGTTTGGCGCCGAGCCGGCCAACTTTTTGGACGTGGGCGGCGGCGCCACTCCCGAAAAGGTCACCGAAGCGTTCAAGATCATGCTCAAGAACCCCAAGGTCAAGGCCATTCTGGTGAATATTTTTGGCGGCATCATGCGCTGCGACACCATTGCCACTGGCATCATCGCTGCTTGCAAGGCGACCAACCTGAGCGTGCCACTGATCGTGCGCATGAAGGGCACCAACGAAGAGCTGGGCAAAAAGCTGCTGGCCGACAGTGGTCTGCCCATCATCTCGGTGGACACCATGGCAGACGCGGCGCAAGCGTCTGTCAAAGCGGTGGCCAAATAATGTGAAACCTTGCGGGACAGACCGCAGCTACGTGCAACGAGCCAGCTCTGTCCTCAACTGATTAGGATCAAAAATGTCCATCTTCATCAATAAAGACACCAAAGTCATCACCCAGGGGATTACCGGCAAGACCGGGCAATTTCATACTGAAAAATGCCAGGAATACGCGAACGGCAAAAACTGTTTTGTCGCTGGTGTGAACCCAAAAAAGGCCGGCGAATCGATCTTCAACATCCCGATTTACGCCTCGGTCAAAGACGCTGCTGCCGCCACGGGTGCCACTGTTAGCGTGATTTATGTGCCGCCGGCCGGTGCCGCTGCCGCCATCTGGGAGGCCGCCGAGGCCAACCTGGATCTGGCCATCTGCATTACCGAAGGCATTCCAATCCGCGACATGCTCGAAGTGCGCAACCGCATGAAAGCCAAAGAAGCCGCAGGCGGCAAAAAGACCCTGCTGCTGGGCCCGAATTGCCCGGGTTTGATTACGCCTGACGAAATCAAGATCGGCATCATGCCCGGTCACATCCACCGCAAAGGCCGTGTCGGTGTGGTGAGCCGCTCCGGTACGCTGACCTACGAAGCCGTGGCGCAACTCACCGAGTTGGGCATTGGCCAAAGCAGCGCTGTAGGCATTGGCGGCGACCCGATCAATGGCTTGAAGCACATCGACGTGATGCGCGCCTTCAACGACGACCCCGATACCGACGCCGTGATCATGATTGGTGAAATCGGCGGTCCGGACGAAGCCGAGGCGGCGCGCTGGTGCAAAGCCAACATGAAAAAACCCATCGTCGGCTTTATCGCTGGCGTAACGGCACCCGCTGGCAAGCGCATGGGCCACGCCGGTGCGCTGATCTCGGGCGGTGGTGACACCGCAGAAGCCAAATTGGCGGTGATGGAAGAATGCGGCTTCAAGGTCACGCGCAACCCGTCTGAAATGGGCAGACTGCTCAAGGCCATGCTGTAATAGCGGTTAATCCCACGCAAGCCGGATGCCCTGAGGGACAATCCGGCTTTTATTTTGTGCGCCCAGCATGGGCGATTCCTGGAAACCTGCCGCAGACCATCTGTCATGGAAGAATTTCTGACCGTTCACTTCTGGGTTGCCGTAGGCCAGATCATTTTGATCGACATCCTGCTTGGGGGTGACAACGCTGTGGTGATTGCCATGGCTTGCCGGGGGTTGCCTGCACATCAGCGGCTCAAGGGCATCATGCTGGGCACGGCGGGGGCGATTGTGTTGCGCGTCATTCTGATTGCCTTTGCGCTGACGCTGCTGCAAATTCCCTACCTGAAGCTGGTGGGCGCGGCCTTGCTGTTCTGGATCGGGGTAAAGCTGATGGTGCCGCAAGAAGAAGGACACTCCACCCTGCAAACCAGCGCCAAGCTCTGGACCGCGGTCAAAACCGTCATCATTGCCGACTTGGTGATGAGCCTGGATAACGTGATGGCGATTGCCGGTGCCGCCACCACCGCAGGGGAGCAACATCAGTTGACGCTGGTCATTTTTGGTCTGCTGGTCAGTATTCCGCTGATCATCGGCGGCAGCCAATTGATTTTGAAGCTGATGGACCGTTTCCCGTTCATCATCAACCTCGGTGGCATGCTGCTGGGCTGGATCGCCCTGACCATGGCGCACTCCGATCCGGCGCTGACGGCATATGTGCCACAAGGCCGCCCCTGGCATTACGCGCTGGGGCTGATTGGCACCGTACTGGTGCTGCTGATAGGCACTTTTTTGAAACGCCGGGCGCAGGGCAAACCACGTCAGGCGACGTGACTGGTGCAGACCCAAAATGGCGTTCCTGCCTGCCACAATGAGGGCGACAACACCATCTGTGTACCCGACGCCACGATGCAATACCGTTTTTACGGCCTGACCGACGCCGGTTCCGTTCGTTCCAACAACGAAGATGCACTGGCCATCAATGCCGATCAAGGCATTGTTGTGCTGGCTGACGGTATGGGCGGTTACAACGCCGGTGAAGTCGCCAGCGGCATGGCCACCGGCTTACTTCACAACGCGTTGGCTGGTTGGCTGACCACCGGTGATCATCTTGTGCCCCAGCACATCGTCAGCAAGCTTCAGTTTTTTACCGAGCAGGTCAATCGGGCTATTTTGAACGCGGCCAGTGCCCATTCCCAGTGTGCAGGCATGGGAACGACCCTGGTTGTGGGCGTTTTCAGGGGTTCGCATCTGGTGCTCGGCCATATAGGTGATTCACGCTGCTATCGTTTGCGCGACGGGCGACTTGAACAAATCACCAAGGACCATTCATTTTTGCAGGAGCAGGTGGACGCCGGCTTGCTCACAAGCGCGCAAGCAGCCGTTGCGCCCGGGCGTCATTTGTTGACGCGGGCACTCGGTGTTGAAACCGACATTCGGCTAGAAATTCATACACACATTGTTCAAGAAGATGATCTTTACCTGATGTGTTCAGACGGTCTCAATGACATGGTTTCAGACGCCGAGATTGCAGCTATTTTGGACGGCAAGCCTGACCTGGCCAGGCAAGCCGATGCGCTGGTCAGGCAGGCGATTGCACATGGGGGGCGCGACAATGTCAGCGTTGTGTTGATCTGGGTGCAACCGCAAACCCTTGGGGCGGCTTGACAGGGGTGTTTCGTGCATGGCAGCACGCCAGAGTGATGCAGAGAGTGTCCTCAACCTGTGCAAAACCAATATACTGCACCTGACAGGAGGTTTCCATGCCCAAAGTAACAATCATGATGGACGGAGCAGTCCTGAACGAGGTGACACTGACCAAAGAATTGACCACGTTGGGGCGCAGGCCGTACAACGACATTGTGCTTGATAATTTGACTGTCAGCGGTGAACACGCTGTTTTACATAGGCTGGGCGGTCATGTAACTGTCGAAGACCTTCACAGCACCAACGGAACCTATCTTGGCGGCAAGTCCATCACCAGAGAAGAACTGCGGCATGGCGATATCCTTGAAATGGGTAAGTACCGACTGAAATTTGAGGTAGAGTCGGCGGTCGCTCCGAGGTCTCCCACGTTGGCTGAATCGGCTGAATTGGCTGCGTCCCAGCGGCCTGCCGCAGCCCCTGCAACAGAGTCACTTCGCGGTTTGGTCAAAGTGTTGTCCGGCCCGTTGGCTGGACGGGAAATGGCGTTGACCAAGGTCGTCACCACCATCGGTAAGCCCGGTGTGTCGGTTGCAGTCATCACGCAGCGCCGTAGCAGTTATTTTGTGCATCATGTCGAGGGGACGGAGCGCATGTTGATCAATGATGAAAGTATTGGCGAAAGCCCCTGTGTTTTGAAGTCAGGCGACCGAATCAAGCTCGCGGGGATAGAAATGCAGTTTTTTCAGGCCTGAATGGTGATTCGTGTTGGATTTTTGGCGTTATCAAATGGCTTGATTGACGTCACCTTTTTATGAGTCTGCCTGTGAAAACGTCCACTGAAAGCTCTGGCATGACATTTGAAGCGTTGTTTTACAAACAACTTCAGCATGTCACTGCGCAAATTCACGAAACCGAGAACATCGAACAAATCATGCTCGATGCAAGCGCGGAGATCTGTAAGCTGTTCAATGCCGACCGTCTGACCCTGTACGTGGTCAACGATGACCAGACCGCCATTGTTTCCAAGGTGAAAACGGGGCTCAACAGCAGCCGCGATCTCAAACTCCCGATCACGCCACAAAGCATTGCGGGCTATGTCGCTTACAGCCGTGACTCGGTCAATCTTGCGGATGTGTATGACGACGATGCGCTCAAGAAAATTCACCCGCAGCTGACGTTCCTGAAAGAGGTGGACAAGCGCTCGGGTTACCGTACCCGTCAGATGATGGTGTCGCCCATTCTTGACGGTGATACTCTTTTTGGTGTGCTGCAGGTCATCAACAACAAGAACAACGAGACCTTTGGTGGACTTGAGATCGAAGGCATGTCACAGCTGTGCAAGACGCTGGCCACGGCCATTCGACACCGCATCCACGGGGCCGAAGACGGCGTCTATCGCATGTCCACCAAATACGACGGATTGGTCGCAGAAGGTGTCATGACTGCCGCCGAACTACAAAAATGCCTGCAAGATGCGCGTGAACAAGGACAATCCGTAGAGCATGTCTTGCGCACGCAATACCAGGTGCGGTCCGGCCAGATCGGGTCTTCGCTGGCCAAATTTTTTGGTGTGACTTATGAACCTTGGGCAGAGGGCCGCATCCGGGCCGAGGCGCTGCATGGCGCTCTCAAACGGGAGTTCATAGAAGAACAGGGTTGGGTTCCCCTGGAAGACTCGCCCGAGGGGCTGATTGTGATGTGTCTGGATCCGGAAGCAGTGCGTAGCTCCCGAATTGTCACGCAGGTATTTCCGCGCCTCACCAAATTTGTTTACCGTGTTACAACGCACGCTGAGTTTCAGGACACGCTCAATCAGATTTTTGGACTGGAAAATGCCGGTGGCAGCATTGATGAAATGCTGGCCGACATGGACAGCGCGCCAATGGAAGACGGCAGTGTTGACGACTCTCTTGAATCGGCCGCTGCCGACAACGAGCTGGTCAAGTTTGTCAACAAGGTGATCCTGGACGCTTATCACCAGGGGGTGTCTGACATCCATATCGAGCCCATGCCAGGTAAGCTCAAAACGGGCATCCGGTTCCGGGTGGACGGTTCGCTGCAACCTTACATTGAGGTGCCATCGCACTTTAGGCAGGCCATGGTCACGCGCCTGAAGATCATGTGTGACCTGGATATTTCTGAGCGCCGCAAGCCGCAAGACGGCAAGATCAAGTTCAAAAAATACGGCCCGGCGGATATTGAACTGCGCGTTGCAACCATCCCTTCAGCCGGTGGTGTTGAGGATGTCGTCATGCGGATTCTGGCCGCAGGAGAGCCGATCCCGCTGGACAAGCTCGGGTTGACCGCACACAACATGGATCGTGTGCTGCGAACGGTCGAGAAACCCTATGGGCTGTTCTACGTGTGCGGTCCTACCGGGTCCGGCAAGACCACCACGCTACATTCGATCCTGAAGCACCTGAACAAGCCCGACACCAAAATCTGGACCGCCGAAGACCCGGTTGAAATCACGCAAAAGGGTCTGCGTCAGGTGCAGATCAACCGCAAGGCGGGCATTGATTTTGCGCTGGTTATGCGTGCGTTTTTGCGTGCCGACCCCGACATCATCATGGTGGGTGAGTCGCGCGACCATGAAACCGTGGCCATGGGTGTGGAAGCGTCGCTGACCGGTCACCTGGTTTTTTCCACCTTGCATACCAATTCAGCCCCGGAGTCGATCACCCGTTTGCTTGACATGGGCATGGATCCGTTCAATTTTGCCGACGCCTTGCTGGGTATTTTGGCGCAGCGGCTGGCCAAAAAACTTTGCGCCTGCAAAGAAGCTTATGTGCCCGACGACGATGAACTGCGCCTGTTCGCCACTGAATATGCTGAGGAGCTGCGTCATTCAGCGGCCTGGCAAGGCAACTTTGACACCGAACTGGACAAGCTCATCGCCAGTTGGAAGACGCAGTACGCTCAGGACGGCGAGCTCAAGTTTTACCGCCACGTGGGTTGTGATAAGTGCAACCAGACCGGCTACAAGGGCCGCGTGGGCCTGCACGAACTGCTGATTGCCGACGAAGGCATCAAGAAGCTGATTCAGGAGCGCGCACGGGTGGCCCAGGTTTTTGCCGCCGCGGTTGAGGGCGGCATGCGCACTCTCAAGATGGACGGCATGGAAAAAGTCATGATGGGCCTGACGGACCTGAAAATGGTGCGCTCGGTCTGTATCAAGTAGTGCGGCTGGTCGTAAGCGTTAGCACCACGGCCGCTCACACCTGCGGCAACAAATAGCGGCGCTCCCAAGCGCTGATTTCGCTTGAAAACTGGCCCAGTTCAAGCCTCTTGACGGCCGTGTAACCTGTTACAAAATCATGGCCAAGCGCTTGCCTTGCAAAGGAACTGTGCTCCATTTTTTCTAGCGCATCGCTCATCTGCTGTGGCAGAGCGCCCGTTTCCTTGTAGCCGTTACCAGTGAGCGCAGGTGTGGCTTGCAGGTGCTGCTCCATGCCGGCCAGACCCGCTGCCAAAGAGGCTGCAATGGCCAGATAAGGGTTGGCGTCGGCACCGGCCACACGGTTCTCCACGCGCCGCGCTACAGGTGTGCTGGCAGGCACGCGCAGCCCGGCCGTGCGGTTGTCATACCCCCACTGCAGGTTGATGGGCGCCTGACTGCCTGCTACGTAGCGTCGATAAGAATTGACGTTGGGCGCCAGCATCAGCATCAGATCAGGGATATAGGCCTGCAAACCGGCCATGAACTGCTCCAGCAAAGGACTTTGCGCGCCGTCGGGCAGGCTGAAAATGTTGCGCCCTTGCGCGTCCACCACGCTCTGGTGCAGGTGCATCGAGCTGCCGGGGCTGCCCGCGATCGGTTTGGCCATGAACACCGCGTTCAGCCCATGCTTGAGCGCAATCTCACGCGCGGCGTACTTGAACAAAAACGCCTGATCTGCCACCGCGACCGCATCGCCATGCAACAGGTTGATTTCATACTGGCTGGTGCCCACTTCGTGCAGCCAGGTATCGGCAGCGACGTTCAGCGTGGCCAATGCCGAACGGAATTCGTCCCAGAACGGTGCCAGGTCGTTGAGCGCGTTCGTGCTGAACGCGCTTTGCCCCACCTCGGGACGCCCAGCGCGCAATAGCGGTGCAGCTAGCGGCTGCGCCGGATCGGCGTTGGCAGCGGTGAGGTAAAACTCAATCTCGGGTGCCACCACCGGGGTCCAACCGCGTGCCTGGTAACTCGCCAGCACTCTTTTGAGAACGCTGCGCGGCGCAAACACGCAGGGGTCACCGTTGAGCTCGACGCAATCGTGCAGTGCCACGGCACGCGGCACGCTGGCCCAAGGTGCCAGCGTCAGCGTGCGGTAGTCGGGATCCATGCGCACGTCGGGGTCTGCGTCGGGGAACACCGGGTTGTAGGAGTAGTCGCCCGTGACGGCCTGCATCGGAATCGCCTGGCAAATGCGCAGTTCAGCGCCCGCGGCAAAGCTGGCTGCAGGCATGAGTTTGCCGCGTGGATAACCTGTGATGTCGGCAAAAATGCATTCAACCTCGCGCACACCATGCTGTCTGAAAAAGTCTGACAACGGGTTGTTTGATGCTGCATCTTTCGTGTGTGTCATCTCATGTCTTTCGAGAATCATCTGGATGCCGTATTAGACTCGACACATGGAATTTTCTACTTGGTTGGCTTTTTTTGCGGCGTCCTGGGCCATCAGCATCTCACCTGGGCCGGGTGCCATTGCCTCGATGAGCGCGGGGCTGAACCACGGCTTCAGATACGGCTACGTCACCATCTTCGGCCTGGTGCTGGGCATCTGGACTCAACTGCTGATCGTCGGTGCCGGTCTGGGGGCGCTGATTGCGGCATCGGCCACCGCGTTTACCGTGGTCAAGTGGCTGGGCGTGGCGTATCTGGTGTGGCTGGGCATAGCGCAGTGGCGCGCGCCAGCGCGGCCCATGGTGGCGGTGTCAGACACGGGTGAGGTGGTGACACAGCGCGCGCTGATCGTCAAAGCCTGGATGATCAACGTGGTCAACCCCAAGGGCACGGTGTTTTTGCTGGCGGTGGTGCCGCAGTTCATGAATTTGCATCAACCCCTGTGGCCGCAGTACCTGATCATCGGGGCCACGCTGGCCTTTACCGACATGGTGGTGATGTCGGGCTACACCGCTTTGGCCTCGCGGGTGCTGGGCGCGCTCAAGGAGCCCGCGCACATCCGCGCCATGAACCGCACCTTTGGCAGCCTGTTTGTACTGGCCGGTTCAGCACTGGCGTTTTTCAAACGGGCTCAGTAACGCGAATACACAAACATCGAATGATGCTTGGGAACGCTCAAATTCCGACAAGCGTCTAGGCCTTGACCAACCGGCCGCTGACAAATTGATGCAATAAACTGGCAGCAAACGTTTGGTAAGGTATCCCCTCGGCCAGAGCGCATGCCTGTAAATTCCTTAAATCGCGGCTTGAAATACGGATATTCAGTCGCTGATCTTTTTTGAAGGTGGCCTCGGCAGCGGTTTGATGGGCTTTGATCTGTTTCGCCACGCCACTGACGGGTTTGAGCGTGCCAGCTTCCCAAGCCTTGAGTATTTCCAACTCTTCATCGTCATAGATGAGATTTTTTTTCATGGTTTCCTCCTGTATTGCCTGGTTGCCTTGCGGCTTGGAATGATGGTTTTCAAAAAAATCCCTGTTTCTGTCTCGACGAAGGGCACTGCGTAAACGTAATCGTCAACCTGGACCATGGAAATTTTTTGCCCCGGGTACTTTTCCTGGTTGGGGTGTTCAAGCACGGTCAGCTCTTGTCCATTGGCGATTTCAAAAACAATTCTTTCAAACGAAATACCGCGCTCACGTATCAATAATTGGTTTTTGTCGGCATCCCAGTTGAATATTTTGGAACTTGGCATGTGTGCATTTTATGCACACTGATAAGCAGCCGTACAGCGCCTCGGAATTACTCCAAAGTAAACAAGGACATGTAGCACATGCTTCCACGCTCATCCGCATCCGTCAAGCGCGCAGCATGGTCTCCAGCCGGTCGCGCCAGCCTTGCACGGTGCGCTCGTCGCTGCTGCCTTCATAAAAGCGACCGGGCGCAAACAGGGGGTAGCGTTCGCCGCTGCGCAGCAACAGGCTCAGGTAGTGCCACTGAACAAAATTGGAGCGTTTACCCAGGTAGCCCATGCCCACATGGGTGATGTCATCAAACCGGATCACGCGCTCGCTGCTTCCCGTGCGGGACTTGTCCGTGACGGTGATGCGCCGTTTTTGGGCGTCAATGACAATGGTTTGCGTGCTGCGGGTCAGCAGCCCCCACGCGCCCAGCACCAGCAACAAAAGCCCCAGCAAGAACCCCGCCTTGGTGTTGATATTACTGAAATGGCGACAAGCGTAGAGCAACACCAAGCTCATGGCGGTCAACATTGCGACCATCCAAGTTTGCTTGGACGGATTGCTTTGAGCGGTCCAGTCGTTCATGTGCACTCCTTACCGTGCCGTTGCAGCATACATCGGTGACAGCGTTGCATGGGGTCAGCGCGAATTTGCCGCAATGACCGCACCTGCCAGTGCCTCGGCCAGCTTGATGCCATCCACCCCGGCCGACAAAATGCCCCCGGCGTAGCCTGCGCCTTCGCCACCGGGGTACAGCCCGGCCGTGTTGGTGCTCTGAAAATCCTCCCCGCGTGGGATGCGCAAGGGGCTGGAGGTGCGCGTCTCGACCCCGGTCAGCACCGCATCCATCATGTCAAAACCTTTGATCTTCTTGCCAAACACCGGCAGGGCCTCGACCATGGCCTCGATCGCGTAGCTGGGCAAAGCGCAGTGCAGGTCGCCCAGCTGAACCCCGGGCTTGTAGGACGGCAGCACAGCGCCCAAGGCGGTAGACGACCGCCCGGCGATGAAGTCGCCCACCAACTGCCCCGGTGCGTTGTAATTGCTCCCGCCCAGCACATAGGCGTTGGCCTCCAGCGCGCGTTGCAGGTTGATGCCCGCCAGCGGGTGCACGGCGTGCGCGTCAAGCGCCCTTAATTCAATAGCTTCTTGCGCATGGCTGGCGGCGGCCAGAGGCCCAAAAGCCTTATCAAAATCAGCCGCCTTCTGCGGAAAATCTGCGGGCTCGATGCCCACCACGATACCGGCGTTGGCGTTGCGTTCGTTGCGTGAATACTGGCTCATGCCGTTGGTCACCACGCGCCCTGGCTCCGACGTGGCTGCCACCACCGTGCCGCCTGGGCACATGCAAAAGCTGTACACCGCACGACCGTTCCTGGCGTGGTGCACCAGCTTGTAAGCGGCAGCACCCAGCACCGGGTGGCCCGCGTGGCGACCCCACAGCGCGCGGTCGATCACGCTCTGCGGATGTTCAATGCGAAAGCCGACTGAGAACGCCTTCGCCTGCAGCGCCACGCCGCGTTCGTGCAGCATGGCAAAGGTGTCGCGTGCGCTGTGGCCCAGCGCCAGAATGACGTGGTCGGCGCGCAGTTCTTCGGTCTGCCCGCTGGCCTGGTTGAGTACGCTCAGTCCGCGCACATGGCGCTGGCCGCCTTCGGGCTCAATATGCACATCGGTCACGCGCTGGCCAAAGCGCACCTCGCCACCCAGCGCGATGATGCGCGCGCGCAGCGCTTCCACCACCTTGACCAGCTTGAACGTGCCAATGTGCGGATGCGCTTCATACAGAATGTCGGCTGGCGCGCCGGCCTGCACCAGCTCTTGCATCACCTTGCGCCCCAGGTGGCGCGGGTCGCGAATCTGGCTCCACAGCTTGCCGTCCGAGAACGTGCCAGCACCGCCTTCGCCAAACTGCACGTTCGACTCGGGTGTGAGCACATGCTTGCGCCACAGGCCCCAGGTGTCTTGCGTGCGTTCGCGCACCGGGCGGCCGCGCTCCAGCACAATCGGTTTGAAGCCCATCTGCGCCAGCAGCAGCGCGGCGAAAATGCCGCAGGGACCAAAACCCACCACCACCGGGCGCAGCGGCAAGTGGGCGGGCGCCTGGGCCACCAGCCGGTAAGCCATGTCGGGCGTAGGCTGGATGTGCGGGTTGGTCTTGAATTTGTCCAGTAGCTGCGCTTCACGCGCCGGGTTGGCCAACGTCGCATCCACGATATACACCGCGCGAATGTCGGCCTGGCGCGCATCAAAGCTGCGTTTGAAAACGTGCAGCTCAGCCAGGTCAGCTTCGGCCACGCCCAGCGTCTGCGCGGCCAGCTGGCGCAGCGCGGGCAGTGGGTGCGCCACCGGGGCGCGGTCAGCGTCGGTTTCTGCGGGTGCATCGGCGGCGCGGCGCGTGACCGCAGGCAGGGCCGACAGGGGCAGTTTGAGTTCGGAGAGGCGAATCATGGCAGGCTCGTGGTGATCGGGCAGGTCACCATGATAATCTGCCCGTGGCCCTTTACTATCTGCGAGACCTGCTATGACTTTTGTCTATCTGAGCCCGGTGGGCGTGTCGTTTTTGCTGCTGAGCGCGCACTTCATGCACGCTGACAACGCTGTCATGGTGGCTGCGGCGCTGGCGTTGTTGGGTCTGCTGGCGCTGCGCCAACGCTGGGTTCCCCCGGTGCTGCAAGTGGCGCTGGTCTTGGGTGCGCTGGAATGGTTGCGCACCGGGGTGCTGCTGGTGCAGGAGCGCTCGGCCATGGAGCAGCCCTGGACGCGGCTGGCCTTGATTCTGGGCGCAGTGGCCGCGCTGACGGCGCTGTCCGCGTTGCTGTTGCTTACGCCACGGGCGCGGGCTTATTTCAACCCGAAGGGAATTGTTGCCGCCGCAAGGGGTTAACCCGGCGGATGCCCCGATAATCCCGCTCCGTGAAGCCCGCCAGACTGCCGCTGGTGCAAGCTGGGAAACCAGGCACTGGAGGAACGTCCGGACTGCATAGGGCAGCGTAGCAGCTAACGGCTGTCCACTGAAAGGCCGCGCACGCAAGTGCGGGGCTATAAGGTGAGGATCAGAGCAACAGAGACGAGTCGCGCTGGGGCAACCCGGTGCGGGTGAAACGGGCAATCTCTACGCGCAGCAATACCAAATAGGCACACGTTGATGGGGCCCCCGGAGTGTGCGGGTAGGTAGCACCGAGCTGTGGGGTGACCCACAGCCCAGATGAATGGCAGTCACATTGAGGGCAACCTCAATGCACAGAATCCGGCTTATCGGTGGGCTTCACACTTTTATTTTGATAGCACCTTGTACAGATGCTATCAGGGCAGGACCGTGTTTTTTATGTTTAACCGCGTGCCAGCAGCGATTGCCCCAGGGCAAACACCGAATTGGGCGCGGTGGTGCGCACCGTTTGTTGTGCGGGCTTTTTGAAGACACCGCGGTTGGGCGCCGGTTTTTGCTCGATCTTGACGCCCTTGGCCAGTTGCTCCAGCACCAGGCTACGCAGCGTGACCGACTGCATGAACTCTGCCACCCGGGCGTTCATCGAATCCCACAGGTCTTGCGCCATGTCTTTGGTGGCCGCTGGCTCGGTCTTGGTCTTGGCCGGAGCGTCTTCCACCGCGCTGATGATGTCGGCCACGGTGATGGCGTCGGTGCGCTGGCCCAGTGTGTAGCCGCCGCCCGGGCCGCGTGTGCTGGCGACCAGCCCCTGCTGGCGCAGGCGACTGAACATCTGCTCCAGATACGACAGCGAGATTTGCTGGCGCGCAGAAATGTCGGACAGCGGTACCGGCCCGAGCTTTTCGCGCAGGGCAACGTCAATCATGGCGGTAACGGCAAAACGGCCTTTGGTACTTAAACGCATGGTGGTATCTCCTGTCAGTGTCCGAAACAGTGGACACAGGGCGCAACTGTAAAGTTCAATTCACTTCGTGTAAATTCGAATTTGTAACAATTAAACTTCGATAAACACGAAGTGTTGTGCGGGTAATTGAGGTTGATCCGATGAATTTCAAGCATCTTTACTATTTTTGGGTTACGGCGCGCGCCGGTGGCATCATGCGCGCCGGTGAGCAACTGCACACCACGCCACAAACGCTCTCGGGTCAGATCAAGCTGCTCGAAGACTGGCTGGGGCGCAAGCTGTTTCGCAAGTCCGGGCGCCAGTTGGAGCTGACCGAGCACGGCCGTCTGGCGCTAGGTTACGCCGACCAGATATTCAGTCTGGGGCAAGACCTGGAGAGTGCGTTGCGCCAGGTGCGCGGCGCGCAAAAGCGGCTGGACTTTCGGGTGGGTGTGGCGGACTCGGTCTCCAAATCGGTCGCCTACCGCTTGCTGGAACCGGCCTTGCAAATTGATCAACCCGTGAAGTTGCTGGCCAGCGAGGGCAAGTTTGACGACCTGCTGGCCGCATTGGCGCTGCATCGGCTGGACCTGGTGATTACCGACGAACCCATGCACAAACGTGTGAGTGTGAAGGCGTTCAACCATGCGTTGGGCCGCAGCGCCCTGAGTTTTTTCTGCGCGCCGGTGTTGGCGCCGCGCATCCAGGGCGGTTTCCCTGCGTGTCTGGACGGCGTGCCAATGCTGGTGCCGGGTGCGTCGGCGTCGGTACGCCAGCAGTTGGAGGGTTGGTTTGCCCGGCACCAGGTGGCGCCGGTGGTGGTGGGCGAATTTGACGACGCCGCACTAATGAAAGCCTTTGGCCGCGAAGGGCAGGGTGTGTTCATGGCCCCCACCGTTTTGGAGGACGAAACCCGCGCCCAGTTTGGCGTGCAGGTGATCGGGCGCACCGACGAGCTAGTGGAAGAGTTCTATGCCGTGTCGGTGGAGCGACGCATCAGCCACCCCTGCGTGCTGGCCATCACCGACGCCGCGCGGGGGCAATTGTTTGGGGAGTGATGAAGATTGATCGGCGTGGATTTTCGGGTTGCCTGCATGTTTTTTGCCGTGACAGCAAGTGTTGTCATGCCGGACTTGATCCGGCATCCATGGACTTGGGATCACTTCAGTACGGCAGACATCATTGGTGCGCCCCGCGCGGCAACCGGTAGCAGCGAACCCCTCATGCTGGAGTACCAGAAATCGGTGTTCGCCGCCACCGGTTACCACGCGATGTGTGGGTAGGCGGGCGGTGTTTGAGTCAGAAGGCAACCCGTTGGGATGGCCCGATTTGCCCCACAGCCCTCGATTTGAGGGCGACTGCTGCTTTTTTATTTGTAGCGTCTAGCGCAGTGGCTGGCTTGGGCGGTTGACGATTTCTGGTACTCCAGTATGAGGAGACCGCCCAAGGCAGCCGCTGCGCGGGTTCAACCGAAAGCGGCTGCTTTACCTCGTCCAGCATGCGAGACCAGATCAAGTTTCCGATCAGGCGGTAGCTTCCTAAAACCGCTCCCCATCCCCCAGATAGCGCCACAGCCCCTCGGGCAAATGGGCCAGCGTAACGCGCCCGATGCGCAGGCGCTTCATCGACACCATGTGCAGCCCTGCGCGCTCGCACAGGTAGGCGATCAACCCTGGGTGCGCGCCCTTGACGGCAAAGCGCAGCCGCGTGAGGCCCTCATGCGTGCTGTTCACGCTGGCCTTGAACGGCGGCAGTTTTTCCATCACCCCCAGGGCGTTGAGATGGTGCAATGGCTCGGCGCTGATCTCGCCTTGCACCTCCACCAGAAATTCATGCTCAATGAATGCCGCATCATCGGTGAGCTTGCGCAGCACGCGCCAGTCTTGCGTGAACACCACCAGCCCGCTGGCGGCAGTTTCCAGCGGCATAGCCGGGGTGAGCTTGCTCAGGTGACGTTTGAGCGCGCGCTGGCCGGCTGGGTCTTGTGCCCAGTGCGTTGCCGCCTGCAGCAACTGCTGCGCGGGCTTGACGTGCCGGTTGGCGCCACCCAGCGCGGCCATGGCGTCCAGCCCCGGCGGCTTGTGCAGCAGCAGCGTCACGTCAGTCAGCGCCATCGGGCTGGCAGCTGGGTCAATCACCACGGTTTGGTCGGTCACACGCGCCATGGGCTCTTCAACCACCACGCCGTTGACCTGCACCCAACCGCCTTCGATGAGTTGTTCGGCCTCGCGGCGCGAGCGACCGCTCAACTGCGCCACGCGCTTGGCCAGGCGCTCCCCCGCCTCGGGCAGAGGCGTCTTCATGTGCGCAGCGACTCGATGCGATCGACGTGCGCCATCAGCGAGCGCATGGCCACCGGCCAGAGGCGCTGCGGTACGTCGTCGTAAACGCATGCCAGCCAGTCGTCCAGCGTGCCGTCTGGCAGGGCTTGCATGGCATCCAGCACCTTGGCTTCGCGCGCCAGGCGGTGCGCCTTGAGCTGGTCGATCACGGCCAGCGCCTCAGTGCCCGGGCCGCCCATGGCGTAGCCGTGCGCGGGCAGGATGAAGTGCACGTTGTGCTCCACACAAATCGCGCGCAACAGATCCAGCGACGCCAGGTAGTCGTTCATGTCGCCGTCGGGCGGGTCCACCACCGTGGTGCTGCCGTTCAGAATATGGTCGCCAGAAAACAGCAGACCGTCTTGCAGCAACACCAGACACACATGGTTGGCGGCGTGGCCGGGCGTATGGATGACGCGTAGCGTGTGCCCGGCTTTATATGCCAAATCACCCTCCAGCACAGGTGGAACAAGCGTAAGCAGCTCGTTATTTTGTAGCGTTTTGTCGGGCGCAAAAGCACTGGCGGCGCGTGCCGTGGCGGCACTGGGTAGGCCCAGAATCGGTGGTACGCCTTGCCCGGCGTCGCGGCACAGCGCTTGCAACGGCAAGGCGCCGGGGGCGTGGTCGGGGTGCGAGTGCGTGCAGACAATGGCGCGTATATCGCCGCCTGCGGCGCGCCACAGTTTGTCCAGGTGCTCGGCGTCGGCCGGTCCGGGATCGATGGCGATGTAGCCGGTGGCGGGCTCGCCCACCAGGTAACTGTTGGTGCCCGGGCCGGTCATGGCGCCGGGGTTGGGCGCGGTCAGGCGCAGAACGTTTTTGAGCAGCGGCACCGGGTGATCGCTTTGCCAGTCTAGCGGGTGCACGATCTGGCCGTCGGGGCACACCAGCGCCAGTTCGCCAAACGGCAAGTCGTGCTCCATGTAGCGCGCCTCGCGCCCGCCCAGCAGCCCGGCGCGCGGACAGCTCACAAACAGCGGGTCTTCAGACACCGCGCAGGCGTCCAGTACTGCCTGTACGGTGGCAAAGCCCTGTAGCCGCTCCAGCGTCCTGATGGTCGGAAAGATCATGAAAAAGTGGCCCGCCTGATGCTGCGCCAGCGCGTCGACCGGGCGCACCCAGACCGGCTCGAACTGCTCCGCCTCGTCGGCCACTGGCGTTTGTCCGGGCGGCATGCGTGCCACCAGAAAGGGCACGTCAAAGCGTTTGGGCAGGTCGCGGTCGGTCACCCAGCGCGCCAGCACCTGCACCTGGTCTGCCACCAGCCGCAGACCGTGCGCGGCGCATTGGGCGGCAAACGGGGCGTGGCGGTCCATCGTGTCGATATCCGTTTGTGTGGCCCAACTGCCGTCACGGCGCTGCGCCAGCAAAATGCCCAGCTCTTCAAAGCTTTCACGGATGGCAGCAATGGCTTCGGTCAAGGCTGCGTCACTTTGCGTGGCGCGGCGCGTGGCCACGTCAAAACAGCAGCCGTCGGCCGCGTCGATGCCGCCACCGGGGAAGACGAACGCGCCGGGCACAAAACTGGCTTTGGCCGAGCGGCGGGTCATCAGTACCTCGATGCCCTCGAGGGTGTCGCGCAGCAACAGCACCGTGGCGGCGGCGCGTGCGGGTGCGGGGGGGCGGGCAGGGTGCAAGAGCTGGGTAGGGCGGAGCATGGGCAAATTATCAGTCACGGCGCGCCAGCGCCTACGGGCCGTTTTTGGCGTGCAGTTTGTGACCGGTTGGCTTGTACTCTCGAGTAGATAATCCGTGTCATGCAGATTCCCTTCACCAAAATGCACGGCGCCGGAAACGACTTTGTGGTGCTGGACGAAACCCAGACGTGCTATGGATTGTCTGCCGCGCAGTTCCGTTTTTTGGCTGACCGGCACTTTGGCGTGGGCGCTGACCAGATTCTGACGGTGCGCCCATCGCCTGCGCCGGGCATTGATTTTGAGTACGTCATCCACAACGCCGACGGTGCCCAGGTGGAGCAATGCGGCAACGGTGCGCGTTGTTTTGCCCGCTTTGTGCGCGACGCTGGGCTAACCGACAAAGACGCGATCCGGGTGCAAACCCAGGGCGGGGTGATCGAGCCTGTTTTGCGGCCCGACGGCCGCGTCACCGTCAACATGGGGCGGCCAGTGTTTGATCTGGCGCGCATTCCGTTTACGCCGGGTACGGCCCGGCCCGTGCCCCAAGGCTTATGGCAAAAATGGCCTCTAGCGCTTGCTGATAAAGCGCAGACAGCTACGGTTGATGTAGCAGTTTTGTCGATGGGTAACCCGCACGCGGTGCAGGTGGTGGACGATGTGGACACGGCCCCGGTGCTGCAACAAGGTCCGCTGATTGAGCACCACGCGTTTTTTTCAAACCGTGTCAATGCGGGCTTTATGCAGGTGCAATCACGCCGTCAGATTCGCCTGCGTGTGTACGAGCGCGGTGCCGGTGAAACGCTGGCGTGTGGGTCTGGCGCGTGCGCGGCGGTGGTGGCGGGCATCCGTTTCGGGTTGCTTGATGATACGGTGGACGTGCACACGCACGGCGGCGTGTTGACCATCGCCTGGGCGGGTGGCGACGCCCCGGTCATGATGACCGGCCCGGCCACCACCGTGTTTCGTGGCACCATTGAACTACCGTCCAACCTGTCCTGATTTTTTGCGAGTCACCGTCATGCCCCAATCATCCCTGCCCAGCGCGATTGCCAACCCGATCACCGAAGACGACATTGCCAACTACCTGGTCAACACGCCCGATTTTTTTGAGCGTCATGCCGAGCTGTTGGCCACGGTGCAGTTGTCCAGTCCGCACAGCCAGCGCACGGTCAGCCTGCAAGAGCGTCAGGCCCAGATGCTGCGCGACAAGATTCGCATGCTCGAGCAGCGCATCATGGACATGATCCGCAACGTGAATGAAAACATGGTGCTGTCCGACAAATTGCTGCTGTGGGCGCGTGCCTTGTTTTTGGCCACCGACCCGCGTGATCTGCCGCAGTTGATGGCCGGTGAACTGGCCAACCAGTTTTCGGTGCCGCAGGTAGGCATCAAAGTCTGGGGCGTGGCCCCCGCCTACGCCGGATGCGACTTTTCCCAGGGCGTGAGCGACGACGCCAAGCTGTTTGCTACCTCGCTGACCGAGCCGTATTGCGGCGTCAACGCCGGGTTGGAGGCCATCAACTGGTTGCCCGAACCGCAAGCAGCGGTCTCCCTGGCGATTTTGCCGCTGCGCGCCTTGCCTGCGGATGCAGCACAGGGCGTGGCTGCGGCCTTTGGGCTGCTGGTGCTGGCCTCGCCTGACGCGCAGCGCTTCAACAGCACCATGGGCACCGATTTTCTGGCGCGCATCGCGGATTTGGCCAGCGCTGCGCTGTCGCCGCTGCGGTAAGACCATGTCAGACCCGCTGGTTGCGCGCTACCTGGACCATGTACGCTTTGAAAAACGCCTGGCCGAGCGCACCGTTACCCTGTACGCGCTGGACTTGGACAAACTCTGCCGCTACGCACAACAAGCCGGCCTGACACTGGTGCAAGTGCAGCCCGCGCAGGTGCGGCGCTGGGTGGCGCAGATGCACAGCGGTGGGCGCAGTGCGCGCGGCATTGCGCTGATTTTGTCGGGCTGGCGTGGTTTTTATAGCTGGGCTGGGCGAGAGGGTCTGGTGCCCAGCAACCCTTTGGCGGACGTGCGCGCCCCCAAGGCATCCAAACCTCTGCCCAAGGCGCTGAGTGTCGATGACGCGGTGCGCCTGGCCAGTTTTGCCAGCGCCGGTGCCGATCCCTGGCTGGAAGCGCGCGACCAGGCGCTGGTGGAATTGCTCTATGGCGGCGGTCTGCGGCTGGGCGAAGTGACCGGGCTGGATGTGCAGGCCAGTACTGAAGCGCGTGGCTGGGTTGACCTGCAAGCCGGTGAAGCGCATGTGCTGGGCAAGGGCAGCAAGCGCCGGGTGGTGCCCGTGGGCGCGCAGGCGGTGCGGGCGATAGAGCGCTGGTTGCAGGTGCGCCATCCAAAGCGGCCTGTGGCGGCGCTGGGTGCAGACGAGCCTGGCCGCGCGCTGGGCGCGGTGTCGCCGGCGTTGTTCATTGGTCGCGGCGGCCAGCGGCTGACCGCGCAGTCGATCTGGAAGCGCGTGCGTGCACGCAGTTTGCAGGCCGGGCTGGCCGCGCCAGTGCACCCGCACATGCTGCGGCATTCGTTTGCCAGCCATGTGTTGCAGTCCAGCTGTGATCTGCGCGGTGTGCAGGAACTGCTGGGTCACGCCAACATCAGCACCACGCAGATTTACACTCGGCTTGACTTTAGCCACCTGGCCAAAACCTACGATGCAGCGCATCCGCGTGCGCACCTCAAACCAACTGGGTCAAAATAGCGTACTTTCTCAATTTTCTTCAACGGACGATCTATGCAAAAGCAAATCAGTGTGATGTTGGACAAGGGTGTTGAATTCACCTTCCACGTTCCGGCCGGAACGGCACCGCTGGCGCACGACGCAGCCCGTGCCTGGCTGGACCAGCAATTCACCACCCTCGAGTGCGAGCCCCTGCGCGCCAGCGGCAAGGTGCTCACTGCCGACAAGATTCTGGTGGTCACGCAAGCGGCCGGTGCCAAGTTGCTGGGCGACGCCAAATGGTCGTCCGAGTACGTGGCCGCTGTCAGCGCGGCGTTGGGCAAGCCGATGATTCGTGTCGATGTGCCGGCCATGGCGATTACCTACTGAGATTTTGCGGGACAGACCAAGGCTACGCGCAGCGAGCTTGCTCTGTCCCCAACTGATTAAAAATGCGGGGCAGATCAAGAGTTGCTCTGTCCTCAACTGATTGAATGCCTTGAAGTCAATACGCCTGCGCGCAGGCAAAGAAAAATCACTGCTGCGCCGTCATCCCTGGATTTTTGAGTCTGCTATTGCCAAGGGCAGTGCCGATGCCGGTGAAACGGTCCGGATCGAGTCTTTTGAGGGCCATTTTCTGGCCTGGGCCGCGTTCAGTCCGGCCTCCAAAATCCGCGCCCGGGTCTGGAGCTTTGACGAAAAGCAACGCATTGACCCCCCATTTTTTATAGCTGCTTGCGCTCATTCAGTAAGAGCCAGAGACCGATTTGCTATTCAAAGCAACGGTGTCAGACTGGTGCATGGCGAATCCGACGGCCTGCCCGGTTTGATCGTTGACCGGTACGGTGACACGCTGGTGGCGCAGTTCACCTCGGCTGGGGCTGAGCGCTGGAAAACCGTGCTGGCGGACGCGCTGCTGCAAGCCACCCATCTCACCAAACTCTACGAACGTAGCGACGCCAACAGCCGCGCGCTGGAAGGTTTGCCGCAGGCCAAGGGCTGGTTGCGCGGCCAGGGCGAGGTGGCCCTGGTGCTGCAAGAGCATGACTGGCAAATGGCGGTCAACATTGCCGAAGGCCACAAGACGGGCTTTTACCTGGACCAGCGCGACAGCCGCAAGCGCTTTTTTGACTACACCCAGCGTCTGAAGTTTGGACAGGTGCTCAATTGTTATTGCTACACCGGCGGCTTTACCGTAGCTGCGCTGATGGGTGGCGCACAGCATGTCATCTCCATTGACTCGTCGGGGCCCGCGTTGGTTAAAGCCGCAGCCAACCTGGCGCTCAACGGTCTGGATAGCGCCCGGGCTACTTTCATGGATGCAGACGTGAACGCTTGTTTGCGAGCGTTCATTGAACAAGGGCGCAGTTTTGATGCCATTGTGCTGGACCCCCCCAAGTTTGCCTCTACCGTGGCGCACGCGGATCGCGCCGCACGCGCCTACAAAGACATCAACCGGTTGGCTTTCAAGCTGCTGGCACCCGGTGGCGTACTGTTTACCTACAGTTGCTCAGGGGGTATCAGTGCCGACCTGTTCCACAAAATTGTCGCCTCGGCAGGTTGTGATGCGGGCGTGGACGGCTACATTCATGAGCGTCTGGGGGGTGCGCCCGACCACCCGATGACGCTGGCTTTCCCCGAGGGCGAATACCTCAAAGGGCTTGTGGTGATGCGGCGCGCGTAAAACGGGCGTAAAACGGCGAGGCTTGCCCTTTTTAGAAAACGCCCATGCGTTTGGCCTGCTCGGTCAGTTCTGAGCGAAAGTTGGGGTGGGCAATGCCAATCAACTCGGCCGCACGCTGTTTGGCCGATTTGCCGCGCAGTTGCGCGACGCCAAATTCGGTCACTACGTAGTTGATGTCGTTCTTGCTGGTGCTGACGTGCGTGCCAGGCGACAGGGTGGGTACGATGCGCGAAATGCTATCGCCTTTGGCCGTGGAAGGCAAAACGATGAACGCTTTGCCACCTTGGGACAGATTGGCGGCACGCACAAAATCGGCCTGGCCGCCGGTGCCCGAATACGGCAAATGCCCCAGACTTTCCGAGCCGCATTGCCCCAGCAGATCAATCTGCAAGGTGGCGTTGATGGCCATCAGCTTGTCATTTTTACCGGCCAAAGCGGGCGTATTGGTGACATCCACCGGATGAATTTCCAGCGCGGGATTTCGATCCATGAATTTGTAAAGCTTGCTGGAGCCCAACGCGAAAGTGGCCAGCATCTTGCCCGGCCAATAGTTTTTGCGCCGGTTGGTGACCGCACCGCTTTCCAGCAGGGTCAGGATGCCGTCACCGATCATTTCGGTGTGGATGCCCAGGTCATGCTTGTGCGTGAGCTGCATGACCACCGCGTCCGGGATGCCGCCGTAGCCAATCTGTAGGGTCGAACCGTCATCAATCAGGTCGGCCACGTATTTCCCGATGGCTTCCTGGACCGGGCCAATTTTGGGCAGTCCGACTTCGAACACAGGCTCGCTGTTTTCCACCAACCCTGCCACCTGCGAAATATGCACGTGGCAATTGCCGTAGGCAAAAGGCACGTTCGGGTTGACCTCCAACACCACGGCACGCGCTTTGGCGACTGCTGCCATGGTGTAGTCAGCCCCCAGGCTGAGCGAGAAATAGCCGTGCGCGTCCATGGGCGAAGCCATGCTGAACACCACGTCAGCGGGCATCTGCTGGCGACTGATCAGACTCGGAATTTCAGAGAAATAGTTGGGAATAAAGTCAATCCAGCCCGCCTGGCCACCCGCGCGGGTGGCTGCACCATAAAACAGCGCCACGTGACGCACATGCTGTACCGTCTCGGGGTCGATATAGCCAAATTTGCGGATCGCTAGGATTTGGGCCACCTTGACATCGTGAAAGCTGCGGCGCTGTTCGGACAGGGCCGTCAGCAGCGTGGGCGGTTCGCCCACGCCGGTCGGGACGATGATCAGGTCGCCGTCGTGAACCAGCTGCACAGCATCGCTGGCGTTCATTTTTTTCTGGGCATAGAGTTGTTGGACGGACATACGGGTTTTCCCTTAAAAGGGCTGAATGTAACAAAGGGAAAACAGTTGTGTTGTCGCCAAGGGGTCATGGAGGCTGGATGGCCCGGCACCAAAGGGCGGATGCCCCCTGTAAGGAGGCTTCAGGCGGGTATCGTTACACTCGCTGCCTTTCCAAGTCACCGCAACATGAGCCTTATTCCCGCCACCATCCTTACCGGCTTTCTCGGCTCTGGCAAGACCACGCTCCTCAAACGCGTGCTATCGGAGGCCCACGGTCAGAAGATTGCCGTGATCGAGAACGAGTTTGGTGAGGAAAACATCGACAACGACATTCTGGTGACCGACTCCAAGGAGCAGATCATCCAGATGAGCAACGGCTGCATTTGCTGCACCATCCGTGAAGACCTGCGCGAGGCACTGCAACTGCTGGCGGCCAAAAAACGCAAGGGCTTGCTCGACTTTGACCGAGTGGTGATCGAGACCACCGGTGTGGCCGACCCCGGCCCGGTGGCGCAGACTTTTTTCATGGACGACGAAATCGCCGAGAGCTATCTGCTTGATTCGATTTTGACGCTGGTCGATGCCAAGCACGCCAACCAGCAGCTTGACACGCGCCAGGAAGCGCGCCGCCAGGTGGGCTTTGCCGACCAGATATTTATCAGCAAGACCGACCTGGTGTCCGCCGACGAAACCGCCGATCTGATGCATCGCCTGAAACACATGAACCCGCGCGCGCCACAAAAAGCGGTGCATTTTGGCGAGGTGGCGTTGAGCGAGGTGTTTGACCTGCGTGGCTTCAACCTCAATACCAAGCTCGACATCGACCCGGATTTTCTGAAAGAGGAAGATCATGACCATGGCGATCATGACCATGACCACTGCGGCCATGATCACGCGCCAGGCGAAAGCTGCAACCACCACGGTCATGCGCATCACCACCATCACGACGATGATGTGAAGAGTTTTGTGTTCAGGTCGGATCGCGCCTTTGACCCGGCTAAGCTGGAAGATTTTCTGGGTGCAGTGGTCAACATTTATGGTCCGCGGATGCTGCGTTACAAGGGTGTGCTGTACATGCAGGGCACCGATCGCAAAGTGATTTTTCAGGGCGTGCACCAGTTGATGGGCAGCGACCTGGGCCCCGAGTGGGGCCAAGACGAAAAGCCCTGCAGCAAAATGGTGTTCATCGGCATCGACCTGCCGCAAGACATCTTTTTGCAAGGCATGGAGCAAAGCCTGGTCTGATGACCCGACCCACCACGGAATGGACGACGCATGTTTGGTTCGATTTTGCAACTGATGGGATTTCCGGCCGCCAAGCCGCTACACTCGCCCGCCAAAGAAAAAACCGCCGCGCGGGCTGTCAAGCCAAGCGCTGCCGCTGGTGCACCGTCCAAAGGGCGGGTACCGTCGTCCCCCGTTCAGGAGCAACCCCCCAGGAGGTCCACCGTGAAGTCTGCATCCGACTCGTCCAAAAAAGTAACTGCCAATTCAGCGCCTGCAACCAAGGGTAGCAAAGCAGTTCAAGCTGCCGAACCTGCCAAGTCTGTCAAGGCGGCCACAACGGTAAGGACGGCTGTAGTCAAGAAATCTGTCAAGCCGCCAGCCAAGCCGACAGTAAAAGCCGCTGTTGTCAAGGCGGTGACCGCCAAGAAACCTGCGCCTGTAGCGGCTGTCAAAAAGTCTGCCCCACCGCCGGTCAAGGCGGTGCCCAAGAGTAACAAACCTGTTGCTGTGTCCAAACCGGTTGCGCCAGTGGCGCGGCCAATGCCCGTTCATTGCCAAAAGAAATCCGAACCCGTGACCCCTGTCGTTGAAACCAAAGCCATTGCTTCCCAAACTGTCAAAAGTGACAAAAAATCCCCGGCTGTAGCCAGCCCTGTGCCGACGCACAAGGCGGTTGCCAAGCCAGTCGCTGTGCCAGGCGCGGCCGCGCTGACCTCATTGGGGGTGCCGGTACGTTCTGGTCGGCCTTCGTCGCGTCTGGCCCAACTGACCGTGCCGTCGATGGCGCAGTCGGTGGCGTCCAATGCCGCCAAGTCGAGTTTTACCCAGATCACCGCGACGCAGCAGATTGCTTCGCCCACGGCTGCCCACGTCAAGAAAGACCCCAAGCTGGCCAACAACTGGAAAAAGAAGGCAGTGGCGGATCTGACCGATGAAGAGGTGATCGCCATGCCTGACCAGGAGTACATGAACGACACCCAGATGGCTTTTTTTCGCCAGAAGTTGGTGAGCCTGAAGGACGCCATCCTCAACAACGCGGGCGAAACCACCGAGCATCTGCGTGAAGATACGGTCGTTGTTCCTGATCCTGCGGATCGCGCCACCATTGAGGAAGAGCATGCGCTGGAGTTGCGTACGCGAGATCGTGAACGCAAGTTGCTCAAGAAGATTGAGCAATCGATCAACCGCATCGACGCTGGCGACTATGGCTATTGCGACGAAACAGGGGAACCCATCGGCGTGGCGCGGCTGCTGGCGCGCCCCACCGCCACGTTGTCGCTGGAGGCACAGCAGCGCCGTGAGCTCAAGCAAAAAATGTTTGGGGATTGAGCTCCCACTCTGACCGGGGCGATTTCAAGCGCTGTCATGGCTACAACGAGCAACAGCACAGGTTTGTTTTCAAGGGTTGCCAATTTTGTACGCAGCGCAGCGCCTGTTGCCGTCAGTAACGATGCGGCACAAGTATCCAGGCCTGCTGAAAACAGCGCTCATGCGATCAAACGTGTGCTTGAACGCAAGGCGCACAACGACACGGTGCGCAAGCGTGAATTTGCCCAATTGCGCAAGTTGAGGCAGGTTTCGGCGGCGGAGGCTGTCAAATTGGCAGAACAGGATTCATTTTTTCTTGAGAGTTCCAGTTTTTCCATGCTTGAGGAGCGCGCCAGCACACTCAAAAAAATCGACGAAATTGAAGCCTTGATGTCCCGGCAATGGTGGGAAAAAGGCCAAGCGGATAGCGCAGCCGGGGCGGCGGGGCAAGCATCTGTGTTGAACAACGAACCGCAAAGTCCGGGTTCTGATTCTGAAGTGGATACCCTGGCGTCTTTTGCTGCGACGGTTCCGACCAATCTTGGGTCATTTGCTGACGATGATGCACTGGAACTGGCCGGGCGTTATGGGCAGGGCCCAGGTAGCAATGGCAACACCCATGTGGCATCGGAACGCCGGTTTGAGTTGGCGGGTAATCGTGTTTTTTCTGTGTCGAAGATGATGTCAATTGACATGGGGCAGACGTTGTCTGATTCCACGCTGGAAGACGCAGCGGTGCGGTTCGCCAATGGCGATGATGCGGGTGCTGAAAAAATCTTGTTGGAGGCCCTGCGCTCGCCTGCCGTACAGGCCTCTGAAGCAGATACCTGGGCTGCGGCCTTGTTTGACTTGTATCGCGGCCTTGGGCAGCAGCAGCGGTTTGATATTTTTGCGTTGGATTTCGCGCAACGCTTCGGGAGAACTGCACCCACGTGGTGCGCGACGCCCGGCGTATTGGGCCGATCGGAGAACGGGGCGTTGCTGCCTGGCCAGGCGCAGTCCGGTCGTCTTTGGGTTTGTCCAACCCATTTGACCCCTTCAGACGTGGGCCAACTCGACCAAGTGCTTGGCGTCGTCTCTGGTCAGGTCAGGCTCGATTGGCGCAAGCTCGAATTTGTACCTTCTGAACTGGTGTCGCCGCTGGCTGATTGCCTGCGTCGTTGCTGTGAACAGCCGTTGCTGCTGCTGATTGAGGGCGAAACTGCCTTGGCCAATTTTTTGCGCGCTCAGACACCCGTTGGTAACAATCGTATTGATCCTGCCTGGTGGAGGGCGCGGCTGGATGCGCTGTGCATGTTGGGGCAGCAAAGTGAGTTTGAAGCGGTTTCCATGGATTACTGCATTACCTACGAGGTGTCGCCACCGTCCTGGCGCACGCCTCAAAGCAGACGCGTCACATCCACGGTCGTTGTTCAAAACACCGCGTTTGTCGTGACAGTGCCCAGTGAACTTGAGGTTGATGTACAAGCGGAACTCTCAGGCGAACTTTCCGGTGACCTGACGCTACAGTTGCGCAGCATTCCTGCACCCGGGCAAACCGGGGAGGCACTTCGTGTTGTTTGCGATCGGCTCGTGCGTGTTGATTTTGCCGCCGCCGGGAGCATTTTGAACTGGGCTGCGGCGCGTCATACTCAGGGGCAGCAGACAGAGTTTGTGCGGGTGCCGCGCTTGGTGGCTGCCTTTTTCAGCCTGATCGGCATCAACGAACACGTCCGCATCATGGTGCGCACTATTTAGGACTCGCGTCGCGACATGGAACAATTTCACGGAACTACCATCATCAGCGTGCGGCGCAAGACTGCGCAGGGCGTGCAAGTGGCCATCGGCGGCGACGGGCAGGTCACGCTCGGCAACATCGTTGTGAAAGGCACGGCGCGCAAGGTGCGCAAGCTCTACCATGGCAAGGTGCTGGCCGGTTTTGCCGGTGCCACAGCGGACGCTTTTACGTTGTTTGAGCGTTTTGAGGCCAAGCTTGAAAAACATCAAGGCCACCTGACGCGTGCCGCCATCGAACTCACCAAAGACTGGCGCACCGACCGCGTACTGCGTCGCCTGGAAGCCATGCTGGCGGTGGCCGACGCACAGGCGTCGCTGATCATCACCGGCAATGGCGACGTACTCGAGCCCGAAGATGGCATTGTGGCCATTGGCTCGGGGGGCGCTTACGCGCAGGCCGCGGCCATGGCCCTGCTGAGCCACACCGACCAGTCGGCCGAAGCGATTGTGCGCAAGTCGCTCGAAATTGCCGCCGAGATTTGCATTTACACCAACATGAACCACACCATTGAAGTGCTGTCAGGCGACTGATGCACTGGTGGGTGGGGTCGCTTTTTTTTCATTCATCCGAACCATGTCCTCACTGACTCCCCAGGCAATTGTTGCCGAACTTGATCGCCACATCGTCGGCCAGCAGCAGGCCAAGCGCGCGGTGGCCATTGCGCTGCGTAACCGCTGGCGCCGCCAACAGGTGCAGATTGACCTGCGCGCCGAGATCACGCCCAAAAACATCCTGATGATCGGCCCCACAGGGGTCGGTAAAACCGAGATTGCGCGTCGCCTGGCCAGGTTGGCCGATGCGCCGTTCATCAAGGTGGAAGCCACCAAGTTCACCGAAGTGGGCTATGTGGGCAAGGACGTGGATGCCATCATTCGCGACCTGGCCGACGTGGCGGTCAAGCAGACGCGCCTGGCCGAAACACAGAAAGTGCGCCAGCGCGCCCAAGACGCGGCCGAAGACCGGGTGCTTGACATCCTGATCCCAATGCCGCGCGCCGAATTTGGCGTGGTGCCTGCCAACGAGCCCGAAAGCGCGGCACGCCAGACCTTTCGCAAAAAGTTGCGTGAAGGCCAACTCAACGAGCGCGAAATTGAAGTCGATCTGGCGCAGTCCGCGCCCCAACTGGAGATCATGGGTCCGGCCGGTATGGAAGAAATGACCGAGCAATTGCGCGGCATGTTTGGCCAGCTCAACCAGAACAAGAAGCAGACGCGCAAGCTGCGCATTGCTGACGCGCTCAAGCAACTGACCGACGAAGAAGCCGCCAAGCTGGTCAACGACGAAGACATCAAAACGCGTGCGCTGCAGATGCTGGAACAAAACGGCATCGTCTTCATCGACGAGATTGACAAGGTTACGTCGCGCGCTGAGGGCAATGGCGCCGAGGTGTCGCGCCAGGGCGTGCAGCGCGACCTGTTGCCGCTGGTGGAAGGCACCAGCGTGTCCACCAAGTACGGCATGGTCAAGACCGACCATATTCTTTTTATTGCCTCGGGTGCGTTTCACCTGAGCAAGCCCAGCGACCTGATTCCTGAGTTGCAAGGGCGCTTTCCGATCCGGGTCGAGTTGCAATCGTTGTCGGTGGCCGATTTTGTGGCCATCCTGACGCAGACCGACGCGTCGCTGGTCAAGCAGTACCAGGCTTTGCTGGCCACCGAGCAGGTGCAAGTGGAGTTTGCCGACGACGGCATCGGGCGACTGGCGCAGATTGCCTTTGACGTGAACGAGCGCACCGAAAACATCGGCGCACGCCGGCTTTCAACCGTGATGGAGCGCCTGCTGGACGAGGTGAGCTTCGGTGCCACCGACATGGCCGGGCAAACCATCCACATCGACGCCCCCTACGTTGAATCGCGCCTGGCTGAGCTCAGCAAAAACGAAGACCTGAGCAGATATATCCTCTAAGACACAAAGCCGCTATGGTCTGGGTGATGGCAATGTTGTAAAAGAACAGGCCTAAGCGCTTGTCTATTAAGCAGAAGCAGCTATCAATAAAGATGCGTATTTTTGCCTTGTCGCCCGGATCAGGGGCTCGCGATGTCAGCCAATTTGTCTCGCGGTAGTTGGCCAAAGCTGGCGAACTGGATCATGCGCTTGAGGGTCGCTTAAAGACCCAAAGCGGCTACACACCAAGGCCAGCTTTCCGGTGCTCCCGTTCAACTCCGCCCGGAGGCCGTTCGTCGCATCAGGCAAGTATCTTTCAGGTATCCATCAAGCCTGACACCAAGAGCAAACTGTTATCTGCGCGCAGTAACCTTCCCTGCCTTTCCATTGCATAGACGCACCGATAGAGCGCTTCATGGGTCACGCCTAGTTCGGCCGCCAAAGACTTGAGGCCTGCCCCGATGGGGTAGTGACCGTCAACGCCCTCGGTCTCCAGCAGGTGGACGAAGCGGTCCTGCACCTTGGTGAGAGATAGCCGCTCACATTGGAGGCGCAGGCGTTTAACCTCCTTATTGAGCATGCCAATCCAGCGCCCCGCAAAGGCCGGATCGCAGTCCATTGCGTCGCGGACCTTGCGAATTGGAATCTGAACAATCTTGGCGTTGGCCACCACCTGGCCGTGGCAGTGGTATTTCGCGGATTTAAGGCTCGCCTCGCTCACGAAGCCCCTGCGCGTGCGCTGCAATATGACGGAAGAGCCTTGCAGTCCGGGCCGCTCCAAGACCACTTCGCCGCTGACCACGAAAAACATGCGCTCGGGCTTGTCACCCGCCTTGAACAGGCAAGTCCCCTTGGTTAGCTCAACCTCCTCGCAGGAGGAAATCAAACTCTTCGGCAGCAGTTGGTGAAGTTCTTCAAGGGCATCTGCAAACATGGGTAAATCTCAGTTCGTATGATTTTAATCATATGATATTTATCATTCGTGAGCAATACTCTGCACAACGATTCATGTGAGATTCCTATGTCCAATGCCATTCTTCAATTCGGTGAAATGCGCCCCGAATACCAGATTCCCGTCCTCAACGAGCGGGCGGTTCGCGCCGCGGCGGGGATATTGTTTTTCTTGGCGCTGATCGTCTTCATGAATGCGTGGCTCACCGGCAACTTTCAGCCCACACGGGTGTTCGTGGTCAGTTTTTTGATCGAGTTCACTATCCGAATCTTTGTGAATCCACGCTTTGCGCCGATCATGATTTTGGGGCAGTGGATGGTGCGCAAGCAGCAGCCGGAATGGAGCGGCGCGCCGCAAAAGAGATTCGCATGGGCCATCGGATTCGTGCTGGCGGCCACCATGCTCTATCTGGTGGTGCTCAACAATGTCATCGGGCCGATCAACTTGATCGTGTGCTCGATGTGCTTGACCCTGCTATTTTTTGAGTCGGCGTTTGGCATCTGCATTGGCTGCAAGATTTACAACCTCTTCAACAAGGAAAAAGCTCAGCTCTGTCCCGGTGGTGTGTGTGAGATGCCTGTAAGCCAAGCATCGTCTACGTCTCTTGCACAAACGGCCATTGTCATCGCGTTCGCCGTGGCGGTCGGAGCCATTGCGCAGTGGGTTTACAGCACGGCTCCCAAGCGCGCCGCCGAGTTTGAGCCACCTGTCGCCGTCCAGCCAGCAGCGCCCATCGATCCCGCCGAAGCCGAGCGCTGCAAGGTACCCGACTTTGCCAAAGCGCTTGGACACGAAGAGAAGTGGAAGCTGCACAACAACTGCAAGTGATCGCGTCCCTTTGTAGCGCGCCCAACCAACACATCAGAAGGAATCCAAATATGAGCCTCAATCGCCGAACCATGATCAGCAGCGCATCCGCCGCCGCTTTGCTTTTGTCCATGGGAGCCGCGTGGGCCGCGCAACCCGTCGTGGAAATCATCGCATTCGCCCACCCGCCCGTGCAGTCGGCCTTGAAGCCTCTGCGCGATTGGCTGGCCAGTCAAGGCAAGCACGCGCGCGTGGTTGAAATCGACATGGATACGCCTGCTGGCGAAAAGCGCGCCGCCGCTGTGGGTGTGACTGGCCATGCGCCCATTCTGATCTTGGTGGATGGCAAATATGCCTTTGCTCGCAAAGATGGCGCGGCCATTGAGCTCAAAAGCTTTCCCGCCGCACCCAACATGAAGGGTTCATGGACCATTGATGACGCCAAAGGGGTCATATCGGCTGCCCGTTGACAGCCGAGGTTCGAACACACTGAGAAGCGCTTGATATCCCAAAACGCGCAACCGGCCCCTTCGATACAAGCCCAAGCCATCGTCGCACAAGGGCTCACGCGCGCCTTTGGCGAACGCATTGCAGTCGAACATGTGAGCTTCGAGGTGGGCCAAGGCGAAGTCTTTGGCTTCCTCGGCCCCAATGGCGCGGGCAAGAGCACGACGGCTCGCATGCTGACGGGATTCGTGCGGCCAACCAGTGGCCGGGCCTGCATCGCTGGGCTGGATGTCGCCAAGCATCCATCGGCAGCACGGTGCCTCATTGGAGTGGTCCCCGAGGAAGCCAACGTGTATGCCGATTTGACAGTGCTGCAAAACATCTTGCTGATGGCGGAGTTGCACGGCGTGCCCAAGGCGCGGCGACTGTCCCGCGCAGACGAGTTGCTGGGCATCTTCGACCTGCTGCCGCGCAAGGCAAACAAAGGGCGCGACCTTTCCAAAGGGTTGCGCCAAAGGCTGATGCTGTGCATGGCGTTGGTGAGTGATCCGCAGGTTCTTTTTCTCGATGAACCCACGAGCGGCCTCGACGTGGCCAGCTCGCACATGATTCGCGAGGTGATCCAGAGGATGAACCGCGAGCGAGGCATGACGGTCTTCATCACGACCCACAACATGGACGAGGCGGACCACCTTTGTCATCGGGTTGCCATCATCAACCAGGGCAAGCTGGCCGCCATCGACACACCCGCCGCTCTGCGAGGCCGCGTTTCGTCGCTGCGCTCGGTCGAGGTTCTTTTTGCGCAGACCGGTGTCACGCCTGACGATGTGCTCCCGCAAAATCGGGGCAAGGTCGTCATGGGCACCCACGGGTTTCAGGTGTTTGATTCCGAGCCCGGACGCGTCGCCCAAGAAATTGCGACCAAGGCCACAGCCTTGGGCCTGTCCATTGACAGCCTGAACACGCGCGCGCCGACGCTTGAAGAGGTGTTTCTTTCCATCACCGCAGGAGGCAGCGATGTTGCCAAGCATTAGCGCGCTCTCCGAACTTCGCTGGCAACTGCGGGAGGTGTTGGTCATCGCCAAGAAGAACGCGATGGTCTATTACATGAAGCCGCCCGTTCTGACCTTTGGTGTGGTGTTCCCGTTTTTTTCTATTTGTCGTTCGCTGCGGGACATAACGCTCCCGTAGCTGTGATGGTGCCCGGCATCGTGGCCATGGCGTTGTTTTTCACGGCGTCGGCGGTGGGGCCATTGGTGACGCCCTGGGAGCGCCAGGCGCGCACCTATGAGCGGCTTGTCACATCCCCGGCGGGCCTGCCTGCCATTGTTGGCGGTGATGTGTTGTCTGGCGGACTGTTCGGCGTGCTTTTGTCGCTCGTCCCGCTGACAGGCTCTGTGGCGTTTACCTCTGCCGTGGTTTCAAATCCCTTCGCGCTGGTCTGTGGCCTTGTATTGGGCGCGTTGGCCTTCTCTGGGTTGGGTGTGGTGCTGTCGGCCCCCGCCACAGAAGGCCCCTCGCAGGTCATGATGCTCTCGAATCTGGTGCGCTTGCCGCTGATGTTCGTCAGCGGCGTTTTCATTCCGCATGCGGACATGCCGAACTGGGGCCAATGGCTCTCGCCGTTCTCTCCGCTGTCCTACTGCGCCGATCTGGTGCGGATCGGCTTTGGCGAGAAGGCCTATTGGACGGTTGGCGTGGACGCGATGGCCCTTGGCGGCTTCATGCTGGCCTTCGTTCTGCTGGCCGTCTACTTCCACCACAAGACGCGGGACAAATTCCGCTAAATCGGAGGTTGCCACCTCAAACAACAGCTCGAATGGAATGCCCGTGAAACTCTTAATCCAAGGCTACTGGTACCAATGACAGGTTCCGGGCGGGCAATTTGAACTTCCGTAGGACCGCAGACGCTGCATTGCCGAACTACGATTTTCTCCATTGCTGACGTAGATTTTTGGTTGACTTTTTTGCGAAAACTGTCGCAAAGTAACGGGTGGCCAACATTGCGCTGGAACGGGCGGCTGTACGCACTTTCAATGACCCAATGCCAAGCGGCTACCCAAGGGGCGTGTTACTTGATGGTGTCAAAGTATCTTCAGACCAAGACTTCCAACCCGCGCCGCTCGATGATCGAAAGCAAACGCAGCGCCGCCCCACTGGGCTTTTTATCGCCGTTTTCCCATTTCTGTACGGTTGAAACGCTGGCGTTGAGATAGGCCGCAAATACGGATTGACTAACATGAAAGTGCTCGCGCAAGCGCCGGATTGCTTCAGCCGTATAAGTGGGTGGCGGCACAGCCTGTGCTTCAAAATCACGCAGGGTCTGCTTGCTGACGACACCGATTTGCTCGAGGTCGCGCATCGTCTCCAACGATTCACTGATCATTCGGCTCATCATGTCACCTCCATCAAAACTTGTTCTGACAGCGCAGTCGTGATCTGGACTTCGCTCATATTCAAGAATCCACGCGCCAAGCGCTGGTAAAGGGCCAACTCTTTCGCCGTGATGTTGCTGCGGTCGTTCTTCTCGAATCCAAAAAGGAAAAACACCACTCCGGCCTTTGCTCCGGCCCAGCGCTAAAACGTCCGTGTCTTGAATGCTCGCATGGCTAATGGTATCACTTAGTGCAATGAATACAAATCGACTGACTGTATATCTTCAGCAGCAATCTGAAGGCTGCTTGATGAGTTGTATGCATCACTGGCTGTATTGGCCAGACGATTCAGTTGGAAATTGTCCGTCCAAATAGCTGAAATGCACACCGTTTTTGATAGCATATTGCGCTTTAATAGCAAGGGCTGAAGCCTGTTTTAGACCCTTATGTATAGCTATGCATAAAGACCCATTGCTGTCAGTCACGACAGTCCGCTTGCGGGTTTCCCAATTCGGCTCCGATGCTGCCGCTGGGGCTGCTACCGCACATGATGGCAGTTTTTGATCAACAGCCTTTTTTCTATAGTAATATGTGCTATAGTTTAGCCCTATGACGGATCAAAAACGTGTTTTCAAGACAAAGACCTTTGACCGGTGGGCAAAGAAATTACTGGGTGACGACGTATTGTGCCGGGCTGCACGGGAAATAGAGCAAGGCTTGTTTGAGGCGGACTTGGGTGGCGGCATTTGCAAGAAGCGGGTCGCGATGCCAGGGATGGGGAAAAGTGGTGGAACAAGAACATTGGTCGCCAAACAACATGCGGCGGCGATTTTCTTTTTGCTCGGCAGAGAAAAGAGCTCACCAGGCACTGACTTCTCTGATGCTGCTGTGGAAGCGGTCAAACTGATCGGTGCCAATTTGCAAGTTCAATCCCTGTCAAAAATTGATGAAATGAAATTCGACGGATTCTTAAAGGAAATATGCCATGTCCAAAAAAACCAGTGACGAAGCGCGCATGCTCCAGGAACTGCTGGATACAGCGGCAGACATGAGCAGCTACGGTGTCATGTCTAAAACAGACATGGCGCGCATCCGGGCGCTTTGCGAAGTGCCCCCGGCCTACACACCAGAGCGCGTCATGGCCATCCGCACAACGATTGTGAAAGCCAGCCAAGCGGTTTTCGCAACGATGCTCAATGTGAGCGTGTCAACAGTGCAGAAATGGGAGTCGCCCGCTGCCAACAAGCGCCCCAGCGGGACCTCGGCAAAGTTATTGCAAATGGTCGAGGCCAAAGGAGTCGAGGCACTTTTGGTGTAGCTGTAGCGGGTTCGGAAAGCAGCGCCGCCCCACTGGGCTTTTTATCGCCGTTTTCCCATTTCTGTACCGTTGAAACGCTCGCGTTGAGATAGGCACGGGCTGTATTGGCCGGACGATGCAGTTGGAATTTGTCCGGTCAAATAGCTGAAATTCGCACCTCTTTTGATAGCGTCTTGCGCTTTAATAACAAGGGTTAGAGCCTTTTTTAGCCCAAAAACTGCCAGCGCCTGACCCGGGCACCCTGCCGTGGGTCGAGGTTTTCTGTCGGGGCAGGCGTTGAGCTGTTGCCACCAAAAATCTTCAACCATCACTTTCAGAGCACTCTCTAAGTGCTTCATTTAGAACGATTTTTGGCTTAAAAATACCTCCAAAATCGTTCCTAAGTCGTTGATTTCATTGTAAAAATTTGTACCAAAAGGGCTTGCGTGGCCCAAATTTGCTGTTACAGTGCAAAAAAGTGCAATTTTGTGGTGAGAAGTGCTTTTTTAGGCTGCTCAAGCCTACGCAACAAACCAAGGATGTCATCGGTGTTTCAAGGGGCTTCGTCATTGAGTCTGGATGCCAAGGGGCGCTTGTCGGTGCCGACGCGGCATCGTGACGTCCTCTCGGCCACGGCGTCCGGCCAGTTGACCATCACCAAACACCCGCACGGTTGCCTGATGATTTTTGCCCGCCCCGAATGGGAAAAGTTTCGCGAGCGCCTGGCCACGCTGCCGATGTCGGCGCAGTGGTGGAAGCGCATCTTTCTGGGCAACGCCATGGACGTCGAGATGGACGCTACCGGCCGGGTGCTGGTGTCGCCCGAGCTGCGTGCTGCCGCCGGTCTGACCAAAGAAGCGGTGTTGCTGGGCATGGGGAGCTATTTCGAGCTGTGGGACAAGGCCAGCTACGACGCGCAGGAAGCGCAGGCCATGCAGGGCGAAATGCCCGATGTTTTCAAAGACTTTGCTTTCTGAAGGTGAGGGCTTGTCCACGAACAACCTATCCATTTGTGGCGCCCGATTTGGGCGCACTGCGTTGTTGCAAATCGCTTGTGCAGCAGAGCTGCACGGCGCGCTTCGCGCCTAGCATTGCATCCCAACTCCGGCGGTCAAATGCACAGTTTATTCATGGACAAGCCCGTAGCAGTGCAAAGCTCATGGACACACACCACGGTGCTATTGGGTGAGGCGGTTGACGCTTTGCTTGGCGCGCTGCCGCACTCAGGCGACGTTGATCCGGTGTTTGTCGATGCCACGTTTGGTCGCGGGGGGCACAGCCGCCTGCTGCTGTCACGGCTGCCAGAGCGCGCTTGTGTCATCGCCTTTGACAAGGACCCGGAGGCGCTGTGTGCGGCAGCAGACATCACAGACCCGCGTTTTTCCATTCGTCACCTGGGCTTTCGCCACCTGGGTGACTTGCCTGCGGCCAGTGTGTCGGGGGTGCTGATGGACCTGGGCATCAGCTCGCCGCAAGTGGACAACCCGGCGCGCGGCTTTAGCTTCAGGCAGAACGGCCCGCTGGACATGCGCATGGACACCACGCGCGGTGACAGTGTGGCGCAGTGGTTGGCGCAGGCCGGTGTGGAACAAATAACGGAGGTGATTCGTGACTATGGCGAAGAACGGTTTGCTGGCTCCATTGCAAAGGCGATTGTTGCGCGCCGACAGGCGCGGGGCCCCCTTGTCACCACCGCTGAACTGGCCCAGCTCGTGGCTGACACGGTCAAAACCCGCGAGCCGGGCAAGGACCCTGCAACGCGCACATTTCAGGCTTTTCGGATTTTCATCAACGCCGAGCTTGAGGAGCTGCAACAGGCGCTAGCCACGTCGCTCAAGGTGCTGCGCCCGGGCGGACGGCTGGTGGTGATCAGCTTTCATTCGCTGGAAGACCGCATCGTCAAGCAGTTTATTACGCAGCACGCGCGTGAGGTGTTTGATCGGCGTGCGCCGTTTGCGCCACCGCGCGCCATGCAGTTCAAGGCGTTGGGGCGCATCAAGCCCAGCGCTGCGGAAATTGCCGCCAACCCACGCGCGCGCAGTGCGGTGATGCGCGTGGCCGAGCGAACCGCTGTTGCGATGGAACTGGCATGACGCGCTTGAACCTGTTTTTGCTACTGGCGGTGGTGGCCAGCGCGCTGTACTTGGTGAAGGTGCAGTACGAGTCGCGCCAGCTTTACGCCGAACTCGACCGTGCCCACGCGCAGGAGCGCAAGCTGGCGTTGGAGCAAGACCGCTTGCAGCTTGATAAGCGCGCGCAAGCCACTTCAGCACGCGTTGAGCAGCTGGCACGGTCCAAGCTGCACATGCGCCCGGTCAACCCGGCCATCACCGTTTATGTGGCGCAGCCCGCCAGCGCAACGCCATGAGCCGCAGCATCGCCTATACCTCCAGCCCGTTGTTGGCAACGCCCACGCCGGTGTGGCGCAGCAAGTTCATTGTGGCCGCGATGGCGCTGGCGTTTGCCGCGCTGGTGGGGCGTGCGGTGTACATCCAGGTGCTGGGCAATGACTTTTTCCAGAAGCAGGGTGAGGTGCGCTACGGACGCACCCTGACGCTGCCAGCTAGCCGGGGCCGCATCCTGGACCGCAATGGCGTGGTGCTGGCCACCAGCATCCCGGCACCCAGCGTCTGGGCAATCCCGGAAGACGTCGATCGCAATCCGCAGAACCTGAAAAAGCTGGCCCGCTTGATGGGTATGTCGCTCGCTGACCTATATAAAAAGTTGGAGGACGAGGACAAGACGTTTGTCTGGCTCAAGCGTCAGGTGGACGAGCCGGTATGGCGCGAGATTGAAGCGCTCAAGATCAAGGGCATTTACCAGCGCAAGGAATACAAACGCCACTACCCTGAGGGTGAAACCGCCGCGCATGTGGTGGGCTTTACCAATGTGGAAGACCGGGGCCAGGAGGGCATGGAACTCACGTTTGAGAAGCAACTGCGCGGGCGAGACGGTTCACGGCGTGTCATCAAGGACCGCATGGGGCGCGTGGTGGAAGACGTGGGCGAACAGGTGGCGCCTCTGGACGGGCGTGACCTGCAGCTCAGTCTGGACAGCAAGGTGCAGTTTTTTGCTTACCAGATACTCAAGGAAGCGGTGCTAGCACACAAGGCCAAGGCCGGTAGCATCGTGGTGCTGGATGTTCAAAGCGGTGAAGTGCTGGCGCTGGCCAACTACCCGAGCTTCACCCCTGGCAAGCGCCACAGCCTGAGTGGCGAGCAATTGCGCAACCGGGCCTTGACCGACAGTTTTGAGCCCGGCTCGACCATGAAGCCGTTCGTCATCTCGCTGGCACTCGACAGCGGTCGCGTCACACCCGACACACAGGTGCAGACGGCTCCTGGGCGGCTGACCATCGGCAGCGCGACCATTAGCGATTCGCACGTGCATGGTCTGCTTAGCGTGACTGAGGTGATACAGAAGTCAAGCAACATCGGTACCGCCAAGATCGCACTGCAGTTACCCGCGCGCGAGATGTGGGAGATGTACAGCAACGTTGGCTTTGGGCAAAAACCCCAATTACCCTTTCCTGGCGCAGTGAGCGGGCGGCTGCGTCCCTACAAGAGCTGGCGCCCGATCGAGCAGGCGACCATGAGCTACGGCTACGGCGTGTCGGTGAGCCTGATGCAGTTGGCGCACGCGTACACCGTGTTTGGACGCGACGGTGACCTGGTACCGCTGTCGCTGCTCAAGGTGACGCAGCCGGTGACGGGTACGCCAGTGATCAAGCCCCAAGTGGCGCGTGATATGCGTCATATGCTGCACCTGGTCACTGGCCCCGGTGGGACTGCGCCCAAGGCGCAAACGATGGGTTATTCCGTGGGTGGAAAAACCGGTACCGCGCACAAGCAGGAAGGGCGTGGCTATGCAGGCAAAAAGTACCGTGGCGTGTTTGCTGGCCTGGCCCCCATCGACGCGCCGCGCATTGCGGTGGCGGTGATGATCGACGAGCCCAGCAACGGGCAGTACTTCGGCGGTGACGTGGCCGCGCCGGTGTTCAGCAAAACGGTACAGCAGACGCTGCGTGTGTTGGGCGTGGCGCCCGACATGTCGGTTAAGCCGCAAGTGGTGACCGAAGCGGTGGAGGAAAGTTTCTAATGCAACAGCTGCACACCCATGAACAGGCGGCGCAGTGGCTGCGCACGATGGGCTGCATCGGCTTGGGCTGTGACAGCCGCAAGCTACAGCCGGGGGACGGCTTTCTGGCCTGGCCGGGGGCGCGGTTTGATGCGCGCGGTCACGTCAGTGCAGCGCTACAGGCGGGTGCTTCGGCGTGCCTGGTGGAAGCTGAGGGTGCGGATCATTTCGAGTGGAGCGATGCGCGCGTGTCCAGCTACGCCGGGCTGCAAGCCGATAGCGGCCCGATGGCGGCGCATTTTTTTGATGCGCCCAGCAGCAAGCTCAAGGTGGTGGCGGTCACCGGCACCAACGGCAAAACGTCGAGTGCCTGGTGGATCGCCCAGGCACTCTCAAATCTGAAGCAGTCAGCGCAGATGCAGTGCGGGCTGATCGGTACTTTGGGTGTGGGTTATCCGCCCGACCTGGTGGCCACGGGGCTCACCACACCCGACGCGCCTGGCTTGCAGTCGGCGCTGGCGCGGTTTGTGGCCGATGGCGCGCAGGCGTGCGCCATGGAGGCGTCTTCCATCGGTTTGCAGGAACACCGGCTGGACGGCACGCATGTGCACACCGCGCTGTTGACCAATCTGACACAAGATCATCTGGACTACCACGGCGACATGGCCGCTTACGGGCAGGCCAAGGCGGCGCTGTTTGACTGGCCCGGTTTGCGCGCGGCGGTCATCAATGTGGACGATGCGTTTGGTGCCACGTTGGCACAGCAGTTGGCCGGGCATGCACAAGCTGCGGAGCTGGCGCTGTGGACCGTGTCGATGCTGGACGGTGTCGGCAACGCTGCGCGCTTGCAGGCGCAAGGCATCGAGCATGCCAGTGGCGGCGTGTGCTTTGACGTGGTTGAGGGCTCACAACGGGTGCGACTGGTCACGCAACTGGTGGGTGACTACAACGTGGCCAACCTGCTGGGGGTGATCGCTGCGCTGCGCACACTGGGTGTTGCGTTGCCAGACGCGGTGCAGGCCTGCGCTGCGCTGACCCCCGTGCCGGGTCGTATGGAGTGCCTCAACCAGCCGCATCAACCGCTGGTGGCGGTGGACTACGCGCACACACCCGACGCGCTGGACAAGGCGCTACAAGCACTGCGGCCGTTGGCGCAGCGTCGTGGGGGGCAGTTGTGGTGCGTTTTTGGTTGTGGCGGCGACCGAGATACGAGCAAACGCCCGTTGATGGGGGCAGTGGCTGCGCGCCGTGCCGATCAGATTGTGGTCACCAGCGACAACCCGCGCAGTGAGGCCATGGATGCGATCATCAGCCAGATACTGCTGGGCCTGGAAGAGGTGCCTGGCGTGCGGGTTGAGCCCGATCGCGCGCGCGCCATTGCGCAGGCGATTCAATCGGCCGCTTCCTGCGACGTGCTGCTGATCGCGGGCAAGGGGCACGAGGACTATCAGGAAATCAAGGGGCAACGTCTGCCGTTTTCAGACCTGGCGCAGGCGCGCCAGGCACTGGCACTGCGCGTCGGGGCAGCGCGTGAGACCACGTCTTCACCGTCCCAAGGGGGTGCGTCGGCGGCGCTGATGATGACGGCGGCACAAGTGACCGGCTGGCTGAGCTCGGCCACGCCAGTGGGGCTGGCAGACGGCACCACGCTGGGTTTTGGCCGCGTGCAGACCGACTCGCGCAGCGTTGCGCCGGGGGACCTGTTTGTGGCGCTGCGCGGCGAGCACTTTGACGCCAGCGACTTCTTGGCCGAGGTGCGTGCCAAGGGCGCGCTGGCCGCCGTGTGCCAGGGCGACCAGGCGGCGGACAAATTGGTTCAGGTGGGCTTGTCAGGTTGGCAAGTGCCTGATGCGCGCCAGGCGCTGGGGCAACTGGCGCTTGGCTACCGCACCCAATATGTGCTGCCGCTGATCGGTGTCACCGGCAGCAACGGCAAAACCACGGTGACGCAGATGATTGCCTCGATCCTGCGCGCCTACCGGGGCGAGGCGGTGCTGGCCACCCAAGGCAATCTGAACAACGACATTGGCGTACCGCAGACGGTGCTGCGGCTACGCCCGACGCACCAGATCGCCGTGGTCGAGATGGGCATGAACCATCCCGGTGAAATTGCGGCGCTGGCAGCGATCGCACAGCCGACCGTGGCGCTGGTGAACAACGCGCAGCGTGAGCATCTGGAATTCATGCAGACGGTGCAGGCGGTGGCGCAAGAAAACGGCTCGGTCATCCGTGCCCTGCCTGCCGACGGCGTGGCGGTTTTCCCAGCGGACGATGCCTTCAGCGGGGTGTGGGCGGCGCTGGCGGGCGCGCGGCGTACGCTGCGTTTTGCCATGGACGCTGCGACCGATGCCGACGTGTTTGCGCTGAGCGCCACCTGGGAGCACGCCGCTTGGCAGGTGCGTGCGGCCACGCCTGCGGGCGCGGTGAGCTACACCCTGCACATTGCCGGCGTGCACAACGTCAAGAACTCTCTGGCGGCGCTGTCCTGCGCGTTGGCTGCGGGCGTGCCCATGGCAGCCATTGCCCAAGGTCTGAGCGCTTTTGAGCCGGTCAAAGGGCGCAGCCGGGCGTTGCAGGTGGCCCATCAGGGGCGCAGTTTCACGCTGGTGGACGACACCTACAACGCCAACCCCGATTCGGTGCGCGCCGCCACCGACGTGCTCGCTGCCTTGCCCGGCCCGCGCCTGCTGGTACTGGGTGACATGGGGGAGGTGGGTGACCAGGGACCCACGTTCCATGCCGAGGCACTGCGCTATGCGCTGGAAAAAAAGATAGAAAAAGTGCTTGTAACCGGCGTCGCTATTGCGCAAGCAGCTATGCAATTTAAAGCCATCCAGGTACTGGCCGACATTGAGGCGTTGCAGGCTGAGGTGCTGGCCGAGCTGCCGGGCGTGGCCAGCGTGCTGGTGAAGGGCTCGCGCTTCATGAAGATGGAACGCGTGGTGCAGGCGGTGCTTGCTGCTACCACGCCCGACGCAGGGGGAACCACATGCTGATCTGGCTGGCGCAATGGTTGCAGACGCTCGGCCCTGAGTGGGGCTGGACGCGCGTGTTCCAGTACCAGACCTTTCGTGCCGTGATGGCGGCCATGACGGCGCTGCTGATGGGACTGGCTGCCGGGCCATGGGTGATCCGCCGCCTGGCCGAGCTCAAGATTGGTCAGCCGATTCGCGGCTACGGCATGGAGTCGCACCTGAGCAAAAGCGGCACACCCACCATGGGCGGCGTGCTGATTCTGCTCTGCATTGCGGTGTCCACCCTGCTGTGGTTTGACTGGAGCAACCGCTTTGTCTGGATCGTGCTGATCGTGACGCTGGGTTTTGGCGCCATCGGCTGGGTCGATGACTGGCGCAAGGTGGTCAACAAGGACCCCGAAGGCATGCGCTCGCGCGAAAAATACTTCTGGCAGTCGGCCATCGGCCTGCTGGCCGCGCTGTACCTGGTGTTTTCCATTTCCGAGAACACCAACTACCGCGTGCTTGAGCTGTTCTTTACCTGGGTGCAGTCGGGCTTTGACCTGAGTTTGCCGCCTAAGGCCGGGTTGATGGTGCCGTTCTTCAAGGAAATCAGCTACCCGCTGGGCGTGCTGGGTTTTGTGATCCTGTCGTACCTGGTGATTGTGGGTTCGAGCAACGCGGTCAACCTGACCGACGGTCTGGACGGGTTGGCCATCATGCCGGTGGTGATGGTGGGTAGCTGCCTGGGCATTTTTGCTTATGTGACCGGCAATGTGGTGTTTGCGCGCTATTTGCTGATCCCGCACATTGCTGGGGCGGGTGAGCTGATGATTTTCTGCGCCGCCATGGGCGGCGCCGGGTTGGCGTTTTTGTGGTTCAACACGCACCCGGCGCAGGTCTTCATGGGCGACGTGGGTGCGCTGGCACTGGGCGGCGCGTTGGGCACCATCGCCATCATCGTGCGGCAAGAAATTGTGCTGGCGATCATGGGCGGCGTGTTTGTCGTTGAGGCGCTGTCGGTGATGCTGCAGGTGATTTACTTCAAGTACACCAAGAAGACCACCGGTATTGGCCAGCGCATCCTGAAGATGGCCCCGCTGCACCACCATTTTGAAAAGTCGGGCTGGAAGGAAACGCAGGTGGTGGTGCGCTTCTGGATCATCACCATGCTGTTGTGCCTGGTCGGCTTGTCCACCTTGAAGCTGAGATAGCCATGCAGTATCTCAAAGACCAACACGTGCTGATCCTGGGCCTGGGCGCTTCCGGTTTGGCGATGGCGCGCTGGTGCGCGCGCTGTGGCGCACGCGTTACGGTGGCCGATACACGCGCGGCACCGCCGCAACTGGCCACGTTGCAGCGTGAGCTGCCCGCCGCGCAGTTTGTCAGCGGCGCGTTCGATGCCACGCTGGTTGCGGGTACCGATGTGCGTGCTGTGTTCAAAAGCCCGGGCTTGAGCCCGGCCCAGGTTGCTCCTGTAACAGAAGCGGCCAGCGCCATGGGCCTCTGGGCTGCAGGCGAATTGGGTTTGTATGCGCAAGCGCTGGCGCAGCTTAAAACGCAGCGCGGCTATGCGCCCGTGGTGCTGGCCATCACCGGTACCAACGGCAAGACCACGGTGACCTCGCTGACCGGACAACTGGTGGAACGCGCCGGAAAATCAGTGGCGGTGGCGGGCAACATCGGCCCCACGCTGCTTGATACCTTGGCGCAAGCGCTGGATGCTGACGCGCTGCCGCAGGTCTGGGTGCTGGAGCTCTCCAGCTTTCAGCTCGATGGCTTGCATGACTTTGAGCCAACCGCTGCCACGGTGCTCAACATCACGCAGGACCATCTGGACTGGCACGGCTCCATGGCCGCCTACATCGCTGCCAAGAGCCGTATTTTTGGTCAGCAGGGCATGATGGTGCTCAACCGTGAAGACGAAGAGGTCATGCGCATGCTGCCGCCAGCGACCAAGACCAAAGGCCAAAAATTCCAGCAGCGCCCCTGTATGTTGTTTGGTGGTGACATGCCGCGTCGGCCGGGCGACTTTGGTATTGAATCGGTCAACGGCATGACCTGGTTGGTGCGCGCCCAACAAGCCGATGAAGTCGGGCGCAAGCGCGGCATGGAAGCGGACGAGTTGTTCATTCAGCGCCTGATGCCTGCCGATGCGTTGCGCATTCGCGGGCGCCACAACGCCGTCAACGCGTTGTCGGCGCTGGCGCTGGCCAGCAGCGCCGGTTGCGCACTGGCGCCCCTGTTGTACGGTTTGCGTGAGTACCGGGGCGAACCGCACCGGGTGCAAGCCATTGCGACGCTGCAAGGGGCGGAGTACTTTGACGACAGCAAGGGCACCAATGTGGGGGCCACCGTGGCGGCGCTGCTGGGGCTGGGTGCGGAGCGCAAGGTGGTGGTGATTTTGGGCGGTGAAGGCAAGGGGCAGGACTTTGGCCCGCTGGCCGAGCCGGTGCGTCGCCATGTGCGCGCCGTGGTGCTGATCGGGCGCGATGCGCCGCTGATTCGCGCTGCGCTGATGGACACCGGCGTGCCCGTGATGGAGGCTGCCAGCATGGAGGCTGCGGTGGCCACCGCCAGCGCGCAAGCCCGTGCGGGTGACGCGGTGCTGATGTCGCCCGCCTGTGCCAGTTTTGACATGTTTGACAACTACGAGCACCGCGCGCGCGCTTTTGTGCAGGCGGTGCGTGACCTGGCGCTGGACGCGGGTAGTGATCTGGAGGTGCAACCATGAGCGGCGCCAGCGTCACCGCATGGCCGCAGCGGGCACTGGCCTGGTTGGGTGTGGCACCGGCCGCAAGCGCTGACGTGCTGCCGGTGCGCTTGGGGCAGACGCGCCTGAGTGCAACCGCTGCGTCAGCCGGGCGTGCACAGGGTTATGACCAGGCGCTGGTGTGGGTGTGCGTGGTGCTGTTGCTGTGGGGCATGGTGATGGTGTATTCGGCCTCCATCGCGTTGCCGGAAAACCCGCGTTTTGCCAATTACACGCCTGCCTACTTTCTGGTGCGTCATGCCGTTTGGTTGTTGCTGGCGCTCATGGCCGCGTTGCTGACCTATACCGTGCCGATGGCGGTGTGGGAGCGCGCCGCGCGGCCGTTGTTTTTGTTGTCGCTGTTGCTGCTGGTACTGGTGTTGATTCCGCACCTGGGCAAGGTGGTGTATGGCGCGCGGCGCTGGATTGGTGTCGGTCCCATGAGCTTTCAGCCGTCCGAGCTGGCCAAGTTCACCGTGCTGCTGTACGCGGCCGATTACATGGTGCGCAAGATGGATGTGAAAGAGCGCTTCTTCCACGCCGTCTGGCCCATGGGCGCAGCGGTGGCCGTGGTCGGGGTGCTGTTGCTGGCTGAGCCCGATATGGGTGCTTTTATGGTGATCGCGGTGATTGCCATGGGCATCCTGTTTTTGGGCGGTGTGAACGCTCGCATGTTCTTTTTGATTGCCTTTGTGCTCACTGCTGCTTTTGCGGCCATGATCGCGGCCAGTCCGTGGCGGCGCGAGCGCATCTTTGCCTACCTGGACCCGTGGAGCGAAACCAACGCGCTGGCCAAGGGCTACCAGCTCACGCATTCGTTGATCGCCATTGGGCGTGGCGAAATTTTTGGCGTGGGTCTGGGGGGCAGCGTTGAAAAACTCAATTGGCTGCCCGAAGCGCATACCGACTTTTTGCTGGCAGTCATTGGCGAAGAATTTGGCCTGATCGGTGTGGTGCTGGTGATCGGCCTGTTTCTGTGGCTGGTGCGCCGCATGATGTCGATCGGGCGCCAGGCGATTGCGCTGGAGCGCGTTTTTGCCGGCCTGGTGGCGCAGGGCGTGGCGGTGTGGATGGGGTTTCAGGCCTTCATCAACATGGGCGTGAACCTGGGCGCGCTGCCCACCAAAGGGCTGACGTTGCCGCTCATGAGCTATGGCGGCTCGGCCGTGCTGATCAACCTGATCGCCGTCGCCGTGGTGCTGCGCGTGGATAGAGAAAACAGAACGCTCATGCACGGAGGCCGGGCATGAATCGTGTTGCCCTGATCATGGCCGGCGGCACGGGTGGCCACATTTTTCCGGGGCTGGCGCTGGCGCATGCCTTGCGCACCAAGGGTTGGCGCGTGCACTGGCTGGGCGGGCGCGGCAGCAGCGAACGTCCCAGCATGGAAAGTCAGCTTGTTCCGAAAGAGGGTTTCGCCTTTGAAACCATCGACTTTGGTGGCCTGCGTGGCAAGGGGCTGGCAACCGCCGTGTTGCTGCCGTTGCGCCTGCTCAAGGCGTTCTGGCAAAGCATTGGCGTGCTGCGCCGGGTGCGCCCCGACGTTGTGGTGGGGCTGGGCGGCTACATTACCTTTCCGGCGGGCATGATGAGCGTGTTGCTGGGTCGCCCGCTGATCCTGCACGAGCAAAACTCGGTGGCCGGCATGGCCAACAAGGTGCTGAGCCGAGTGGCAGATCGGGTGTTCAGCGCGTTCCCGAATGTCATTGCAGGTGCGAATTGGGTGGGCAATCCCTTGCGTGCGGCGTTCTTGCACGTGCCGGATCCGGCGCAGCGCTTTGTAGATCGCACGGGGTCTTTGAGACTGCTGGTGGTGGGTGGCAGCTTGGGCGCGCGCGCCTTGAACGACATCGTGCCGAAAGCGCTGGCGCTGCTGCCGCCAGAGCAGCGCCCCAGCGTGCTGCACCAAAGTGGCGTCAAGCAGATCGATGCACTGCGCGCCAACTACGCCGCTGCCGACGTGAGCGCCGAGTTGACCCCCTTCATCGACGACACGGCGCAGGCTTTTGCCGCCGCCGACCTGGTGATTTGCCGCGCCGGTGCCAGCACCGTGACAGAGCTTGCCGCTGTCGGCGCGGCCGCCCTGTTGGTGCCGTTTCCGTTTGCGGTGGATGACCATCAGACCACCAACGCGCGCTTTCTGGCCGACGCCAACGCCGCGTGGCTGGTGCCGCAAGCCGAACTGACACCAGAAAAACTGGCCAAGATGCTATTGAATACAGAGCGTACAGACCTTTTGATGAAGGGGCTGAACGCCAAAAAGCTGCAAAAACTCGATGCTACCCAGCAACTGGTGGCCGCCTGCGAGGAGTTGACCGCATGAAGCACGCCATCAAGCACATTCACTTTGTCGGCATCGGCGGTGTCGGTATGTCGGGCATCGCCGAAATTCTGTTCAATCTCGGTTACACCATTTCGGGTTCGGATCAGGCGGACAGTGTCACCTTGCAGCGACTGGCCAGCCTGGGCATTCGCACCCACGTCGGCCATGGCGCAGAGCATATCGCTGGTGCAGACGCGGTGGTCACCTCCACGGCGGTGCATGGCGACAACCCCGAAGTGGTGGCCGCACGTGCGGCGCACATTCCGGTGGTGCCGCGCGCCTTGATGCTGGCCGAACTGATGCGCCTGAAGACCGGCATTGCCATTGCCGGCACGCACGGCAAGACCACCACCACCAGCCTGGTCGCCAGCGTGCTGGCCGAGGCCGGGCTGGACCCCACCTTTGTGATTGGCGGGCGTCTGAACAGCGCCGGTGCCAACGCCCGCCTGGGCCAGGGTGACTACATCGTGGTCGAGGCCGATGAGTCGGACGCGTCGTTTCTGAACCTGCTGCCGGTGATGACGGTGGTGACCAACATCGACGCCGATCACATGGAAACCTACGGGCACGATTTCGATAAGCTCAAGCAGGCGTTTGTCGATTTTTTGCACAAGATGCCGTTCTACGGCACGGCCATCTTGTGCATGGACGACGCGGCGGTGCGCTCGATCGTGCCCCAGGTGACCTGCCCGGTCACCAGCTACGGCTTTGACGAGGGCGCCGAGGTACGCGCCGTGGATGTGCGTGCGGTGGGCGGGCAAATGCACTTTACCGTGCGGCGGCGCAACGGTGTCGTGCTGCCCGATCTGGCGGTGGTGTTGAACCTGCCGGGGCGGCACAACGTGCTCAACGCGCTGTCGGCCATCGCGGTGGCGGTAGAGCTGGGCATTGAAGATGCTGCGGTTTTGCGCGCGCTGGCTGGCTTTACCGGTGTCGGGCGGCGCTTTCAACGCTACGGTGAGTTGCCCAGCGCCGACGGCGGCAGCTTCACGCTGGTCGATGACTACGGCCATCACCCGCGTGAAATGGCCGCCACACTGGCCGCAGCGCGCGGCGCTTTTCCGGGGCGGCGCTTGTTGCTAGCGTTTCAGCCGCACCGTTTTACCCGCACGCGCGACTGTTTTGACGACTTTGTGAAGGTGATTGCGCAGTCTGACGCCGTGTTGCTGACCGAGGTGTACGCCGCTGGCGAAGCCCCGATTGTGGCGGCCGATGGGCGCAGCCTGGCGCGGGCGCTGCGCGTGGCCGGTCAGATCGAGCCGGTATTTGTCGATGACATCGCCGATTTGCCGCAGGCCATTGCCGCCAACGCCAAGGACGGCGACGTGGTGCTGTGCATGGGCGCAGGGTCGATTGGCGCAGTGAGTGCAAAAGTGGTTCAGTTGCTACAGAGTTCACAGCAGTCTGTGCAGGAAGGGCAAGCGCTATGAGGCAATTTGATCTAGACAAAGAAAAGGTTGCCGTACTCATGGGCGGACGCTCGGCCGAGCGCGAGGTGTCGCTCATGTCGGGCACCGGCGTGCTGCAGGCCCTGCAAAGCCTGGGCGTGCATGCGCACGCGTTTGACCCCGCCGAGCGTGACCTGGGTGATTTGAAGCGCGAGGGTTTTACCCGCTGCTTCATCGCGCTACACGGGCGCTTTGGTGAAGACGGCACGGTGCAAGGCGCGCTGGAGTTGCTGGGCATCCCCTACACCGGCCCGGGTGTCATGGCCTCAAGCATTGGCATTGACAAGATCATGACCAAGCACATTTGGCGCGCCGACATCCTGCCGACACCGGCCTGGAAAAAGGTTGACAGCGCCGCTGCCTTGCTGGCGGCGTTTGAAGAGCTGGGCAGCCCGATGATTGTCAAACCGGCGCGCGAGGGCTCCACGATTGGATTAACCAAGGTCAGCGCGGTCGATCAGTGTGCAGCGGCTTATGCGCTGGCCGCAGGTACTGGCGACGAGGTGCTGTGCGAGCAGTTCATCAGCGGCGACGAGGTCACGGTACCGGTACTGGGCAATGGCGCACAGGCGCGCGCCTTGCCGGTGATTCGCATTGTGGCGCCCGACGGCAACTACGACTACCAGAACAAGTACTTCACGAACACCACCCAGTACCTGGTGCCGTGTGGCCTGCCTGAGGGTGAAGAAGCCGCCATCCAGCGCCTGGTACTGGCAGCCTACAAGAGCCTGGGTTGCCGCGGCTGGGCGCGTGCCGACGTGATGATCGACGCGGCCACGCGCCAACCCTATTTGCTGGAAATCAACACCAGCCCGGGCATGACCGGCCATTCACTGGTGCCGATGTCGGCCAAGGCCGCGGGCATCAGCTATGCCGAATTGTGTTTGCAGATCCTGCAAAGCGCCTCGCTGGACTACGCCGCGCCATGAGACAAACGACCCACCTGCCGCTGGATGTGCGCCTGATGCGCGCGCTCACCGCCTTGCTGCTGGTGCTGGCGGCGCTGTTGCTCGCCGGGGCCGCGCTGGCCTGGGGCGCGCGCCAGCCGGTATTCGATATCCAGGGCCTGCACATTGTGGGTGACGCCACGCACTACAACGCCATCACGCTGCGTGCCAACGTGTTGGCGCGTTTGCGCGGCACATTTTTCACACTCGACCTGGCCGCTGCCCGGCAAGCGTTTGAAGCCATGCCCTGGGTGCGCCAGGCGGTGGTGCAGCGTGAATTTCCAAACCGTCTGCGCGTGGTGCTGCAAGAGCATCAGCCGGTGGCGTTCTGGGGGCCTGAAGGGGACCTGCGCCTGCTCAACAGTTACGGTGAGGTGTTCGACGCAAATGTGGGTGAGCTCGACCGCGAGGACTTGCCGCGTCTGAACGGGCCGCTGGACCAGTCGGCCCAGGTGCTGGCGATGTACCAGTCCTTACGGCCGCTGTTGATGCGCATGGAGTTGGGGCTGGCTCAGCTGGAATTAACGCCGCGTGGCGGCTGGCATGCCGAGTTGGACACAGGCACCACGCTGGAACTGGGTGCAGGTGAGCAGGCTGAGGTGGTGACACGCGCTGAAAAATTCTTGAAGACGGTGACCCAGGTGACGGCGCGCTACCAGCGTACACCTGAGCAATTGGCTTCGGTGGACTTGCGTCACACCGACGGTTATGCGCTGGCGCTGCAGGGTGTGGCCACGCTGGACGGTGAGAGCGGGAAAAAGCAGTAAGACAAGGCAATAGGTGACAGCATGGCAAAAGAGTACAAAGATTTGGTCGTCGGTCTGGACATCGGTACCGCCAAGGTGATGGTGGTGGTGGCCGAGGTCATGCCCGGGGGCGAGCTCAAGCTCGCTGGTCTGGGCGTGGCGCCCAGCAATGGCTTGAAGCGCGGCGTGGTGGTGAATATCGACGCTACGGTGCAGAGCATCCAGCAGGCCTTGAAAGAAGCCGAGCTGATGGCCGATTGCAAAATCACGCGCATCTATACCGGCATCACCGGCAGCCACATCCGCGGCTTCAACTCGCACGGTATGGTGGCCATCAAAGACCGCGAGGTGTCGGCCGCCGACGTGGCACGGGTGGTGGAAACCGCCAAGGCGATCAACATCAGCACCGACCAGCGTTTGCTGTTGGTCGAGCCGCAAGAGTTCATCATCGACGGCCAGGACGTGAAGGAGCCGATCGGCATGAGCGGCATTCGCCTGGAGGCCAAGGTGCACATCGTCACCGGTGCCCAGAGCGCGGCCGAGAACATCATCAAATGCGTGCGCCGCTGTGGTCTGGAGGTGGAGCAATTGATGCTCAACCCGCTGGCCTCCAGCCTGTCGGTACTGACCGAAGACGAGCGCGAACTGGGCGTAGCGCTGGTGGACATTGGCGCGGGCACCACCGACCTGTCGATCTACACCAACGGCGCGATTCGCCACACCGCAGTGATCCCGATTGCCGGCGACCTGATTACCAGCGACATTGCCATGGCCTTGCGCACCCCGACCAAAGACGCCGAAGAGATCAAGGTGGAAAACGGCTACGCCAAGCAATTGCTGGCCGACCCCGAAGCGCAGGTGGAAGTACCCGGCCTGGGCGACCGCGGCCCACGCATGCTCAGCCGCCAGGCGCTGGCCGGTGTGATCGAGCCGCGCGTGGAAGAGATTTTTAGCCTGGTGCATCAGGTGATGCGCGAATCGGGCTACGAAGAAATGCTCTCCAGCGGTGTCGTGCTCACCGGTGGCAGCTGCGTCATGCCCGGCATGGTGGAGCTGGGCGAAGACATTTTCTTGAAGCCGGTACGCAGAGGTATTCCCAAGTACAGCGGCGCCTTGTCCGACATGGTGGCACAGCCACGGGCTGCCACCGTGATGGGCCTGCTGGAAGAAGCGCGCCTGGCACGCCTGCGCGGCTTCAAGGTGGCGCAGAAGAACGGCTCGGTCAAGAGCGCGTTTGGTTCCGTCAAAGACTGGTTCATGGGGAACTTCTGACCATGGCCTGCACTATTTACCCCCAGCGCGCCGGACCACCACGACGATGGCGGTGCATGGATCCACCGCCTGAACTGATATCCGGTCACCTTTTCACTTATTTGTTATTACCCATCGAAACCCAAGGAGAGCAGCATGTCCATCGAGCTTATTGAAGAAGAAACATTTAACCAAGGCACCCAGATCAAGGTCATCGGTGTCGGCGGCGGGGGTGGTAACGCCGTGGCGCACATGATCGCCAGCGCGGTGCAAGGGGTGGAATTCATTTGCGCTAACACCGACGCACAGGCCTTGTCCACCAGTGACGCGCACCGCATCATTCAGCTGGGCAGTACGGGTCTGGGTGCAGGCAGCAAGCCCGATAAGGCGCGCGAAGCGGCCGAGGTGGGTGTCGAACATATTCGAGAGGCAATTGATGGTGCCCATATGCTGTTCATCACGGCGGGCATGGGCGGTGGTACGGGTACTGGCGCTGCACCGGTGATCGCCCGGGTGGCGCGCGAGATGGGTATTCTGACCGTAGGGGTAGTGACCAAGCCGTTTGAATTTGAAGGCAAGCGTCGTATGGAAAACGCCGATCAGGGGCTGGCGGAGCTGGAAGCCAATGTGGACAGTCTGATCGTGGTGCTCAACGAAAAACTGCTCGAGGTGCTGGGTGACGATGCGACACAGGATGAGGCCTTTGCCCATGCCAACGACGTGCTCAAGAATGCAGTGGGGGGGATTGCCGAAATCATCAACGTGCCGGGCCATGTCAACGTGGACTTTGAAGACGTGCGTACCGTGATGGGTGAGCCGGGTAAGGCGATGATGGGCACCGCCGTAGCTGCTGGTCCAGACCGGGCGCGCATTGCCGCCGAGCAAGCCGTAGCTTGCCCGCTGCTCGAAGGCATTGACCTGTCGGGTGCCAAGGGCGTGCTGGTGCTGATCTCGGCCGCCAAGGGGTCACTGAAACTCTCTGAATCCAAGCTGGCCATGAACACCATTCGCGCCTACGCTTCGCCTGACGCGCATGTGATTTACGGTACCGCCTACGACGACCATCTGGGTGACCAGATTCGTGTCACGGTGGTGGCCACCGGGTTGAGTCGTCAAGGGCGCAAACCCAATATCTCAATCGTTCCGACCGAAATCCGTCGCACCGGTACCGACAATATGCCGGTGAACGTACCGACGCTGGATACGCCGGTGAGTATGGGTTCTGTGGGAAGCTCGATGGGGAGCGTCATGACCGGGCGCACACAACCTGACTACGGCTCCATGGCGACACCCAGCGTCTGGCGTACGCGTGATCGCACCAGTGCTGCGGCCAAAGTGGATGCGCTGGCCAGTGGTGGCATGGACGACTTTGAGATTCCGGCGTTTCTGCGCAAGCAGGCGGACTAATTGGCTCACCCCCCGGCTTCGCGCACTGCGTGTCGCTACGCTTTCCCCCTTGCAGGGGGCAACACCAGTGGCCCGGCGGAGCCGGTTCCACGGTGTTTCTGGTTCAAGGCCCGTGTTAATCAGAGTTGTACATGCTATTTTTACAATCGAACAGTGTTGAAACAACGTACTCTTAAAACCCTGACGCGCGCCGTCGGCGTGGGGCTGCACAGTGGCCAGCGGGTGGAAATTACGCTGCGCCCGGCGCGACCCGATACCGGTATCGTCTTTCGCCGCGTCGATTTGCCGCAACCGGTGGATATTGCCGTGTCGGCGTTGGCGGTTTCAGACACGCGCATGGCTTCGACCATCAGTGTCGGTGACGCCAAGGTGCATACCGTTGAGCACCTGATGTCGGCTTGCGCCGGACTGGGGGTGGACAACCTGTACGTGGATATCACGGCCGAAGAAGTGCCCATTCTGGATGGCTCTGCGGCGTCTTTTGTTTTCTTGCTGCAAAGCGCAGGCATTGAACTGCAAAATGCGCCGCGTCGATTTGTTCGCTTGATCGAGCCAGTCGAGGTGCGTCAGGGTGAGGGTGACGCGGTGAAATGGGCGCGGCTGGAGCCTTACCATGGCTATCGGCTCAGTTTTGAGATTGACTTCAGTCATCCGGCGGTGGACGCGACCGGCCAACGCGTGCAGTTCGACATGAGCCGTGATTCGTATGCCAAAGACATTGCACGCGCCCGTACGTTTGGGTTTACCAAAGATGTGGAAAGGATGCGCGCCAATGGTCTGGCGCTGGGCGGTGGTCTGGACAACGCGATCGTGATGGACGACTACAAGGTGCTCAACGTCGGTGGCTTGCGTTATGACGACGAGTTCGTCAAGCACAAGATTCTGGACGCCATGGGTGACCTGTACCTGCTGGGCAAGCCGCTGCTGGCCAGCTATAGCGCGTTCCGCTCGGGGCACGCCCTGAACAACCTGCTGTTGCGCGAACTGCTGCAACACAATCAGGCGTGGGACGTGGTCACGTTTGACGACGAGCTGCAAGCGCCGCAGGGTTTCGCGCAACTGGCGCGCGCTTGGTAACCCACTGTTAGCCGACCATGCTGTTGTTTCGCTGGGCTGTCTTGCTGCTGTTGCTGGGCGCCATCGTGTGTTTTGCGTTTTTCATTGGCACCGGGCAACCGCATTACAAGCGCTGGGGTCTGCGGGTGCTGAAGTGGACGCTGCTGGCGGCGTTTGGTTTTTTTGCAGTATTGATTCTGGAGCGTTTGGCCTGATCAGTATGGGTCGGCAAAACCCAATCGGGCCAGGATATCTTTTTCGCGTTGCTCCATCGCCTGTGCTTCTGTGTCGGTTTCGTGGTCCCAGCCCTGGGCGTGCAGCGCGCCGTGCACCAGCAGGTGGGCGTAGTGCTGTTGCAGCGTTTTGCCTTGTTGCAGGGCTTCTTGCACCACCACCGGAGCGCACAGCACCAGATCGGCGCATACAACCGGTTGTTGGCTGTAGCCGAACGTCAGGACATTGGTCGCGTAGTCCTTGTGCCGATAGTCGCGGTTGAGCGACTGGCCTTCCAGGGTGTCCACCACACGAACCGTGATTTCTGCATCCGCCTGCAGGGCCGCGCGCAACCAGCGTTGCACCTTGTGGCGCGGCAGTGCCGCACGGTGTATGGCAGCATCGTCAAACTTGCCAAATTGCAGCGACAGCGTCAGTTGGGGCACGAACGCAGCCTCAGGCGCTCGTGCCAGGCCATGGCACATCCTGCACGTCGGTGGGGGCAGGGGCAACACTCACCTTGAACCGCTCGCTGGCCCAGGCACCCAAGTCCACTTGACGGCAGCGCACGCAACAAAACGGGCGGTACGGATTGCTGCTGGCATAAAGACTGGCGCCACCACACGCGGGGCAGGTCACCACCCGGTTCGTGCTGGCGGCGCTGTCTGTCTGTGTCATGCGCACAGTGTCAGTTCAAATGGCACATCGTCCGTGACTGCTTGCGGGCGCTGGCCATCACCCAGGCGCATCCAGCGCACGGACACCATCAAACGGTTGCCGCTGATTTCTGGAATCAGCGTCAGGGTGGCATCCAGTGCCACCCGCAGCAACAAAAAAGTGCGGCCTTGTGGCAGGTTTTGCTGAAACTGTCCGGCGCTGGCAAAGACCTTTTGGGGTGACCCCGAGTCGCGCAACAATTTCAGCAGCAGGCGTACCGCGTCGGCCAGCGGAGCCAGTGTGGAAGTCCATTGGTGCAATTCCTCCTGGCGGCTGACCCCTGAGCGGTGCTGCCAGGCGTAGTAGGACGGCAGGTCAAATTCACAAGTGCCACCTGGAATGCCGATGCGGCTGCGGATGCTCATCAGCCAGTCGTTGTCTGCCAACGCCTGACCGGCCTTGCCTGGCTGCGCGTTCAGCGCACTGAAGCGCTGATCAAAATCGGCAATGATGCTGTCGAGTGCATCCTCGGCGATGGCTGGATTGCCGCGGTAGCCCTCGAGTGTGTGCTTTTGCTTGTCCAGGTCTTTGAGAAGGTCGGATTTGAGGTCGGCACGCGCCGCCACATCCATGATCTCGAACAGGCTGACCAGCGCAAAGTGGTGGTCTAGGGCGTCCATACGTGCCATCAACTGGTTCAGGCGGTTGAAAAGATGTTCCAGACGCAGGTAGGTACGGATGCGTTCTTGAAGGGGGTATTCGTAGAGGATCACGCTGGTTTTCCAGTGACTGGCAGGTGGGGCGATGATAGCCCGAAGCGCGCTGCCAGCGCCCGTACCTGGCGCGACAAATCCTCCAGTGTGATGCCGTCATTGCAGATCACGGCATCGGCGGCACGCAACCGGTGCAGACGATTCGCCTGCACGGCCAGGATGTCCTGCACCTGGGCCCGGCTGAGCGCGCTGCGTGCCATGACGCGGGTGATCTGGGTCTCTGGGCTGCAGTCGATGACCACAACGCCGTGCACGCGCTGACGCCAGTGTGCGGATTCCACCAGCAGCGGCACGTCAAACACCAGGTGCTGGTAGCCAGCGGCTTCATAGTCTGCGGCCTGTTGCCAGGTGTGCTTGCCTACCAGGGGGTGAATGATGGCTTCGAGACGTTGGCGTGCGTCTGGTTGCGCATAAGCCAATGCCCGCATACGGGCACGGTCCAAGCCACCGCTGGCGTCAGTGAAGTCGGCCCCAAAGGTTTGGCGAATGTCAGCGATGGCCGCACCGCCAGGTGCCGTCAGCGCGCGTGAGATAGCGTCGGCGTCGATGATCGCGGCGCCCAGATTTTGCAACATGACGGCGACGGTGCTCTTACCCGAGCCAATACCGCCCGTCAACCCCAAGCGCATGGCCTGCGCCACGACTTACAGCCCCACAACGCGCAGGATGGACTGCGGCCCGAACAGCATGGCGGTCAACCCGGCCCCAGCCAGGAATGGCCCGAACGGGATGTAGCCTCCCTCGCGCAGTGTGCTTGAAAATTTCATGGCGATCCCGACGACCGCGCCAATCACCGAGGCCATCAAAATGATCGGGATCAGCGCCTGCCAGCCAAACCAGGCACCCAGCGCGGCGAACAGTTTGAAGTCGCCAAACCCCATGCCCTCTTTGCCAGTAGCCAGTTTGAACGCCCAGTACACTAGCCATAGCGACACATACCCGCCCACGGCACCCCAGACGGCGTCGACCAGCACAACGCCACTGAGGTGCAAGGCGGCCGCGATCAGTCCGGCCCAAAGCAGCGGCAGCGTGATGTCGTCGGGTAACAGGGTAGTGTCCCAGTCGATCAGGGCTAGCGCGAGCAAGGCCGCCGAAAAACCGCTCCAGACCAACGACGTTGCATTCACCCCCCAGCGCCAGCCGCAAAAAAAGAACAGTGCCCCGGTCGCAAGCTCAATCACGGGGTAGCGCAGGCTGACCGGTGCCTGGCAATGGCGGCAGCGCCCGCGCAGCACCAGGTAGCTCAACACCGGAATGTTTTCGAACCAGGACAGCGCGTGACCGCAAGACTGGCAGCGCGAGCGTGGCACCATCAGATTGAAAGGGGCAACCTCAGCCGCAGGCTGACCGTGTAGATCGGCACACTCGGCCTTCCAGCGTGCTTCCAACATGACCGGCAGGCGGTAGATCACCACGTTGAGAAAGCTGCCAATGAGCAAGCCCAGCCAGCCCAGCAGCGCGGCGTCTGCGCCTTGCGACACCAGCATCAAACCACTTGCCCCAGCTTGAAGATGGGCAGGTACATCGCCACCACGATGCCACCGATGACCGTACCCAAAATAACGATGATGATGGGCTCCATCAGGCTGGAGATACCAGCGACCATGTCATCCACCTCGGATTCAAAAAAATCGGCCGCTTTGCCGAGCATGTGGTCGATAGAGCCCGACTCTTCTCCAATAGCGCACATTTGTAGCACCATGCTGGGAAACAGGTTGGTGTTGGTCATGGCTGTGGTTAGCGCGGTGCCGGTGGAAACCTCTTGCTGAATCTTGAGCGTAGCCGACTCATACACAGAGTTGCCTGAAGCGCCGCCCACCGAGTCCAGCGCTTCCACCAGCGGCACACCGGCGGCGAACATGGTGGACAAGGTGCGCGTCCAGCGTGCGACGCAGGATTTGTCAACCAGCACGCCGAAAATGGGCATTTTCAGCAGCACGCGGTCCATGAACTGTTGCACCTTGACGTTGCGCTTCCAGGCCTGCATGAAAAAATAAAAACCACCACCCAGCCCACCAAAAATAGCCCACCAGTACTGGACAAAAATTTCGCTCATGGCAATCACGGCCAGGGTCGGTGCGGGCAAATCGGCCCCAAAACTGGTGAATACCTCCTTGAACGACGGCACGACAAAGATCATGATCACGGCGGTCACAACAAAAGCCACGATCAACACCGAAATGGGGTACATCAGCGCCGACTTGATCTTGGACTTCATGGCCTCGGTCTTTTCCATGTAGACCGCCAACCGGTCGAGCAACTGATCCAGGATGCCGGCGGCCTCACCGGCTTCGACTAGGTTGCAGTACAGCGCGTCAAAATACATTGGGTATTTGCGGAAGGCCACGGACAGCGAGGTACCGGTTTCAACGTCGCTGCGAATGTCGTTGAGCAGGCGGCTGACGCTGGGGTTGGGGTTGCCGCGACCGACAATGTCAAACGCCTGTAGCAGGGGCACGCCGGCTTTCATCATGGTGGCGAGCTGGCGCGTGAAGATGGCCATGTCCTTGGGTTTGATGGCATGACCGGCGCTCATGCGGCGTTTTTTGATTTTGATCGCGGTGATGCCTTGGCGCCGCAGTACGGCGAGCACCTGGTTTTCGCCGCCGGCGCGGCTTTCGCCGCGCACCTGCTTGCCGCTACGGTCTTTGCCCTGCCACTCAAAAATGGATTCCTTGCCCGGTTTCAACTTTTCAGTAGCCATAGGTATCTGCCTGAGTGAGGATTATTCGTTCGAAATGGCCAGCGCTTCTTCAAGCGAAGTCAGTCCGGCCCGGACTTTGCCAGGCTCGGCGTCGCGCAGCGTCTTGACACCCTCGCGCTGGGCCGGCTTGGCGACTTCAAGCGCACGGCTGTCGCGCAGGACGATGCGCTGAATTCCTTCGGCCATGGGCATCATTTGGTACAGGCCAACGCGACCCCTGTAGCCGTTGTTGCAGGTGTTTCCTCCAACTGGACGGTACAGCTTCCAACTTCCGCCCAGCTTTCCGACCCTGACCAGCGCACGCCTCAACCCTGGCGAGCTATTGTCAGGCGGTTCGTCCAGGGGCATCAACACTGTACTCATAGGATGCGAATGTACTACGAGGCAAGACGCCTGATTTTTATCGAGGTCTCAACACGCTTGAGAAATTGCAAATTTGTTACGTTTGCCCTAAAACAACTCAATGTCACCCACGTTTCCTGGCTCTGATGCAAGCTTGCCACACGCCAGCAACTCTTCAAAACTGCAAACCTGATTGCGACCGTGCTCTTTGGCGTAATACACCGCCTTGTCGGCACGCTCGATGGCACTGCTGGGGGAGTCTCCGTGGAGTACTTCAGAAAAGCCAACGCTGATCGTGATGTGACCCACCTGGGAGAATCGATAAGCTTCAGTTACTACGCGCAGGCGCTCCAACGCCTGCGCAGCTTGTTCCGAGCTTGTACAACGCATCAACACCACAAATTCTTCGCCACCGAATCGGTACAACTGGTCATGGATGCGAAACGTCTGGCGCATCAGTCGCGCCAGCAATACAAGCACTTCGTCGCCGATCAGATGGCCATAGTTGTCGTTGACGTGTTTGAAGTGGTCTATATCGATCATTGCCAGCCAATAACCCGCGCTGGACGCAGATGCATTTTGGGATATGACAGGTTGCCGACGTTCATTGTCGTCGGTTAAAACCACGTCGGCCATTGGCCGTTGCGACACGGTAGCTTCCATGAAAGCACCGTCAAAAGTCTTGCGGTTGAGCAGGTCAGTCAGAGCGTCGCGTTCGCCATAGTCCAGCAAATTTTGGAAGTTCTGATACAAACGAAGAATGCCGTCGATCAAGCGGACTTGCTCGTCTGTGAGGGCTTGGTGAAAAAATAGCTCCATCACCGTTGACGCCCCATTGGCACTGATCAGCGGGAAGACATTTGGTTGCTCATTAGACGAGGCCAGCGCATGTACGCGCTCTGCCAGCACCTGCTGGCGCGTTGGAAACTGATCGGCCGCAGGCAGTTGTTCCAGGTCGGCCCAAGCAGCTGTTTGGCTGGTGTCCACCACGCCATGCACAATGTCAGCACAAGTGAGCCAACGTTCGTCTCCACCCGACCCTACGCGTCGCAAGATCACGATCCTTTCAGGATGGAGCAGGTCGTACAGCGTGGTGGCCAGCGCAGTGTCGAGCGATGCGCGGTCGCGCAAGGCGGTCAGATCGGCAAGCTGGCCAACGATGTCGCTCATGACAGCAACGCCTGCGCGAATTCACGCGCGTTAAAAGTTTCCAGGTCTTCCAGCTTTTCGCCCACACCGATGAAGTACACCGGTAGCGGTCGTTCGCGCGCAATGGCTGCCAGCACGCCGCCCTTGGCGGTGCCGTCTAGTTTGGTGACGATCAGGCCGGTCAGGCCCAGTGCGTCGTCAAACGCCTTGACCTGGTGCAGCGCGTTTTGCCCGGTATTGCCATCGATCACCAGCAAGATCTCGTGGGGTGGCGTACTGTCTTCACCCAGCGCTGCGTCACCTGCGCTGGCAACTGGGCCGGTTTTTTGGATCACCCGCTTGATCTTGCGCAGCTCTTCCATCAGGTGCAGTTGGGTGGGCAGGCGGCCTGCGGTGTCGACCAGCACCACATCGCGGCCGCGCGCCTTGCCCGCGCTGACGGCGTCAAACGACACCGCCGCCGGGTCGCCGCCGTCCTGACTGATGATGTCCACCGTGTTGCGGTCAGCCCAAACGCCCAATTGCTCGCGTGCGGCAGCCCGGAACGTGTCAGCCGCCGCCAGCAACACGCTTGCACCCGATGCGGCCAGATGCCGTGTGAGTTTGCCGATGGTGGTGGTCTTGCCGGCACCGTTGACGCCGGTGACCATGATGACGGTGGGCTTGAAGCGCCCGATCACCAGCGGTTTTTGCAGAGGGGTGAGCAGCTCGGTCAGGGCGTCGATCAGCAGCCCCTTGACCGCTGCTGGATCGGTGGTGGCGGATGCTTTGACGCGTCGCTTGAGGTCGTCCAGCAAGTGGCTGGTGGCCTTGACGCCGGTGTCTGCCATCAACAGGGCTGACTCCAGGTCTTCGTACAGGGCGTCGTCGACCTGCGTTCCGGTAAAAACCGAAGCGATGCCCGCGCCGGTTTTGCGCAGCCCCGACTTCAGTCTGGACAGCCACGACTGGCGCGTCACCGATCCCTCAACACTGACCGCGGGCGGGGCCGCGTCAGGGGGAATTAAAGGGGCAACGACAGAGGGTTTTTTTTTGAAAAAACTGAACATTTATGCGTTTCGTGGTATCAATGCATTCTATGAAACGACACATCCTGCAAGGCTACAGCCTGCATCATACTTTCTTGCGCTCGGCATTTTCTTTTTTGTTGGCCCTGGCGGCCGTTCATCTGGAGGCGGCGACGCCGCCAGAGTCAGTCCAGGCACAGCAGTTCACACTCGCTAATGGGATGACCTTGATCGTCAAGCCCGACCGGCGTGCCCCCACGGCGGTGCACATGGTGTGGGTGCGAGTGGGTTCCATGGACGAGGTGGATGGCACATCCGGCGTGGCACATGTGCTGGAACACATGATGTTCAAGGGCACACCCAGTGTGCCAGCGGGGGAATTTTCGCGCCGCGTGGCGACGCTGGGCGGGCGGGAGAACGCTTTTACCAGCCACGACTACACCGGCTACTACCAGCAAATTCCCTCAGCCCGTCTGGAGGACGTGATGCGGCTGGAAGCGGACCGGTTTGCCAACAACCAATGGCCCGACGATGAATTCAGGCGCGAGCTTGAAGTGGTCAAGGAAGAGCGTCGCATGCGCACGGAAGACAACCCTGTTGCGCTGATGCAGGAGGCGCTCCACGCCACGGCATTTGTCGCTGCACCCTACCGTCGGCCGATTGTGGGTTGGATGAGCGACCTGGACGCCCTGAGCCCTGACGATGCGCGCGCCTTTTATCGGCGCTGGTATGTGCCCGCCAACGCTGCTGTGGTGGTTGCGGGTGACGTGCAGGTCGATCAGGTTCGGGCTTTGGCTGAAAAATACTATGGCGCGTTGCCCTCTCGATCTGTACCGGCGCGCAAGCCGCATCTGGAGCCGACGCAAGCAGGCATGAAACGACTGGTGTTCAAGGCCCCAGCCTCCCAAGCCAACGTGACGCTGGCTTTCAAGGTGCCGTCGCTACAGTTCAAGGCTGGTTCGGCTGACGACGATGACGCGCTGGCGCTGACGGTGTTGTCTGCGGTGCTGGATGGTTACCAGGGCGCGCGGCTGGAGCGCGCACTGACGCAGGGTCCAGGCCGAGTGGCAGACAGCGTGGGCGCCTACAACGGCTTGTGGGGCCGCGGCCCTCAGTTGTTCATGCTGATGGGTGTGCCCGCTGCGGGCAAGTCAGCTGACGACGTGGAGCAGGCCTTGCGCGCGCAGGTGCAGCGCATCGCCCGCGAGGGTGTCACGCAGGCAGAGCTGGCGCGCGTGAAGACACAGTGGGTGGCCAGTGAGGTGTTCAAGCGCGATTCACTGTTCAACCAGGCGCGCGAGTTGGGGTCCCAGTGGGCACAGGGGTGGTCAGTCGATGCGGACGAACGCCTGATCGAGCGTTTGCGCACTGTGACCGCAGCGCAGGTGCAGTCGGTGGCGGCGCGCTACTTTGGCGACGACCAGCTGACGGTGGCGCATCTACAGCCGCAGCCGCTGGACAGCAACCACAAGCCACGTACCGCCAACGCCGCGCTGCGGCATTGAACCCCCATCAATTGTTGCCATGATGACTATCAAAAAACTAGCTACTTGTGCTTTTATATACTGGGCTACAGTCTTATTTTCTATACAAGCTGCACAGGCGGCGATTCCGGTGGAGCACTGGACGCAGCCCACCGGGACACAGGTTTTTTTGGTGTCGAGCCAGGTCATACCCATGCTCGATGTGCAGCTTGATTTTGATGCAGGCAGCAGGCGCGATCCGGTTGAGCAGGCCGGGCTGGCCAGTGTGACGGCGGCCATGGTCAGTGAGGGCGTGCGCGCGTCCGGGGCCGAAGTGGCGCTGGACGAAAACGCGTTGGGCGAGGCTTGGGCCGATCTGGGCGCGAGCTTTGGTGCGCATGTCGGCAACGACCGCATGAGCTTTATGCTGCGCACCCTGACCTACCCCGATTTATTGCCGCGCGCGGCGCAACTGGCGGCCCGGCAAATGGCCGATCCGGCTTTTCCGGCAGACGTCTGGCTGCGTGAGCGCGAAGCGATGATTGCTGCCATCCGGGAGGCCAATACCCGCCCAGGTACGCAGGCTGAACGTGCGTTTTCCCAAGGCGTATATGGCAGTCACCCCTATGGTTTTGATACGACCGAAGCCACCCTCGGGCGGATTTCGGTGGATCACATGGAGGCGTTTTACCGCGCCATGATCCAACCCTGTCGCGCCAAAGTGACGGTGGTGGGCGCGGTGGACCGGGCGCAAGCCGACGCACTGGTGCAACAGTTGCTGGCACCGCTGGCCGGGCGCAGCGCTGCGGGTGCCTGTGCGGCGTTGCCCGCCTTGCCTGAGGTGGCAGCGCTGACGCAACCGGTGCAACAGAGCATTCCCTTTCAGTCGGCGCAAGCACATGTATTGATCGGCCAACCCGGTTACAAACGGGCCGATCCGGACCACTTTGCGCTGACTGTGGGCAATTACATTTTGGGCGGGGGCGGTTTCGTGTCACGTCTGACCAACGAGGTGCGTGAAAAGCGGGGTCTGAGTTACAGCGTCTATAGCGCGTTCGGCCCCGGGCTGCACGCAGGTGCTTTTACCATCGGGCTGGAAACGCGCCCCGACCAGGCCGCGCAGGCGGTGAAAGTGGCGCGCGAGGTGCTGACAGACTTTGTTGCCAACGGGCCGACCGAAGCAGAACTCAAGGCCGCCAAAGATAACCTGATCAACGGCTTTGCCTTGTTGATCGACAGCAACCGCAAGTTGCTGGGCAACGTCGCCAACATCGCTTGGAACGACTTGCCGCTGAACTATCTGGAGACCTGGACGCAACAGGTGGCCAAGGTCACGGTGGCAGATGTTCGCAGCGCCTTTGCACGCAAGCTCAATCCCGCTGCCATGGTGACCGTGGTCGTGGGGCCCGCAGCGCCTTGAAACCCCTGAAGCAGCTTTGATGCGTGTGGTGCCTGCGCTAGGATGACATGCATGACACGACAACATCACGACACGCACCAGGTACGCATCATCGGGGGCATGTACCGGCGCACTCCGCTGGCGGTCATCGATCGCCCCGGCCTGCGTCCCACACCCGACCGGGTACGTGAGACCCTGTTCAACTGGCTGGGGCAGGACCTGCGTGGCTGGCGTTGCCTGGACGCTTTTGCCGGTAGCGGCGCGCTCGGTTTTGAAGCGGCTTCGCGCGGTGCCGCGTCGGTCATCATGATCGAGCGAGACCCCCAGGCTTTTGCGCAGTTGCAACGGATGCGCACACGGCTTGCTGCTGACGGAGTGACGTTGGTGAAAGGTGACGCACTGGTTCAACTTCAGCAGATGGAGCCAGCGTCATTGGACGTGGTTTTTCTGGATCCACCTTTTGATTCGGCGGTGTGGGATGCGGCGCTGGCCGGTGCCGCGCGGGCTGTGACCGCCACTGGCTGGGTGTATCTGGAGTCGCCTGAGTGTTGGTCGGGTGAACGCTTGCGCCCCTTCGGGTTGGAAACGCACCGCGACCTGAAAGCGGGTGCGGTGCACGCGCACTTGTTGCGTCACAGGCAAGCAGGTTTGGGTTGATGTCAAGACCTGCGCGAGCGCAGGTGATGGCGTGATAATGATCGCATTAACTTGTCACGAGTCGTTTGCCATGAGTTCACCGCTGAGCGCTGTTTATGCCGGCACGTTTGACCCAATCACCTTGGGCCACGAAGATATCGTGCGGCGCAGCGTGCGCCTGTTTGGACGCGTCATTGTTGCCGTGGCTGCCGGGCATCACAAAAAGTCTCTGTTCTCTCTGGATGAGCGGCTGGCGCTGGCGCGTGAGGCGCTCTCTGATTGTGCCGGTGTTGAAGTGGCGGCGTTTGACGGACTGCTGCGAGATTTTGTGCGCGCGCAAAAAGCGCAGGTGGTGGTGCGGGGTGTGCGGTCCGTGACTGATTTCGACTATGAACGACAACTCGCCGGCATGAACCGCAGCCTGATGCCAGAGGTGGAAACGCTTTTTCTGTTGCCCGATGACAGGTATCAATACGTTTCGAGTACGCTGGTGCGTGAGATTGCCGCGTTGGGCGGTGACGTGAGCGGTTTTGTCTCGGGCACGGTGCATCGGCGCCTGTTGGACAAATTGCGCCTTAAAGACTGATTCGATTTCAACCCACTGGAGTGCATCATGAAGATTCTTCTGCCTTTTGACGGTTCGGTGTCGGCGGTGGCTGCAGTGCAGACATCGATCCGTCTCATTGACGACGGGCTGGATGCGTCGGTGGTGTTGGCCAACGTGCAAGAGCCAGCCAGCCTTTACGAGCTGATGGTGGCGCACGACCCACAGGTCATCGAACAAGCCAGCGCCGCTGCGGGCGCGCACACCTTGCAGGTCGCGCAGACGTTACTGGAAGATGCCGGTATCATCTACGAAAGTGAGGTGGCCAACGGTGATCCGGCCAACATGTTGCTGGAATTGCTTGAAAACTATGCCTGCGATCTGGTCATCATGGGTGCCAGCGGGACCAGTGCCCTGCGCAGCGCGTTGCTGGGCTCGGTGTCCAACGAGGTGTTGCACGCTGCGGGCGTGCCGGTGATGATCGTCAAGAGCCCGGAACATGACACTGATGACAGTGAGTGATACGGTATCTGCCTAAAATTTGGGCATTCATGAAACCTTGCGGGTCAGACCACTCGCGCTAGCGACGTGCTCTGACCGAACTTATACCTTGCGGGTCAGACCACTCGCGCTAGCGACGTGCTCTGACCCCAACTGATTCTAGATATGGCTCTGCTGATCACCGACGAATGCATCAATTGTGATGTCTGTGAGCCCGAGTGTCCCAATCAGGCCATTTTCATGGGGCCAGAGATTTACCAGATTGAGTCTGGCAAATGCACCGAGTGCGTGGGTCATTTCGACACGCCGCAGTGTGTGGAAGTCTGCCCGGTGAACTGCATTCCGAAAGACCCCGCGCATGTGGAAGACACCGCAACCCTTTGGCAGAAGTATCGGCGCTTGCAGGCCACAGTGAGCGCGACGGCAACCGTCAAACCAGACTGATTTATTTTGAAGCAGCCGCCCTTTTTTTGACCGCTTTTTGAGTGGGTGCGCCTTTGACGCCTGAGCCTGGCACCAGTGCAACAAAGCCTTTGGGTTTGTAGGTTTGTTTGCGTGGGCGTTTGGGTGTCAGGAGGGTTGGGGGCGCCTCGGTGGTGGTGGGTATGGCGCTGTCCGCCTGAACGGGCGTGCCCTGGGTCGCTTGAACTGGACGGTTCACCAATTTTTCGGCCTGTATTCTTTTTTGCTCCAGTGATTTGGCCAGTTTGGCGTCTCTGCGCGTTGCGGCGTCCACCTCCTGCTTGCGTGATGGGTCGCGCGTGTCGTCAATGTTGATCTGGGCAGCGCCTGCGCAAGGTGTTTGGCTATAGGCGTTGCCGCATCTGAAAATGGTTTCGGCGCTGCCCGCCTGGGGTAATGTGCCCAAGATGGCAGAAACACACAGAGTCAGGATGTGGTGGCGGTTCACGGCATATCCCCCCTGTTTGTTGCGTCAGCCGGTCTGTCTGCAACCCGGGCGGCATCGCTCGGGGTGGGTCTAGGTGGTTTGGGGCGGGGCGGTTTGCTGGTGTGTATCAGGCGTGTGGCTTGCGCCATGTCGTCCGCAAGCAAGTAGGGCAGGGCCCCCGCGGCGCGGTCGATGGTTTGTTCAATGGCAATCCGGTGATCGGGTGAGGGTTTTTTGAGCACCCAGTGGATGACTTCGGCCTTGTTGCCGGGGTGCCCCACCCCGATGCGCAGGCGCCAATATTGGTCTGTGCCGAGTTGCGCATGCAGGTCACGCAAACCGTTGTGACCGGCGTGTCCACCGCCCAGTTTGAGCTTGGCTTCACCGGGCGCAATATCCAGTTCGTCGTGCGCCACCAAAATGTCTTGTGGCTCGATCTTGAAAAAGCGCGCCAGCGCGGCCACAGAATGGCCGCTCAGGTTCATGAAAGTCTGCGGTTGCAGCAGCCACAGTGGGTGCCCCTGGAACGTGGTTCGTGCGACCAGGCCCTGGTAGGCCTTGTCCATTTGCAACGAAACATTGAGTTGGCGGGCGACGGCGTCCAGCCACCAGAAGCCTGCATTGTGCCGGGTGCCAGCGTAGTCCGGGCCCGGGTTGCCCAGGCCAACAAGAAGACGAATCATGATCAGATTATGGCGCGGCAGACGTAAAAAAGCCCACCGAAGTGGGCTCGTACACGGACATGGCCCGTATTATTTCTTGGCGGCTGGCTTGGCTTCGGCCTTGGCTGCCGGCTTGGCATCAGCCTTGGCGTCTGGCTTGGCGGCGGCTTCGGGTGCTGTAGCTTCGGCAACCGGCGCTTCTTCAGCGGCCGCAACCATCACCACCGACACCACCACCGGGTTCTTGTCGCCACCGTGTGTGACGGCCTTGACACCCTTGGGCATGGGAATGTCCGACAAGTGCAGCGAACTGCCCTTGTGCAAGCCACTCAGGTCCACCTTGATGAACTCGGGCAGGTCGCCTGGCAGGCATAGCACGTCAATTTCGCTCAGCACGTGGTTGGCAATGCAGCCTTCGGACTTGACGGCTGGTGACTGATCGTCACCGCTGAAGTGCAGCGGCACCTTCATGTGCAGTTTGGTCGTGGCATCCACGCGTTGGAAATCCACGTGCAGGATCAACTGCTTGTAAGGGTGCATCTGGACATCGCGCAACAGCACTTTGCTTTCTGTGCCAGCGATATCCATGTTCAAGACGCTGGAATGGAAGGCTTCTTTTTTCAGCGCATGCCACAGCGCATTGTGATCAAGTTCGATCAGCTTGGGTTCACCGGCTCCGCCGTATACGATACCGGGTGTACGCCCGGTGACGCGCAGACGGCGGCTCGCACCCGTGCCCTGCTTTGAGCGCTCAAAAGCGACAACTTTCATCGACTAACTCCTGTTGGGCCGACCGCGACCAGTGCGACCCTGATTGAAAAAAGCCAACCCCAACGTGGAGGCTGGCCACTGCTGATTCCGGTCAGAAAAGGTTTTCCTGATCAGAAAAAAAACTCATGACAGACTTGCCATGCGCGATACGGTAAATGGTTTCGGCGATCAGCGGTGCCACATTCAGCTGCCGGATCTTGGGGCAGGCAGCCGCATGGGGGCTGAGTGGAATGGTATTGGTGACCACCACTTCGTCGAGCGCGTCGCCGGTGCTGATGCGTTCGATGGCCGGGCCGGAGAAAATGGGGTGGGTGCAATAGGCGTACACCTTTTTTGCGCCGCGCTGCTTGAGCACTTCAGCGGCTTTGACCAGCGTACCGGCGGTGTCGATCATGTCGTCCATGACGACGCAGTTGCGACCGTCAATTTCGCCGATCACGTGCATCACTTCGCTGACATTGGCCTTGGGGCGGCGTTTGTCAATGATGGCCAGGTCACAGCCCAACTGTTTGGCCAGCGCGCGCGCGCGCACCACGCCGCCCACGTCGGGAGAAACCACAATCAGGTCGTCGTAGTTTTTTTGCCGCAAATCACCCAGTAACACGGGGGAGGCGTAAATGTTGTCCACTGGAATATCAAAAAACCCCTGAATCTGATCGGCATGCAGGTCCATGGTCAGGACCCTGGCAACGCCGACCGCTTGCAGCATGTTGGCCACCACCTTGGCTGAAATCGGCACCCGGCTCGAGCGGGGGCGGCGGTCTTGGCGCGCATACCCAAAATACGGAATCACCGCGCTGATACGTTCGGCCGATGCGCGCTTGAGCGCGTCCACCATGATCAGCAACTCCATCAGGTTTTCATTGGTGGGGGCGCAGGTACTTTGCACCACAAACACGTCGCGTGCGCGAACATTCTGTTTTAACTCAACCGTGACTTCGCCGTCGGAAAAACGCCCTACATCGACGGCGCCCAACTCAATTTTGAGATGACGTGCAATGTCTGCAGCCAGCGAGGGATTGGCGTTGCCGGTAAAAACCATGAACTCAGGGGGTTGATCGGCATGCATGGATATCCCAACTAATTTGATGCAGAAGCTTTAAGTGGTCTGAGGTCGTCACGCGCGGCAATTTGGCAGGGGAGGAAGGATTCGAACCTTCGCATGCTGGAATCAAAATCCAGTGCCTTAACCAGCTTGGCGACTCCCCTACACGGGTGACCGTGCAAAGCACGAACCACCGAAAATCACGTTCAACCGGCCCAACCAAACAAGGGGTGAACCGACAAGGTGTTGCACAGTCTTGACTGCATGGACCCAGGCGGGTTTGACAGCTGGCAACCGGGCAGCACTCGCGCAAACACTGCACTGCCAGAGCCAGTCATCCTGGCATCAAGCCCCAAACCAGCAAGCCAGTTCAAGGCCTGATCCACCTCGGGGCACAACTGCCTGGCAACTGGCTGCAAGTCGTTATGACCATAGCCATAGGCGTCCGCAACGAAGCGTGGGAGTATAGCGGGTTGTGTGTCTCTTTTAAGTTCCGGGTGCGAAAAAATTAGCTGTGTGACGAGTCCTTCACTGGGTTTGACCACCAACAGCCGGGCCGCTGGCAGGTTGAGCGGCTCGATGTGGTCTCCAATGCCACTCACCCAGGCGTTGTGCCCACCCAGAAAGAACGGAACGTCGGCGCCCAGTTGCAGCCCAATGGCTTGCAACTGGTCCAGACTGAAGTTCAAACGCCACAAACGGTTCAGGGCCAGCAATGTGCTGGCTGCGTCAGACGACCCGCCGCCCAGCCCGGCCTGCGACGGGATCTGCTTGTCAATGCCGATATGCGCGCCCAGCGTTGTCGCGCTGGCTTGTTGCAACGCGCGCGCCGCGCGCACCACCAAGTCGTCGGCGGGCAAGGGTTGCGTTAGATCCTCGCGGCTGATGGCAGCGTCGCTGCGCACGTCAAAATGCAGCGTGTCGCACCAGTCAATGAGTGCAAATACCGATTCAAGCAGGTGATAACCGTCTGCACGGCGACCGACGATGTGCAAAAACAAGTTGATCTTGGCAGGCGCGCAAACGTCAACGATGGATTTCATGGTAGTAAGGTCTGGGGCGCTAAAAACAGCGTTTAAGGGGCGTTGTCCAGCACCAGTCGCAGTTCTGTGACTGGCTCGGGGGTGGTGCGGCGCGCTGCAATTTTGCCTGCTGCCCAGCCACTCAGATCCACCTGCCAGCCGTCCACTGCGTGCGATTGCCCCCGTAGCCATGAAAAAAGTGCAGCGATCGGCAGATCGGCACCCACGGCCTGGCTGACGAGTTGCGCAAGATTGCCAAATTGGCGCGTTTCTCCGTGCGCCAGCAACTCGGCGCCCTGTGGATTCCAGCGGATCCACGCCGCCGTGCTACCCAGTGGTGTCAAAAAACGCAAGTCCCCTTGTTCTGCGTTGCCCTGCAACTCAAAGGCACCCTGAAAAGCCTGGGCCGCATCCAACGTTTGTGGTGGCTGACCTAGGGTGCGTAGCGACAAACGGCCGCTCCAGCGTTCGTTTTCAGAATATTTTTGGTCTGAAGCCCTTTTGAAATCAGCGCATCCAGCTATTGATAAAATAGCAAAAAAAGCGCAAAAGAGCGCCCTGCGACGTTGCTTCATCACAGCGGAACGCGCAATCTGCGGAGTGCTTCCTTGAGCGTCTCGTTGTCGGGGTTGAGCTGCAAACCCCGCTTGAAGATGTCAATTGCCTGGCTGCGCAAATCGCTTTCCCATAACACTTCGCCCAAGTGGGCGGCTATTTCCGCGTCCGGCTGGGCATCAAATGCCTGTTGCAGTAGGCGCTGGGCCTCGGATTGATTGCCACTGCGAAAGTGGGCCCACGCCAGGCTGTCGGTAATGAACGGATCGTTGGGGGCAAGCTCCAGCGCTTTCGTGATGAGGGTCATGGCCTCGGGCAAACGCAGCCTGCGGTCTGCCAGCGAATAACCCAGCGCGTTGTAGGCGTGCGGGTCGTCGGGGCGGTTGGCGATGAGCTGGCGCAGCAAGCGCTCCATCTCGGGTAAATCGCCCAGCTTTTCATGCACCATCGCCAGGTCGTACACCAGGTCAAAGTCGTCCGGAAACTGGGCGATGAACGCCTCCAGTGTGGCGCGCGCCCGCTCCAGCTGGTGCTGTTCACGCAACATCTGTACTTCTGCTGAGCGCTTCAATCTGGCATCCGATTCGGAGCGTTCGGGTTGGCTGCGGAGCAATTGCACGGCCTCGTCAAGACGCCCCTGCTTGGCAATTAGCGCAGCACGCCGGATTTGCGCGCGCAAGACATCGTCCGGGTTGTCCACCTTCTCCAGCCATTGCAGTGCTGCGGGGATGTCTTTCCGTTGTTGGGCGATCTGGGCCATTGCCAGAAGCGCCTGCGATCGTCCGCGTTGAAGCTCTGGCGTTTGCTTGGTTGACGCAGCAGTTTGGGTCAAGTCGAGATAGCGTTGCAAATGCTGCTCAGCCAGAGCAGGTTGGGCCTGCTGTAGCTCCAGAGCGCCACTGACCAGCCATGTATCAGCGTAATCGGGGTGGTTATCTTGAAGATACAACAGCTGCACCTGGGCGTCTGCCTCCCGCCGGGTGCCCAGCAAGACTTTCACGTAAGCCATGCGGAATTCGGGGCGGGCAAAAGGGAGATGTTTTTCGACCACCGCTTCGGCTTGTGCCGAGCCAGCGGCTATCAAGGACAAAGCCAGCAAGGCCGGGTATTCTGAGCGCAGATCGGATTGCTGGGCTTTTTGTGCCGCGCCCAGTGCCTCGTTGGTCTTGCCAGCGCTCTGCCACAAACGCCCCAGCGTGGCCCACGCAGTAGCTGCCAAGTCGGGCTGCTTGAGAGGCTTTGCCAGGGCTTTTTGCACCACCGTCACAACCGCCTGCTTGTCGCGTGCCCGGTCATACACGCCGGGCAGGGACCAGATCAGTTGGCTGCGTGCCTCAACCGGCGTCAGGGCGATTTCCTTTTTCAGAGGTTCCAGCGTGTCAGCCACGCGGCTGAGTGCCAACAAAATTTGCAACACAAACCGGTTGGCCTCCAGCGAGTCAGGCTGGGCCAGCGTCCATGCCTTGGCGGCCTGCAACGCAGACTCGCCTGAGCGTGCCTGTAATGCGATCTGTACAGTGCGGCGAAACAGTGCTGTGTCGCCAGTTTTGCGCGCCGCGTCGAGCATCATCGAGAAAGCCTCTGAGGGCTGTTGCGCGCGCGCGCTGAGCTCACCGATCAGGATCTGATAAAACAGTGGCGCATCCATGGCCGAAGCTTTTGCTATGGCCGTTTCGCTGGAAACGGCGGGCCTGGACGGCTCGATGGCGATGGCATGACTGCAAAACAACGCTGCAACAAACGGCAAGACGATCGGGTAAATACGCATGCAGACATAATAATCGAACCCGCCTAAAGAGCCAGTTTCATGCCCGAATTACCCGAAGTTGAAGTAACCCGTCGCAGTTTTGCGTCGGCGATTGAACAAGCGACGATTCAGCGTGTGTGGCAGGGCTTGCCCTTGCGCTGGCCGTTGGGGTGCGCGCCAGAGTATCTTGTGGGGCAGCGCGTGGGTTCTGTGCAGCGACGCGGCAAATACTTGTTGCTGGAGTTGAGTCATGGCTGGCTGCTGGTGCATCTGGGGATGTCCGGCAGTCTGTTGTTTTCGGCACATTTGCCTGCGCCGACGGCGCATGAGCACTTTGATCTGGTGACAACCCGTGGCGTGTTGCGACTGAACGACCCGCGTCGTTTTGGCGCTGTCGTTTTTGTGCCCGATCTGGCGGCACCCACAGCCGTCAAATTGCTCGGCAAACTGGGGATGGAGCCGCTCTCAGACCAGTTTGATCTGGACGCGTTTGCTGTGGGTCTGAAAAAACGACGTACTGCTATCAAGCAGGTACTGCTGGCGGGCAACCTGGTGGTGGGGGTTGGCAACATTTATGCCTGTGAAAGCCTGTTCCTGGCAGGTATCCGGCCTACCACGGTTGCGGCCAGACTCCGTCGGCCTCGAGTGCAGCGACTGCGCGCAGCGATCATTGAGGTGCTGACGGCGGCCATTGAACGTGGCGGCAGCACTTTGCGTGACTTTTCCAGCGCCGACGGCAGTGCAGGGCACTTTCAGCTTGAGGCCAAAGTCTATGGCCGCGCCGGTCTGCCGTGCCTGTGTTGTGGTAGCACAGTGCGGGTGATGCGGCAGGGGCAGCGGTCGTCGTATTTTTGTCCGGTTTGCCAGAAGGCCTAAGCGCTTTGGGTTGGCTCCGGATGAAAGTCAAGTTGTCCGAAGGGGGCTGCACGGACGGGTTTGCAAGCGTCCTGATTCGCTGGCAAAAGCAGCACGGCCGCCACGACCTGCCTTGGCTAGGCACGCAAGACCCGTATCGCGTGTGGTTGTCAGAGATCATGCTACAGCAAACGCAGGTGGCGACCGTGCGGTCTTACTACCAGCAATTCCTGGCGCGTTTTCCTGATGTACTGAATTTGGCAAGCGCGCCGCTGGATGATGTGCTGAGCCTCTGGAGCGGTCTGGGTTATTACAGCCGGGCGCGCAACCTGCACCGCTGCGCCCAGCAGATGCAAAGCCAATACGGTGGACACTTTCCCGCGACGGCAGCTTTGCTGCAGACCTTGCCCGGCATTGGGCCATCCACTGCGGCGGCGATAGCGTCGATCTGTTTTGGTGAACGGGTGGCCATTCTGGACGGCAACGTCAAGCGCGTGCTTGCGCGCTACCTCGGATTTGACGCCGACCTGGCACTGGCCAAAAACGAACGTGCCTTGTGGCAACACGCGACCGACTTGCTACCGCGCACCGATGTGCAGCGATCCATGCCCCACTACACGCAGGCGGTGATGGACCTGGGGGCTACCGTTTGTACGCCCAAATTGCCACGCTGTGCAGATTGCCCGCTGCGGCCCCATTGCCAGGCCGCGCTCTTGCAATATCCGGAGAAATTTCCGGTCAAAACGCGCAAGCTCAAGCGCAGTGCACAGACCCTGTGGCTGCTTGTGGCACATACCGCCCAGGGCGCGGTCTGGTTGAGTCGGCAACCCGCGCCGGGTGTCTGGGGTGGTTTGTATTGCGTGCCGCTGTTTGACAGTCGGCAGTCCTTGCTGGCCGCGTTGCCTGTCGGTGCGAAGGAGTGCACCGACGATGTGCCGCCGTTCAAGCATGTCCTGACGCACAAGGATTTGTACCTGCACCCGGTGCGGCTGATGTTGCCCGCAGACGGCGCGCCCGATGCGGCTGGCGCCTGGGTGCAGCCGTCGCGCTGGCCTGCGCTGGGTTTGCCCGCGGCGGTGCGCAAGCTGTTGAACGATCAGGTGGCGTCGATCTCGCGGTGACGCTTGAGCGTGGCCCAGCCCTGCTCGAAAGCGTGGCTGAGCTGTTCAACGAAATACACCGAGCGGTGCTGTCCGCCAGTGCAGCCGATGGCCACTGTGACGTAGCTGCGGTGGTTTTGCGACAAGGCTTCCAGCCAATCGTTCAGGAAAGACTGGATTTGCTGCAACATGCGTTGTACGTCGGGTTGCTGCTGCAAGAATTCGATCACCGGTGCGTCGCGTCCGGTCAGGGCTTGCAACTCGGGTTCATAGTGCGGGTTGGGCAGCATGCGCACGTCAAACACAAAATCAGCGTCGCTGGGAATGCCGCGCTTGAAGGCAAACGACTCAAAGACCAGTGTCAGCTGTTCCTCGGGCGCAGCTACAAAAGCCTTCACGTAACTTTGCAGCTGGGTCGGACGGATCATGCTGGAATCGATCACCTGCGAGCGCATGCGCAAATCGCTCAGCAGTGAGCGTTCCAGCTCGATGGCTTCACTCAAAGCATGGCGCTGGTCGACTGCCGCGTCGCTGGTCACGCGTTGCGACAGCGGATGGCGTCGCCGGGTTTCAGAAAAACGCCGGATCAGCGTGTCGGTGGCCGCGTCCAGAAAGATCGAATCGACCTGATAGCCCTTGTCCTTGAGCTGCCTGAGCTGCTGCGGTACCAGCGGCAGCGAACCGGCGCTGCGCACGTCCATGGCAATCGCCAGCCGCTTGGCGTAGTTGCCACGCTCCAACTTGACCAGCGGCAGCAACAACTCGGGTGGCAGGTTGTCCACACAGTAAAAGCCCAGGTCTTCCAGCGCATGCAGCGCCACCGACTTGCCCGAGCCCGACATGCCGGTGATCAGGACGATGCGCACTTGTTTCTTGGTGGTCATGTCAGTCCTTGGTACTGGCTTGTGTTTGCAGCAGATCACGCGCATGCGCCAGCGTGCTGGCCAGGATGCGCTCGCCTGCCATCATGCGTGCCAGCTCGTCCACACGCTGCTCGCCAGAGACCACGGTGACCGAACTCAAGGTGGACGGCCCCTGCATCTGCTTGCTGACCACCCAGTGGTGGTCGGCGCAGGCGGCCACCTGTGGCAGATGCGTCACCGCCAGCACCTGGCGGTCTTGGCCCAGCTGGCGCATCAGCCTGCCTACGGTTTCGGCTACGGCGCCGCCAATGCCGGCGTCCACTTCGTCAAAGATCAGCGTCTGCGCGGTGCCCAGGCGGCTCGTGGTGACGGCAATGGCCAGCGCCAGGCGTGACAGTTCGCCGCCAGAAGCCACCTTGGCGACTGCGCGGGGGGCACTGCCCGCGTGACCTGCGACCAAAAAGCGCACCTCTTCCTGGCCAAACTGCATCGGCTCAGCGGTCTTGTCAAGCTGCACCTGAAACTGACCGCCGTGCATGCCCAGCTCCTGCATGACTTCAGTAATGGTGTGCGCCAGGCGAGGGGCGGCGCTGCGGCGCACCGCGGTCAGCGCGTCGGCTTCACTTTGGTAAATCTGCCACGCGCTGCTGACCCTGGCGTGCAGGCTCTGCAGGTCGCTGGCGGCGTCCAGTGCTTGCAACTGCTCTTTCCAACTGGCCAGCAGAGCGGGCAGTTCCTCTGGCGGGCGCTTGTAGCGCCGCGCCAGCGACAGCCACAGTGCCATGCGATCGTCGAGCGTTTGCAGTCGCTGCGGGTCCAGCTCGGTCTTGCGCAGGTAAACACGCAACGTGTGCGCGGTGTCTTGCAGCTGCGCCAGGCTGGAAGAAAAAACCTCTGTCAGCCCTTTAAAAACAGGCTCAATGTGCTCTTGTTTTTGCAGTGTTTCAAGCCCCTCGCCGAGCTGCAAACAGACGCCGCCTTCCTCTCCATCCAGCGCTGCCAGTGCGGCTTGCGCGGCGTCCAGCAAGGCCTGTGCGTGCGACAAACGCGTGTGCTCGGCGTTCAAGGCCGGCCATTCGTCTGTGCCGGGCGAGAGTTTTTCGAGCTCACCCAGCTGCCACAACAGGCGCTCGCGTTCGCCTTGCAAAGAATCCTGGGCCAGTTGCGCCTGGCTGAGCTGCGCTTGCGCCTGCTGCCACTGCTGCCAGGCAGTGGCTACGGCGTGCGTGGATGTCTTGGCGTAGGCGTCCAGCAGCGCACGCACGGTGTCCGGGCGCGTCAGGCTTTGCCAGGCGTGTTGCCCATGAATGTCCAGCAGTGCCTCACCCAATGTGCGCAACTGGGTCGCGGTGGCCGGGCTGCCGTTGATCCAGGCGCGGCTCTTGCCTTGTGCGTCGATGGTTCGGCGCATCAGCAGCGTTGTATCTGCGTCAAAGCCGCCCGCTTGCAGCCAGGCCAGCGTGGCCGGCGTGTTGTCAAATTCCGCACTCACCTCGGCGCGCGTAGCACCTTCGCGGATCAGGTCCACATCGGCGCGTCCGCCGGTGGCTAACTGCAGCGCGTCGATCAGGATCGACTTGCCCGCGCCGGTTTCACCTGTCAACACGGTGAAGCCGTCGGCCAGGTCGAGCTCCAGCTCGCGCACGATGACAAAGTCACGCAAAACAATGCGTTTGAGGCTCATGAGGGCGACACCCCTTCGTTCCAATGCAGTTTTTCGCGCAGGGTGTCAAAGTAAGACCAGCCCCGGGGATGCAAAAACCGCACATGGTGCTCAGACCGGACCACTTCAATGCGGTCACCGTGCAACAGCGACGCCAGCGACTGCATGTCAAAGCTGGCGCTGGCGTCGCGCCCGGCGACAATTTCAATGGCGATGTGCGAGCTGTTCGACAGCACGATGGGCCGATTGGACAGCGTGTGCGGCGCAATCGGCACCATCACCCAGCCGGGAATGGAAGGGTGCAGCAGCGGCCCCCCCGAAGACAGCGAATACGCAGTCGAACCGGTGGGCGTGGCAATGATCAGCCCGTCGGCGCGCTGGTTGGCCACAAAATGGCCGTCCACCTCCACCCGCAACTCGACCATGCCAGAGGCGGCACCGCGGTTGACCACCACGTCGTTCATGGCCATCGCGGTATAGACACAGTTGCCGTCGCGCAGCACGCGCGCATTCATCAGGCTGCGGTGGTCTTCCACGTAATCGCCGTGCAGCATGGGTTCCAGCGTCTGCGCAAAATTCTGGTACGGCACATCGGTGATGAAACCCAGCCGACCCTGGTTGATACCGATCAGGGGCACACCATAGGAGGCCATTTGCCGACCTATGCCCAACATGGTGCCATCACCCCCCACCACCAAGCCCAGGTCACACTGTTCACCGATCTGTTGTGCCGTCAGTTGGGTGTAGCCCACCAGGCCCATGTTGCGCGCGGAGTCTTCTTCCAGCACCACCTCGCAACCCTGCGCGTGCAGAAACCGCGCCACCGCTTCGAGTGCCTCGCGTGAACTGGCCACCGATGCGTTGCTGAAAAAAGTTTGGTACTTTCCAATCAGCGCCACCAACTTGAATTTGGACTTCATGCGCAAATTAAATCACTAAAATGATTTGATGCTCGACGACCGTGCCAAGTTATTGCTCAAAGCGCTGGTAGAGCGCTACATTGCCGACGGCCAACCGGTGGGCTCGCGCACTTTGTCCAGGGCGTCTGGCCTGGAGCTGTCGCCCGCCACCATCCGCAACGTGATGTCTGACCTGGAAGAGCTGGGGCTGATCGTCAGCCCGCACACCTCGGCCGGGCGCATCCCCACGGCACGGGGTTACCGCTTGTTTGTCGATACCATGCTGACGGTACAGCGCAATCAGATCCAGGGTCACAGCCTGGCGCCGGATCAGCCGCAAAAGGTTATATCCAACGCTGCCACGCTGTTGTCGAACCTGTCGCAATTTGTCGGCGTGGTGGTCACGCCCAGACGCGCCACCGTTTTCAGACACATCGAGTTTTTGCGCCTGTCGGAGCGGCGCGTGCTGGTGATTCTGGTGTCGCCCGAGGGCGACGTACAAAACCGGGTCATCTTTACCGAGGTGGACTATGAGCAATCCCAACTGGTGGAGGCCGCCAACTATCTGAACGCGCACTATGTCGGGCTTGACATCGAGCAGGTGCGCGAGCGCCTCAAGGGCGAGGTGGAGTCGCTGCGTGCCGAAATTGCCAGCCTGATGAATGCGGCCGTGGCGGCAGGCTCACCCGACGCCCCCGAGCTCCAGGCGGAAGTGGTTATTTCGGGCGAAAAAAATCTGTTGTCTGTCAGCGACTTTGCCAACGACATGGGCCATTTGCGCCGAGCCTTTGAACTGTTTGAGCAAAAGGCGCAGTTGATGCGTCTGTTGGATGTGACCGGGCGTGCCGACGGGGTGCGCATCTTTATTGGCGGTGAAAGCCAGGTCATTCCCTTTGAAGATTTGTCGATTGTGAGCACGCCCTACGAAGTGGACGGTCATGTGGTTGGCACATTGGGCGTGGTGGGGCCCACGCGCATGCCTTACGACCGCATGATCCAGATCGTGGACATCACCGCCAAGCTGGTCAGCAACGCGCTGAGCCACCACAAGTAGCCCCTACAATCCTGCGCCAGTGGGGCGTTAGCTCAGTTGGTTAGAGCAGAGGACTCATAATCCTTTGGTCCACAGTTCAAGTCTGTGACGCCCTACCAAAAAGTGTCGCTATAATTTAGCGCTTCGCGGCTGTAGCTCAGTTGGATAGAGTACTTGGCTACGAACCAAGGGGTCGTGGGTTCAATTCCTGCCAGCCGCACCATATGAATCAAGGACTTACGCTCGAGAGGGTGTAAGTCCTTTCTTCTTTCGGTCTTTTCTCTGGTTACCGTTCGGTTGCCGTTTCTCCAATAGCAAGCGTGAGTTGTGTGAAGCTGGACCTGGTTGAGTTGTATTGCGCCTGCACCACGACTCTTCTGACTCAGCGGCATGCCGCTTGCGCGTTCCTGAACTCCGCCGGTGATTGTCCTGTCCACGCCTTGAACGCCCGCATAAAGCTTTTTTCATTCTGAAACCCTGTCGTTTGAGCCACCTGTTTGATCGGACGTCGGGTGCGCAGCAGCAAGTCTTGCGCGCGCGTGCGGCGCACCTCGTCTTTCAGCGCTTGTAACGACGCACCTTCATCTTTCAGTTGGCGGTGCAATGTGCGCGGCGACATGGCCAGCAGCGCGGCCAGGTCGTCGGCGCTGTGCGTGTCGGCGGGCTGGTTTGCCAGCGCCTGGCGCACACGCTGCACCAGCAGGCGGTCGCGGCGGTACTGCAGCACGGTTAAGGGTAGGGCGCGCATGAGCATCTGGCGCAGCGCGGCCTCGTCGCGGCGCAGCGGCAGGGTCAGGTAACTTGCATCAAAACTGATAGCTGCTTGCGCTTGATTGAAAAGGGCTGGAGCCGAAAAAAGAACTTGATAGACAGCGCCATGATCAGGCCTGCCAAACGGAAACTGTGCGCCCGTGAGCGGGATCCGCGAGTCCACCAACCAGCACGCTAGCCCATGAAAATTGCGCAGGATGGAGACCAGGCAAAACTCGCGCAGGACGCCCAAGTCTCGGTGTTCGGTGAGGGTCAGTGTGGCGGTGCCTGCATCGGTGTTGAGCGTGAGCGCGATGTCGCCCGCAATCAGCCCGTGGTGGCGACACCAACGCTGCAAGGCCACACCCAGGTTGGGCGCGCTGATGCTGGCCCGCGCCAACATGCCGTAACTACCCCACGGCAAGCGGCGGCCAAACCAGCCCAGCGCTTCGTCGTCCAGCTCTCGCATCGCATGGCTGGACAAGGCTTCAAATTGCATGGCCGTGACGCGCGCCACCGGGTTCTGCAGTTGCTCTGGCGCAATGTGTGCCTGTTGTAAAGCGGCAGACGCATCCATGCCGCGCCGTTGATACGCTTGCACAATGCAATGGACGAAGGCAATGGGCGTGGCGGCGGTGGTTTGGGGGACGCGGGGCATGGCATCAGTTTGCTTGACTTTGGCACAATTTGCAACCTGCGTGACATCCACCCGTGCGCTTTGGGCTCTATGCTTGGCCCATCACGGCGAGGCGTTGGTTCCTGGCTTCGCGCGGCCAACTTTTGCCAAGACCCTCTCTGATTCACAGAAAGAAGACCATGCCCGTTCTGCAAACCCAGCTCAATGCCCGCTCTGCTGACTTCCAGGCCAACGCCAGCGCGATGCGCGCTTTGGTGGACGACTTGCGCGCCAAGTTTGCGCAGGTGGAGCAGGGCGGTGGCGAGGCGGCGCGCGCCAAACACAGCGCGCGCGGCAAGTTGCTGCCGCGCGAGCGGGTGCAGATGCTGCTGGACCCCGGCTCGCCGTTTCTGGAACTCTCGCCCTTGGCCGCCATGGGCATGTACCCGGATCGCGACGGCACCGACAGCGCCCCGGGGGCGGGCGTTGTCACCGGTATTGGGCGTGTCAGCGGTGTGGATTGCCTGATCGTCTGCAACGATGCCACGGTCAAAGGCGGCAGCTATTACCCCATGACGGTCAAGAAGCACCTGCGTGCACAAGAGATCGCGCAGCAAAACCGCCTGACTTGCATTTATTTGGTGGACTCGGGTGGTGCCAATTTGCCAACGCAGGACGAAGTTTTTCCGGATCGCGACCATTTCGGTCGCATTTTCTTCAACCAGGCGAACATGAGTGCGCTGGGTATTGCCCAGATTGCCGTGGTGATGGGCAGTTGTACGGCGGGTGGCGCTTATGTGCCGGCCATGAGCGACGAGACCATCATCGTCAAAAATCAGGGCACCATCTTTCTGGGTGGTCCACCGCTGGTGAAAGCCGCCACCGGTGAAGTGGTGACGGCCGAAGATCTTGGCGGCGGTGATGTCCACACACGCATCTCGGGGGTTGCCGATCATCTGGCGCAAAACGACATGCATGCGCTCTGTCTGGCCCGCACGGCGATCAGGAACTTGAATAAAAACAAGCTGCCGGCGCCCTTGGATATGGCGCCAATAGCGCCCAGATTTGCAGCGCAAGAGCTCTATGGCGTGATCCCGGTGGACACCCACAAACCGTACGATGTGCGCGAAATCATTGCCCGCATCGTCGATGACTCGGACTTTGACGAGTTCAAGTCGCGCTTTGGCACCACGCTGATTACCGGTTTTGCGCGCATCGAGGGTATGGCCGTGGGCATCATTGCCAACAACGGCATTTTGTTCAGTGAATCGGCCCTCAAGGGTGCCCACTTTATTGAGTTGTGCTGCCAGCGCAAGATACCGCTGGTATTTTTGCAGAACATCACCGGCTTCATGGTCGGGCGCAAGTACGAGAACGAAGGCATTGCCCGCAACGGGGCCAAGATGGTCACAGCGGTGGCGACGGCTGCGGTGCCCAAATTCACCATCATCATTGGCGGCAGCTTTGGCGCGGGCAACTACGGCATGTGCGGGCGCGCCTTTGGCCCGCGCTTTTTGTGGATGTGGCCCAACGCGCGCATCTCGGTGATGGGCGGCGAGCAGGCTGCCAGTGTGCTGGCCACGGTACGCCGCGACGGCATCGAGGCCAAGGGTGGCACCTGGAGCGCCGAGGAAGAAGCCAGGTTCAAGGCCCCGATCAAACAGCAGTACGAGGTGCAAGGCCACCCCTATTACGCCACCGCCCGCCTGTGGGACGATGGGCTGATCGACCCCGCCGACACGCGCCGCGTGCTGGCGCTGGGCTTGAGTGCCAGCCGCAACGCGCCGATTGAAGACACCCGGTTTGGACTTTTTCGCATGTGATGTGTATGATTTAAAAAATCCATACACATTTTAGGATTCAATCATGCGAACGAACATCGATATCGACGACAAGCTCATGGACTACGTCATGGCCACCGGCGAGTTCAAGACCAAGCGCGAGGCTGTTGAAGCGGGGTTGAAGCTCATCCGGCGGCGTCATGCTTACGCAGCGATTCGGGCGGCACGCGGAACCTTGCATTGGGACGACTCTGACGAGGCTTGGGCAAGGAGTCGCGCCGATGATCAGGCCCAAGCGATGACGCAAGCTGCCACATTGACTCAAGTGCACGTGGCCATGGTTGCCCCGCAAGCCAAAGAACAAGCTGAATTGACGGTGTGCGAACCGGTTGCTGCTTATACGGTGTCGAGCCCGGCCGTGGCCACGTTACCCGAGCCTGCCACTGGCATCCCGAATCGCGGTGCCGCTGCGCTGGAGTCAAAGGCATGATTCTGGTCGATTCAAGCGTCTGGATCGACTATTTCAAGGGCGTGCACAACGCGCAAACCGAACATTTGGATGCGCTGTTGGACAACCCTGAAGAAGAATTGGCGGTGGCCGATTTGGTGGTCTTTGAAGTGCTGCGCGGGTTTTCGTCGCAGCGAACCAAGCGCGAGGCGCAGACCTTGCTTTTGACAACCCAAGTTGTAGAGATTGGCGGCCTGGACAACGCGCTGTTGGCCACCGAGCACTACCGCCTGCTGCGCCAAAAAGGCTACACCATTGCCAGCCCGATCGACGTGTTGCTGGCCAGCTACTGCATCACCCACGGGCATGATCTGCTGCACCGTGATGCTGACTTTGACGTGATGGAAACGCTAAGAGGTTTGAGAACATGGCCACACTGAATATCCAACCGGGCACGGTTGCCACGGTCACATTGAGTCGACCCGAGGTGCGCAACGCCTTCAATGACGAGGTGATTGCCGAGCTGACACAGGCATTCACCACGCTGGGCCAAAACCCGCAGGTGCGCGCCATCGTGCTGGCCGCCGTTGGCCCGGCCTTTTGCGCCGGGGCTGACCTGAACTGGATGCGCCGCATGGCCGACTACACGCACGCCGAAAACCTGGCCGATGCAGCTGCATTGGCCGAAATGCTGCGCGTGCTCTACGCCTGCCCCAAGCCCACCGTGGCGCGCATCCAGGGCGACGTCTATGCCGGTGGCATGGGCCTGGTGGCGGCGTGCGACATGGCGGTCAGCGTCGATACTGCCAACTACTGCCTGAGTGAAGTCAAGCTCGGCCTATACCCCGCCACCATCAGCCCGTATGTGATCCGCGCCATGGGCGCGCGCGCCGCGCATCGCTACTTTTTGACGGCAGAGCGCTTTGATGCGGCCGAGGCGATGCGCATCGGATTTGTGCACGCCGTCGTGCCAGCCGACCAGCTTGATGCCAAGATGACTGAGCTCACCCACGCGCTGGCCAGCGCCAGCCCCAACGCCGTCCGTGAATGCAAAGCCCTGCTGCACGACGTGGCCGGCAAAGACATCGACGCCGCGCTGATTGCCCACACGGTTGAGGGCATCGCCAGCATCCGCGCCAGCAGCGAAGGCAAAGAGGGCGTGCAATCCTTCCTGCAAAAACGCAAACCCAACTGGCTCAATTAATTGGGGTCAGATTCCAATTATCACGATACGGAAAACCGACCATGTTCACCAAAATTCTCATTGCCAATCGGGGCGAGATCGCCTGCCGTGTGGCCGCCACTACCCGGCGCATGGGCATCCAAACCGTGGCGGTGTATTCCGACGCGGACGCCAGTGCCAAACACGTGGCGGCGTGCGATGAGGCTGTGCACATTGGTGGCAGCGCGCCCAAAGACAGCTACCTGCGCTGGCAGCGCATCATTGAAGCGGCCAAAGCCAGCGGTGCCCAAGCCATTCACCCCGGCTACGGTTTCCTGAGCGAAAACGCCGACTTTGCCAGCGCCTGCGCCGCGGCGGGCCTGGTGTTCATCGGCCCACCGGCGGCCAGCATGCAAGCCATGGGCTTGAAGGCTGAATCCAAGCGTCTGATGGAGCAAGCCGGGGTGCCCCTTGTGCCAGGCTACCACGGTGCCGACCAAGACCCAGCCTTGTTGCGGCGCGAGGCAGACCGCATCGGCTACCCGGTGCTGATCAAAGCCAGCGCCGGTGGCGGTGGCAAAGGCATGCGCGCGGTGGAATGTGCGCAGGATTTTCTGGACGCGTTGGCCAGTTGCAAGCGCGAGGCCATCAGCAGCTTTGGCAGCGACGCGGTGCTGGTAGAGAAATACGTGCAGCGTCCGCGCCACATCGAAATCCAGGTGTTTGGCGACACGCAGGGCAACTATGTGTATTTGTTTGAGCGCGATTGCTCGGTGCAGCGCCGCCATCAAAAAGTGCTGGAAGAAGCCCCCGCGCCGGGCATGACCCCTGAGCTGCGCGCGCGTATGGGCGCAGCCGCCGTGGCCGCTGCGCGCGCCGTGGGCTACGTGGGCGCGGGCACGGTGGAATTTATTGTGGAGCAGCGACTGCCAGAGACGCAAGAGGACGGGTTGAGCGCTGCCGGGCCGTCCCAAGGCGCGAAGGCCCCCTCGGGGGGTGGCGAACCCAACGAAGTGGGGAGCGTGGGGGCTTTTTTCTTCATGGAAATGAACACGCGCCTACAAGTGGAGCACCCTGTCACCGAAGCCATCACCGGTCAGGACTTGGTGGAATGGCAATTGCGCGTGGCCAGCGGTGAACCATTACCGCTGACGCAAGACCAGTTGCGCATCACCGGTCACGCCATCGAAGCGCGTATCTGCGCCGAAAACCCCGACCACGACTTTTTGCCCGCCACCGGCACGCTGGATGTCTATCGCAAGCCGCCGCATGTGGCATTCCAGCCCCCGGTGTTTCTCCCCCTCCCCCTGGGAGAGGGCAGGAGTGAGGGCTCTGCGCGCAGTGGCCGCCCGGTGCGCTTTGACGACGGCGTGCGCCAGGGCGACGCCATCAGCCCGTATTACGACTCGATGGTGGCCAAGCTGATCGTGCACGGCGACACGCGTGCCCAGGCGCTGGCCCGGCTGGACGCGGCACTGGCGGCCACGCACATCGTCGGCCTGACCAGCAACGTGCAGTTTTTGCGCTATGTGCTGCAGTCGCCATCGTTCGCCAACGCGCATCTGGACACCGGCCTGATCCCGCGCGAGGCCGCCGTGTTGTTCAACCAGCAACGCGTCGGTTTGGCGCTGGCCGCTGCTGCCGCCGTGGCGCAAACCCTGTTGGATGAGAGTGCCACGCACACCGCAGACCCCTTCAGCCAAACCGACGGCTGGCGCGCGCTGGGCGTGGCCGAGCGGCGTTTTGCCTTTGAATTTGACGGTCAGAGCGCCCAAGCCACGCTGCGTTACCTGCACGACGGCGCGCTGCACTTGAGCGTGTGCGCTAGCGCTACGAAAGCTGATTCCGGCCTGGTTTCGGGTGAGGTGGGTGGTGTAGCCATAACGGATGCCATCCATTCAGGCGCTGTGGATGCCACTGCCCAACCTGCTTCCGGCGTGCTGTCATTTACCGCCACGCCAGATGGCATCGATCTGCAATTTGCAGGCCTACGCGCGTTCGTCAATGTGTACCGAAAAGGCGAGGTAGCCCATATCTTTACTGCGCAAGGCGCTACACAAATCATTGCAGTGGATTTGCTGGCACACGCGGGCGAGGCTCCGACTGAGGTTGGTCGCCTGACCGCACCCATGCCCGGTAAAGTGATCTCATTTGCCGTGCAGGCCGGTGACACGGTGCAAAAAGGCCAGGCGTTGGCGGTGCTGGAAGCCATGAAGATGGAGCACACCATCGCCGCACCGGTGGACGGCGTGGTGGCTGAGCTGCTCTATGCGCCGGGTGACCAGGTGGTGGAGGGTGCTGAGCTGCTCAAGCTGAGTGTGGCGGTGGCGTGATGCAAAAAATTAGTTTCCAACCGAGAAAGTCCATGAGGGCACAGATGGATGGCGAGGCGAGTTGCGAGGCAGTTTGGGTGGGCGTGAGGCGTGCATAGCTCGGCTATGGACACCGAACGACCATCGAAAATGGCCACAAATCGACCGCCAGACGCTGTGCAGGGTCGAAGACCAGCCTAATGGATTTTCTCGGTTCAATATTTACTGAAAAGCCACCTCAGCAAAGCTGCGCAATTTGCGGCTGTGTAATGAATCCACACCTTGCGCACGCAGCAGCTCCAGCGCGCGCACGCCAATACGCAGGTGCTGATCCACGCGTTCGCGGTAAAAGTGATTGGCCATGCCGGGCAGCTTGATTTCGCCGTGCAGCGGCTTGTCGCTCACACACAGCAGCGTGCCATAGGGCACCCGAAAGCGAAAACCGTTGGCAGCGATGGTGGCGGACTCCATGTCCAGCGCCACGGCGCGGCTCTGGCTGAAGCGCCGTTGCGGGCCGTTGTCGGGCAATAGCTCCCAATTGCGGTTGTCGGTACTGGCCACGGTGCCGGTACGCATGATGTTTTTCAGCGCCGCGCCTTTGAGCTGGGTCACCTCGGACACGGCAGACTCGAGCGCAACCTGAATTTCGGCCAGTGCCGGGATCGGCACCCACAGCGGTAGTTCTTCGTCCAGCACATGGTCTTCACGCACATAACCGTGCGCCAGCACGTAGTCGCCCAGGTTTTGCGTGGTGCGCAGGCCGGCGCAGTGGCCCAGCATGATCCAGGCGTGCGGGCGCAGCACGGCAATGTGGTCGGTGATGGTCTTGGCATTGGCCGGGCCGACACCGATGTTGACCATGGTGATGCCGCTGCCATCCGCACGCTTGAGGTGGTAGGCGGGCATTTGGGGCAGACGCGGCGGGGGCGTGCCAGCGCTGCGGGGGAAATTGGGGTCAGAGCCCAATTCCGCTGACGCAAAATTGGGATCCGACCCCAATTTGGGAGTCACCACGTTGCCCGGCTCCACAAACGCTATGTATTCGGTAGCTTCTTGTGCCATCTGGGCATGGCCGAGCGCGATAAATTCATCAATATAAAACTGGTAGTTGGTGAACAGCACAAAGTTCTGGAAGTGCTCGGGCGCGGTGCCGCTGTAGTGGCGCAGGCGCTGCAGCGAGTAGTCCACGCGCGGTGCGGTGAACAGACTCAGGGGTTGCGCCTCACCGGGCTGCGGCACATGAGTGCCGTTGGCGATACCGTCGTCCATGGCGGTCAGATCGGGCAGGTCAAACACATCACGCATCAGCTGGCGGCGCTGCGGGTTCAGGGTGCCCTCGATGTGTTCGTTGTCGGCAAATGAAAAATGCACCGGAATCGGCTGGTTGCTGGTGCCCACCTCCAGCTCCACGTGGTGGTTTTCCAGCAGCAGGGTGAACTGCGCCAGGTAGTAGCTGGCAAACAGGTCGGGCCGCGTCAGCGTGGTCTCGAAGCGGCCCGCACCGGCGACAAAACCGTAGCTCAGGCGCGCTGCGTCGGCACTGCCCAATCGCTGCGTGGTATCGGTCTGCACGCGCACAAACGGGTAGCAGGCGCGCACATGGCCGGGCAGGTCGTTACCCGCCACATAGGCCTGCATGGCCTGGCGCAGGTGGGCAATGCTGTTGTCGTAAATCGCCTGCACCTGGGCCAAGGCAGCAGCCGGGTCGGTAAAACGCTCGGGCGCAATGAAAGGGGGTAGATAAAACATGGTGGCATTGTTTCACGGCCAGGTGACAGCCTTGTAACAGCGCGACCTGTCGCAGGGGGCATAAACTGCCCCCCTGTCTCATCAAAAGTGACTTTTTCTTTATGCTGAAATTTACCTGTTGCAGTTCTGTGCGCCAGTTTTCCGACCCGGCGCAAGCGCAAGTGTTGCGCGGTATCCAGCGCGGCTTTGAGCGCGAATGCCTGCGCGTGGATCGTTCGGGCCAGCTGGCGCGCACCCCCCACCCCGCAGCGCTGGGCTCCAAGCTGACGCACCCGTGGATCACCACCGACTACGCCGAGGCGCTGCTCGAATTCATCACGCCACCCTCTACCGACTCCGCCTACCCGCTGGCCTTCCTCGCTGACATCCATCACTTTTGTGCGCAACAGCTTGCCGGCGAATACCTGTGGGCCGGCTCGATGCCGTGCAAGATCGGCGCCGACGCAGACATCGCTATTGCCGACTACGGCCGCTCCAACGCGGCGCGCTTCAAGATGGTGTACCGCGAAGGCTTGGGGCTGCGCTATGGGCGTGCCATGCAGACCATTGCGGGCGCGCATTACAACTGGTCGCTGCCCGACGCGTTCTGGCCACAGTTGCGCGACTGCTGCGGCGGCTCAGGCACCCTGCAAGACTTCGTCAACCAGCGCTACTTCGGATTGATCCGCAACTTCATGCGCTATGGCTGGTTGGTGCCCTACTTGTTTGGCGCTTCTCCGGCCGTATGCCAGTCATTTATGCAAGGCCACCCCAGCGATCTGATCGAACTCACCACCGGCACGCTGCACGGACCGTACGCCACCAGCCTGCGCATGAGCGACCTGGGCTACCAGAACCACGCGCAAGACAAACTGGGCATTGGCTTCAATTCACTGGCCGATTACAGCTCCGCGCTGGAAGCCGCCATTCGCACCCCCGACCCGTACTACGCCGAACTGGGTGTACGCGAGGGCATCCACTGGAAGCAGCTCAGCGACAGCATCCTGCAGCTCGAAGCCGAGTTCTACGCGCCCATGCGTCCCAAGCGCGTGTCCGACCTGCGCCCGGCCAAGGCGCTGGCCACGCTGGGCGTGCAATACGTAGAGATGCGTCTGTTTGACCTGAACCCGTTCATCGACATTGGCGTCGCGCCAGAGCAAAGCCTGTTTGCCGATGTGCTGATGCTGATGTGCCTGTTTCGTGACAGCCCGCCCATCAGTGCGCGTGAGCAGGGTGAGAACGACGAGAACAAGCACCGCGTGGTCACCCGTGGCCGTCAACCGGGCTTGCAACTGCTGCTGCACAACCACGAGCAACCGCTGCGTGCACTGGCGCACGAGCTGTTCGACGACATGGCGCCGTTTGCCGACATGCTCGACGCGGCCTACGGCGGCGCAAATTACCAGCAAGCGCTTGCTGCCCTGCGCCAGCGCATCGACCAGCCCGAGCTGACGCCTTCTGCGCAAGTCATCGAGGCTGTCAAAGAGCATGGCAGCTACTTCAATTTTGCGTTTGAGATGTCCAAACGACACACCCAACATCTGCAGGCAGCGGCGCTGCCCGATGCAACGATGGCCGCCTTCCAGGCGGCGGTACAAGCATCCGCACAGGCGCAGCAGCAACTCGACGCGCAGCCCCAGGCACTGTTTGAAGACTTTGTGGCCGCTTACTACGCATGACGCACACCAGCAACGCCGGACTGAACCTTGCCCAACAAGAAGCCGTCAACTACCTGCATGGGCCGTGCCTGGTACTGGCTGGGGCGGGTTCGGGCAAAACACGCGTCATCACGCACAAGATCGGTCGCCTGATCCGGTCTGGCGTGCCGGCCCAGCGCATTTTTGCCATCACCTTCACCAACAAGGCCGCCGCCGAGATGCGTGAGCGCGCGCGGGGCCTGATTGGCAAAGCCGCCCGCGACGCGGTGATCTGCACCTTTCACGCGCTGGGTGTGCGTCTGTTGCGTGAAGACGGTGCGGCCATTGGGCTCAAGCCCAACTTCAGCATTCTCGACAGCGACGACGTGACCAGCATCCTGAAAGACGCGGGCGGCAGTGTGGATGCCGCCACCGCGCGCAGCTGGCAATGGACCATCAGCCTGTGGAAGAACCAAGGCCTGAACGCCGCCATGGCGGCGGCCCAAGCCAGCAACGACAGCGAACGCATCGTTGCGCGCGTGATGGCGCACTACGAAGAGCGCTTGAGCGCGTTCCAAGCGGTGGACTTTGACGACCTGATTGGCCTGCCGCTCAAATTGCTTCAAAATCATGAGCATGTCAGACAGAAGTGGCAAGCGCTGATAGGTCATTTGCTTGTGGATGAATACCAGGACACCAACGCCACGCAGTATGAATTGCTGAAGCTGCTGGTGGCGGACAACGGCACCCAACCCGCGCGCTTTACCGCCGTGGGGGATGACGACCAGTCGATTTACGGCTGGCGTGGCGCCACGCTGGACAACCTGAAAAAGCTCCCCGTCGACTTTCTCAGCCTGAAAGTCATCAAGCTGGAGCAAAACTACCGCTCTACCAGCGCCATCCTGCGCGCCGCCAACAACGTGATTGGCCCCAACCCCAAGCTGTTCCCCAAAAACCTGTGGAGCGACCTGGGAGAAGGCGAACCGGTGCGCGTGGTCGATGCCGACACCGAAGAACACGAATCCGAACGCACCGTGGCGCGCATCCAGAGCCTGCGCGCCAGCGGTTTGAACCAGCCGGGGCCACAGTTCAAGGAATGGCGTGACTTTGCCGTGCTGTACCGCGCCAACCACCAGGCCAAACCGTTTGAAAAAGCGCTGCGCAAAGCACAGATTCCGTACAGGGTCTCGGGCGGCACCAGCTTTTTTGACCGTGCTGAGGTGAAAGACCTGTGCGCCTGGTTTCGCCTGTGGATCAACAACAACGACGACCCGGCATTTTTGCGCGCCGTGACCACGCCCAAACGCGGCATTGGCCACCAGACGCTGGCCCACCTGGGCGACTTTGCCAGCCGCTACAAAGTCAGCCTGTTCGAGGCGCTGTTTTCGGGCAGTCTGGGTGCTGTCATCTCGGGCAAGGCGCTGGGCAGCCTGCACGAGTTTGGCCGCGAGGTGAACGACCTGGAGTTCCGTGCCCGCCACACGCTGGGGGCCGAGGCGGCCAAAACTTTCCTGCTGGACTGGCTCAAGGACATCAGCTACGAAAAATATCTGTACGACGGCGAAGACAGCGAGCAGGTGGCCGCCGCGCGCTGGGGCAACGTGATCGATTTTGTGGACTGGATGAGTGGCCGCTGCGGCGGGCAGATTGAAGACGCAACCGGCGTGAACACTGCAGGCGAGGTCAAGTCACTGCTGGAGGTGGCGCAAACCGTGTCGTTGATTTCCACCATCTCCGAGCGGGAAAAAGACCAGAACGTGGTCACACTCTCAACCCTGCACGCGGCCAAAGGCCTGGAGTGGCCGCACGTGATGCTGGTGGGTGTCACCGAGGGCATGTTGCCATTCAAGCTGCGCGACAACGCCGAGGCTGATACAGGCAAGGAATCTGCCGTGCAGCGCGCGCAGGCACAAGAAGCCGCAAGCGAGAGCTTGACGACCCACCTGCAGGAAGAGCGCCGCCTGATGTACGTGGGCATCACCCGCGCCCAACGCAGCCTGGCCGTGAGTTGGACGCGCAAGCGCAAAAAGGGCCGCGAGATGGTGGCCACACAGCCCAGCCGTTTTATTGCAGAGATGGGGCTGGATCAAAACACGGTGCGTGAAGACCCGCGTGAAAAATTACGGGCGCTGCGCGCTGAATTTGCCAAAAAAGCGGCAGACAGCGCCGCCGCACGCGCGCAAATGCCGCCCTGAGGCTTCGCCACACAGCACCTTGGCACGGTTCTCGCGTGCTGTGCCATCGACCATGTGAGCCAGCGCACAGACCGCTGACATGCGCGTTTTTACAGTCTGATGCCTTCAAAAACCGGGCCTTGCAGCGGCACCCTCCTACCTGGAACGACCATGAACGACGAACAGCATCCCCCCTCCTCGCCGTCAGGCCCATCACCGCTCTTGCAGATGCGCCTCGGTTTTGAGATGGTGTACGACTGCCCTGCACCGACACCGATGATCCTGGCGCTCAACATTCATGCCTCCCGCGCTGCCGACCTGGTGCAGCCCGACCTGTTGATGACCAGCCCACCCGTGCCGGTGAGCGCTTACCACGACCTGTTTGGCAACTGGTGCAGCCGGGTTGTGGCGCCAACAGGACATTTTGTGCTGAGCACCAGCGCCCTCATCAATGACAACGGCTTGGCTGACGCAGTGGCCCCGTGGGCGATGCAGGTGCCAGTGGAACGGTTGCCTGAATCGACGCTGGTGTATCTGCTGGGCAGCCGCTATTGCGAGACCGACCAACTCTCCGTCATTGCCTGGCAGCGCTTTGGCCACGGCTCCACCGGCTGGGCGCGGGTGCAGGCGATTTGTGACTTTGTGCACCAGCACATTGAATTTGGCTACCACCACGCGCGGCGTACCCGCACCGCCTGGGAGGCCTACAACGAAGGTCAGGGCGTGTGCCGAGACTACGCCCACCTGGCCATCACCCTTTGCCGTTGCATGAACATCCCGGCGCGCTACTGCACCGGCTACCTGGGCGACATCCGCATCCCGGCCGTGCCCGCACCGATGGATTTTGCGGGCTGGTTCGAGGCCTTTCTGGGCGATCAGTGGTACACCTTTGATGCACGCAACAACACGCCGCGCATTGGCCGGGTGCTGATGGCACGCGGGCGCGATGCCTGCGATGTGGCGCTGACCAACACCTTTGGTCCCAATACCCTGACCCGCTTCACGGTCTGGGCCGACGAAGTCCTGCCCGGCTGAGCCACGCGAGGTATCAACCCGAGCGTTGGGTCAACACCTGCGCCCACGCCTCTGGCATGATCAGGGGCAACATCAACCGCCGCCAGCCCACCCATTTGCTTGCCAAACAAACGCTCGTCATGTGGTCACATCAACGCACCAAAATCTCTCTGGCAACAGCCCAGGCCCGTGCAGCACAACACAATGCGCAGTTGTTGGTTGCTATTTCTTTTATAGTTCATTGCACATCAATCGCTTGGGCAGCACCGGAAAATATCGTACAAGGCCCCACCCCAGCAGTACCCCGCCAGTGGCAACAATGCCAAGCCCTGCAAGACGACCCAGACGCACGCCTGCAATGCTTTGACCGCTGGGCTGCACAGCAAGGCGGGGCAACCCAGGCCAACACAGCCCCCATCGCTCCACCCACCCACCAGCAAGCGCCCGTTGTCATCACCATGCAAGCGCCGACCGTGCACGACTGCAAGAATCCGCGCTTTTCCGAGTTGTCACGCTTTTGGGAGCTCGAAGCCGGTAGCGACTGCGGCACCTTTGGCCTGCGTGGCTACCGTCCCATCAGCCTGAGCTGGATCGGCTCGGACAGCGTCAACACGCAACCCAGCTCACCGTCGCTGCCCAACAACGCCAGCACGTCGGTGCCCTACCGCACCGTAGAAACACGCGTCGGCTTGTCGGTTCGCACCAAAATTGCCCGGGGCTTGCTGACCCGTGACGAGCCGCAGAAGCGTGACTCGATCTGGTTTGCCTACAGCCAGCAGTCCAATTGGCAGATTTTCAGCGGCGACCTGTCGCGCCCGTTTCGCACCACCGACCACGAGCCCGAGCTGATCTACATCTACCCGTTTGACGCGGCGCTGGCGTGGGGCTGGCGGCTGCGCTATGGGGGCGTGAGCCTGAACCACCAGTCCAATGGGCAACCACTGCCGTTTTCGCGCAGTTGGAACCGCACCATCTTGCTGGCCGGCATGGAACGCGGCCCGAACCTTACGGTGCAGGCCAAACTATGGCAGCGTATTCCGGAAAACGCCAGCGATGACGACAACCCGGACATTGACGTGCGCATGGGTCGCGCCGAAGTGGCCGGTTTTTGGTACGCCGACTCAAATAACACCCTGGGCCTGACGCTGCGCCATGCACTGTTCAACGGCAACAGCGGCTCGTTCAAGCTCGAATGGCTGCGCAAGCTGGGTAGCAACGACGCGCCCAACAACCCCGGCGGCCTGCGCTTTCACACCCAATTGTTCAGTGGCTATGGCGACTCACTGGTGGACTACAACCGCCGCCGCACCGTGCTCAGCGTCGGCTTGAGCCTGGTGGATTGGTAAACGGGCCACTTTTTGCTGGTGGCAACCAATGGGTGTGATGACGCCAACTTATTCGGTCTTTCCTGGCGTGTAAAAGTGAATCCTGTTGCGCCCTGCGCGCTTGGCCTGGTACATCGCCACATCGGCGCGGTTCAGGATGTCGTCCTGGCCGATCTGGTCGTTGACAAACAAAACCACACCAATGCTGGCGCTGCACTGGTGCTTTAGCGTGTTGTCAGCCTGGCCCACACGTTGCACCCGCAGCACATAAGGCGCGGCCAAAGCGCTCCGTATCTTCTCGGCCACTCCTGCTGCCTGGGCCGTCGATTCAGCCAGATTGGCGCTGAGTTCGCACAGCATCACGACAAACTCGTCGCCCCCAATGCGCGCCACCGTGTCCACCTCTCGCACACAACTGCTCAGGCGCGCCGCCCCTTCGACCAGCAGCAAGTCGCCCACGTCATGGCCCTGCGTATCGTTGAGTGGTTTGAAGTTGTCCAGGTCCAGGTACAGCAGGGCCGCATAACAGCCGCTGCGCTTGGCCGCTATCACGGCTTGCTGCAACCGGTTGCCCAGCAGACGCCGATTGGGCAAGCGCGTCAAGGCATCATGCAATGCCTGTTCGTGAATCAGGCGCTGCGAATGCTCCCTTTCGGTGACATCACTGAGCATGGCCAGCATACAGGCGACGCCGTCAAGCTCGATGATGCGCGCTGACGTCTCAATCACACCCACCGCCCCGTCGTGCTTGCGAAATTGGACCAGGAAACGTTCAACAAAACCGTTTTCGCGCAGCACCTGCAACAGTTCAGCGCGTTGTTTTGGCTGCGCGTAAGTGCCCAGTTCGGCAACCGTGCACCCCAGCACTTCGCTGCGTGTGTAACGGTACAGCCGCAAACAAGCGTCGTTTACCTCCAGAATTTTTCCATCAGAAATGCGACTGATCACGATCCCGATCGGGCTGGCCTGAAACACCGCGCTCATGCGCGCTTGGCTGTCGCGCAGCGCCGCTTGAGCCAGTTTGGCTGCGGTGATGTTGGTATGCGCCACAAGCACGCCACGCTGCGGGCCAGAGAACGGCCTGACTTCCAGGTGAAACCAGCGTTTTTGATCCGGCGAATGGCAGGGATACTCCAGGTGAAATTCCTGGCTTTTCCCGTCCATCACCGAACGAATGCCAGCCGCCACAGCCTCGGCCTCGTCACCACACCCCTGGCCAGTTGCCCCGGCACAGGTAGCCAGATAGCTCTGCCCGACAAACCCATGGGCATCCGCAGCAGCGCCATTGTCCAAAGCAAACTTGCGCCAGGGCTCATTCACCGCAATGATGATGCCCTGTGCATCCAGGACCGCAATACTTTCAACAACAGAGTTGAATACGCTGGTACTGAAAGCTTCACTTTCGAGCAGCAGATCTTCTGCATCCTTGCGCTCGGTGATGTCCTGCACGGTACCCAAGGCCTTCAGCGCGGTGCCGTCTGCTGCAAACGTGAGTTGTGCCAACTCGCGCACCCAGATCACCTGTTCACCCACCAGAATGCGGTGCTCGATGTCATAGGGCTGGCCCGCCAGCGCCAGCTCCCAGGCGGCAAACACGGCATCCCGATCAGCGGGATGAATGTAGGCGGCAAAGCTGTCGAACGATTGGGGCGTGCCCAGCGCCACCCCAAACAAGCGATAGGTTTCATCAGACCAGCTCAAAGCGCCAGTGGCCACGTCAAGATGCCAACTACCCAATTTGGCAACAGCCTGCGCACGCTTGAGTTGCACTGCGGTTTCACCAAGCTGGTTATTGAGGCTTTCAAGTCCGTTTTTGTTTTGCTCCAGCTCGCGAAAGATCAGCTCAAGGGGTTGACGTACGCCCGACAAGACAATGGCCATGAAGGCAAAGGCACTTGACAAAAACCGGCTGTAATGCCCCAGTTCATTGGTAAAGTCGTAGAAGCTGACGTAGCGCGTAAAACAAATTTCAGTCACGATGGCCAGCACGATCGAGGCCAGCAACAAGAAATAGATACGTGGTTCAAAGCGGTTTTGGCAACGCAGCAGCAGCACAAAGCCCGCCAACAGCATGGCAATAATGATGTACTCACTGTAAATCTTGAAGCCCGTCAAACCGACGCCATCAATGAACGTGGCCGGAAACCACTGGTGCATGACCGCCATTCCGGCGGCGGCAGCGATGACCGCAAAGCCGGCCGCCACAACGGCAAAATTGGGTTTACGCGCCACAAACATGGGCGCCAACAAAAGCGCCAACGCCTCCATAAAGCGCGCCGTTAGCCAGAACTGGGTCGGATAGTTGGTGTCAACACCAGGGAAAAGATTCATCCCACGGAAAGTCAGGGTATGAAAGACATCCACCACGCCCACAGCCAGGTAAGACGCACCCAGCACCACCAGGTAGCCGCTGGCCAGGTAGCGGTTGCTCAGCCAGGCCAGAACGAAGATGGAAAAGCTCATCACAATGGCCAACAGCTCGGCCATGGTGTGAAAAAACAGGTAATGCGCGGCACGCGCCGCTTCCAGGGCCGCCATCACCGCCAGCAGCGCCGCAACAACCCAAAAATCCGATCTTTTCAGGATCGGATGGATACGCCGCTGGGGCGTTGCCGTGTCTCGCAATGCGGTCATTTTTCTAATTGTTGCCAATTCGGCAAGGAGTGCACTGACGTTTGTTACTGGTTTTTATGATAACCGAACCCAATTAACAATAGACCAAGGGGTACAGTCAGCAAAAAGTTGGGCAAACTTCCTTGCTCTGACAAAGAGCAATGCTCACCATTGGCTTCGCTGGCATAAAGTGAGTAAGGGTTTGCTTTGTGTAGATAATCGTCAGCACCATGCCCCACCCCCCGCTGTATCAGTTTCAAATTCAGGTGCGCCCGCGCTACCTGGCACAGCAATCCGACCCGGCGCAAGACCTGTATTTTTTTGCCTACACCATCACCATCCGCAACACCGGTCGGGTGGCCGCCCAGTTGATTGCGCGCAGCTGGAACGTGAACGACGCCAACGGCCACACCGACAAGGTCAAGGGGCTGGGGGTGGTGGGCCACCAACCCTTGCTGCAACCCGGCGAGCAGTTTGAATACACCAGCAGCACGCGGCTGCGTACGCCCACTGGCACCATGCACGGCAGCTACTTTTGCATCACTGAAGACGGCGACCGCTTTGACGTGGATGTGCCCATGTTCGTGCTGGACGCGCTCAGCGCCAGCGGCGGCACGCGCACCCTGCACTGACGCTTGCCGACAAACGATTTGCGATCAATGGCTGCATTGCCCGAACTCCACCATTTGCTCGATGAAATCTCAGACCGCGCTGACCCGGTGCAGCGCCACCTGTGGCTGATCCGCACCGTGGCCTGGATCCGGGGGCGCACCGATTCGGTCCCAGAGGCGCACGCGCGACTGTCCTTGCTGCTGGACGCGCTCCAGCAACGACCCAAGACACGCGCGCAACTGCAACACGGCTGGCAGGAAACGCTGGAAACCGTGGACGCCACCGCCTTGCTGGCCGACTTTGGTTTTGCCTCACGCAGCGCGTTTATCAGCGAGCTGGCCGAGCGGCTACGCCTGAAGTTGTTGCCGGGCACGCCTGAAACGGCCGACGCCGCCACCCTGTTTGCCCTGGTGTTCCGTCACCCGTTTGACGCCCGCTGGATCGGTGCCCTGGACAGTGCCTTGTTGCAGCGCCTGGTGGACCTGATGCACACCAGCACCGTAGCGCAGGACGACGCCCGCCAGCCGCTGCCCACACGCTGGCAGGCGTCGCTGATGGAGGCCGTGAACTTTTGCGCCAGCCAAATTCGCGCCACCGGCTTTTTGCCCGAGTTGCGCCTGCGCATGAGCGCCAGCGCGCGTGAGGCCGGGCCATTTCATGCCTTGAGCGCGCAGCAAGAGGCGTTGGCCGCCGCCTGGCTGCAAAGCCCGCAGCTGCCCAGCGCGGATTGCCAGCGCGCGCTGCGTGATTTTCAGAACCAGCTGGACGACTGTCGGCACGCGGCGGCGTCGGTCTATACCCATCTGGAGGCCTACGGCATTTCGGTCAATCTGGTGTTTCAGTTGCGTCAGTTGCGAGAGCGCGTGCTGCGCATCCGCGCCCTGCTGGACTGCCTGTTTTCCAGCACGCCGCATCAGCACACCGCGCAGCTGATTGCGCACCTGATCACCGTGGGGCACCAGCGGCTGAGCATCCGCCAGCTTATTTCGGCCAATTCGTCCATGCTGGCGGCCAAAGTGGCCGAGCGCAGCTCGGAAACCGGTGAGCACTACATCACCCGCACGCGCGCCGAATACCGCCAGATGCTGCGCGACGCAGCCGGTGGTGGTGCGGTGATGTCGATCACCACCCTGATGAAGTTTGTCGTGCTGTCGATGGGCTTGTCGGCTTTCTGGAGCGGTCTGTATGCCGGCCTGAATTACGCCCTGAGCTTCGTGTTGATCCAGCTTCTGCACTGGACCGTTGCCACCAAACAACCCGCCATGACGGCCCCGGCGATGGCCGCCAAGCTCAAGGATTTGAGCCACCCAGGCGCGATCAGGAGCTTTGTCGATGAAGTCGCGCACCTGATGCGCTCACAAGTTGCGGCCATTGTGGGCAACCTGGCACTGGTAGCGCCGCTGGTGCTGCTGATCAGCGCCGCGCTGTGGGCCAGTCTGGGGCGCCCGATGATCGACACCGCCACAGCAGAACACGTGCTGCACGACCTGACGCTGCTGGGGCCGACAGCCCTGTTTGCTGCCCTCACCGGCGTGCTGCTGTTTGCCAGCAGCATCATCGCCGGGTGGGTCGAAAACTGGTTTGTGTTGCACCGGCTGGATTCAGCGCTGCGCTACAACCCGCGCATCACCGATGTGCTGGGCCAGCCCAGAGCCGACCGCTGGGCCAGCTTCATGCGCCGCAATATCTCCGGGCTGGCTGCCAATATCTCGTTGGGTCTGATGCTGGGCCTGGTGCCGGCTTTTGCCTCATTTTTTGGGCTGGGGCTGGAAGTGCGCCACGTGACACTGTCCACGGGCCAATTGGCCGCCGCCGCCGCCAGTCTGGGGCTGGACATTGTTTACCAAGGGGCATTCTGGTGGTGTCTGGCGGGCATTGCGGTCACTGGCCTGCTCAATGTGGGGGTGAGTTTTTACTTTGCCTTCCAACTGGCGCTGCGCGCGCACAACGTGGTGGGTGTGCAGCGCAGCGCGATTTACGCGGCGTTGCGTCGGCGCTTGCGCAGCCACCCGGCCAGTTTTTTGTGGCCAATGGCCGAAAAGGCCCCGCAAGCTGCGCCGGACCATGGGTGAGTTCGACCTGATTGCGCGCTACTTCACGCGGCCTGCGCGACGCGCTGCGCTGGGCGTGGGCGACGACTGCGCGCTGCTGCAACCCCGCCCGGGGCACCAGCTGGCCATCTCCAGCGACATGCTGGTGGCAGGGTGTCACTTTTTCCCCGACGTGGACCCACGAGCGCTCGGCCACAAGTCGCTGGCGGTGAACCTGAGCGACCTGGCGGCCTGCGGCGCGCAACCGCTGGCGTTCACGCTGGCGCTGGCGTTGCCCGAGGTCAATGAGCCCTGGCTGGCGGCGTTTGCCGACGGGTTATTGGCGCTGGCCGACGCACACGGCTGCGAGCTGGTGGGCGGGGATACCACCGCCGGGCCGCTGAACATTTGCATCACTGTTTTTGGCGAAGTTCCTGCGCCGGGCGGACGGTCTCAAGCGCTGTTGCGTTCGGGTGCGCATGCGGGGGACGACATCTATGTTAGCGGTACCCTGGGCGACGCACGGCTGGCACTGGACGCTTTGCTGGGCAAGGCAGATTTGCCGGCAGACGTGTTGGCCCAAGCGCGCCAGCGGCTGGAACAGCCCACGCCGCGCGTGACGCTGGGGCTGGCGTTGCGCGGCATCGCCAGCGCGGCCATCGACGTCAGCGACGGGCTGCTGGGGGACCTGGGGCACATTCTGGAATGCTCCGGTATCGGGGCCACTGTCAACGTCGATAGCGCTTCATCATTGATAGCTGCTAGCGCTTGTTCAACGGGTGCGAGAGGCCAATTTTCCATTAACCTTTCCGAGGTGCAGCGGCGCTTGTTGACCTTGTGTGGTGGCGACGACTACGAGCTGTTGTTTACCGCGCCCACAGCGATGCGCAGCGCCGTAGCAGCCGCCGCACAAACTGCCCACACCCCGGTCACACGCATCGGCCAGATCGACGCGGCGCCTGGGCTGCGGCTGATGGATCACCAAGGTCAGGCTGTGCCCAACACGTATGCCTCTTTTGACCACTTCGCCTGAACTGCACCCCGGAGGGGGCCCTATGAGCTACTCAATGGTTCATTTGAGCAGCGCCCACACCAGGCCCAGCCCCACCGCCCATAGATCCACCCTCGGTGACGTGTCCCCCGGCAGTACAAAGCCAGCCTGACTTCGCGCCTCGCGCTCGGCGCGGGCACGGTCGCGTTCGATCACCAGCAGCGCGTCCGCCAGGTCTGGCGCTTTCACAGCAACAGGCGCAGCCGCAGCTTGCGTGAGACCTTGCAACGCGCGCTCTACCGCCTGCGGGTCCAACAGCGACAGGGCAGTGCGGCAATGCGGGCACACATGGCTTTGGCGCAAGTCCACCGGCGCGCCGCAGTTGCTACAGTTGATCACGCCCAGGCGCTGTGCCATGTCTTGCACCTCCGCCGGGGTGAGCTGACGCACAAAGCCTTTTTCGATCATGAACGCCGCAAACGTGCTAAAGCGCCCGTGCCGTTGTGGGCAGCGGTGGGTGATGTAGCGCCCGCTCTTGACCACATCAAATCCTTGCACTAGCGCACCGCTGCAATGCGGACACGCCAGCGTGTGCGGCAGGGCCTGCGCCGCATCGTCGCGGTGCGCGTGCAACAGGCGAAACAGCGCCAGCACCCCGGCCGGGCTAAGCTTGAGGTTCTCCTGCGGGTCAAACCAGATGCCCCGACAGGCAAAACACACATCGATCGGCACCACACCGGCCCGCGTTGGCAAGGTGTGCTTGGTCATCTGGCCACGGCAGGCCGGGCAGGAAAGCGTTACGGGCATGGCGTCATGTTAGCGATGTCGCGCCGACATCGGGCACGGCCGCAGCGCGACCCGGCACCCGCGTGCCTTATCATCGCCTTGTCGTCGTGCGTCTAACGTGACGTTGATTTTATAAGCGTCTTGGATTCACGCCACTGTTGAATTGCCACATTTGCAGCGCCGTTGCACCGATTGCCAGCCCCTGATCCGACACACGCTTCATGACCGAACGCCCCCCCCTCTCGCCGATTGCGCCTAGCGGCCACTTCATGATGGGACACCCCGCGCACCTGGTCGCCTTGGGGTTTGGCTCTGGCCTGAGCCCCAAGGCGCCTGGCACCATGGGCACCCTGTGGGCTTGGGGCCTGTTTGCCCTGCTGCAGCACCGCCTGAGCGAAGCGCAATGGGGCGGCCTGATTGCTGTGAGCATCGTGGTCGGCTGGTGGGTGTGCAGCGTCACCGCGCGGCATATGCGCGTGCTGGACCCGGGCAGCATCGTGTGGGACGAAATTGCCGCCTTCTGGCTCGTGTTATGGCTGGTCACGCCCTGTGGTTGGCAAGAGCAGTTGGCTGCGTTTGTGCTGTTTCGGCTGTTTGACGCGGCCAAGCCCGGGCCGGTGCGTTGGGCCGACCAGCTCTATCATGGTGTGGACCCGGCCACCGACCCACAGGCCTGGCACAAGGCGGGATGGGGCATCATGCTGGACGATCTGGTGGCCGCCTTCTGCGCCCTGCTGGTACTGGCTGCCTGGCGCGCCTGGTGATAGCACGGGCGGTAAAGACTCTTAAAAACAGAGCAATATATGCAAGATACAACTGGACTTCTGGCAGATTTCTTACTCCAACGCGGGTGGATGCTGGCCAGCGCCGAAAGCTGCACCGGCGGGTTGATCGCCGCCGCCTGCACCGACCTGCCTGGCTCCAGCCGCTGGTTTGAACGCGGCTTTGTCACCTATTCCAACGCCGCCAAGACCGAACTGCTGGGCGTCGCACCAGCGCTGATCGCGCAGCATGGCGCAGTCAGTGACGCGGTGGTGCGTGCCATGGCGCAGGGCGCGCTGGCGCATGCGCACGCGCAGGTTGCCGTGGCCGTCACCGGCGTGGCCGGCCCCGATGGCGGCAGTGCCGACAAACCGGTGGGCACGGTCTGGATCGGCTGGGCCACCCCGGGCGGCCTGCACAGCGCGTGCCACCACTTTGCGGGCGACCGCGCTACGGTACGACGCGCCACGGTCAGCGCATCACTGACACACCTGTTGACCCTCTTGACAAAGGACACTGCATGCTGAAATTGCTGATCGTTGAAGACGACGTGGCGCTGGGCGCTGGGCTGCAAGCCGCGCTGACCGACGCCGGTTTTGACGTGCAATGGGTCACCGACGGTCTGGTGGCGCTTCAGACGCTGGAGGCTACGTCGTTTCATGCCATGGTGCTCGACATCACCCTGCCGGGGCTGGATGGCGTGAGCCTGTTGCAGCGCCTGCGCAATGACGCTAACAAGTTGCCGGTACTGATGCTCACGGCCCGTGACACCACGCGCGACAAGGTGCAGTGTTTTGAGGCCGGTGCCGACGACTTTCTGGTCAAGACCACTGACATGGAAGAGCTGATCGCGCGGCTGCGCGCGCTGATTCGCCGCTCTGGCCACATTGGGCACTTGCAAGTGGGCGATCTGACGCTGGACGTGGATTCCCAGTCGGTTGTATTGGCCGGACAGTCCCTCAATGTGTCGGGCAGTGAGTTCAAGGTGCTGCGCGTGTTGATGGAGGAAGCAGGCCAGGTGGTGCCACGCAGCCGCCTGGAGCAGGCCCTGTTTGGCCCCAGGCGCAGCGGTGACAGCAATGTGCTGGAGGTGCACATTCACCACCTGCGGCAAAAAATCGGTGACGCGCGGCTCAACACTGTGCGCGGTGTCGGCTACACCATTACCCTGCCTAAGAAGTGAAAGGTCGTCGGCCCTTGTCGCTGAGCCAGCGCCTCATGCTACTGCTGGGGCTGGTTAGCCTGCTGTATTGGGCCGTGGTCGCCACACTCACCACACGCGACAACATCGATCGACTGAACGAACTGTACGACGTGCATCTGGCACGCACCGCCAAGGCTTTTCTGCAGCTGATCGACCCCGACCCCGAGATGGTGCAAACCACGACGCTGGTGCTCCAACCCAGTGAAATCGACCAGTTGCTTAACGGCACCCCCGCGTTGCTGGAACCTGCGGGTGACACCCACCTGCCGTTCACACCCATCAATTCAGACGACAACCACGAGGCAACCCATCGGCTGCAATATGGTTCGCACCTGCACTACCAGCTCTGGCGCGAAAGTGGCGCGTTGATGGCCATGTCTGTTGACGCCCCGCGCCAATTGCTCACGCAGCAACTGGGTTACTCCAACAGTGTTGACGATCAGGGCCAAGCTTGGCGGCATTACAGTTTTCACGACGCCACGCACCAGACCCGCGTGGTCGTATCGGAACCCAGCGCCTTTCGCCAGGCCTTGGTACGCCACATCCTGCTCGACGCCACCTTGCCGCTGTTGACAGGGTTGCCTGTTCTGTTGGGGCTGCTGTGGCTGTCCATCCGCAGCGGCTTGCGCCCGTTGGACGACTTGCGCGCCGAAATCGCGCGCCGCCAAAGCGACAACCTGGCGCTGCTGCCGGTGGCGCACACGCCCACCGAAGCCAAGCCGATCGTGCTGGCGCTCAATGAGTTGCTACAGCGCCTGGCGCATACGCTGGAGCAAGAGCGCCGCTTTACCGACGACGCCGCGCACCAGTTGCGCACGCCCCTGGCGGCCATCCAGGCGCAGTTGTATGCGGTGCGCCATGTGCAAGACATTGACCAGCGTAACGAAGCAACCCAGCGCCTGCAAACCAGCGTGGCGCGCGCCATCCGTCTGGTCAACCAGATGCTGGCGCTGGCACGCATGGACCCGGAGCAACCCCCCCCCGATTTTTCTGAAGTGCATCTTGATGAGATCGCCGAGACGGTGTGTGCCGAGCTGGCGGCGCTGGCTTTGGAGCGCGACCAGACACTGGAATTGTCAGTACAACCGGGTTTGCCCGCGCTGCGCGGCAATGCCGACATGCTGTCCATGTTGCTCGCCAATCTGGTGGACAACGCGGTGCACTACACGCCCAAGGGTGGGCAAATACGGGTGCAGTTACAGCGCGACGGCGCGGCCGTGACGCTGAACGTCAGTGACGACGGCCCCGGCATCGCGCCCGAAGAGCGCGCGCATGTGATGGAGCGCTTTTACCGCGTTGCCGCGCAGAGCGAACCGGGTACTGGGCTGGGGCTGGCCATCTGCCAGCGCATCGCCGAGCTGCACCACACCCAACTGGTGCTCGGGCAAGGCCTGCACGGCCAGGGTTTGAGCGTGCAGGTCCGGTTGACGTCGTGAGGCCACCCCATGTTGTCTGATGCCGGCGCGGGTCTGGCTACTGGTCTGGCGCTGATCGTGGCGATCGGGTCGCAAAACGCCTTTGTACTTCGCCAGGGCATCCAGCGCCAACATGTGCTGGCGCTGGTGCTGTTTTGCGCGCTGTCAGACGCCCTGCTGATCGTGACTGGTATCGGCGGTGCAGGGCTGTTGATCCGCGGCAACGACACGCTGTTGAATGCCACCCGCTACGGTGGCGCGGCCTTTTTGATGCTTTACGGCTTGTTGGCGGTGCGCCGCGCTGTCGTTGGCGGCCAACTGTCCGAGCCTCAAAGCCAGGGCGTTCCACTGGCTAGCGCACTGGCAGCGTGCTTTGGCTTCACCTTTCTCAACCCGCACGTTTATCTGGACACCGTGGTGCTGGTGGGTAGCCTGGCGAACCAGCGTGGTGAGGTTGGTCGCTGGTTTTTCGGTGCCGGTGCCGTCAGCGCCAGCTTTTTGTGGTTTGCCGCGCTGGGCTACGGCGCACGCTTGCTGGCACCGTTGTTTCAGCGCCGCGCCGCCTGGCGCTGGCTCGACGCGCTGATCGCCCTGACCATGTGGACGTTGGCATTCAAGTTGCTTTAGTAACCCGTATGTCACTTTTGTGACCGCAGGCGTGCAAAATGGCGTCTGTCGCTTACCGCTTAGCCGAAGGAACCGTCTTGACCCCCTCAAACGCCACATCAGAGTCCCCAATGGGAAAGCAGATCAACCACCAGTTGATGCATACCGTCGCCGTTGAGCCAGCGCGGGCCTCGCGCATCGAGCTGATGCAGGCCGTGGCACAAGTGGCGCGCGCCCAGTTGTCCGAGCGCTGGGTGGCCACGCAGGCGCAGGAGCGTGCACACAAGGCACGCCGCGTGGTCTATCTGTCGATGGAATTCCTGATGGGCCGCACGCTGTCCAACGCGCTGGCCGCGCTGAATCTCACTGAGGGTGCCGCTGCGGGTCTGCAACAGCACGCCCAGACGCTGGAAGACGTGCTGGACTGCGAGCCCGATGCGGCTCTGGGCAACGGTGGTCTGGGTCGGCTGGCCGCGTGTTTTCTGGATTCGATGGCCACACTGGGCTTGCCCTCATTTGGCTACGGCATCCGCTACGAATACGGCATGTTTGCGCAGGAAATCCAGCGCGGCTGCCAGGTGGAGTACCCCGACTCGTGGCTCAAGGACGGCACGCCGTGGGAATTTGCCCGCGCCGAGGTCACTTACCCGGTGCGTTTTGGCGGCTGGGTACGGCATGAGGCCGGGCAGGTGATCTGGCAGCACGCGGGCGAGGTGGCCGCCAAGGCGCACGACATGGTGGTGCCCGGCCACGGCACACACAAGGTCAGCACCTTGCGGCTGTGGAAAGCCGTGGCGCCCGAGCATATCGACCTGGGCGCGTTCAATACCGGTGACTATGCTCGCGCGGCCGGGGCCAAGAACGAATACGAAAACATCTCGTGGGTGCTCTACCCCAACGACAGCACCCCGGCCGGGCGCGAGTTGCGCCTGAAGCAGGAATACTTTTTTGTCGCGGCCTCACTGCAAGACCTGGTGTACCGGCACCTGAAGGAATTTCCCAGCCTGGACAATCTGGCCGAGCAGGTGGCGATCCACCTCAACGACACGCACCCGGCCATTGGCGTGGCCGAGCTGATGCGCCTGCTGTGCGACGAGCACCACATGGTGTGGGACAAAGCCTGGCACCAGTGCGGACAGATCTTTTCGTACACCAACCACACGCTGATGCCCGAAGCACTGGAGACCTGGCCGGTCGATCTGATCGGGCGCGTGCTGCCACGGCACCTGGAAATCATCTTTCGCATCAACAAGGAATTTCTGGACCTGGCCGCGCGCTTCAAGCCGGGGGATCATGGTTTTCTCAAGCGCGTGTCGCTGATCGACGAAGAAGGCGAGCGCCGTGTGCGCATGGCACACCTGTCGGTGGTGGGCAGTCACCACATCAACGGCGTGTCGGCGCTGCACTCCGAGCTTCTGGTGCACACCATCTTTGCCGACTTTGCCGCACTGTGGCCGCAGCGCTTTACCAACGTGACCAACGGCGTCACGCCCCGGCGCTGGCTGGCGCAGGCCAACCCGGGGCTGGCCAGCCTGTTGGACAACACCCTGGGCAATGGTTGGCGGCTCGATTTAAGCCAGCTGCAGCGCCTGCTGCCCTTGCGCGACGACGCCAAGTTTTTGCATCAATTCAGAACCATCAAGCGCGCCAACAAAGCGCGTCTGGCCGATCTGATCCTGCGCAGCACCGGCGTCGCCGTCAGCCCTGACAGCCTGTTTGACGTGCAGGTCAAGCGCATTCACGAATACAAGCGTCAGTTGCTCAATGTGCTGCACGTGGTCACGCGCTACCTGGCCATTCTGGAGAACCCGCAGGCCGACTGGGTACCACGCACCGTGATCTTTGCCGGCAAGGCAGCGTCCAGCTATGTGGCGGCCAAGTCGATCATCCGCCTGATTCACGACGTGGGCCTGACCATCAACAACGACCCGCGCGTGGGCGACAAGCTCAAACTGGTGTTCATCCCCAACTACGGCGTGTCGGTGGCCGAAGTGATCATGCCGGGTGCCGACCTGTCCGAACAGATCAGCACGGCGGGCACCGAAGCGTCGGGCACCGGCAACATGAAGCTGGCGCTCAATGGCGCGCTAACCATCGGCACCGACGACGGCGCCAACATCGAAATCCGACAAAACGTGGGGAATGACAACATCTTCATCTTTGGCCTGAAAACGCCCGAGGTGCGCGAACTGCGCATGGCAGGCTACCACCCACTGGCCCACTATGAAGGCAACCCAGCGCTCAAGGCGGTGCTGGACGCCATCGGCACCGGCCGTTTCTCCCCCGACGAACCGGCGCGTTACAGCGCGTTGGTCAATGCACTGGTCTGGGGTGGCGACCATTATTTGCTGCTGGCCGATTACGAAAGTTATGTACAAACCCAGTCGCAGGTCGATGCGCTGTACCGTCAGCCGGACGCCTGGAGCCGCACCGCACTGGCCAACGTGGCCGGCATGGGGGTGTTTTCATCGGACCGCACCATCGGCGAGTACGCGCGTGACATTTGGCACGTGGCGCCCTGCCCCGACTAACCAAGGTTTGACATGTTGACCACGCACGACATCCAAAAGATTTGCGATGGTAGCCACGGCGATCCGTTTGCCGTGCTCGGGCCGCACGCGGTACGCGGCATCAAGGGCAAGACGCAGGTGTCGCTGCGCTGCTTTTTGCCGGGGGCCGCCACGGTTGCGGCCGTCGACGCGGCAGGGACCATGCTGGGGGCACTCAACCCACGCCACGACGCTGGTTTCTTTGAAGGTCACGTCCGGGCCAGCCTGGATACGGTTTACCAGTTGCAAGTGCAGTGGGCCAGCGGTGACTACAGCACCTTACACGACCCCTACCGCTTTGGTTTGTTGCTGGGCGACATGGACGTCTGGCTGCTGGGCGAAGGAACGCACTTGCGCCCATTTGAGGTGCTGGGCACCCAGCCCTGCACGCTGCAGGGTGTGCAGGGCACGCGCTTTGCCGTCTGGGCGCCCAACGCCAGCCGCGTGAGCGTGGTGGGCGATTTCAACTTCTGGGACGGACGGCGCCACCCGATGCGCCTGCGCCGCGAATGCGGCGTGTGGGAGCTTTTTTTACCCGGCGTGCAACCCGGTACGCGCTACAAGTACGAGCTACGCACGCAACAAGGTGAGGTGTTGCCACAACACGCCGACCCGTACGCGCTGCAAGCCGAACTGCGCCCGGCCACGGCCAGCGTGGTGGCCCAGCTGCCCGACAAAGTGTCCCCCGCCGCGCAACGCCAAAGTGCCAACGCGCTGAGCGCGCCCATCAGCATCTACGAAGTGCACCTGGGCTCCTGGCGGCGCGTCACTGAAGACGGCAACCGTTGGCTCAACTGGGACGAGCTGGCCGACACGCTGATCCCTTACGCGCAGGACATGGGTTTTACGCACCTCGAGTTGCTCCCGATCAGTGAACATCCTTTTGATGGTTCCTGGGGCTACCAGCCGATTGGCTTGTATGCGCCCACAGCCCGCTTTGGTGATGCAGCGGGGTTCGGCCGCCTGATGCAGCGCTGCCATGACGCAGGCATCGGTGTCATTCTGGACTGGGTACCGGCGCACTTCCCAACCGACGCGCACGGTCTGGCCAATTTTGACGGCACCCACCTGTACGAGTACGCCGACCCGCGCGAGGGCTTTCACCAAGACTGGAACACGCTCATCTACAACCTGGGCCGCACCGAGGTGCGCAACTTTCTGGTCGGTAACGCGCTGTACTGGCTGGAGCGTTTTGGCGTGGATGGTCTGCGCGTGGATGCCGTGGCCTCCATGCTGTACCGCGACTACAGCCGTAAAGCGGACGAATGGGTCCCCAACGTCCATGGTGGGCGCGAAAACCTGGAGGCGATCGACTTTTTGAAGCGCATGAACGAGGTGGTGGGCGTGCAGTGCCCGCAGGCCATCACGCTGGCCGAAGAGTCCACCGCCTACCCGGCCGTGTCGCGCCCCACCTACGCCGGTGGTCTGGGTTTTCACTACAAGTGGAACATGGGCTGGATGCACGACACGCTGAGCTACATGACGCGTGACCCGATTTACCGCCGACACCATCAGGGTGAGATGACTTTTGGCCTGGTGTATGCGTTCAACGAAAACTTTGTACTGCCGATCTCGCACGACGAAGTGGTGCACGGCAAGGGTTCGCTGCTGGGCAAGATGCCAGGCGACCGCTGGCAACGCTTTGCCAACGTACGCGCCTACCTGGGCTACATGTGGGGCCACCCGGGCAAGAAGCTGCTGTTCATGGGCTGCGAGTTTGCGCAGGAGCGCGAATGGAACCACGACCAAAGCCTGGACTGGCATCTGCTGGGCAACTCGGCGCACGCAGGAATCCAGCGCCTGGTGCGCGACCTGAATGCGTTGTACCGCGCAACACCTGCGCTTTACCAGCAAGATTTTGTGCCCGACGGCTTTGCCTGGATCGACCACAGCGACCATGCCCACTCTGTGCTGAGCTTTGTGCGCTGGGCGGCGGGCCATACCAGTGGCATGCTGGTGGTATGCAACTTCACCCCCGAGGTGTGGCACGACTACCGCGTGGGCGTGCCGCAAACGGGCAACTACCGAACCGTGCTCAGCACCGACGCGGCGTGTTATGGCGGCAGCGACATGCAGACCTTGCTCACCGCGCCCAGCCAGCCCGCGCCCTGGCAGGGGCAAGCGCAATCCATTTTGGTGACCTTACCCCCCCTGGCCACCGTATTCCTGACGTGGAAGGCTTGAGCATCTCCCCGCTGCAAAGCGGGCACCCCTGGCCACTGGGTGCGCATTTCGACGGGCGCGGCGTCAACTTTGCCGTGTTTTCAGCCAACGCCACGGCCGTCGAATTGTGCCTGTTTGACAACCAAGGGCAGCACGAAATCGGCCGTCGGCCGCTGCCCGCGTGCAGCAACAATGTGTGGCACGGCTACCTGCCGGGTGCCCAGCCCGGGTTGGTGTACGGTTTGCGCGCGCACGGCCCCTGGCGGCCCGACCTGGGGCATCGCTTTGATGCGTCCAAACTGCTGCTGGACCCCTATGCGCGGGAGATCGTCGGCGACTTCATCTGGAGCGACGAGCACTTCACACCGGACGCAGCGCACCCAAGGCATATGACCACGCGTGACAACGCAGCGCTGGCGCTGAAGGCGCGCGTCGTCAACGATGCGTTTGACTGGGGCACCGATGCCCCCCTGCAGGTAAGCATGATCGACACCGTGATCTACGAATGCCATGTCAAGGGCTTTTCCAAACAGCAGCCGCTGGTCCCGCCAGCGCTGCGAGGCAGTTATGCCGGGTTGGCACATCCGTCATCCATCGATTACTTCAAGCAACTGGGCGTGACTACCCTGACGCTGCTGCCGGTGCATTACGGTCTGTCGGAAGAACGCCTGGTCAAGCTCGGGTTGACCAATTATTGGAACTACAACACGCTCGGTTTCTTCTGCCCCGATCCACGCTACGCCAGCCTGCAAGGAAGAACTTCGCCGCGTGATGAATTCCGCGGCATGGTGCGCGCCCTGCACGCAGCCGCGCTGGAAGTGATTTTGGACGTGGTCTACAACCACACCGCCGAATCCGACCATACCGGCCCCACACTGAGTTTTCGCGGCTTGGACAACGCCAGTTACTACCGGCTCCAGGCATCCAACCCGAGCCAGAATGAAAACTTCAGCGGCTGCGGCAACACGCTCAATCTGGGCCACCCGCGTGTGCTGCAGATGGTGATGGACAGCCTGCGCTACTGGGTGACCGAGATGCATGTCGATGGTTTCCGCTTTGACCTGGCCCCGGTGCTGGGGCGTACCGACACCGGCTTTGATCCGCAGAGCGCATTTTTTGCCGCCATCGCACAAGACCCGGTGCTGTCACGCGTGAAACTCATTGCCGAGCCCTGGGACATCGGCCCGGGTGGCTACCAGGTGGGGAGTTTTCCACGCGGCTGGTACGAGTGGAACGACAAGTTCCGTGACGGCATGCGCCGATTCTGGCTTCAGGGTGCGGCCAACAGCCCCGAAGCGGGCACGCGCGGTGAATTCGCCATGCGCCTGTGCGCTTCGTCTGACCTGTATCAGCGCCGCAGGCGCCCTCCGGCCAAGTCGATCAACTATGTGGTGTCGCACGACGGCTTCACCCTGCGCGACCTGGTGAGCTACCAGCAGCGCCACAACGAAGCCAACGGTGAAGTCAACCGGGACGGCCACACGCACAACCTGGGCTTCAACTGCGGCTTGGAGGGCCCCAGCAACGACGCTGCGGTCAGCGCCTTGCGTGCACGCATGCAGCGCGCCCTGCTGGCCACCACCTTGCTGGCGCAGGGCACACCCATGCTGTGCGCGGGCGACGAGATCGGCCACAGCCAGGGCGGCAACAACAACCCCTACTGCCAGGACAATGCCACCACCTGGATCGACTGGTCACAGGCCGACCTGGACTTGCTGGTCTTTACCCGCCACGTGATTGCGCTGCGCCGGCAACTGCACCCGTTTGCCAACAGCTGGTACAGCGGCGTGGCTGACGCTGAGGGCGTCTATGACCTGTCGTGGAGCAACGCCGACGGCAGCGCGCTGCATGGCGAACTGTGGCAGGCGCTTGACAACCGTGCCTTGGCCTGCCTGATCGGCCGCCCCGGTGGTTCTGCGCTGCCGCTGATGATACTGATCAACAACGCAACAACGCCGCAGAACTTTGTACTGCCACCCGGGCAGTGGCAGGCTGTGCTGGACACCCATCACCCCCAAGGCCAGCCAGACGGCACCTGGCCTGGCGTTTCACCATTGAGCGTGCAGGCGCACAGCCTGGTGCTGCTGGTTCAGCGATCATCCCGACCTGCGGCGTAATTTGCGCACAGCCTGCGCTGACTCTCTGTATGGCGACAGCCCCCCACCCTGGCGACCCGCTGGCGCGCGACGACTGGCATTTGCGCGATGCGGCCGAGCTGATCGCCGCGCATGAGGTAGACCCGCAGCACGGCCTGCTGGCGCACCAGGTCAGTGAACGCACCCTGGTTTACGGGCCCAATGCGCTGCCCAGTGCCGACACGCGCAGCCTGTGGGCGCTGGTGCTGGAGCAGTTCAGCGACTTCATGATTCTGGTGCTGCTGGGCGCGGCCGTGGTCTCGGGCGTGATCGGTGACCTGGTGGACACGCTGGTCATCCTGGTCATCGTGTTGCTCAACGCCGCCATCGGGCTGGTGCAGTCGTGGCGCGCCGACCAGGCGCTGGCCGCGCTGCAACGCCTGTCGGCTGCGCAGGCCACCGTGCTGCGCAGCGGCCAGGTGCAGCAGGTGCCTGCGCATGTGCTGGTGCCCGGTGACATCGTGCTGCTGGAAGCGGGCAACCAGGTGCCCGCCGATTTGCGCCTGCTGCACGTCGCGCAACTCAAGATCGATGAGTCCGCGCTGACCGGTGAATCGGTCACGGTGGACAAACACACCCGCAAGCTCGACGGTCAGGGCCATGCCCTGGGCGACCAGCTCAACATGGCTTTCAAGAGCACCACCACCACCCATGGCCGTGGCAGCGGGCTGGTGGTGGCCACCGGCCTGGCCACCGAAATCGGCAAGGTCGCCGGGCTGCTGGACCACAGCATCCAGCGCAGCACCCCCTTGCAGTTGCGTCTGGCAGCGTTTGGCAAACGCATTGCGCTGGTGGTACTGGGCATCTGCACCGTGATCTTTGTGGTGGGTGTGCTGCGTGGCGAAGACCCCCTGCTGATGATGCTGACCGCCATCAGCCTGGCGGTGGCGGCCATTCCAGAGGCGTTGCCCGCAGTGGTCACCGTGCTGTTGGCGCTGGGCGCGCGCAAGATGGTCGCTGTCAACGCCCTGATCCGGCGTCTGCCTTCGGTCGAGACCCTGGGCTCGGTCACCTTCATCTGCTCGGACAAAACCGGCACCCTGACGCAGAACCGCATGCAGGTCGAGGCGCTGGCAGTGCGGGCCGATGCACCGGCAGCCGACTGGACGCCAACGTCGCCAACACCACCCCATGCCGCGCAGCTCGCCCTGTTGCGCGCAAGTGCCCTGTGCAACGACGCCAGACGAGCCCCGGATGGCGCCTGGCTGGGCGACCCCACCGAAACCGCACTGACCGACGCCGCTGCATCCAGCGGTCTTGAAAAAGCCGATCTGGATGCCCATTGGCCCCGTGTGCTGGAACTGCCCTTTGACTCCGAGCGCAAGTGCATGACCACCATGCACCGCACACCCGACGGCTGGGTGGCTTACACCAAGGGAGCCCCCGAGTCGGTGATACCGCTGTGCGTCCGCCAGCAAGCGGCAACTAGCACAGCCCTGACGGTGCCGATCGAGCGCCAGGCCTGGTTGGCACAGGCCAACGCGCTGGCCAGCCAGGGTCTGCGTGTGTTGGCGCTGGCGCAGCGGGTAGATACCCACCAGCCACCGGCCGACGACAGCGCGGCGCTGGAGCAAGACCTGACCCTGATCGGCCTGATCGGTCTGATGGATCCGCCACGGCCACAAGCCAGCGCGGCGGTGCGCGAATGCCTGCAAGCGGGTATCACCCCGGTGATGATCACCGGAGACCACCCCGCCACCGCACGCGCCATTGCCCAGCGTCTGGGCATCGTGAACGACACCGACGCACCGGTGCTCACCGGTGCTGACCTGGGGGCGCTGGACGACGCGGCCCTGCAAGTGCAGGTGCGCCGCGTGCGTGTGTATGCCCGGGTCGATCCGGCACAAAAAATCCGCATCGTGCAGGCGCTGCAGGCGCAAGGTGCGTTTGTGGCCATGACCGGCGATGGCGTCAACGACGCCCCGGCGCTCAAAAGCGCAGACATTGGCATCGCCATGGGGCTGGGTGGCACCGACGTGGCGCGCGAGGCGGCCAGTCTGGTGCTGCTGGACGACAACTTTGCGACCATCGTCAAGGCGGTGCGTGAAGGGCGGCGCATCTACGACAACATCCGCAAGTTTGTGCGTTACGCCATGACCGGCAACTCGGCCGAGATATGGACCATTGCCCTGGCACCGCTGCTGCTGCTGCCGATTCCGCTGTTGCCGATCCACATCCTGTGGGTGAACCTGGTCACCGACGGACTGCCCGGCCTGGCGCTGGCGGCCGAACCAGCCGAGCGCGGCATCATGCAGCGTGCGCCACGTGCACATTCGGAGAGCCTGTTTGCCAACGGCATGTGGCAGCACATTCTGGGTATTGGCTTGCTGCTGGGTGGCTTGTGTCTGAGCGTGCAGGCCTGGGCGCTGTCCACCGGCCACGCCCATTGGCAAACCATGGTTTTTACCGTGCTGACGCTGGGGCAAATGGCGCATGTGCTGGCGATACGCTCAGAAACCGAGGCGCTGTGGCGCCAGGGCCTGTTGAGCAACCGCCCACTGCTGGGCGCAGTGCTGCTGACCTTTGGCCTACAGATGGCCACCATTTACGTGCCGTGGCTGAACCCGATCTTCAAGACCCAGCCGCTGAGCCTGGGCGAACTGGCGCTGTGCCTGGGGGCATCGGCGGTGGTGTGGATGGCGGTTGAAATTGAAAAGGCCTGGCGGCGCACATCAGGCCGTGCCAGAAACACACCGGGCGGCGCTGTCGCACCGCTGCGGTGAGCAGCGTCAGCCCCAAGTTGCTCTGTTATTTGTAACTGTACGTCCTTATCAAACAAGGGCTAGAGGCATAAAAAGCTTGCAATTTCAGGCGCTCACCGCCGCCCACTGACTGCCGTCAGACGGGCCAGGCGCTGGGCCACCTGCGGCCCGACCCCCTCCCAGGCAAAGCGCCAGCGCCAGCAGCCCATGGTGCCGGGCGTGTTCATGCGGTGGCTGCCGTCCAGACCCAGCACGTCCTGAAACTGGCACAGCGCCAGCCGCGCCACCGACAGCCACGCCGCGCGGATCAGCGCCCAGTGCATGTCGGTGCCGTCACTGCCCAGATATTGCAATGCCAGTGCGCGCTCGTGCGGAGTGCAAGTGGCCCACCAGCCCAGCACCGTGTCGTTGTCATGCGTGCCGGTATAGACCACCGTGTTGGGCACGAAGTTGTGCGGCAGAAACGGGTGGCCCGCGTCGCCAGAAAAAGCAAATTCCAGCACCCGCATGCCCGGAAAACCGGTTTGTTCCCGCAGCGCCACCACCTCGGGCGTGATGATGCCCAGATCTTCGGCAATGATCGGCAAACGGCCCAGCGCAGCAGTCAGCGCGTTGAACAAGGCCATGCCTGGCCCGGCCCGCCAGCGGCCGTTCACGGCGGTGGGTTCGTCGGCCGGAATTTCCCAGTAATCTGCAAAGCCGCGAAAGTGGTCAATGCGGATCACGTCGGCCAGCGCCAGCTGGCGCCGCACGCGTGCCACCCACCACGCATAGCCGTCATCGTGCATGGCCTGCCAGTTGTACAGCGGGTTGCCCCAGCGCTGGCCGGTGGCTGAAAAAAAGTCCGGCGGTACGCCAGCCACCACGCTGGGCTGGCCCCGGGCATCCAGCACATACAGATCGGGGCGCGCCCAGCAGTCGGCACTGTGGTGCGCCACAAAAATGGGCAAGTCACCCACCATCTGCACACCTTTGCCGTGCGCGTAGTTTTTAAGCGCCTGCCATTGCACATCAAACTGCCATTGCACAAAGGTCCAGAAGGAGACCTCGGTGGCATGCGTCTTCCGTGCTGCGGCCATCGCCTGCGGCTGACGCTGCGCCACGCCCTGCGGCCACTGGGGCCACAGCGCAGGTGCGTAGGCCTGATCCAGCGCCATGAACAGCGCGTAGTCGTCCAGCCAATGCTGTTGCGACGCAGCCCAGTCGGCCAGCGCCAGTCGCTCCGGTGCGGATGCTTGTGCTTCAAAACCGGCAAAGGCCTGCCGCAGCAAAGCCAGCCGCCACGGCAGCACGCGCTCAAAGTCCACCTGCAGCGCATCAAAGTCAGCGGCCACCGCATCAGCGTGCAACCAGCCGCTCTGCAGCAGCGGCTCCAACGCCACCAGCATCGGGCTGCCGGCAAATGCTGAACTGCCCATGTAGGGCGAATACCCAGGCCCGACCGGGCCCAAGGGCAACGTTTGCCAAAGCGTTTGGCCTGCACTGTGCAGCCAATCGACAAAGTAATACGCGTTGGGGCCCAGGTCGCCGCTGCCATGCGGGCCGGGCAGCGAGGTGGGGTGCAACAGAACGCCGGCACGGCGCTGGGACAGCAAAGAATCAGTCATGGGCAAAGAAAAAGTGAATATCTCGTACTGAACCCGCAGCGCACGTCGGGTATCCGACTCCGCGAATGTCCCCCGGTTTGTGCTACGCCCAAACCTCCGCCTTTATTTCGCTGCGTCAGATACCCAACGCACGCTGCTAGCCACTGTCGGTCAAGTCCCATTCATTGTCGCGGCTCAATGACACAGCCGCTGGTACAGCGCCAGGTACTGGCTGGCGGCCTGGCTCCAGTCCAGGCGCTGGCGCATGGCTCGGTTGCGCACCTTGCGCCAGGTCGCGGGTTGCGCATACAGGGCAAAGGCGCGCGCCATGGCGCGCGACAGGCTGTGCGCGTTGAAGTTATTAAAAACAAAGCCGTTGGCAGTGCCCTCGGCCAGGTCTTCCAGCGAACAGTCCACCACGGTATCGGCCAGGCCGCCCACCCGGTGCACCAGCGGCAGGCTGCCATATTTGAGGCCATACATCTGCGTCAGGCCACAGGGCTCAAAGCGGGACGGCACCAGCGTGACATCGGTGGCGGCAAAAATCTGGTGCGCAAAGGGTTCGTCGTAACCGATGCGCACGGCAATGGATGCCGGGTGGGTGCGGGCGCGCTGCACAAAAGTGGTTTCCAGCGCAGCCTCTCCGGTGCCCAGCACCACCAGTTGGCCGCCACGCGACACCAGCTCGTCCAATATGGCCAGCACCAGATGCAAGCCTTTTTGTTCGGTCAAGCGGCTGACCACGCCAAACAGCGGGGCGTCGGCCTGCACGGCCAGCCCCAGCGCCTGCTGCAACGCCGCCTTGCACTGCGCCTTGCCCTCCAACTTACGTGCGTCAAAACGCTGGGCGATGGCGGCGTCCGTCGCCGGGTCCCACACCGCTTCATCCACGCCGTTCAGAATGCCGCTCAAATCGCCCGCGCGCGTGCGCAGCAGGCCATCGAGCCCGCAGCCCTGCTCTGGGGTTTGAATCTCTCGCGCGTAAGTCGGGCTCACGGTAGTGATGTGGTCGGCGTAAAACAGCCCTGCTTTCATAAACGACAACTGGCCATGAAACTCCAGCCCGTCCACCGAAAACGCCGACGCTGGCAAACCCAACTCAAAAAAATGCCGCGGTGCAAACAGCCCCTGGTAGGCCAGGTTGTGCACGGTGAACACGTTGGCCACGCGGGCGCGTTGCGGGGGCAAATAGGCCATGTAGGCGCCGGCCAGCCCCGCATGCCAGTCGTGGCTGTGCACCACCTGCGGTTGCCACTGCGCGTCCAGCCCGGCAGCCAGACGAGCCGCCACCCAGCCCAACAACGCAAAGCGGCGGTCGTTGTCGGTAAAAGGCTGGCGCTGCGCATCTTCATACGGCGTACCGGCACGCTGGTACAGCGCGGGCACGTCCATCACATACGCGGGCAGGTTCAGGCTGGCCAGGCGTCCCTGGCACACCCGCACCGGCTCACCCCAGGGGGCCACCAGCTCCGCCAGCGTCACACGGTCCGTCAGGTCTGCCAGGATCGGCGCAAAACCCGGCAGCAGCACCCGCACCTGACACCCTGTGGCATTCAGCGCCAACGGCAATGCCCCCGCCACATCGGCCAGGCCGCCGGTTTTGAGCAAGGGAAAGATTTCAGCGCTGACTTGCAAAACATTCATCAAGAAAATCTCTCCCGGGCTACAACTTGGCCAGCATATCGCGCGTGATGAGCACCACGCCACCCTCGGTGCGCTCAAAACGCTGCGCGTCCAGCACTGCGTCCTCGCCCACCACCAATCCTTCGGGAATGACACAACCCCGGTCGATCACTACCTTGCGCAAACGGCAATGGCGGTGGATGGTCACGTCAGGCAACACCACCGCCTCTTTGATGTGGCAGTCCGAATGCACCCGCACCTCCGAGAAAAACACCGAATGCCCCACGAAAGACCCCGACACAATGCAACCGCCCGACACCACCGTGTTCACATACACGCCGTTGTTGCCGTCTTTGTCGGGCACAAACTTGGCCGGGGGCAACTGGCGCTGGTAGGTCCAGATGGGCCATTCGGTGTCATAAATATCGAGCTCGGGCACGGTCGAGGCCAGGTCCAGGTTGGCCGACCAAAAGGCGTCGATGGTGCCCACGTCGCGCCAATACGGCTCCACCCCTTTGACGCGCGACACGCACGACAGGCCAAACGGATGCGCCAACGCACGCCCATCGCCCACCGCGCGCGGAATCACGTTCTTGCCGAAGTCATGGTCTGAATCGGGGTTGGCCAGATCGTCTTCCAACAACTGATAGAGGTAATCCGCATCAAAAATATAGATGCCCATGCTCGCCAGTGACACCGCATCATTGCCAGGCATGGCCGGCGGATCCGCCGGTTTTTCCACAAACGCGGTGATCTGGCGCTGGTCGTCCACCGCCATCACACCAAAGGCCGAGGCTTCGGAGCGCGGCACCTCGATACACCCCACGGTGCAGCCCGCGCCGCGCGTGACGTGGTCCTTGAGCATGATCGAATAATCCATCTTGTACACATGGTCGCCCGCCAGAATCACGATGTATTTGGGGTGACTGGAGCGGATGATGTCCAGGTTCTGAAAAATCGCATCGGCCGTGCCACGGTACCAATGCTCCTCGCCCACGCGCTGCTGCGCGGGCAACAAATCGACCATTTCATTGAGCTCGGCGCGTAAAAAACTCCAGCCGCGCTGCATATGGCGCATGAGCGAATGCGACTTGTATTGCGTCACCACTGCCATGCGCCGGATGCCCGAGTTCAGGCAGTTGGACAAGGCAAAGTCAATGATGCGGAACTTGCCACCAAAGTACACCGCCGGTTTGGCGCGCGTGTCGGTGAGTTGCTTGAGCCGGCTACCCCGGCCACCGGCCAGCACCAAAGCCACCGTATGTCGCACCAGCTGATGGGTGCTGGGCACGTCGTCCATTGTCTGCATCATGATTGCTCCTTGTTTTGAATTCTGTTGGAACGGTGCTGGCAGCGCTCAGGTGATCACGCTGGGCGTGGCCATGCCGGTGCGCGCACGGATACCGGCCACCTGATCGGCCAGCGCCACCAGATCGGCCAGCGCCTGCTGTGCGGGGATATCGTGGCGCGCCGGGTCGCTCTCGTAGCATTCCAGATAGACCCGCAACGTGGCGCCTTCGGTGCCCGTGCCCGAGAGCCGAAAGATCACCCGCGCACCGTCGTGCATCAGCAAGCGCACCCCTTGCGCGCGCGACACCGAGCCATCCACCGGGTCGGTGTAGGCAAAGTCATCGGCCAGCCGCACCGTGCGTGCGCCGAACGTTTGCCCGGGCAACGCTGGCAGCGCCGCGCGCAGGTCACGCATCAGGCCCTGCGCCACCTCCACGTCAATGCCCTCATAGTCATGCCGCGAATAATAGTTGCGGCCATAGGTGCGCCAATGTTCACGCACCAGCGTTTCCACCGATTGGCCGGTGGCGGCTTGCAGATTGAGCCAGAACAGGATCGCCCACAAGCCGTCTTTTTCACGCACATGGCTGGAGCCGGTGCCGTAGCTTTCTTCACCACACAGCGTGGCGCGCCCGGCATCGAGCAGGTTGCCAAAAAACTTCCAGCCGGTGGGGGTTTCAAAACATGGCAGGCCCAGCGCCTTGGCGACCCGGTCCACGGCAGCCGAGGTGGGCATGGAGCGCGCTACGCCCAGCAAACCGTTTTGGTAGCCCGGAATCAGCTTGGCATGCGCCGTCATCAGCGCCAGGCTGTCCGACGGCGACACGACAAAGTTGCGCCCAACGATCATGTTGCGATCGGCGTCACCGTCCATCGCCGCGCCAAAGTCAGGCGCATGCGCGTCGGCCATGTTGTCAATCAGATTCTGTGCGTTCACCGGGTTCGGGTCTGGGTGCAAGCCGCCAAAATCCTCCAGCGGCGTGGCGTTGACCACGCTACCCGCAGGCGCGCCCAGTTCACCTTCCAGAATCGCCTTGGCATACGGGCCGCCAATGGCGTGCATGGCATCCACGCGCAGGGTAAAACCGCGCTTGAGCAGGCCGCGCAACAGCTCAAAGTCAAACAACCCACGCATCACGGCGGCGTAGTCGGCCACCGGGTCGATCACCTGCACCTGCATCTGTTCAAGCTGCCGCGTACCCAGTGTGTCAATATCCAAATCTGGCGCGTCGCTCAGGCGCAGCTGCGTCAGCACCTGGGTGCGCGCGTACATCGCCTCGGTCAGCGTCTCATTGGCCGGGCCGCCATTGCTGGCGTTGTACTTGATGCCAAAGTCACCGTCGGCGCCGCCCGGGTTATGGCTGGCCGACAGGATGATGCCGCCAAAGGCCTGGCGGGCGCGGATCACCGCACTGGCCGCTGGTGTAGACATCAAGCCGCCCTGCCCCAACAGCACCTTTGCCACGCCGTTGGCGGCCGCCAGCTTCAAAATGGTTTGCACCGCAGCGCGGTTGTGAAAGCGGCCATCGCCGCCGAGCACCAGCGTCTTGCCGTGCAGCGCTTGACCGACCTGCCCGGTGGCTTCCAGGCCACCCAGCACATCAAACAGCGACTGGACAAAATTTTCCAGGTAGTGCGGCTGCTGAAAAACCGTTACCTTTTTCCGCAGGCCGGAGGTGCCGGGGCGCTGACCGTCAAAAGGCTGAGTGGGAAGCATATGGATCGTCATGGTTTCAAACAGGCCTTGCTGGTGCGATGCCCCCAATTTAGCACCAATTGAGAACAAACCTGTTACCAGGCCAACACCGGCTACAGCACCCCAAGCAGCGCCAAAGTCTTGGAATTGTTTGCCAAGCGCCCTTAAAATCTGCGCATGAGCACCGTCACCATGAACATCTCCTTGACCGACGAGCTGAAGGCGTTTGTCGATGCACGCAGCCAGGCGCGGGGTTACAGCTCGACCAGTGAATACCTGAGCGATCTGGTGCGACGCGATGAAGAGCGCGCCAGCGAGGAGCGGTTCAAGGCTTTGTTAGAGGATGGAATGCAGTCTGAATCCGCCGGGGACTGGGAAGACTTGCGCCAGGATTTCCTCGCTGAATCTGGCGTGCCCCTCACCGCTAAACGCTCTGCATGAAGCGCATTCGCGTACAACGTTGCGCCATGCGTGACTTGGCGCAAGCGCGTGCCTATTACAAGAAGGAAGCACCGCATGTTGTGAGCGATTTTGCGTTGGCCGTGGATGCCGAATTGCTCCATTTGCAGCGAAATCCATCCACGGGTTCGCCGCGTTATGGACTACAGATTGGATTTGTTGGCCTGCGCAGCTGGACCATTAAAAAGTTTCCTTACGTCATTTTTTACGTTCAGCAAACCAACCTTGTCGTGGTCATCCGAGTGCTGCACCAAGCGGCAGATATTCCCGCCCATTTGGGCCATTAATTTTTTTTCAGGTAACTCGTGACCTACGCTTTTGAAACCCGCCGCCGCCGCACCTTTGCCATCATTTCCCACCCGGACGCTGGTAAAACCACGCTGACCGAAAAACTGCTGTTGTTCTCGGGCGCGATCCAGATTGCCGGCGCCGTCAAAGGCCGCAAAGCCAGCCGCCACGCCACCAGCGACTGGATGGAAATTGAAAAGCAGCGCGGCATTTCGGTGGCCAGCTCGGTGATGCAGATGAGCTACCGCGACCATGTGGTAAACCTGCTCGACACCCCCGGCCACAAGGATTTTTCCGAGGACACCTACCGCGTGCTGACCGCCGTCGATTCGGCGCTGATGGTGATTGACGCGGCTAACGGGGTCGAGTCGCAAACGCGCCGCCTGATTGAAGTCTGCCGCCAGCGCGACACCCCCATCATCACCTTCGTGAACAAGATGGACCGAGAGGTGCGCGACCCGCTGGACATTCTGGACGAGGTCGAGCGTGAACTGGGCATGCCCTGCGTGCCCATGACCTGGCCGGTCGGTCAGGGCAAACACTTTGGCGGCATCATTAACCTGCGCACGCAGGCCATGACGGTGTTTGAGTCGGGCAGCGAGCGCCGCCCGCAAGACTTCGAGACGGTGCCGCTGGCGCACCCCGAGGCCTTGGCGGCACGCTTTGGTCACGGCTGGGAAACCGCCGTCGAGAGCATGGAACTGGCCACCGGCGCGTCGCCCACGTTTAACGCCGAAGCCTTTCTGGCCGGCCAGCAAACGCCGGTGTTCTTTGGCTCAGGCGTGAACAACTTTGGCGTCATGGAGGTGCTCGACGCGCTGATCGACCTGGCCCCGTCACCCGGCCCGCGCACCAGCAGCTTTGTCGTCAACAAGCAGCCGGTCATCAAGCAAGTGCAGCCCGAAGACGATGCCTTTAGCGGCGTGGTGTTCAAGGTGCAGGCCAACATGGATGCCAACCACCGCGACCGCATTGCCTTTGTGCGCATCGCCTCCGGCAAGTACACCCCGGGCATGAAGCTCAAGGTGATGCGCACCGCAAAAGAGCTGCGCCCGACCAGCGTGGTGACCTTCATGAGCCAGCGCCGCGAGTCGGTGGAAGAGGCCTACGCGGGCGACATCGTCGGCTTTACCACGCATGGCGGCGTGCAACTGGGTGACACCATCACCGACGGCTCGGTCAACCTGCTGTTCACCGGCCTGCCCTTCTTTGCGCCCGAAATGTTCAGCACCGTGATTTTGAAAAACCCGCTGCGCACCAAACAGCTCCAGCAAGGTCTGGCGCAGTTGGGCGAAGAAGGAGCCATTCAGGTGTTTCGCCCCGAGATGGGCGGCAACATGCTGCTCGGCGCGGTCGGCCAATTGCAGTTTGAAGTGGTGCAGCACCGCCTCAAGGGCGAGTACGACGCCGATGTGCGGCTGGAGAGCAGCCAGTACACCAGCGCGCGCTGGATCACCGCCGACACGCCGCAAGAACTGAAAGACTTCATCAACGCCTACCCGCAGCGCATGGCGCGTGACGCCGCCGATGCGCTGGCCTACCTGTGCACCAGTCCGTACGACGTGCGGCTGGCGCAAGAGCGCTTTCCAAAAATCCACTTTCACCCGCTGCGCGAGCACGCCGGGCTGGCGCTGCAGTCAGCGGGATAAAGGACAACGCACAATGAAGCCGCTTGCCGAATGGCCGCTGACTGAACGCCGCCACATCACCGGTGTCTTTACCGACATCGACGACACGCTCACCACGCGCGGAGTCATCACCGCTGACGCCTTGCAGGCCTTGGCTGATCTGCGTGCGGCAGGCTTGCAGGCGATTGCGGTGACGGGGCGACACATCGGCTGGTGCGAGCGTCTGGCGCAAGGTGATGCGGCACAAGGCATTGCACCGCTACCGCTGGACGCGCTGCTGGCTGAAAACGGGGCACTGGCGCTGGTACCAGAAAATATAAGAAAAAATGCCGTTCAGACGATACAGGACAAATCTAAGCAACTATTAAAAATATACCAACAATCCTATCCCGAGCGCGCCGCTAACCAGGCCCGGATGCAGCAGGCCGCAGAGCGCGTGCTGCGCGAAGTGCCGCAGGCGCGGCTGGCGCAAAACCAGGGTGGGCGCGAAACCGACATCGCCTTTGACTACAACGAACACCATCACCTGAGCGCTGCCCTGGTGCAGCAGGTGTTGGAGACCCTGCACAGTGAGGGCATGCACACCAGTGTCAGCAGTATCCACATTCACGGCTGCTATGGTGACTTCAACAAATGGCAAGGTGCCTGCTGGCTGGTGCAGCGCCTGTACGGGCGCGAACTGGCCAGTGAGCTTGATCAATGGGTGTTTGTGGGCGACTCGGGCAACGACCAGCCTATGTTTGAGCACTTCAGGCACAGCGTGGGCGTGGCCAACATCCACCACTGCGCTGCGGGCCTGACGCACCTGCCGCGCTACCTCACCACGGCTGAGCGCGGGGCTGGCTTTGCCGAGCTGGCACGCGCGATACTTCAGGCGCGCAGCACACCGTAAGCACCCCACCCAGCCAAAGGACACCCCATGTTTTTTGCCACCGACCTTGACACCGTCACCCACGGCATCCAGCTGGCGGTGGCCCCGGTTTTTTTGCTCACTGCGGTGGCGGGCATGATTGGCAGCGTGGCCGGGCGGCTCGCGCGCATCATCGACCGCGCACGGGTGCTGGAAGAGCGCGTTGAAAAAGCCCCCGCCAGCGACCCCATGGCAGCGGCCTACGCTGAACTCGGGCAACTGCGCCAACGCGGCGCGCTGGTCAACACCTGCATTGCCCTGCTGACGTTTTGCGCCATCATGATCGGGCTGACTATCATGGCGTTGTTTTTGGGTGAAACCACCGAGCTACAGATCTTTCGCATCGCCACCATCCTGTTTTTGGCCGGTGTGATCTGCTTTTTGCTGGCCTTGCTGTGTTTTTTGACCGAAACTCTGATCGCTACACGCATGCTCAAGTTTGGACACCAGGCGCGTGCTGGCAGCGCCCATTGAAAGCCCTTGCACCATGCCCCACCGTAGCAAAAAAAATCTGCCGCTGAGCGTTTTGCTCGTCAGCCATCCCATCTGGGGACAACTCAGTAAAAAAGTGCTGGAACAACTGGCCACCCAGTTCACCCACGAAACAGCCCCTGCCGACAGCCTGCTGTTGGCGCAGGGCCAGCTTCCCACCCGGCTTGGCCTGATCCTTAAGGGCGAGGTTCAGATCTGCGACCCCGACCTGGGGCTGTCGGTTCGGCTGTGGGCCGGGCAAATGCTGGGCTTTGGCGTCACGCCACAGCGCCAGTTGCCCACCTGGCAAGCCAAGGCGGTCAGCGACTGCGACATGGCCTGGCTGACACCTGAAGCACTGCAGCAGTTGTGCGAAAAGTACCCATCGCTGTTTTATTTTTTCCCGTCGATCGCGCAGTCGGACGCCGATAACAGCGCCATGGGGTCAGCCAGTGACGCGTCAGCAGCGCTGAACCTGCTGGGTACACCCATCAAAACCTTGATTAAGCGTGCGCCCATCACCCTGGCCCCTGACACCACCATCCAGGCCACGGCGCAGCTGATGGCAGACCTGCGCGTGTCTTCCGTGCTGCTGATCGAGCAGGGTTTGTTGTTTGGTTTGGTGACGGACCGCGACCTGCGCAACCGCGCCGTGGCGCAGGGGCTCGACATCAGCCGTCCGGTGTCGGACATCGCCACGCTGGCCCCCATGACCGTCAATTCCAACAGTCCTGCTTTTGAGGCGCTGCTGCTGATGGCGCGCCACAATATCCACCACATGCCAGTGATGGACGGTCAAAAAATTGCCGGCATGATCACCACCACCGACCTGACCGAACAGCACAGCACTTCGGCCGTGTATTTGGCTGGAGACATCTACAAGCAGCACACGCTCGACGGGCTCAAACAGATCAGCGGCCGCGTCAAGCTGCTGCAGCAGCACCTGGCCGCCGCCGACGCAAGCGCCTACAGCACCGGCCACATCATCACTGCCATCACTGACGCGTTGACCACGCGTCTGATTCAGTTGGCTGAGCTGCAAATGGGCCCGGCCCCAGTGGACTACGCCTGGGTGGCAGCGGGAAGCCAGGCGCGCAGCGAGCAAACCGCCAAGAGCGACCAGGACAACTGTCTGATTCTGGACGACAGCTACAACGAAGCCGTGCACGGCGACTACTTCAAGCGCTTTTCCAGGTTCGTCTGTGACGGGCTGGCCGAATGCGGCTACATCCACTGCCCGGGCGAGATGATGGCCATGACCGATCCATGGCGCCAACCACGAGCGGTATGGGCCGAGTATTTCCGAAAGTGGATCGAGCAACCCAAGCCGAAGGCGCTCATGCTCACCTGCGTCTTTTTTGACCTGCGTGTGATCCACGGCAAGGCCGATCTGCTGGAAAGCCTGCGCCAGGACGTGCTGCTACACACCAAAGGCAACAGCCTGTTTCTGGCGCACATGGTCGGCAACGCGCTCAAGCACCGGCCACCGCTGGGAATGTTTGGCACCATTTCATTGATCAAGGGCGGTGATCACCCCAACACCATCGACCTCAAGCACAGCGGCATCGTGCCGATTGTCGATCTGGCCCGCATCTACGCACTGGCCGCAGGCGTGTCAGTGGCCAACACACACGACCGGCTCGAAGTGTCTGCGCAAGCCGACGAGGTCAGCGAGCAGGGCGCGCGCGACCTGCGCGACGCGCTGGAATTTTTGGGCAAACTGCGTATTGCACATCAGGCGCGCCAAACCCAGCAGGGCAAGGCACCCGACAACTTTCTGGCGCTGGACGAGCTGAGCAACTTCGAGCGCAGCCACCTCAAGGAAGCCTTCAGCGTGGTGCAAACGCTGCAAGGCGTGCTGCAACAGCGCTATGCCGGCGGGCGGTTTGGTTAGGCGCGCAGTGAACTGGCCGCGCATTTTTGCAAGGCGGCGCGCAACACCGGCACTAGCGCGTGCTGGCCACTTGTCAGTCCGTGGCTAACGGCATCTTGCGCAAACGCGATAAAGCCAGGGGTAATAGGCCATCGGCGTGCGGCCAAGCCGAACAGTCGGTGCGCGATCTCTGTCATTTCAATAGCAAATTGTTTTGACACGGCGTGAGCTAATGGCATTTTTGCACGTTCAATAGCACACAGGGCTACGCGCCACCCCGTGTTATGTAGCATGCCGACAAGATAGCCGTCAAAGCGCGGTATCCCCGCCTGCTCGGCATCGAGCGCACAAAATTCCGCCAGCGCATCGGCGTGCGCGGCCAGGCGCGTCACCAGGTTGGCGTTCATCAGGCCAGCCCCCTCTCGGTAAATTGGCTTGAGCACGATGCGCGCAATCGCTGTCTGTAAGCCGGCAGAACCAATCAACTGAATCACCTGCACGATGTCCGTCAAGGGACGATCCAGGTTGTAATAACTGCTGCTGGCCAGGCGCAGCACTTCTGCGGTTAACAAAGCATCTTTTTCCACACGCCGGGCAATCGCTTTGGCTGGCAAATTGTTGTCACGTGTCAACGCAATCAACTGTGGCAACACATCGGCCATGCGCGGCAACAAGGCATCTGGCAAATTTTTCAGTGTCAGCAGTTTTTGCAATTCATCCAGCACGGCCTGCTCTGGCGCAGTCATTTCGTCTGTGGCCAACGGCTGCTGGTCTGATGCCGTCAACCAGGGCAAGAAGAAAAGTTGTGACGACTCGACAGGGTAGGGGGGTGGCAGCGGCTGCACCCGGCTGGCCTGCGTTACCTTCCGAGGCACAGTAGGCAAAGGCTTTGGCTTAGCCAGCCAGAATAAAGATCGAAGCCAAGTCCACATGTTCACAATTGGCCCTTATCAAAAATCAACGAAAGTATCCCGCATACCGATCCAGTTTGCCATATCGCCACATGAAACACACGCGAGCAGAGGTTAAAGTTACCGGGTTTATTACGGAAAGTATCTTCATGAACCTCCCCACCCACGTCAAACTGGTCGAAGTCGGCCCGCGCGACGGCCTGCAAAACGAAAAGCAGACCGTTCCTGCTGCGGTCAAGATTGAGCTGGTGCACCGGTTGCAGGCCGCCGGGCTGAAAGAAATCGAGGTCACCAGCTTTGTGTCGCCCAAGTGGGTGCCGCAAATGGCTGACAACGCAGAGGTGATGGCGGGCATCGCGCGCCACAGCGGCGTGCGCTATTCGGTGCTGACCCCCAACATGAAAGGTTTTGAAGCCGCGCTGGCCAGCCGACCCGACGAGATTGTGGTGTTTGGCGCGGCCAGCGAAGCCTTTAGCCAGAAAAACATCAATTGCAGCATTTCTGAGAGCATCGACCGCTTTGCGCCGGTGGTGCAAGCTGCGCGCGCGGCCGGCATTTACGTGCGCGGTGCCATGAGCTGTACCGTGGGTTGCCCCTACGAAGGCGACATTGCGCCAGCGCGCGTGAGCTACCTGGCCGGGTTGATGAAGGGCATTGGCGTGCAGCACGTGGGCGTGGCAGATACCATCGGCGTGGGCACCCCGCTGAAGGTGCAGCGCGCCATGGAGGCGGCCTTGCAGCATTACGACATCAACGACGTGTCGGGCCATTTTCACGACACCTACGGCCAGGCACTGGCCAACACCTTGGCCTGCCTGCAACTGGGCGTGTGGCAGTTTGATGCTTCTGTGGCCGGTCTGGGCGGCTGCCCCTATGCCAAGGGCGCTACGGGTAATGTAGCCACTGAAGACGTGGTGTATCTGCTGCACGGCATGGGCATCGACACCGGCATCGATCTGGACAAGCTCATCGACGCCGGGCAGTTCATCAGCGACTTTTTGGGGCGACCAACGAATTCCCGTGCCGGCAAGGCGATCTATACAAAAAGAGGTGCTTCGGATGTGCGGTGCTGAACTCAAAACTTTGCCCGAGGGCGTACAGCGCGTCGCCCGGGCGTTGCAAGACAAAGGGCATGCGCACGCGCCGGTGATGCTTGACGACGCAGCGCGCACGGCACAGCAGGCCGCCGACGCGCTGGGCGTGCAGCTTGGGCAGATTGCCAAAAGCATCATCTTCAAACGCAAGCCTGACGCCGCTGCGGTGTTGGTCATCACCAGCGGCGACCGGCGTGTGGACGAGAAAAAAGTGCAGGCACTGGTGTGCGCCGAGGGACAGAAGCTGGGCCGCGCCGACGCGGATTTTGTCAAAGCCAGCACCGGTTTTTCCATCGGTGGGGTGTCGCCCGTGGCGCATGTCAACGCGCCGGTGACCTTGATCGACCGCGATTTGTTACGCTTTGACGAAATATGGGCGGCTGCCGGGCATCCGCACGGCGTGTTCAAGTTGCATCCTCATGACTTGCAGCGTCTCACCGGCGCGCCGGTGGTGGATGTGGCCTTGCAGGAGGTGGCTTGATGTTTGATTTGAAAGCTATGAAGTACATAGCTGCTACCTCAGATGACATAAGGTCCGGAGGCCAAAAATATGCGCAAGCTCTGCCGTCGCCCTGCATGTCGGTGTGCCAGATGGATGAGGCCAGCGGCCTGTGTCGGGGCTGCCTGCGTACCCTGCCCGAAATCTCGGCTTGGGGGCAAGCCGATGAGGATGCCAAGCGGCAGATATGGAGCCACATTGACGCGCGTGTGCACGCACGCCTGGCCCTGCTGGACGACACGGCGGATGCCGCAAGTTGAGTTGTCATGAAGCAGATCACGTTTTACCTTGACTTTATTTCGCCTTACGCCTACCTAGCGTTTGAGCAACTGCCAAAGGCGCTGCTGGGTTGCAGCTACAGCGTGCGCTACCGGCCGGTGCTGTTTGCCGGGCTGCTCAGGCACCACGGACAGTTGGGGCCAGCGGAAATTGCAGGCAAGCGTGAATGGACGTACCGCCAGGTACTGTGGCTGGCGCGCCAGGCGGACGTGCCATTGCAGTTGCCGGCGCAACACCCCTTTAACCCGCTGGCGTTGTTGCGGCTGGCGCTGGCGTGCAGTGACGGTGGTGAACCCAACCGGTTTGTGTGCGAAACCGTTTTTCGCCACGTCTGGCGCGGCGGACAAAGCGCCGTGGATGATCAGCGTGTGCAGACGTTGACCGCACAGTTGACGCCCACCCGGGATGTGGCCAGCCTAGAGGTCAAGGCGCAGCTCAAAACCAACACCGACCAGGCGATTGCGCTGGGCGTTTTTGGCGTGCCCACGGTGGAAGTGGACGGAAAACTGTTCTGGGGCTATGACGCACTGCCGATACTCGCCGCCTACCTGCGCCAAGACGACTGGTTTGACGGGCCTGACTGGGCCAGTGTCGATGCTGTGGTCAACGGCGTACACCGTCAAACGTAAACCACCCGCTCTGTCTTCGCTTTTTTTGCCACACTGTCCAGCGCGGTGACTGGTTTTGGCGACCGACGATTTGGCTTCGCCGAAACTTCGTTTTCGGGTACCCCTGTATGAGGAGCCCGCCAAAACCAGTCGCCGCGCGGGTTCAACGCGTCAACTGCGCCCATTGAACCCGGTTTGGCGCTACTCGGACAGACATGCTGAAAAATCAGCCGCCGCTTTCCACCTCAAACGCCTTGTGTTTGCCCTGCGCCAGCAGTTGAGCAGCCTGGCCCAGCGCGGCCACCAATGACGCTTTGAGCGTGTGCGGTGGGTTGATCACAAACACACCGCTGGCGGGCAGGCCCGGACGCACTACCTCGCCAGCGTCGTCATGACCGAGTTTGCTGGTCTTGACCGTGAGTGTGGCATTGAGCCAGGGACGTTCGGCGCGCTGCGCCAGCGTTTTGAGCTTGCGCGGCAGGTCATGCGCCTCGGAGCGCGGGATGATCGGGTACCACACCATGTAGGTGCCGGTCGCAAAGCGCCTGAGCGCGTCGGTCAGCAGCTCCACCACCCGGCCGTAATCGCTCTTGATTTCATAGCTTGGATCGCACAATACAAGAGCGCGTCGTGACGGTGGCGGCAAGAACTTTTTGAGGCCTTCAAAGCCGTCTTCCTGCATCACGGTGATGAGCCGCCCGGCGTCCAACTGCGCCACATTGGCCTTGAGCGTTTTGGCGTCAGTGGGGTGCAGCTCAAACAGGCGCAGGCGGTCGCGCTCGCGCAATACATGCTGCACGATAAAGGGTGAGCCCGGATAGACCTTGGTGCTGCCTGGCGCATTGAAACTGGCCACCAGGCTCACGTAATCCTGAAGCGCCGGTGCCAGCGGCTGCGCCGGGTCCATGGCGCTCTGCAACTGCAAGAAACCGTGCGCTGCTTCGCCGCTGGTTTGCGCGTAGTCGCCGTCCAGCCGGTACAGGCCAGCGCCGGCGTGCGTGTCAAAAAAGTGGATGGCGGTTTCTTTTTGCGTCAGGTGCCGCAGCATCGCCAGCAACGCCGTGTGTTTGAGAACATCGGCGTGGTTGCCGGCGTGAAAGGCGTGGCGGTAACTGAACATGGCGAGATATTAACCTGAGACCTTGCGGGTCAGACCACTCGCGTCAGCGATGTGCTCTGACCCCAACTGATTAAACCTTGCGGGTCAGACTACCTAAAACAGCGACCCGCC
>Ga0210009_1000040_pt1 | contig 155845 bp, 129 predicted proteins | sample CryGeyCG2114_065_FD_185457 | JGI IMG/M metagenome (GOLD analysis project Ga0210009, IMG submission 185457) | Groundwater microbial communities from aquifer - Crystal Geyser CG12_big_fil_rev_8/21/14_0.65 (SPAdes) (version 2) | ecosystem: Environmental > Aquatic > Deep subsurface > Groundwater ...
TTAGAAACTTTAAGAATTGGCTCAGAGGTGTGCATTCATACTGTGACAAGAAATATTTGCAAAACTACATCAATGAGTACTTCTTCAGATTCAACAGAAGAAATCACAGAGAATCAATACTCGATAGACTTATCGAAAGATGTGTAAGTACAAGCCCAATCACTAGAAGAGACATAATTCTTGCGACTTAAATGAGTAACCCTATGAAAAAAATAATTTCTTTAACACTTGTAATGCTATGTTTTCTCACAATTTCTCTCTCCTTAAGTAGTCAGACAATTTTTATTGATGTAGATGACAGGCAAGATCGTTTTATACCAACAGAAGGGGGCAGCGGTCAACTTGCCCAATGTATTGACCCATCAAATGATGTTTGTACTCTTTCATTTAATCAACACTAAATGAATAACTATTTTAGAAAATTGAAAAGCCTGAGCTTTTCAATTTTCTTGACTTTGAGTGTTTTTCAATCTTGTCAACTCAAAAAAAGTCAGTCTTCCGATGTCATCTCAATCCGAGATGCAGATTTTAATGAAAATCTCACCTTGAAAGAAGGAGATGATATCAAATTAACCGCTTTAACTACTGGCCAAGAAAGTCTATTGGTAGGAGCCATATCAAATATTCAAATAACTGAAAACAGAATTTTTTTACAGGATAATAAGTTACACCAGCTATTAATTTTTGACAGAAACGGCACTTTAATCAATTCGTTACATGCTTTGGGTGAAGGCCCCAAGGAATTTAAATTTATTGAGACCTTCGGTGTAGATAATAAAAACAAAAAGATTGTCCTATTCGACTCGCGTACCTTCAAAATCATCCACTTTGATTTCAATGGTAACTTTCTCTGGGAGCATAAAACTTCATTCTTTATACGTTCAATGTCTAAAATCGATCAGGGTTGGTTGACTACAAATTCATGGAGTAATTCCAACGAATTTCCAGAATATGCATATATTTTTGACGACAATTTCGAGCTTAATGTTGCCATCAAAGAACAAAGCGTTAAGTTCTCCAATCTAATTGCCGACACAAATCCCTTCTCAATTAACGATTACAAAATATTTTTTAATGAGCCCCTGTCCAATGACATTTTTCATTTTGACATTAAGGAGCAAAAATTCAAGAAAGTAATTACCGTGGACTTTTCACCAAATCCTCTACCTGATCCTAACAGCTTCGGGTCTATTAGAAATTTCATTTCTACAATAAATGAGAGTAATCTTCAAGGCTGGATCAGGGATTTGAAAGTGCTAGAAAATGGAAATGTTCTTTTTAAGTTTATACAATATTCTGAAGACAGCCCAAGCGTCAGCAAGATTCTTATCAAAAAGTCGAGCCAAACCTTGGGCTATAGGTACTTTGAGTACAAAGGATTAAAAATTCCATTCCCTAAAATTGCCTTGGGCAACAAGCTCATTAGTGTTATTCCTTCCGAATTGCTTGAAAACCATATCAGCCAATTGACAGGTTCTTCAGATCAAAATGATTTTTGGAAAAATATCTTTGAGCAAAAGCCAACGGCAGCAATTCTACTGGAGTTTGAAATTCAATAAGCTCCTAACAAATGAAACAAGTATTAGTTTGGATAGTTATAATTATAAACCTTTTTCTTGGCACCTTGAGTTACCATTTGCTGAAAAAGGAAAAAACGGTCAGATTATTAAATCAAGAGCTATCAAATGACATTAATATCATTATTAATAGTCAGACAACAGCACTGAAACTCACAGAAGACCATCCGATTATTAAAAACCTAGAGGTTACAAACAGCAAAGGAGAGAAAAGGTGGTTATCAGATATTATTAATCATGACAATTCAATAATTATCCTTCTTAAATTAACAGATTGTCGATTGTGCTTTGATTCGCTTATTCGTTCTTTTTCAAACGAACAAATTCAGACACAAAATAATCTTAAAATTCTTTTCCTATCTGATCACTTCAGTGATTTTCTATATTTTAAAAGTTCCTATAAAATGGGCAGTGTTGATTTTCTATGGTCTTCTGAACAGGTTTTTAATAACTATTACCAGCTTGGACAGCCAATGATTTTAAGATTGGATACTTTTCTTAATATAAAAGATGTTAGTTACCTCCATTATAAGTTCCCTCAAATTGGGTTATCTTACTTCAATTAATTGATAATCTGCTACTTACCTCCATCTTGCTAGACTCGAAATCTTACTAAGGATTCTACTAAGTTGACTTTTTGACTTGGCATTTCGGGCAAGCAGAAGCTATGGAGCGATAATCAATTTAAATCGCTTTCATTCTCATTTTTTTCTTCAATTCCTCGATGCTGTGGCAGAATTTAGCATCCAAGTCCATCATATCGCTTACGGACTGAACGGCATGGATCACAGTAGAGTGATCGCGGCCGCCAAAATGATAGCCAATTGATTTTAAAGAGTGATTGGTGTATTCCTTGCAAAGGTACATGGCTACTTGACGGGCAATTACAATCTCCTTTTTACGGGTTTTGTCTTTTAGATCTTCAACACTGATCTGAAAATACTCTCCAACAGATTTTTGTATATAATCTACGCCTACTTCAGACTCAATATCATGAACGATATTTTTTAAAGTCTGCTTGGCCAGTTCAAGGTTAATATCTGTCTTATTCAGTGTAGCATGCGCAATCAGCGAAATCAAAACGCCTTCGAGTTCACGCACATTGGTGTCCACGCTATATGCCAAATATTCAACTACATCTTCTGGAATATAAATCCCATCCGACTGCATTTTACGGCCAATAATGGCAATTCTAGTTTCAAAATCAGGCATTTGCAAATCAGCAGTCAAACCCCATTTAAACCTAGAAAGCAATCTGTCTTGAAGGCCTTTTAAATCTCTTGGCGGACGATCGCTCGACATGACAATCTGTTTGCCCGTTTGGTGCAAATGATTGAAAATGTGGAAGAACATTTCCTGAGTTTTCTCCTTTCCTGCAAAAAACTGCACGTCATCAATGATCAACGTGTCAACTTGAAGGTAGAAGTTGGTAAAACTCTGAATGCTGTTGTTCTTAATGGCATCTGTAAACTGAGTTGTAAATTTTTCTGAAGAAACATAAAGCACAAAATTGTTCTTATTGTCTCTGCGTATTTTATTGCCAATCGATTGAATCAAGTGCGTTTTACCTAATCCAACGCCTCCATAAACCATTAATGGATTGAAAGAGGTTATTCCTGGCTTTTCAGCCACCGCAATACCAGCCGAACGGGCTAAACGATTACAATCTCCTTCGATGTAATTTTCAAAATCGTAATTGGAATTGAGGTTAGAATGTCTCCATTCTTCTTCAACAGAAGGCATTTCAAATGGGCTTCTTACAGACGGCTGTCTATCTTGTTCCCACTTATTCTTTGGTGCCTGATTGGGTAATGTGACAGAATATGGTTGATTTTGAGCACTACCACTGTCTACAATCACCGAATATTCCAGTCTACCCATGGGGCCAAGTTCACTATGAATGACTTGCCTCAACAGTTGCACATAATGCTCTTCCAGGTATTCGTAAAAAAACTGACTTGGTACTTGAATGGTGATTACGTTTTCTTTGATAGAAAGGGGGACGATCGGCTCAAACCAGGTGCGGAAACTCTGTTCCCCTACTTGGCTTTTAATAAATCGGAGGCAGTCCTCCCAAACCGATACGCTGTCTTTCACCATTAAATGATTAAGCAAACTGGAAAAAAAATCCCTCGAGTGATTTTTGAGGGATGACAAAAATGATAAAAATTAGGTGAAGTTGAAAGATGTATTCGAACTCTCTTCAAAATAATTTAATCCTAGATTTTTAAAAAAGAAGCATCTATCAAAGATGGCCTATTCTATCAAATCAGTACGGTATTTCATTCAAACTCACCTTAATTATTTCCTTTAGTGTAGAATTGAAGCAAAGCCAATCGAAATCCATTAATTTCGTGTAATCAATCAAAAGGATATGGAGGAAAGACTTTTAGATGATTTTCAACCTACAAGTGCTAAGGCTTGGAGCGAATTAATTACCAAAGAGCTGAAAGGAGCGTCAATTGACAGCTTGAACTGGCAAACAAATGGACTGACTGGTAAACCTTTTTATACTCAGGAGGACTTACCAGCGGAATTACCCAACCTGCAATTCGAGAATCAAGCACCAGAGAAATTAGGTGCGAGACATTGGGTTAACTATCAAGTTGTTAAGGTAGAAAATGAAAAAGAGGCCAATCAAAAGGCGATACTCGCTTTAAACAGCGGTGCTACTGGAATTCTATTTCAGTTGGAGTTCACACCTAATTTTCAACAGCTTTTAAAAGACATTCTACTTCCCTATTGCCATATCGGATTCCAATTGACTCAAAGTGGTGAACCATTCATTAAGGACTTCGAAGGGTATATTGAAAAATCCGAATTCTCAGCAGATCAAATTCACGGTTTTATTCAGACCGAAGAAAAAATTGTTTGGAGCCAGTTGCCAAACTTCAAATCAGTAATAGTTGGTCAGAAAAACTCTAACATCTGCGCTGAACTCGCCTTGACTTTAGCAGAAACAATTGATGTTTTAGATCAAGCTGATCCCTCAGACTTAAAAAAGCATTTTTATCAATTACAGTTCAATGTTGAAGTGGGCACTTCTTACTTCGTGGAAATTGCTAAACATCGAGCTTTAAGATTACTCCTAGTACAACTAGGGCAGGCTTATGGCTTTGAAGTCAATCCGGCACAATTACAAATTGCATCCTGCTCTGGTCATTGGAATGAGCCCACAAAGGATGAATACAATTACTTATTGAGGGCTTGTACCCAAGCCATGGCGGCCATTATTGGCGGTACAAATGCAGTAGTGATCAATCCATTTTATCCCTTATTTCCTAAAAACACAGCGCAAGCTGAAAGGATGGCGAGGAACATCTCTACTTTGCTCAAAGACGAATCGTATTTCGACAAAACCATTGATGCTGCTGCAGGAACTTACTTTTTAGAATCACTGACAGCACAAATAGTGGAAAAGTCTTGGCAACTGCTTCAAGATATTGAAGCCAAAGGAGGTCTTTCGAAAATCACTGAAACCGAGTTAGACACCTTGACTAAAAGTGTAGCGGTATGAGACCAGTATTAAAAAATATAAAATCCGAAGTAAAGTCTCAATCAAAAATTGAGGGGATTGATTGGCTGACTGCCGAAGGGATTGAGGTGAACCCAATAGTTAAGGCCGAAAACCTCAAAGAAGCCGAACATCTCGGTTTTGGTGCTGGAAAAGCACCTTATTTGCGAGGACCTTATGCCTCAATGTATACCCAAAGGCCATGGACCATTCGCCAATATGCAGGATTTTCTACTGCCGAAGAGTCTAACGCTTTCTACAGAAGAAATTTAGCCGCAGGTCAAAAAGGACTTTCAGTTGCTTTTGACTTAGCAACGCACAGAGGTTATGATTCCAATCACCCAAGGGTTGTTGGTGATGTGGGCAAAGCAGGCGTAGCCATTGATTCCATCTTGGATATGAAACTGCTTTTCGATCAAATTCCATTGGATGAAATGTCGGTTTCGATGACTATGAATGGGGCGGTAATTCCGATTATGGCCTTCTATATTGTGGCAGCCGAAGAGCAAGGTGTCTCGAAAGAAAAGCTGACTGGCACCATCCAAAACGACATTTTGAAGGAGTTCATGGTGAGGAATACCTACATCTATCCTCCTCTTCCTTCTATGAGAATTATTGGTGATATTTTCGAATATACCTCCAAACAAATGCCTCGTTTTAACTCGATTAGTATTTCGGGTTATCACATGCACGAAGCTGGAGCGCCAGCACATATCGAATTGGCCTATACCTTGGCAGATGGGCTAGAATACATCAGAACTGGGATCAATGCTGGTTTAAATATTGACGATTTTGCCCCAAGGCTTTCCTTTTTCTGGGGAATTGGCATGAACCATTTCATGGAAATCGCCAAACTACGCGCTGGACGATTACTCTGGTCTAAAATTGTGAAACAGTTCAATCCCAAGAGTGAGAAGTCAATGGCATTGCGAACCCATTGCCAGACTTCGGGCTGGAGTTTGACGGAGCAAGATCCATTCAACAATGTCACTCGAACTTGTGTAGAGGCCATGGCTGCAGTTTTAGGTCATACCCAATCGCTCCACACCAACGCGCTGGACGAAGCCATTGCCTTGCCCACCGATTTTTCGGCCAAAATTGCTCGAAATACACAGATCTATCTTCAACAAGAAACAGATATTACCAAAGTAGTTGACCCATGGGGAGGTTCGTATTATGTAGAATACCTCACTGACCAATTGGTGAAAAAGGCTTGGGCTTTAATTGAAGAAGTTGAGGAAATGGGCGGTATGGCCAAAGCCATAGAACAAGGTCTTCCGAAAATGAAGATTGAAGAAGCTGCCGCTAGAAAACAAGCTCGAATTGATTCTGGCAAAGATATCATCGTTGGAATAAACGCCTACCAAGTAAATGAGGCTTTCGATCTTGAGTTATTGGAAGTAGACAATACTGCGGTGAGGAAGTCGCAATTAGAGCGTCTAGCTGTTTTGAAAAACGAACGAAATACGGAAAAAACCGAGGCCAGTCTTAAGGCAATAGAAGAATGTGCCAGAACAGGCAAAGGCAATTTACTCGAATTAGCGGTTGAAGCTGCTCGCAACAGGGCGTCTTTAGGCGAGATTTCTACAGCAATGGAAAACGTGTTTGGGCGTCATAAAGCTGTGATCAGATCAATTTCTGGTGTATATTCAAACGAAGTGAAAGACAACGAAGACTTTAAAAAGGCAAGAGCGCTTTCGGACAAGTTTGCCGAAATGGACGGCCGCAGACCAAGGATCATGGTGGCCAAAATGGGACAGGACGGTCACGATCGTGGAGCAAAAGTAATTGCCACCAGTTTCGCTGATTTGGGCTTTGACGTGGATATCGGACCACTTTTTCAAACCCCTGAAGAAACCGCACTTCAAGCCGCAGAAAACGATGTGCACATTATTGGTGCATCGAGCTTAGCGGCAGGACATAAAACCTTGATTCCTCAACTCATTGCAGAATTAAAGCGCTTGGGACGAGAAGACATCATGGTCATTGCTGGAGGAGTAATTCCCCCTGCTGATTATGAGTTTTTGAGAAATGCTGGCGCGGCAGCTATTTTTGGGCCAGGTACAGTCATAGCAAAAGCCGCACAAGAAATTCTTGTAAAGTTGATGGAGGAATGAAAATCATTGATAAACTCGCTTGGCTCGAAATTCAAAACGGAAAAATTCTTGTAGCCAAAACGAGGGGAAGAGAGGTTTTTTACATTCCAGGCGGCAAAAGAGAAATTGGAGAAACCGATGAGCAGGCCTTGCTCAGAGAAATTGAAGAAGAGCTATCAGTGCACTTAATCAGAGAGGATTTAAAGCACTATGGCGTTTTTCAAGCCCAAGCACATGGCCATGCCGAAGGGATCATAGTAAAAATGACTTGTTATCAAGGCGCATATTTTGGCTCCGTTCAAGCCAGCTCAGAAATTGAAGCCATCGCTTGGGTAAATCACAAAGACAAAGAGATGGTTTCATTTGTAGACCGAATCATTTTTGACGACCTGAACGCCAAAGGGCTTTTGGCGTAAAAAAACACATAAAGATTTCAAACAGAACTAATAATAGAATTTCTTTGTATCAATCAACGATAAGCTCAGGTCAATGCAAATCATCGAGGTCAATAATAAGGTTACAGCCAAAGAATTTTTAGATGCAGCTCGCGTCATTTATAAGAATGACGACATCTGGGTATGCCCACTCGATCAAGAAATCAACGATATTTTTGACCCTACGGGAAATGTGTTTTTCCAAAATGGCGAAGCCATTCGATGGATTGCCAAAAATGAAAAAGGGGAGCTGATTGGCCGTATTGCCGCTTTTATTAATGAAAACAAAGCAAATTTCGACAATAGAAGGATTGGGGGCATGGGATTTTTTGAATCCATCAATGATCAAAAAGTAGCTTTTGCCCTTTTCGATACTGCAAAATCTTGGCTGACTGAACGTGGCGTTGACATGATTCAGGCTCCGATCAATTTTGGAGAAAATGATTCATTCTGGGGCTTATTGGTAGAAGGTTTTACGCATCCTTCTAACGGAATGGCCTATAACCACAAGTATTACAAAGCTTTTTTCGAGGCATACGGCTACACCACCAAAATGGAACAGCTGACCAACCACCTGAATATTAAGGATGGTTTGCCAGAAAGATTTGTGAAAATCGCAGAATACGCAATTTCAAAAAGGCCAAACCTCACTTTGAAACCCTTCGACATGAATCACTTCGATCAATTTGCCGAAGACTTCATGACGATCTATAATGCAGCTTGGACAGGCCATGAAAATTTTACGCCTATTAAAAAGGAGTATGTAAAAGAGACCTTCAAAAAGGTAAAGCCCTTCCATGATCCAAAATACATTTGGTTTGCCTACATCGATGGCCAGCCTGCTAGCTTTGTTTTGGTATTACCCGATGTAAATCAAATCCTGAAAAAGCTCAATGGTAAACTCAATCTCTGGAATAAGATTCGGTTCGTCTATTACAAAAAAATGAAGGTGATGAACAGGCTTCGTGTTTGGGTGATGGGAACACACCCAAAATACCAAAATATGGGGCTAGAGTCGGTGCTTGTTTACAAGTGTTTCGAAGGAGCTGTACCGAGCCATTACGAAGAAGGAGAACTCTCTTGGGTAGGGGATTTTAATGATAAAATGATCGCTATTCATAAAGCGCTTGGTGCAGTACCCGCCAAAAAGCACATTACTTATGAGTTGGATTTAAAGCTATAAAAAAGGCCCAATTTTCATTGAGCCTCTTTAAAAATTTTTCGTTGATCAATGCCTGCTATCACTATCAATTGTGCCATCCACAATATTGATGGTTCGTTTGCCGTAAGCTGCATTTTCCTTTGAATGTGTTACTTGCACAATGGTCATTCCCTCGCTATTCAATTTTTGAAAGAGCTTCATTATTTCTTCTGCCTGATCGGAGTGCAAATTGCCAGTAGGTTCATCGGCTAGCAAGAGTTTCGGTTGTCCTATCAATGCCCTGGCAACGCCCACAAGTTGCTGTTGCCCGCCAGAAAGCTGTTCTGGAAATAGATCTTTTTTGGCTACCATCTGAAATCTGTCTAGCATCTCGGCAACAAGTGCTTTTCTTTCTCCAGATTTTACTCCTTTGTAGAGCAAAGGCGTCTCAATGTTCTCATAAACTGTCAACTCATCAATCAAGTGATAAGCCTGAAAAACAAAGCCTATGTGATGCTTGTGCAATTCCGAACGCTTGCGCTCCTTCATTTTATGAATAGGCTCATCTAAAAAGTAATATTCTCCTTGCGAAGGTTCGTCTAGCATGCCAATGATATTCATCACGGTTGATTTTCCAGCACCACTGGGGCCCATTATTGTGACAAATTCTCCTTGTTCAATAGTTAAGTCAATGCTTTTTAAAATAAAGGTTCTTTGATATTTCGAATCGACAAACTTATCGACATCACGCAGTTTAATCATTGTTGTGGGTTTAGATTTGACCGTTCAGCATTTACCAATTAACATGCCAAGGGCTAATTTATTCATACTAAGCAGTTAAGCAAAACTTCTGCCTAAAATAGCGTACGTTTTCGTTCAGCAGAGTTCGATTATGAGACGCTATTAATCAATTCTCAAAGCCTTTACAGGATTGGATCTGGCTGCATTTAAAGTTTTATAACTAATTGTGGCCAATGCTATTCCTAATGCGCCAACTCCAGCTATGACAAAAGTCAAGAGACCTAAATCTACTTTAAAAGCAAAATTTTGCAACCACCATTTAGATAAGTAAAAGGAGCTCGGAGCAGCAATGATAAAAGCGAGCAAAATCAGCAGGGCAAAATCCCTAGAAAGTAAAAATAACACTTGAGAAACTGAGGCCCCAAGTACCTTTCTAATCCCGATTTCTTTAATTCGTTGCTCAGTGGAGAAGGAGGCAAGGCCAAACAATCCTAAGCAAGCAATCACCATCGTGAGTAAAGCAAAAAGGATTACCACCTGACTCAATTGAGCTTCTGAACTATACAATTGATTCAAATCATCCTCTAAAAAAGAGTATTCGAAAGGTTGATCTAAGGCAAACTGACTCCAAACTTGCTTTGCTTGATCAATTACTTGGGCGCTGCTTCCAGGTCGCATTCGAACGTATAAATAAAGGTATGATCCGAAAAAGGGCGCATAAAAAGTAGACTCTGTTTTTCTTTGCAACGGTTCGAAATTAACGTTCTCTACCAATCCGATGATTCTTTTATTCACCCAATTATTCCCTTGTTTGATCTGAATAAGTTTACCAACGGCATCATCAACCATATTGAGTTCTAATGCGGCCTGTTCATTGATTATTATGGATTCAATGGAGTCTACCGGGTTTTTAGCATCGAAATCTCTTCCTTGTAGAATTGAAATGCCCATGGTTTTCATGTAATCAAAATCTATATTGATGCCTGCCAAATTGAGATTATCTTCATTGTCAATTACGGTTTCTGACTTGATAAAAATAATTGGCCGAAGGCCTCCAGGCTTACTAAATGAAGCTGCCACAGATTCAACTCCAGTATTTTTTAAAAGCTCGTTTTTGAAGGCATTGATACTCGGAGTCACGGCATTTCTGGTATTTGAAATCACCAGCATATTGTCCTTTTGAAAGCCCAAAGACTTATTCTTCATGAAATTCAGCTGATCGTAAACGGTGTAAGTACCAATCATTAACACAATTGATATAGCAAATTGAAATACCACCAAACCCCTTCTTAAACTACCAGAGCTATTCATTCCTGGTGCCAGTTTGCCTTTAAGCACAACCGCAGGTTTGAAAGAAGACAGAAAAAGAGCGGGGTAAATTCCAGCGAGGATTCCAATCACCAAAATGATGGCCAATAGTAAGCCAATCACTTGAGTAGTAAACAGCATGTCAATCGTCAGGGCTTTGCCAGTGAATTGAGCCATTGAAGTCATGGTTGCTCCTACCACTCCGAATGAGAGTATGGCAGAAAAGGCTGTTATAATAATCGATTCGCCCATAAATTGACTAATCAATTGGTTTTTATAAGCCCCTAGCACTTTTCTTACACCCACTTCTTTAGCCCTTTTTGCCGAACGAGCAGTGGCCAAATTCATATAATTGATGGCAGCAATCACCAAAATAAATATGGCAATAGCAGAGAAAACATAAACGGAATCCATACTGCCATTAGGTGCCATTTCATCTCTAAGATTAGACTTAAGGTGAATGTCGGTCAGCGGAATAAGGCTAGGGTTGACATTGGTTCTAGCACTTTCCTCAACATTTTTATCCCTTAATTCTATTAGTCGCTGGGCAACCAAAGGCTCAACATTAGGAGACTTCAATTTTACGTAGCTATAAAATCCTCCAAAACCCCAGCTTTCCAAAATGTTATTGTCGTTTTGACTTCTCAGTGTTTCATTAGAAAGCAAAACATCGAATTTCATATGCGTATTGCTAGGTAGGTTCTCAAAAACACCTGTGACAATGAAGCGACTTTCTCTATTGCCCTGTAGTGTCATCACCTCTCCAACGGCATCAACCTTTCCAAAAAATTTAATGGCCGCGCGCTCACTTATCGCTGCCTTCAATGGCTCATCTAGCACATTTTCTGCTTTGCCATAAATCAGCTTAAAGTTGAAGAATTGAAAAAAATTGGCATCGGCATAGAAGAGATTGTCTTCCTTAAAAAATTCTTCTTCAATCTTAAAAATTGCTTGTTGACCACCTCCATTCAGTCGGGAAAAGGCCTCGACTTCTGGGACTTCTCTCAGCAATACAGGGCCGTAAGCAGATGGCCCGTTAGGATATTTATAGATTCCATTGCTAAGGTTGAGTGCATTATCTACTCTATAGATTCTTTCCGAATCCGCATGAAATCGATCAAAACTCAATTCGAAATTGACCACCAAAAAGATGAGCAAAAAGCAGGTAATCCCTAAAGTGAGGCCAAAGATATTAATTGAGGCATAGCCGGGATGCTTTATAATGCCCCTAATGGCTATTCTGAAATAGTTTTTAATCATTTCTCGATGTATAATTGTTCAACCTCAACAAAAGTCTGATTAAGATCAACTAAGATTTAATGTTAAAGAAACATTCTCTTGACCTTTTTTGAATATAAATTAACATAATTGCCTTCACTAATTATGCCGCTCAAAAAAGAATTACTCATCGATCGAGACCTTAGTTGGCTTTCTTTCAATAAAAGGTTGTTAGAAGAAGCACAAGATGACAGTCTTCCAATTTATGACCGCATAAAATTCTTAGCCATTTACTCTTCGAACCTTGATGAATTTTTTAGGGTAAGGGTTGCTTCATTAAGAAGCTTGGCGGGTTTAGGTAAAAAGAACATTAAGAGACAACTAGCCTTTAGCCCAAAAAAGCTGCTTCAGTCAGTTCTAAATGAAGTAAATGATCAGCTCAAGGATTATGGAGGCATTTTTCAGAAGAGCATTTTACCCGAACTAAAAAACAAGGGTATCAAGCTCTATTACAATGAGAAAATACTCAAAACACACCTCAGGGAATGTACTGTTTTTTTCAAGAGTCATATTCTAGCGCACATACAGCCGTACTTCTTTCAACCAAGTGATAAGCTCTTTATCGAGAATAATGGGATCTACTTTATTGTGGAGCTGGAAAAATTAGATGGGTCTGAAGTGACCTGTTTCGCCCATTTAAGAATTCCTACAGAAGTCCCGCGTTTTTTACAGTTATCGGCAATCGGAAATAAACACTACATCGCTTTTATCGATGACATTATTAGACAAAATCTAAATTTTCTATTCAAGGATTACAAGGTACTTAACTGCTTTAGCGTGAAGCTAAATCGTGATCAAGATGTAGACCTAGAAAATTCGATTGACATTGACATTGTTTCAAATATCAAAAAGCAGTTAGAGAAGCGGAAAGTTGGTGTTCCAACCCGATTCCTTTATGACAAGTCTATGCCAGACTATATTCTCAAAACACTGGTCGATACGCTAGAATTAGAAATAAAGGATTTGGTGCCAGGCGGTAGATACCATAATTTGAATGATTTGATGGCCTTACCGAACCCGATTGGCTCAGCACTAAAAAGTAAAAAGCTTACACCAGTTTCGATAAAAGTTTTGGATGACTACCAGAGTATTTTCAAGGCAATTGAAGAAAAGGATAGAATCCTTCATTTCCCCTATCAGTCGTATGATTATATCCTAAGGTTCTTTAATGAAGCGGCTACTGACCCATCTGTGACTTCAATCAAAGCCACTCTGTACCGAATAGCCGCTAACTCTGTTGTTGCTCAATCCTTTATATCAGCAGCAAAAAATGGCAAAAAAGTAGAAGTCTTTGTTGAATTGAAGGCTCGCTTTGATGAGGCTAATAATATTCGATGGGCTGAACGAATGATTGAGGCAGGCGTCATCGTAACTTATAGTTTACCTGATTTAAAAGTTCATGCCAAGGTGGTTCTTATTAGAAGAAAGACGGATAACGGAGTCAAAAAATTCGCCTTTTTCGGCACGGGTAATTTTAATGAAAATACAGCAGGTATTTATGCCGATCATGGCTTGCTTACCACCCACAATGGGATGACCCAAGAACTAGAAAGTGTGTTTCATCTTTTGCAAAAGGGAACTGAAATAACCTTGCAACTGAAATACCTTTTGGTGGCGAGACACAATATGCAAACCAAGTTGATTGCTCTGATTGATAGAGAGATTGAGCATGTAAAAAATGGAAAGATTGGCCATTTCATTATAAAACTGAACAATCTGGAAGAAGAAACCATGATCGAAAAGCTCTACGAGGCTTCTCGAGCTGGAGTGCAAATCGACTTAATCATTAGAGGCATTTGCAGACTCAGACCTGGTATACCAGAAATAAGTGATAATATAAAGGCTATTCGAGTAGTAGATGGCTTTTTGGAACATGCCCGGATTTTCAAATTCTATAACAATGGCAACCCGGAATTATTTATGTCGTCTGCCGACTGGATGAGTCGAAACCTCCATAGAAGAATTGAAGTAGGTTTTCCAATTTATGATGAAGATGCCTTTAATGAAATCAGTCAGCTATTAGAGTTACAACTCAAGGACAATACAAAAGCCCGATCTCTAGATTCCAACTTGAATCACCACTTGATACATTCAAAAACTAAGGCCGTGCGAAGCCAGACCGACTTTTATAAATACCTCGTTGATAAAGAAAAATCTCAGAAGATGTAAAAGTTTTGCTGGTCTTCAGGAGGGAAAAGCAGCATAGCGCAAACAAAAGCCAAAATAGAAAGCACAAAGCCGATCATAAAAATGGTATAAGCCAAGCGCAAAAGCTTGTATTTTTTTCCAAGCACTACACCAAGAAAATAAATGTCTTTGATCATACTGCCATAGAGATAGTCGCCATCTTTCATCATTTCCTTCATTCCCCATTCATAGCGATCAAGCTTCATTTTATGAAAATTGCCAAAAAACAGTAGGTTGGTTTTCTTCCCCAATACCTCTTCATCGGTAAACATACCTGACGAAACATTTGGCCTGGTTGCAAGAATAGACATAACAATTGTTGACAAACAAACCACAATCAGCATCACTGTGGGGATGATGAGGTTTGGATATTCATAGAGTTTCCTAATGAGCACAGAAACAACCACAGACAGAATGATTGTGTTTACAGAAATCATTATGTTGGCCTTATTATCGGCCATTCCGCTCAATTCAAGATGATTTTTTGAGGTTGTCCGAAACATGGTTTCTATACCTCTGTCAGGTTTTAGCAGGAGTTTATCTTCTAGTTTTCTTACCTTTTCTTCCAGCTTAAGCGTGTATTCGCCATTTCCGGATTTCTCCTTCTTTTCCTTTTTTTTCTTTTTGATCTCTTTCAAGTTCTGCTTTTTAATTGGTTCGAGATACTCCTTACCGTAAGCTGTGAAATATTCATGGTCTTTGAAGAACCTGAAATTCATCTGATTCCAGTCCTCAGAATTTATTTTGTGGCCTTTGATGTGTTCAATCTCCAAACGCATTTTTTCCGACATCATTCCGTAATCTGAACATGCCAGATGGTGCAAATCGGCATCGCAAAGTACTTCTTCCATTAAATTTTTAGGGCTCTGAGGCATTTGAGTGGCCATGATACAACCCACAACCTGCGCTATTTTGTCAGCCGGATAGTCTTGGCGAGTCAAAAACTCCTCGGCAATTCGGGCGCTGTCTTTTTCGTGATTATTGCAGCCAGAACGATAACCAGTATCATGAAACCAGGCAGCAATAGCAACAATCTCCAGCTCTTCTTCCGACAAGCCACAGGCTTTGCCTATTGATTGAGAAGATTCCACCACTCGCTCGGTATGGTAATGATCGTGGTAAACAAACTTTGATGGAATTTCTGTCGTAAGAATCTCCTCGGTATATTTGGCTACCTTCTTTAGAATTTCACTAGTTTCAGTCATCACCCTAATATAATTTGCTGATTTTAAATAACATACTTTGTGTTCAACCCAAAACTAATTCTCGGCAGATTAAGTTTAGTTCCAGAACTATGAAGCTAACGACAATTTTCATTCATTTAATATTTTGCAGCGTTTTTCCTTTGAAGGCGAATGCCCAAGGGAAAAATGCATTTCCTTACAACTTAGAGAAACCCGATGGCCTGTTTGTCATGCCCTCATTTTTGGAGGAAATCTCAGGACTGACCTACTTAGCACCCAATCAACTGGCCGCATTAAATGATGAACATGGCCGAATTTACGTCTATGACATAAAACAGAAAAAAATCGTTCAAAGGATTCGCTTTGAAGGGAATGGGGATTTTGAAGGGCTAGAGTTGGTCGGAAAAGACATGTACGCAATTAAGAGCAATGGCCAAATGTTTCGGTTTAATATTGAAGTGGACGGGGTTGTAGAAACCATTGATGGTCCTTTCAATCATAATAATAATCTCGAAGGTCTCGGCTATGACAAAAAGAGCGACAATTTATTGTTGGCACTGAAAGAAAGTGGGGATGTGGCAAGTGTCAAAGTAAAAGGAAAGGCGGTTTATGGATACAATTTATCGAGCAAAACATTTTCGAAAACTCCCTTATTCGTGTTGAATGATGCCGATCTGGAAAGAGTGCTTGGCGCCAACCATACCAAATTGAGGCCTTCTGGGATAGCCGTTCACCCCATCACTGGAGAGATCTATATGGTAGCATCGGTGGGTAGTGCTTTGGTAGTATTTGATAATTCGGGCAAGCCTAAAAATCTTACGCTACTCAAAAAAAGCCTATTCCCACAGCCAGAAGGCATTACTTTTAGCCCCAATGGAGATTTGTTCATTTCCAATGAAGGTGATGGTGATGGTGATGGAGGAACCATTCTAAGGTTTAAAATGAAGAAATAAAAGCCTTGAATTTTTTCTTGGCAATTGGCGTTTACCCGACATCAAATAGTCATATCTATGATCAGAACATTCTCCTTCGCCCTCATTCTCCTCTGCCTGAATACCTTTTACTCATTGGCATTCCAAGAAAAAGAAAAACCTATCTATTCTGTTTTTTTGATCGGTGATGCTGGCGAGCCTTTCGAAAACCCTGTTCTAACACTGCTCAAAAAGGAACTGGACAGAGTTGGCAGTAATGGCACTGTAATTTATTTAGGCGACAATATTTACCCAAAAGGCATGCCTCCCAAAGGAGATAAATTAAGGGCTGATGCCGAAAAAGCAATCAATGGACAAATCGATGCTATCAAAGATTTTGAGGGAAAAAAATTCTTTATTCCGGGAAACCACGATTGGGCACAAGGGCGCAAACTAGGCGTTGAATGGCTGGCAAGGCAAGAAAGTTATGTAGAAAACCGATTGGACAGCCAGGATGTTTGGATTCCGTCAAGAGGATGCCCTGGACCTATGGAAATTAACCTCACCGATCAAATTACCTTAGTGGTAGTCGATACGCAGTGGTTTTTGCACAAAGGCGCCAAACCTGCCGAAGGTTCGGATTGTGATGCAATTTCGAAAGAAGAATTGGTCGCCAGTTTTCAAGATGTTTTACTAAGGAATGCCACAAAAAAAGTAATTGTGGCTTCGCATCATCCGATGTATACCTATGGTATTCATGGCGGTGTTTTTAGTGCAAAAGATCATCTTTTCCCGCTCACCGCCTCTAAAAAAACAAAATGGTTATACCTGCCATTACCTGGATTAGGATCGATTTATCCCTTATATAGAAAGTGGTTCGGGAATATTCAAGACACCTCGCATCCCATTTACCAGCAATTCAGAGATGCCATGGTTTCATTAATGAAACAACATCCAGACATTGTGCATGTAGCAGGCCATGAGCATGCCCTCGAACACATTCAAAAAGAGGGAATGAGTTTTATAGTGAGTGGCGCTGGTGCAAAAAACAACGCTCATGTCAAACAAAAAGGAGATGCCCTGTTTGCTACCAACACGCTTGGTTTTGCGAGGTTGGATTATTTTGCTGATGGCAGAACAGAACTTCAATTCATTAGTCCCGAAAATGAAGATAATAAGGCACTTTACACCGCTACAATTTCTACCAAGACCTTCTTGCCTAAGCCAGAAAGTTTAATCGCAAAGTATTCCAGAATCAGTTTTGAAGGCCAAGACACTATTTTTGCAGCAAGCCAACTTTACCATATCCGAAGTAAATTTCACATCAACATGTTTGGTGAAAACTACCGTAAAGAATGGGTCACTCCCTTGAAAGTCCCTGTATTTGATATTGGAACAGAAAAAGGTGGATTGGAAATACTACAGCGCGGTGGTGGACATCAGACCATTTCTTTGAGGCTTGAGAACAAAAAAGGCCAGCAATATGTATTGCGGTCGATGGATAAAAACCCGGCACTTACGCTCCCACAAGAGCTTCGCGAAACCTTTATCAAATCCATTGTGCAAGATGGCATTTCGTCTTCTCATCCTTACGCTCCCATGGTGATTCCTACCTTAGCCGATGCCGCTGGTATTTACCATACCAACCCAAAAGTGGTGTTTATTCCTGACGATCCTCGTTTTGGAATCCACAGAAAAGCCTTGGCCAATTCTTTGGCTTTGTTCGAAGAACGTGCCAACAAGAAAAACATTAAAGAAGACTTTTTTGGAAATGGCGATGACGTAGAATCGAGCATAGACCTTTACGAGACTTTAAGAAAAGACAATGACAACCACGTTGACCAAGTCTTTGTGACCAGAAATAGGCTTTTCGATTTTTGGCTAGGCGACTGGGACCGACATGACGATCAGTGGCGTTGGGTAGAATACAATAAAAAAGATGATGAAAAGCTTTACAGGCCAATTCCAAGAGATAGAGATGTGGCCTTCTTTTCTGGTGAAGGTTTGTTTAAAAAAGTTGCAGCTTCCAAATGGGCACAGCCAGCACTCAAGGGTTTTCACGATGATATCGAGTATGTGCCCAGCTTAGGGGCTTACAGAATCCGCTACTTCGACAGGATTTTTATGACCGAGGTATCTTTGGAGCAATGGATTGCACAGGCCGAAGAACTGAAAGCATCTTTGACCGATGAAGTGATCGAAAAAGCCATCCATTTATGGCCAAAAGAAATTTATGATTTGCACGGAGATGAAATCATAAGAAAACTAAAAAACAGGCGCGATAATCTTGAAAAATATGCCCGCGAATATTACTTGTTCATTTCAAAACAAGTCGATGTTTTAGGGAGTGACAAAAAAGAGCTTTTCAAAATCGAAAGACTTGATGACGAAACCACAAAAGTGACAGTTTACAAGATTTCTAAAAAGGGAGAGCTCGACAAAGTGATCTATGAGCGCACCTTTAAGACAGAAGAAACGGATGAAATTCGATTATTTGGTTTTGATGGCGAAGACCGTTTCGAAGTATCAGGAAAAGTCAAAAAAGGAATTAAGGTCAGGATTATCGCTGGAGACGATGATGACATCATCGTGGACGATAGTTTTGTTGGTGGCTTAAGCAAGAAAACCGTGGTTTACGATAATGCCAAAGGCACATCATTAACTACAAGCAAAGAGACCAAAAATCTGACCACCGATAAGGATTCAGAAATTAATAGGTATAACCGAGAAGAATTCGATTTCGATTTACGGTCTCCTGTCATATCAATCAACGCAAACCCCGATGATGGTATATTTTTGGGAGGAGGCATTTCAATTAAAAAAGATGGTTTTAGAAATGAGCCCTATCGTTCTAAGCACACTATTGTAGGTAACTATGCGATTGGAACTTCCTCGTACAATCTCAATTACGATCTTCATGTCATAGATGCATTTGGCAAAGCAGATTTTTCACTCAATGCCGATGCCCGTGTTCCCAACTTTGTGAATAATTTCTTTGGTTTAGGCAACGAAACATCATTTGATGACGAACTCGAAAAAACATTTTACAGAACGCGATTCGAAGAGTTTTCTATTAGGCCAACGGTGGACTTAAATGTTGGGAGCAAAGCCACAGTCAATTTTGGTCCGATTTTCAGGACTGTAGAGGTGGAAGAAAATACCGATCGTTTTATTGCAGATTTTGCTCAAGTTTCGCCCTTTGGCGCCACCCTTTTTGAACAAAAAATTTATGGTGGAGCCACGGTAGGCTTTCATTTCGATGGGCGAGATCAGGGCTTAATCCCCTCAAAAGGAATGGCCTTCAACGCCACTTATGATTACAGCAATGGGCTCAACGATGAATCAGCCAACAGTGGCCAATTCAAAACAGACCTTACTTTTATCTGGAGTTTTAGCGAACCATCTCGTACTACATTTGCCACTCGCGTGGGTTATCAAAAGAGTTTTGGCGATTTCGAGTTTTTCCAAGCCGCTCAACTAGACGGTTTCAATACCTTAAGAGGATTCAAAAGATATCGTTTTTCTGGAGAAAGCAGTTTCTATCATCAGTTCGATATTAGAATAAAGCTCTTTGATTGGCAATCTTACTTTTTACCCTCTCAAGTTGGTCTAGTCCTATTCAATGATCTTGGTCGGGTTTGGGTAGAAGGAGAAAATTCTGAGAAACTGCACCATGGCTATGGAGGAGGCATATTTCTTACCCCATTCAATTTTGCTGCAATTACGGTATTGGCCGCTGCTTCAGAAGAGGGGGTATATCCCTTGTTGAAATTTGGCTTTTTCTTTTAAACTTCAGGCAAATCAATGGTAAACACGGTGCCCTTGCCTAATTCCGAAGCATAGGACACCGTACCATTATGGATTTCAACAAACTGTTTGACGATAATGAGCCCCAATCCGGTGCCTTCAATATCGCCTACATTACTGGCCCTGGAGAAAGACTCGAAAAGGCCTTTTTGGTCTTTCTCGGGAATTCCAATACCAAAATCCCTAACATCTATGGTCAATCCTTTGGACTTAAAGGTGATGGTTACCTCAGGATCTGGGCAATTTTGTGAGTACTTAAATGCGTTGTTGATGATGTTGGAAAGGGCATGGCTCATCAACTGGCTATCCAGGTCCACTTGACGCTCAACACCTACAACATTGATCTTGACATTTCTGGTTTTGTGTTCAACCAAATTCTCCTGAATCACTTGTTTTAAAATGCCTGTAAGCGAGGTGATGTCTTTCTTTAATCTTGTTTTTCCAACGTCTAGCCTGCCCAAAGTGAATACATCCTTAAGCAATGAATTCATTCTTTCAAGTTCTGTTCTTATTCGGCCAACATGCTTTTTAAGCTTTAAATTTGGTTCAGGGTCGCTTTCCAAATACATATTGATGAGTTCATTGCTGGATTGGATGGTGGTTAATGGGGTGCGAAACTCATGAGAAGCCATAGAAATAAAGCTCGACTTGAGCTTATTCAATTGACGTTCCTTTTCCAATGCTTTGATCCTTTCGGAAATATCGCGGGTAGAAGATTGAATATAAAGAAACTTGCCATCACCGTCTTCAATCGAGCTATAAGAGGATTCAACCCAAACCCAATCGTTGACAGAAATCTGCATACGATAAGTGGCTTTTACATCCTTGCTCTTGTTCGCTATAGTTTGATTCACGATTGAAAGCACAAATTCTCTTTCATTGGGATGAATTAGATCTGAAAATTTCTTCCCTAATAAATGAGCTGGCTCGCAGTTCAACAGTATTTTTGACGAAGGGGAAATAAATGAGATTTTCCCTTCAAAGTCTTGTAGGGCAATTACATCGCCCGAGTTTTCAGAAACTAATTTGTATTGCTCCTCTTTCTCTTTCAGTTTTTGCTCGGTGATGATTTTATCGGTGATGTCCCTTTTATTGCTCCTTAAGTAAAGAATTGCACCATTATCGTCAAGAATTGCACCCCCTTGGGCTTCGAGCCAACGCCATTCGCCTTTTTTATTCCTAAATCTAAAAATAGCCACCCCTTCTTTTGATTTTGTTTTGACGGACTCGCTCATCTGTATTTCAATGCGGGGCAAATCGTCTGGATGTATAAAATCGGTAGTCTTCTGGCCCAGAATTTCATCTACCTCGTAACCCAAAATTTCTTTGATAGAAGGAGACACAAAATCATAAATGCCATCAGGGCGCATGAGGGTAACAATGTCGTGAGAGTTTTCAGTAATCAACTTATAGCGTTCTTGGCTTTCCTTTAATTTTCGGGCAGCCACCACTCTCTCTGTCACATCGCGTGTTGATGTGAGTAAATAAAGTGGCTCACCATCGGCATCATTGATCAGCCCACCCCGCGTTTCGAGCCAAATTTCATCTCCATTTTTGTGGCGAGCCTTAAAAGTAACATTGGCCATTTTCCTTTTCTGCTGGATAACTTTTACCATGGCATCGGAGACTTGAATAAGCGATTCCTTATCCATAATCTCCTTAAGTCTTAAACTTTCCAACTCCGAAGAATCGTATCCAATAATATCTTTACTCGAGGGGCTCACAAAAATAAAAGTGCCATCTGGCGATTGAAGACAAATACAGTCACTGGAGTTCTCTGAAATTAATTTATACTTGGCCTCACTTTCTCGAAGTTTGGATTGTGCCTGTTTTAATGAGGTAATATTTGACAAAGAGCCCACAACGCGCCTTGGTTCACCATCGGCCCTGTAGATAATCTTAGCTTTGATGAACACCCAAATCAATTTGCCTGCTGCCCCTACAAACCGGGATTCCATTTCCAACTCTTCTCCTTTGGTTTCGAATTTTCCCTGAAGAACTTGCAGAAACTCTGTTCTGTCTTCTTCATGAATAAACCTGGCCAAAAGATTACCATCCAAAGGGTTTTCCTCTGGCTTATGTCCTATGGCCTGCCAAAATTGAGGAGAAAAATAAGAAGTGCCCTTTTTGAAATCATATTCCCAAATAACATCATTGGTGCCCTCAACCGCCAAGTGATATCTATCATTGCTTTGCTTCAGCTCTCGCTCAAGCGATTTCCGCACGGTAATGTCTTGTAAAATAGTGATATAGCATTCTTCATTCTGAAAATCCAAAGGCATGGTAGAAGCGCTTACCCAATAAGATTCCCCCTTCTTATTTTTAAGCATCAGCTCGTGATTTTGCACATTACCTTTCTTGATCAGCTTTTCCATATAGGATTTTCGCCCTTCAAAGTTCTGGTAAAACTGGAGTACCCTATTGCCCAAAAACTCACTGGGTTTCATACCATACACTTTGAAAAGCATTTCGTTGGCAAAAATGACTTTACCCGTTTCTTTTACAGATATGAAAACTGGATCAGGGAGAGAATCTACTATGCTCTTGAGCCTCTGTTGACTTAGTTCGAGGTTTCTACGGGATTTTCTTATATCATCAATGTCGAAGGTAATGCCATCGAGTCGCATTGGCTTTTCGTCCTGATAAAGTACTTTGACCCTATCGCGGACAAATCTGTAATTATTTTCACCTCTGAGTGCCCGGTAGGAATAGCTGCCAAAGCCATTGTTCAGCACATTTACCACTTCATCCAAAATTCGTTCTTGATCCTCGGGATGGATCATTGTTTGCCACTCCTCAATCGTCCTAGGTGCATTTTTATAAGTGCCATCAGGAGTTCTTGTCAGCGGGTTGTTCAAATATATAATTTCGTAGGGTTCAACTGATAAATCTATACTCCAGATCACCTCGGTAAGGTTCTTTACAACGGACTCATAGCTCAAGCCCTTTGCTTTTAAATCTGAAATTTCGCCTGTGGAACCCTCAAAAACGTTTTGCATAACAAGTATGGACTCGGTGAATTTTATTATCTAAATTTAAGATAGCATATTGACGAATTACTGACAAAAAAACTATTCTCAACCATTCACCTCAACTAAAAAATAATGGCTGTTATCGACAATGATTATGATCAGTCGCCACGAATTCTGATCGTAGAAGACGAACCCTTCATCGCTGAAAACCTGCAGGAAATGCTGGGTATTTTTGGCTATGAAAACACCGAAATTGCTAATTCAGCAAATCAAGCAATCAAAGCAATTAAGACTTCAAGGCCTGAATTGGTCCTTTTGGATGTTAAAATAAAAGGAGACCAAGATGGCATCGAGCTTGGTGGAATTATCCACGACCAATACAAAGTTCCTTTTGTGTATATCACTTCCTATTCGGACAAAGAGACGGTAAATAGAGCGAAACATACGCAGCCCCTTGGTTTTATAGTGAAGCCCTTTACAAAAGATGATGTGTACGCGGCAATTGAGGTAGCGCTTTTTAATAAAAATAGAATTGCGGTCAATTCTGGTTTCAATCTTTTCGAAACCAATCCAACCACCTACAATAATGACTCTATCTTCATCAAGAGAAAGACCCTTTTAGAAAAAGTTAAGTACTCTGATTTGATTTGGATCGAAGCTGACGGAAACCACATTACGCTCCATGCCTCCGAAAACAGGGATTTTACCGTACGCAAGTCTTTAAAGGAAATCACCGACAAGCTGCCAAAAGACAGGTTTTTGCGCGTACACAAATCTTTTGTAGTCCAGGTAGACGCTGTAACCGCCATTGACACGAACCATGTGCATTTGGGAGAAATGAAAATTCCAATCGGCAGGTCCTATTACAATGCCTTTACTGCAACCCTGAATACGATCAGCGCTAGTTAATTTCTGCGATAAAAAAGTACTGGAACTGGATCACTTGAGTCCATTTCGCTCAGGGTATAAAAGCCATTTGCATTCAAAGAAAAGCAAATGGCTTCTCCTTGTGGCTCGGTGGTGTAAGCGAGGCGCTGAGGTGTGGCGGCTAACGCTTGCTGCACTGTTTGACCCGTTGACCTTGGCCAATAGTAGATATTAAAATAGTTCTTGATCAGAATCTCTGCACCATCGGCTGAAATATCGCCAGCCGTAAAATTTGTAAACGGTAAGTTGGCCAAAAATCTAGCAGTATCCATTTCAGTTGTAGACTGAGGAAAAGGCAGCACATATAAACCTACTTGAGCTTCTCTTTTTGACACTACGTAAATGTCATTGGTCAATGGATCCACCATTAATGTTTCGGCATCTCGTGCGCCATTCGAATAGACAAAGTTGATGGCCTCCACATTGGCTAAATTTTGAGTGGTAGGAATATCCAAAACATTCAAATCAGGCTCAGGTACTCTGTAAATTGTCAAACTTGATCTTACCGCGCGGTTGTCTCCAATATCGCCTACATAAATATATTGCAAAGCAGCATCCGGCCCTGGCCCTACAGCTATATCCTCCCAATCTATATTTTGCGCACCAGATAAAACAAATCGGCCAGAATCCGCACCAATTGTTGTGGTTAAAAAGAGCGTTGGGTCACCTCCGCTATCATTGTGGGTCCATAAGTAGATATTATTAGACCTGCTCGCTGCCGCACCAGAAGCTTCGTTCAAATCGGGTGATTGTAAATCTCCCATCGATTGAGCAGCGGCAAAAAGGTTAGACTGTTGAATTGTAGAATCTATAGGATCAACTTCTGCGGGAGCATCTTTGCAACCAGCGGACACAAAACTCATTATGGTAAAAAGTATGAACAGGCTTTTTAAGGTTCTCATGATGGTTCTAACGCGCATGGCACAAAAAGTATTTTAGAGGAAGTGTAAAGGAAAGCCCTAAAATAAAAATAGCCTCCGAAGAGGCCATTATCACTATGTTATTTTTTTGCAGCAGCCCTTACTTTGGCTACCTGGGCTTCGGTGACTATTTTATCTCCTTTGTTTCCCCAGGAATTACGGATGTAGTTCAATACATCGGCAATATCTTTATCGTCTAAACCTGGAGCAGGCATGGCACCATTGTATTTCTTACCATTTACCGTTATTTCCCCTTGCTGGCCATTGATCAATATTTTGATAGAACGATCTAAATCTTCCATCAAGTAATCAGACTTGGCCAAAGGAGGAAAAACATTAGCGATACCCTGACCTTCATTAAGGTGACAGGTCATGCAAATTCCATTATAAACTCCCTTTCCTGCCTCCATGCTCTTCTTTAAAGCTGCGTCCTGATCCGAAGAAGCAAAACTTAATGATACCGTTGCGGCAGCCAATGCTGCAAATAGGATATATACTTTTTTCATCTTGTCAATATTCTTTAGTGTGAAAATATAAGTTTAATTTTTAAAACTAAGCCACAATTCCATTAAAACCATTATTGGACTTGCATACGGTTTGCCTATCACAAATTGAACCAAAGCTTAATCTTCAAAATTAAGCTCGATTTGATTGCGCATAATGTCATCAAAGGTTTCGCGCTGCCTGATTAACTGGGCTTGCCCCTTATGAATTAAAACTTCTGCTGGTCTTAATCTTGAATTGTAATTGGACGACATACTAAAGGAATAAGCTCCAGCATTTTTAAATGCAATAACATCACCTTCTTTCACTTCAGTCAATTTTCGGTCTAAACCAAACGTATCTGTTTCGCAAATGTATCCAACGACAGTATAAATGCGCTTAGTTCCGCTTGGGTTGGACAGGTTGACAATCTCATGATAAGCATCGTACATCATTGGGCGAATCAAATGATTCATGCCCGAATCGACCCCAACAAAGACTGTAGCGGGTGTTGTTTTTACCACGTTAGTTTTCGTCAATAAATAGCCTGATTCACTCACTAAATATTTACCTGGTTCAAACCACATTTCCAGTTCTTTGCCATATTCTGTACAAAAAGCTTTAAATGCAGCACTTAGTTTTACACCCAATTCAGCGATATCTGTAACAATGTCTGCTTCCTTGTATCCCACTTTGAAGCCACTTCCAAAATCAATAAACTCCAAGGTTTTAAATTGCTTTGCTGCATCAAACAAGATATCGGCTGCGCGCAAGAAAACCTCTGCATCCAGAATATCAGATCCTGTATGCATATGAAGACCCGTAACGTTTAGGCCATAGGTATTCACTACTCTAACTATATGCTGAAGCTGGTAAATGGAAATCCCAAATTTTGAATCGGCATGCCCAGTGCTAATTTTTTTATTCCCTCCCGCCATAATATGCGGGTTGAGTCGAATACAAACAGGCACTGTTCCGTGATATTCATTTCCAAACTGCTCTAAAATGGAGATGTTATCTAAATTGATCATTACCCCAGCTGCTACGGCTTCCTTGATTTCTGAAAACGATACACAATTGGGCGTATATAAAATTTGATTAGGCATAAATCCCGCCTTCAAACCTAATTCAACTTCTTGGATAGAAACGCAGTCCAGCTCCGCTCCCATTTTTCGAAGTAATTTTAGGATGGAAATATTGCTCAGCGACTTGGTAGCGTATTTCACGCGCATCTTCACTCCCTGAAAAGCCGAGGTAAGTTTTAAAAATTGTGATTCAATTTTTTCCGCATCATAAACATACAGCGGTGAGCCAAACTCTCCAGTTAGCTTTTCCAAATCCACCCCTTGAATCGAATATCGATTGTCAATCAAGTCCATCAAAAATTAATTAAGGCGTAAATATACTGCCTAGAAAAATAAAAAAAGGAAGGTCAACCAAACCTTCCTCAATTAAAAACCAAAATCAACGCTCAAATCTATTCTATCACAATTCTTTTCGTCAGCGCTTTGTTGTTTTGAATGACTTTCAAAATGTAAATCCCTTCATCAAGGTCAGAGATGTCAATGTTAAAATTGTAATTAGTCAAGCCAGAGTCGTCCGATTTATCATATACAACTTTGCCAGTAGGGCTTACAATTTTTACTTGTAACGGTCCTTTATTGCTGGTTTCAATTTCAAGCTGAAATCTACCATCGCTTGGATTAGGATAAAAACTGACATCCTTTATGGCTAGTTCTTCCATTTTATCCGTTCCGGCAATCTCTTTGTCCTTGTCTTTGGCCGAGCGAATTATGACTCTTACACGAGAAATCACCTTAACTCCATCATCTTCTCCAAAAGCATGAAAACTGAAGTCTTCATCATCAAAGTTGAAATCAAAATCGAAAGGCATCCCTCCAAATTTATCTTTCAAGGCACTTCTCAGTGAATCCATATCGGTAATCTCTTCCCCATTGAAAAACATTCCTCCATTGCCAAAATTAAAATTGAACCGGTTGGCCAAAGAGTCCATGTCCATCATGAAAGGTTCATCATCACCAAAATTGAAGAAGAAGTTATTGCCTCCAAATCCATTCCTCATCATGCCTCTCATTTGAGCCCTTAGCGAATCCAAGCCAAATCCGCGCATAAAAGAATCATCATCCCACATCGGACTCATTCCACCTTGTCCAAATCGAAAGCTGCCATTCGAAGAACCAAAGCCTCCAAATCCGTCCAATTCGATTCCATACTTTTCTAAATCTGGATCACCTTTAATGTCATCGTAGCTGTCATAAGTTTTTTCAAAAGTTTTGGAATCATCACCGTCCTTCGTTATCACCTTCAATTTTACTTTTCCATCCTCGGTAGTGGATATGGAAACCGACTTGCTTTGATTTATACTTGTTTGCGCCCGACCATTGAGCCCAATGGCCAAGAGCATTGCCATTAATATGGACAATTTTATTGCTCTTAAATTCATTGACCTTTTCATCATTTTAACCTTTAAGTTGTTGATACGAAAGTATTTATTAAACCGAATCACGAATGTTAAAGGCTGGTTAAATCATGTTAATTTTTGTTAAGCTCATCAGCATCACCGTATTAATAAAGTACTTTTGATCAATGAGCAGGACGAAAATTAGATGGTTGATAGGCTTGCTGAGCTTGGGTATGCTCGGCCTGATCAGCTTTCAGTTCTATTGGATCCAAGAAGTTACGAATGTCAATGAAGAACGCTTTTCTCAGAGCGTACAAACCGCACTGAACGAAGTGGCCAGTAAACTCGCTCGCGAAAACGACACCTACTTTTTACAATCCGATATCAATCGCAACTTGCCCACTCCGCCAATGCGCAGAGAGGGTTTATCCGATAGCCTTTTCCGTACAAATGCCAATAACAGGCCCTTGCAGTCCAATTCCTACATTGATCCAAATCAGTTTTTTGCTCAATCGCGTTTTCGTATTGAGTATGATGAAAAAAACCAGCAGCTAAATTTTGTTTTTGATTTTGAGGCCTTTCCTCAAATGCAGGCCCCAGCATTCCGACAAGACCCTAATGAGATGCAGCAGCGCCTTCAGTTCGAACAGCAAATCGGGCAAAGATTCAAGTCTATTCAACGCGACTGGGCCACCCACTTAGAGGGAAGCAACAATTTATTCGAACGTGTAAACCCCATTCGCCTAGATACTTTGCTCAAAAGAGAGTTGCAGAATAGAGGAATTGAATTGGAGTACGACTATGGCATAATTCAACGCAGAACCGGCAACACAAATTTGATCAATACTTCCACTACCGAAGACATTGAATTGATAAAAAACTCTCCTTTACAGGCCAATCTGTTTCCAACGGATTTAGTCCCAAAAGACTATTACCTGAGTATATATTTTCCTAGCCAAAAAAGATTTTTGCTTAAACAAGGTTTGCTGCCTCTTACTGCATCAGGTTTACTTATGCTCATTGTTATAGGTTGTTTTGCCTATGCCATTATGATTATTCTTCGCCAGAAAAAGATTTCGGAGATCAAAAACGACTTCATCAATAACATGACGCATGAGTTCAAAACTCCAATTGCAACGGTGTCGCTTGCGACAGAAGCATTGCAGGATCCAGATATTAGGCAAAACCCAAACATCGTAGATCGGTACGTTCAAGTAATACGTGACGAAAACAAGCGATTAGGAATGCAAGTAGAAAAGGTGCTTCAAATCGCCAGCTTGGACAAAAAAGACTTTAGGATAAAATTCGAAACTGCAGATGTTCACGACATCATCGAAAAAGCATTGGTCAACATCAACATCAGCGTAGAAAAAAGACATGGTGTAATCACTAGTCAGCTGTTGGCCTCCAATGCGATTATTGAGGCGGATAAAGTCCATTTGACCAACATCATTTATAACCTTTTGGACAACGCCAATAAATATTCGCCTGAGGCACCCGTTATCCATATTCGGACCGAGAATATTTCGACTGGGGTCATCATAAAAATTTCAGACCAAGGGATTGGAATGAGTAAAGAAGCCATTGAAAAGATATTCGAAAAGTTTTACCGTGTTTCCACTGGGAATGTACACGATGTAAAAGGATTTGGGCTTGGTTTGGCTTATGTAAAAGACATTGTCGACATGCACAAGGGTACGGTTTCTGTGAAAAGTGAACTTGGCAAAGGCAGCACATTTAAAGTATATTTACCTTTCAATCATGGCTAGTTTTAAAATTTTACTTGTAGAAGACGACCTTAATTTAGGTCAGATTTTGAACGAATACCTTACAGTAAAGGGGTATGAAACAAAACTTTGTCGTGATGGAGATGAAGGCGTAAAAGCATTCAAGCGCGAAGCCTTTGACTTGTGTCTATTTGACGTTATGCTTCCAAAAAAGGACGGCTTTTCAATGGCCAAAGAAATTCGAAGAGAAGACAAGGTTACTCCCATCATTTTTCTGACCGCCAAATCGATGAAAGAAGATACCATCGAAGGCTTTAAAATTGGCGGTGATGATTACATCACAAAGCCCTTTAGCATGGAAGAACTGCTTTTGAGGATTCAGGCCATATTAAGAAGAACTGCAGAGAAAAACCCTCAAATTTCTGATCAAAAAATATTCGAATTTGGCTCATTTAAATTCGATTACGATAAGCAAATTCTATCTCGACCTGGCAGCGAAGAAGTCAGGCTGACATCTAAGGAATCCGAACTGTTAAGGTTGCTGTGCTTGCATGTCAACCAACCACTTGACCGTTCCACTGCGCTAAAAATTATATGGCGAGACGACAGTTATTTCAATGCCAGGAGCATGGACGTGTATATCGCCAAACTCCGAAAAATGCTGAAAGACGATGAAAGCGTTCAGATCATTACCATTCATGGTTCTGGCTTCAAACTGATCACCGAAGGTCAAATAGCTTAAATTCCACCCTAATCTCTTTCATTCAGTAAGAATTTATGGAAATCTGGTTTAAATTTGCTCCACAATACGATTTGATTACAAATTAAAAATTGAGCTTTATGGCTATTTTGACCATTTAATTGCTATTTTTAATTCCTTTCAGTTTATTAAGCAGGCTTTATGATTCAGATTTTACCCTCCATATCGATTATCGATGGAAAACTTACACGTTTGAAGCAAGGCGATTATGCCAGCGAAACTGTCTACAAAGACAGTCCCGTTGATATTGCGCGAAGGTTCGCAGATTGCGGGGTGAAAAAAATCCATATCGTTGATTTGGATGGTGCCCGCAAAGGAACCGCCATCAATTTCCACGTACTCGAGGATATTGTAGGACATACAAAAATGGAAGTTGATTTCAGTGGCGGCATTGCAACTGATGGAGATATTAGCAAAGCTTATGAATATGGAGCCGCCTCTATTACCGCATCCTCCCTGGCGGTTTCTAATCAAAAGCAATTTGCTTCATGGCTTGTGTCGTATGGAAGAGAAAAAATCACATTAGGTGCCGATGCTTTCCAAGGCAAAATCGCAATCAAAGGATGGCAGAAAAAAACAGAAATCGATCTTTTTGAACATATTGATTACTACCATATGCGCGGTCTGAAATATGTAAAAAGCACAGACGTAGCGAAAGATGGAATTCAAGAAGGCCCAAATTTCGAAATGTATAAAGAAATGGTCACAAGATTTAAAGGCATTCATGTGCTCGCAAGTGGTGGAATTCGAAATATCGATGACATTAAACGCTTAGAGGATATTGGAGTGAAAGGGGTAATCTTTGGCCGCGCTTATTACGAAGGTAACCTTACTTTAAAAGACCTAGAGACTTTTATCGCTCAATATTCCTAAGATTTCTAAAAAGAATAATTCAGCTTTATGCTGAAATTTCTACCCATGTCGTGGGCAAAGTAGCGCAGTCTATTCAAGTAATCGCGGTAGCTATTATTCATCAAATTCTCTACAGAAAAATAAACTGAAAGCATTTTCTGATGCACTGGTACCTTGAAACCTGTGCTCAATCCTAAGTTAATATAGCCAACAGGCGGGGCAAGAAAATCGAAGACTGTTTGGTCCTGCGCGAACAAATCTATATCCGAATCATTAGCAGAAATTACCTCAGCCACGCTCACCACTCTTGGTGCATTCCGTTGTTGGTCAACGAAATCAGCCGAAATCGATATGTAAGGTTCCTTCAAATTACCTTCTCTGAATTTGAAAGTTGTGCCTAAATTCAGTCGATTAGAAGGAATATTGATCAGTGGCCCTTGGTTGTCCAAGTCTTCGGCACGGATCAGAGAAAGCTTACCACTAAAGTCAACCTGTTCCGAAAAATGATAAATCAAATCTGTATCAAGCCCAATAAATGATGCATCGGTTTGGGTATACCTGAATAGAGGAAAAGCACCTTGAATGGTAAGGACCACGTCTTCGGGCCTTAAATAAATGTAATCAGCAATATAATTGTAGTACGCAGCCACCGTAAGATCAAATTCTTTGGAAACGTGCTCCAAACTGTTGATCCATTTTAGCGCCCTCTCAGGCTTAAGGTTCGCATTTCCCTCTTCTATTCCTGCCGCTCCATTATGCAATCCCCCACTGAATAACTCATTGATATGTGGCGCACGCCAAGCTGTTCCAAAATTCGACCTTAGGCTCCAGCCTTGTTTAAAAAATAATATCACCCCTGCTGATCCGGTGACGTTATTGAAATCAAACTCAGGCGTTTCCAGATTATTTTGTGCATCGAGTCGCTTGACGAGATAATGTTTAAAATCATATCTTACCCCAAGTTCCAACTCGTAGTCGTCTTGAATATAGCGACCAATGGCATGAGCTCCTACTGTCCAATTATCAAAATTTGGTATCAACGGTCGGATACCTGTTTCCGGATTGTTGGAATTTCCTTGAAAAAGAAAACTCGCACCAATATCTCCTTTAAAAGGCCCCCTTGGCGCCATGTCTAAATCCAGTTCAACGGTATGGGTAATCAACTTCAAAGCCAACGCGGGGATTTCGGATCGTCCACCTCTGCGGACATCATACTCTTCTCTATTGTTAATTTGAAGGCCATACTGGGCGGAAAAATCGCCAAGTGCCATTTTGGTGTGGCCGTTCAGCTTAAAAAGTTGATGGTTTACTACCTGCCTAGGATTGTTGATCTCATAACTAAAATCATCGATGACTAAGGGCCGATCGCTGCCAATGGCCCTTTGCAAATCTGTAAGATTCCCCGTATGAGCACTTCTCAAAATACCAATTTCAGCATCAAAACTGCTAAAGAATAACTCCACACCAGACTTCGGGACATGGTATCCCAAACCGACAGAAAAATTATTTTCCCTTGTACCTGTATTGGTAAGCCTATAATCCGCTGCCCGTGCGTCACCCGCCTTTTTATAGCTACCCTGCAATCTCCAACCAAAACCCTTTAAGGATTTTATCCCACCTTCCAGAAGGGCACTTGTAGTAATCAAGCCATTATTAGAATTGCCCACTGCATTAAATGCCCCAGCTATGCCAGCTTCACTCGGCAAATCTGGTGGATTCACAAGGATCACGCCTCCTATAGCGTCTGAGCCATATTTAACAGCTGCCGCACCTTTGATTAACTGAAGATTAGTGGCAACGAAAGGATCAATCTCTGGCGCATGCTCTTGCCCCCATTGCTGACCTTCCTGCCTTATTCCATTGTTAAGAATAAGTATTCTATTGCTATGCAATCCATGAATAATAGGTTTTGCAATGTTAGGACCTGTTTGTAGTAAGTTGATACCAGAAATACCTTGAAGCGATTTACCTAAGGATTCGCCCCCGCGCTTAAAAAGTTCTGCTTGATTCAGTTCCGACCTAGATAATGTAGCCACCTGCTCAACTTTTTGGCCTTCCACAACAACACCTTCTAGCGCAATAACTTCTGGCGCTAACCTGAACTCAATGCGCTCTGAATTCATCAAAATGACCTTTTGTTCAAATGACTGATAACCAACAAACCTTACGCGGACTTCATAAGTACCAGTGCAAAGGTTTTTAATTTCGAACCGCCCTTCAACATCTGATATTGCAGTTTTATTTTCTCCTAGCAGCTCAATCGTGGCCAAAGGTATGGATAGGCCATTTTCAGCTGAAATTATTTTGCCACGTAAAATCAAATCACAGCTTTGGCCAGCCGCTGCGTTTATTGTGAGTACAAAAAAGAAAAATAAAATTGGAAGCCTTTTCAACATGGCCGCAATTAACCATTAATGCAACGACATTGCAACAACGAATTCTTAAAAGGTAGATGAAGATTAGAGAAGGTCTTATTTTTTCTCGAGAACGTCCGAGGGCTTGAATTTGTAAAAAATGTAGTAGAGAAAGTTAAACGAAAGATTTGACTGACTGTCATCCTTCTTGGCAATTTTGGATTGACTGGCTTTATTCTCTGGTAATTTATTTGTTTGACTGATACCGACTTCTGGCAAAAGTGACTTTGAATTTATTCCTAGTTGTATGGTTTGGGGCTTATTTTCTTGAGCGAAATCACCTGTCAGACTATCCTGAGCTATGTTTATTGGTTTCGGAAGGGGTAAAAGGACTTCTTCACCTTGCTCTTGGGCAACAGTTCCAAAGGAATGAAGGGTCATTCCAAGTATTCCAAAAGTAAAAATGCGTAGAACCTTTTTAAACATATTGAAAACTCACGGGGCGATAAAATTAACAAAAAAACGCAATTATCTAAACGGTCGATATTTTATTTTGTTTAGTTTTCTTCAGCGAGTGTTAAAAGGATGTTATGTTCAAGTTTGAAATACAAAATTATGGAAACAATTACATGGTCAGATTTCGAAAAGGTTGAATTGAGGGTGGGAACCGTCATAGCCGTTGAGGATTTTGAAAAAGCACGCAAACCAGCCTGGATATTGCATATAGATTTGGGAGAAGAATTGGGAATAAAGAAGTCGAGCGCTCAGATCAAACATCATTACGAAAAATCAGATTTGATCAACAGGCAAGTAGTATGCGTGGTCAATTTCCCCCCAAAACAAATTGCAAATATTGTTTCGGAAGTTTTGGTAACTGGTTTTCCTGATGAAGATAATAATGTAGTATTGTGTAGACCTGATAAGCCTGTTCTTAACGGTTCTAAACTCTTTTAATCCAAATAATTGAAACTCTCAAAGATCCTCAGCTTAACCAATGGCAAATATCTTTCGCGCAGCGAGGATCATGAAATTCTTTATTTGAATACCGACAGCCGCACTGCCTTCGACACGCATTCTGGCTTGTTTTTCGCAATTGATGGGGAACATCATGATGGACATACCTTTGTCAATGATCTCATAAAAACAGGATTTAAAAACTTCATTGTAGAAAAGCAGATTGCTGTAGAAAATCCTGATGTCAACATCATTCAAGTTGAGTCATCGCTAAAAGCGCTTCAGTGCGTTGCTGCTTTTCACCGTAGTAATTTTAAGAACGATGTACTGGCCATTACGGGAAGCAACGGAAAGACCATCGTAAAAGAGTGGCTTGCGCAATTGGTTTCAGAAAAACTAAACGTGTGTAAAAGCCCTAAAAGCTATAATTCTCAGATTGGAGTACCCCTCTCGGTTTGGAATCTCAAGGAAGAAAATGACCTTGGCATATTTGAAGCTGGCATTTCAATGCCAAACGAGATGCATAAGTTGCAGTTGATTATTAAGCCTACTCATGGAATTTTAACCAATATAGGCTCGGCCCACGAAGAGTATTTTGAAAGTATCGAACAAAAACTAGAAGAGAAGCTCAGGCTTTTCGAAGCATCCGAAGTCCTCTTTCATTGCAACGACAAAGCGCTGATCAATGAGGGCATTGCGAAAATGAGAAAACAACCCAAAAAAGTCATTTGTTGGGGTTTTAACATTAATGCTGATTTAAAAGTAAGCCACCTTAATAATACCCTCTATAGGTTTGAAACCAATAAAGAAACTTTCGATATCAAATTGCTTTCGAACAACGAAACGTATTTAGAGAATATTCTTCACTGCATTTGCTTTGCTTATTTCACAGGATTTAAGCCCTTCGAAATCCAAAAAGGAATTGAAGGCCTAAAACCAATTACAATGCGGTTGGAATTAAAAAAGGGAATCAATAACACTTACTTGGTTGACGATACCTACAATAACGATTTAGCTGGTTTTGAAACCGCTTTGGATTTTTTGGGTCAGCAAAAACATTACAATAAAAAGACGATCATTATTTCAGATATACTCCAAACAGGATCAAAAAAAGAAACCTATCAAAGAGTTGCCGAATTAATCGTTGAAAGGGCCGTTGATCAAGTGTATGCCATTGGCAGTGAGCTTAAGGCCCATGCTAACTTCTTCCCAAAGTCAACACAGTTCTTTGAAACGACAGCATCATTTCTAGAAGACCCTTCGATCCATTTTGAAAAGGAAGTTATCCTTATTAAAGGAGCGAGACGTTTTGGTTTCGAAAAAATCGTCAAGCAATTGATGGAGCGCGTTCACAATACCGTTCTAGAAATCAACCTGGACGCCATTACTCATAACCTCAACATTTACCGCAAATTACTACGGCCAAAAACTAAGCTGCTCATCATGGTCAAGGCCCTTGCTTATGGCAGTGGTGGAGCAGAGATTGCCAATCTTTTGCAGTTTCATAAGGTAGATTATTTGGGTGTGGCTTATGTAGACGAGGGTGTTCAGCTGCGGAATGCTGGGATTAAAATTCCGATTATGGTGATCAATCCTTCCGAAGATGACCTCGAAAATCTGATTCACTTTAATATCGAACCTGAAATCTATAGCTTGAATCAGCTCAAAATCTTTTCCGATTTCTATAAAAAGAAAGGAATGGAGCTTTGCGGTCATTTTACGATCAATACAGGCATGAATCGGCTCGGCTTTAATCCTGAATCTGTGGATGCGCTGATTGAACAGGTAAAACTCACACCAAATCTTAAGGTACAAAGTGTATACACCCATTTAGCCGCGGCCGATGAAGACGAACATCTGGAGTTTTCATTGCAGCAAATAAAATTGTTCACAGCAACAGCCGAAAAAATTGAAAGCAGTCTGGGCATAAAAACGATCAAACATGCCTTGAACTCTGCGGGCATCACCCGATTTCCAAATTACCAATTTGATATGGTGAGACTAGGTATCGGGCTTTATGGAATTGAACCGAATGGCAACCAACAAAACGAGCTAAAGCCCATCAGCACGCTTAAAACCAAAATTTCACAAATCAGGAGTGTAAAAAAAGGGGAATCTGTGGGTTATGGACGAAAAGGAAAAGTAGATCATGACATGCGAATCGCCACAATCGCCATAGGCTATGCAGATGGTTTTTCAAGAATTTTCAGCAATGGAAATGGTGAGGTGATGGTCAATGGGAAACTTGCCAAAGTAGTGGGAAATGTTTGCATGGATATGACCATGATTGATATTTCAAATATTGAGGCAGAAGAAGGTGATGCAGTGATCATTTTTGGTGAACAGCCTTCGATCATAGACTTGGCCAAAAAAGCGAATACTATTCCTTATGAAATATTAACCAACGTTAGCGATAGAGTCAAGCGGGTATATTACACAGGATGAACTAGCCCCCACATCCAATATTTCTCTTCAACGGAATGTTCTTTGGCAGGCCACCAAAATCAAATTCATCTTCTAGCAGCTCTTCATCGTTCACTTTTATCACTTCTTGAGTATCTGGCGCTTTCTCCTTCTTAACTTTTCGTATTGGTTTCGCCTCCTCTTTATTTTTCATCTTGGTTTAACTTTTAATGATTTACTTAAACCCAATTCTCTACTAGCTAGTTGCATAATTGAATCCTCATCGCACAAGGTGATTCACCAGGTTGATCAATCAATTTAAAAAACATTCAGTTATTAGAACGACAATTTTGTTATCCGCGTTTGCTCTGCTAAATTGCGGCTGTTTATAATTAATCTAAATAAGGATTACCTGTGAGAACCCTGGCCCAGCTCAAGAAACATGAGAAAGGAATCATCAAAGGATTTAATGATGACACCCTTTCGGTAAAACTAATGGAAATGGGCTGTTTACCCGGTACTGAAGTTTCTGTTGATTTGATCGCTCCATTTGGCGACCCTATCGCTATTGGCGTAGCAGGTTACTGCTTATCACTTCGAAAAAATGAGGCCGCTTGCATTATGATTGAGGAATAAATTCTATGTCGAAGGCCGAAAAGATTAAGATCGCTCTTATTGGGAATCCAAATTCAGGTAAAACAACCTTGTTTAACCTATTGACTGGTTTAAATCAGAAAACTGGTAATTTCCCCGGTGTTACAGTGGATAAAAAATCAGGTTTCTGTAAACTCCCAGATGGAACAGTAGCAGAAATAATTGACCTTCCTGGTACCTACAGTATTTACCCCAAAACGCTTGATGAACAGGTAGTACAGGACGTCCTACTTGACCTCGACCACCCTCAGCACCCAGATAAGGTGATCATTGTGGCGGACGCCTCGAACCTTAAAAGGAATTTACTTCTATTCACTCAAATTCGAGATTTAGGGATTCCGCTCATCTTGGTTTTGAACATGATGGATGTTGCGCAACTCAAAAAATTGAACATTGATTTACGAGGCCTTTCCATTGACCTTGGAGTAAAGATTGTTCCCACCAATTCCCATTCTGGCGATGGTATCAACGTTCTGAAAGAAGCCTTGACCCAATCGCTGATCAAGAGTAAGCGGCCTTTTTACGATACTTATTCTCTGGCGCCAAAAACCATTGATAAGATCAAGGAAGATTTTAGTTTGACGGAAGATTACCGGGCCTACCAATTCGCACAACAATCTGTCAGGTTAAATTTTTTAAGCCAATACCAAAAAGATGAGATCAATACTATAAAGACCAATAATGGCTTTTATGACGTACCAACACAGTCGCAAGAAACACTAGGCAGGTATCAGCTGATTTCTGATATTGTCGATCGCAATATCATTAACTCAAAGGATCCGCTAAAAAAGTCCATCACTGAAAAAATTGATGCGGTGGTCACCCACGCTGTTTTTGGATACCTCATTTTCTTTTTGATGTTGATGCTCATTTTTCAGGCCATTTTTGCCTGGGCAGAAACCCCAATGAACTTGATTGAAGGAGGTATTGCTGAATTCAGCAATCTTGTAAAAGATGTGTTGCCAACAGACGTAATTACCGACTTATTAACGGATGGAATCTTGGCTGGCTTGGCTGGAGTCCTCGTTTTCATTCCTCAAATTGCCATTCTGTTCGCCTTTATTGCGCTTTTAGAAGAAAGTGGGTACATGTCGAGGGCTGTTTTTCTGATGGACAAATTCATGAGAAAATTCGGCTTGAATGGAAAATCAGTTGTTCCGCTCATTAGCGGTATGGCCTGTGCGATTCCAGCCATCATGGCTACTCGAAATATTGAAAGTTGGAAGGACAGGCTCATCACAATTTTTGTGACTCCTTTTATGAGTTGTTCTGCACGTTTACCCGTTTATGCCATACTGATCGGGCTCGTAGTGCCGAACGATACAGTACTGGGTTTTTTCAATCTTCAGGGTTTGGTTTTGCAAGGTCTTTACCTCTTGGGATTTATTGCAGCAATAGGTTCGGCTTTTGTCATGAAGTATATTCTTAAAACAAAAGAACGCGCCTACTTTATCATGGAGCTTCCTGGCTATAAAATTCCGAGTTGGAAAAATATAGGCCTCACCATTTATGACAAATCAAGGACCTTTGTTTTCGAAGCAGGAAAAGTAATCATTGCCATTTCCATTATTTTGTGGGTGCTGGCTTCCTACGGATTCAACGAAAATTTCCAAAATGCCGAAACTAATGTTCGAGTAGAAATTGGTACGCAAGCCACTGACGAGGCATATGAAATTGCTTTAAACGCCTATAAACTCGAACATTCAATCGCGGGATCATTCGGTAAATTCATCGAACCTGTGATCAGACCATTGGGCTATGACTGGAAAATCGGAATAGCCTTGATTACCTCTTTTGCTGCTCGTGAAGTCTTTGTGGGTACCATGTCTACAATCTATAGCATTGGTGCGAGTGATGACGATGAAACCACTATAAGAGAAAAGCTTAGTGAAGAAAAAAATGCCCAAACAGGAGAGCCCATGTATTCGCCAGCGGTTGCTTTTTCATTGATGGTTTTCTATGCTTTTGCTATGCAGTGCATGAGCACTTTGGCGGTTGTTTACCGCGAAACCAAAGGATGGAAATGGCCAATGATTCAAATGGTCTACATGACGGCTGTAGCCTATCTGTCTGCGCTGTTGGTATATAACCTATTTTCCTAAATCTTCCTTTTCAGCTGGTTTGTAGTTCAGCGGTAATTTCACTGAAAAACCTCCCCAAGTCCACCAACCTAAGTATAAGGCTGATCGCTTGCTGGTAAAGTAGCCTGGAAAAGAAACAATCGGGTCTTCTTCGCCTTGGAAAAGGATCACCGACTTTTGAAAGAGAGGCACATCACTAATATCTAAGCCCACCACTTGATAACTGGTTAGGCTTTGGTCGTTAGATAATGAAATGGTGGAACGAGATTTTTGATCGGTGTACTTATAATTACCCGTCTTGGATTTACTTCTATAAAGCTTTTTGTATTCTTCATCTTCGAAGCCGTCTTTGTAAGTCACTTCAATATCTGATTTCACTGAGAGCTTATATTCAAATTCCTTATCCGTTTTGGTCAATACCAAAATTTCTGAAACAGGAGCAGGGTTCAATGGGGTACTATATTCTGAGGTGACTGAATCAAACTGCACCGTGTTTACCATAAAACCCTCTTCCAAAGTTCTATTTTGTATCAATGCATTCAAAAAATGATTTACCGAACCATAGTAGGCCTTCTCTCTGGCTTCGTCCCACTTTTTGTTCTGTTTTTTAGATTTGGCTTCTAACTCTTTAAACTGTGCCTTTCCAATCGTAGTTTTAATGCCATTGCTAAAAGTAAATTGCTCCAGCAAATAGCCAATTCTGTAGCCCATTGCATTATTTTCGACAAAGAGCAGATCATTTGCGATTACTTCGTAAGTGTCCAAAGAATCGACCACATAAAATTCCAAGACCTCTGGATTCACAATTCGACAGTCCTTAGCATTGCTATCTCGCCCTAAAAAATCTTGTTCAAAGCGCTTCAGTAACCTTCTGTCTTTGCGCCTTTGTGCCCTAGTTTTTGTGCCAACCACTTGAAAAGCGTCAAGGGCCTTTTCTTCAATATTCAATTCAATAATATACCGCCCGTTATCCAAACCTTGACCATTATTAAACCTAATCGTCTTGGAAGTATAGCCCACATAAGAAATTACAAGGTTGAACGCGATGTAGGGAATGTCTTTAATTTCAAATTCACCATTAAGGTCAGTGGCTACACCTAGCGTACTGTTGTCGATAAAAACATTGGCATAAGGAAGAGGTGCTTGTGTAACCTCGTCTACTACCCTACCAGAAATGACCCTATCTGTCAATTCCCTCTTCAGGATAACAATTGTTCCATTGACCTCTCTGAAATACAAGTTGGCGTCATCTAGTAAATCGGTTAAAATCTTTCTTAGTGGAACACGATCATAATCCCCAGTTATTCTTTCGATCCTGGGAATGATGGTAGTGTTATAGGAAAAGTTGATCTGTGCCTGACGATTCAATTGACGTAAGGCAGCACTCAAGGATACACTATTAAAGGAGATTGTAACATCACGGCTCAGAACTTGATTTACAACTTCCTGGGCCTGACTGCTAATACACCAAAATATGTAGATGGAAACCAAAAATTTCCTGCGCATGCACCAATTTAATTAGTACATTTCTTTCCATCTAATATTATTCGATTTTCTTTGAAGGACTTTACTTCTATGTTTGGGAAGGTGATATCGATCAAATCGACAATTTCTTTGATAGATTTATTCTCATAAGTACCTGTAATCGGGCAGTTACCAATTTCTTTGTTATACTCAATTTCAACCCAATAAGCATCTTCAAGATTTTTGATCACCTCGGCTAAGGTTGTATTTTCAAACTCAAACTTTCTTGTCCACCAACCACTGAAATTGACATTTTTGATTAAATCCTTTGTTATTGATTGGCCTTCTTTATCCATTTTGGCCATTTCGCCCTTAGCCACTTGTTCTATAATCCCATTGTTTTTTACTGAGGAGAATTCAACGTTCCCTTCGGTTACGTTCAGTTCAATGTCGCTGTCTGAATAAGAAGTAAGATTAAAGCTTGTGCCTAAAACTTTTACTTTCGAATTGCCCGCCAGAATTATGAAGGGGAGATTTTCGTTCTTCACCACATCAAAATTGGCCTCGCCTACCAGCGTAACCGTTCTATTGCTATCTCCAAAATCTGAAGAAATTTTTAGACTTGATTTGGCATTCAACTTAACAACTGAGCCATCTGGTAAATTATATTCCTTAAAACTGTTGGCAGACGAAGTGAACTCTAACGATGAGCTTTCTTCAGAAGAATCAATTTCTACTTTGTTGTTCATCACTAAAAAACCAGCAACAGCAATTACTAGCAGGGCAGCGGCAATTTTGAGAAAACTATATCGAGGTCTTTCCATCGGAACTACCCTTGTTTTGGTAGTTCTGCGATTTACTTTATTCCAAGCCGCTTCAGTATTGAACATAACGGAGCCGTTCTCACTTGTCAAATCATAGATCAGTGATTGCGCCTCGAGTTCGAGTTTAAGCTGCTCATCATCAACGAGTTGATTTTCGAAATCAGCCCTCTCTTTAGCATTTAGTTCATCGGCTAGATATTTAGCCACTAACTCTTCCATTATTCTGTTCTTACTGTCAGATTATGTAACAACCCTGACTATTTATTCCCCTATAAAAAAACCACAAGTGGCAGAAAAAAAATCAAATAATCTTTAAGCCCCTCTCTAAGAATCCTCAATGCTTTACCCATGTGCACCTCCACTGTCTTTTTGGAGATCCCTAATTCATCCGCAATTTCGTGATATTTTAAGCCTTCCTCCCTACTCATTCTGAAAACTTTTTGACACTGAGGAGGCAAACTTTCCAAGGACTCCTCAATCCGCTTCTGAAGCTCAAAATCAGGTTGATGACTTACGTAATTGGCCTTAAGACTCTCTATAGAGTCTTGTTGCCTGCTGGCATAATTCGATACAACTTTTTGATGCTTAATGTAATTGAGTGCTGTGTTGTGGGCCGACCTGAAGAGATATGACTTAAAACTGATGTCTTCTCTCATCATTTCCCGCTTCTCCCAAAGGTTTACGAACGTGCTTTGAACAATCTCTTCGGCAGTATCCGGATCGCGGATAATCCTGTGCACGTAACGACAGGTTGCCTGATAGTGCTCGTTGAACAAATGTTCAAAGGCCTTTCTATCTCCTTTTGAAAATGCAGCAAGTAGTTGACTCTCGTTAATCGACACGCAATGATGCTTTAAAGGCGTTGAAGTTAAAAAGAAAAAACAAATTCCAATGGACTGAAATGCTCACAACAATTAATTAAGTTTTTGAGTAAAACTCTGAATCGCTAATGATAAGTTTGATGATTCTTTTGAGGATTCATTTCAAAACTAAGATCAAGCAACGCTGCAAATGAAAAACACCTATACCCAAAGAGTTTCCTTATTCCAAACTGAAAAGGATGCTTTAAAAAAGCAATACACTACGCTAGCTTGGCTTCGGGTAATCTTATTTTTTGTGGCAATTATTTTGATCACGATTAGCGCCAACGCCAAGGTAACCGAGGGAATCACAATAACTATTATCGCTTTTATAGTGACCTTTTTCTATTTGTTTAGGAAACACCTCTCGGTTAAAACAGCCCTATCCTTAAAAGAAGCATTATTAAAAATCAATGAAGAAGAGCTTTTAAGACTTGACATGAAGTTTTCGTCTCTGGATGCGGGTACTGAATTTATCCAGCCAACGCATGAATACCATATCGACCTAGATATTTTCGGAAAGCATTCCATATTCCAGTTGCTGAATAGAACCTCTACAGAATTTGGAAAGCGCACATTGGCAAAGTGGTTGAGTGTGCCCGCGAATAAGACCGAGATTCTGGAGAGACAAGCGGCAATCAAGGAAGTATCGGGATTAATTGATTGGAGACAAAATATTCAGGCTGCTGGAATTGCCTTTAAGAAGGAGACGGCCAGCGTATTTCCGCTACTGACATGGGTCAAAACCAAAAACACAATTTTGGGCCAAAAATTTTATCATCTGGCTTTAGCTATTGTTCCCATTTTGTCACTGTTATCTATTCTGGCAACTGCTTTGGGCTTTGTCCCTATCGGAGCCCCCTTTCTAATGATTGTTGTGAACATGGCTATTTTGGCTACTACATTTCAGCGTGCCAATGAAATATACAAGCAAACCATCGAAAGCAATAAAGTGCTCCTTTCCTATCAAGTGCAGATTAAACTGATCGAAAATCAAGATTTCAATTCTGATTTGATGAGGAAATTGAAGGCCCGCTTGAATAGCAAAAGCGACAAGGCCTCTAAAGTGATCCAAGAACTTCAATTCATTTTGGACAACCTTCATAACAGAGCCAATCTCATGTATCACCTTTTCAATTTCTTGTTTATTCTCGATGTCTATTGGTTGATTCGGGCAGAACGTTGGAAGAAAAAAACCCAAGATGACATCGGGGCTTGGTTCGAAGCCATTGGAGAAATTGAAGCAATTAGCAGCATAGGCGCTTTCCATTTTTCAAATCCTGAATTCTCATTTCCAACCATCAGCGAAACTCCGTTCGATATTAAGGCTACGGACATGGGCCACCCCATGATCAATCCATTAAAACGAGTGAGCAATGATTTCGACTTTAGTGGAAAGGGAGGTATTTGTTTGATAACTGGTTCTAATATGAGCGGAAAGAGTACATTTTTAAGGACAGTTGGGGTCAATTCTGTATTGGCCTTAATGGGTGCTCCAGTTTGCGCTCAAAGCATGCAGATTTCAAAACTCCAAGTTTTTACGAGCATGCGTACTCAAGATGACTTAGAAGAAAGTGTGTCATCATTTTACGCTGAACTTAAAAGACTAAAGCAGCTTTTAGGCTCTATCAATAATGAATTACCAACGCTCTTCATGGTTGATGAGGTGCTCAAAGGTACAAACTCAGAAGACCGACATACAGGAGCTACCGCCTTGATAAAGCAATTGAACAAAGCCTATGCTTTTGGCTTTGTATCAACACATGATTTAACACTTGGCACAATTACGACTGAACTTCAAGGCATCAAAAACTATAGTTTCAATAGTGTGATCGAAAACGATGACATCATCTTTGATTATACCCTCACCCCAGGCATTTGCAAAAGCTTTAATGCAACTAAATTGATGCAGAAAATGGGTATAGAAATTATTGATTAAATTTGCGCGCATTCCACAAATTTGAGCTATGTCGCCATTTGATTCTGATTATAAAATAGGTGTTTTAGGAGGAGGCCAATTGGGCCGAATGATGATTCAATCCGCGATTGATTTCAACTTCAATGTGCATGTGCTCGACCCTGATGCCAATGCTCCTTGCAAAACCATTGCAACTTCGTTTACGCATGGTTCGCTCACTGACTTTGATACTGTCTATGCCTTCGGGAAAGACAAAGATGTGGTTACGATTGAAATTGAAAACGTGAATACAGATGCCTTAAAGGCTCTTGAACGCGAAGGGGTCAGTGTTTTTCCTCAGCCAGAATTGATCGAGTTGATTCAAAATAAGACACTTCAGAAAAAATTCTACCTCGAAAACGCTATTCCAACTGCCTCCTTTATTGAAACGGCCAATAAATCAGAAGTGGCTCAACATAAGGACTTCTTACCTTTTGTGAACAAATTAGCCACAGGAGGCTATGATGGTCGCGGAGTACAGGTGATCAGGACAGAGCAAGATTTTGCCAAAGCCTTTGATGCACCTGGTTTTGTTGAAAAACTAATCCCTTTTGAAAAGGAAATCGCAGTGATCGCTGCCCGAAATCAAAACGGTGAAGTAAAATGCTACCCAACTGTGGAAATGGTTTTCCATCCCGAGCATAATTTGGTCGAATATCTATTTTCTCCTGCGGTAATTTCCATCGAAATAGAAGAAAAGGCACAGGCAATTGCTCAAAATTTAATTGAAAAATTAGGTTTAGTTGGGCTATTGGCCATTGAAATGTTTTTGACAAAAGAGGGTGAAATATTGGTCAATGAAATTGCGCCACGAACCCACAATAGTGGACACCAAACGATAGAAGGAAATGAAACTTCTCAGTTCGAACAGCATTTAAGGGCCATTTTAAACCTTCCATTGGGCAGTACTAAAATCAAAACGCCAGCCGCCATGATCAATCTTTTAGGTGAAGACGGCTTTGAGGGCTTCGCGAAATATGAAGGTATGAATCAAGTGCTTGGCCATAATGGTGTTCATGTTCATTTGTACGGAAAAAAAATCACAAAGCCATTCCGAAAAATGGGACATGCTACCGTCACGGCTACAGAAGCAGAAGGTTTGCGAGAAAAAGTTAACTTCGTAAAACAGCATTTAAAAATTAAAGCATGACAACTCCGCTAGTAGGTATTATAATGGGCAGCCAGTCCGATTTAAAAATTATGTCGGAGGCGGCAAAAGTGCTAGAAGAATTAGGAGTGCCTTTTGAGTTAACCATTGTTTCTGCACATAGAACTCCTCATAGAATGGTGGAATATGCTGAAAGCGCAACTAAAAAAGGCTTAAAAGTAATTATTGCTGGAGCAGGTGGCGCTGCACATTTGCCTGGGATGGTTGCCTCGCTTACAACTTTGCCTGTGATTGGCGTCCCCGTAAAATCTAGTAACTCCATTGACGGTTGGGATTCTGTGCTTTCAATTTTGCAAATGCCAGGAGGGGTTCCTGTAGCCACCGTGGCTTTAGATGGTGCTAAAAATGCCGGGATCCTTGCCGCTCAAATCGTTGGAACCTTTGATGAGCAAGTCGCTAAAAATTTAGTCGATTTTAAAAATGGCCTAAGGGAAAAAGTGGAGGAGAGCATTGAGTACATCCAGAAAAATGGATGGAAATAAGCTTTAATCTGCTAGCGCTTAGATTTCGAAGTCGAATTCCTTTTCAGCAGAAAATTGAAAATCGAACCAATACTCATATTCAGAATATTGAATGCAATCCACCAGTTCTTCATTTTGCGCTCTCAACTTGATAAAACTAGTGTGAGGCAACCAATCTCTAAGTTTTAATACTTGATCGAAGGGTAACTTCGAAATTTCAACGTATCCAGTGCCTAAATCGTAATGCGGTGCAGCTTTCATATAAATACAATCTTACGAACCCAATGTTTCTTTAGCGTAATTCACTATTTATGAGATTGTTAAGTTTAACGCTCCAATAAGCAGTAATTGTTAAAAAAGGACTGCCCTTTTTAAAAAGCAGTCCCTTGTTAGATGTATTATATGTCGGTAATGTTACCGATGGGTTGAAAACTCCCTTAATTATCTTTTTTCTTCTTTTTCAAAAGCCCCTTAATCGTGCTCTCAGCCTTCTTTTTAGCGTCTTCCAATTTTTTGTCCACACTGTCCTTGTTCACGCCAGCTTTAGTAGCGAGCGTTGCAGCGAGACTGTCCTTTTGCGACTTGATTAGTGAGTCAGCTTGGGTTTTTAATTCAGTCTTCTTAGCGTCCAAAACAACATTTGCGGAATCTTTGGCCTGATCTACTTTTGCTGTCACCTGCTGTTTGGCTTCTTCTTTCTTCTCATCCACTTGGGCCTTAACCGAAGCTGTAACTGCACTTTTAATATTTGTACCATCGCTAGCACCAACACTACGAAGACCAAATTCTGGTTTGCTATAAGTTCCGCCCAAACCAATGTTTAGGCGAATATTGTCTCCACCAGCAGAAACCTTTCCGCCCGTAACCTGAGAAACGAGACTATTTAGCTGAGTACCCATCTGACCTGCTGGAACATCCATTCCTAAAGTATAATTAATAGACCCATCAATGCCTGTGCTACCTTCTATTGTAGTTTTATAGCTCCCTAAGTTGACATCAAAAGGCTTGACAAATAATCGCCCATCTTTAATTTCTGCCGACATTTTTATTTTATCCAAAGTTGTTGTTGAAATCTTAGATAGCTTAGTGAGGGAAGTTAACCCTGACATGATCTGAGAATCACCATCTAAACTGGCTTGGATAATTTGGATCAAGCCACCTCCAGTTAGCGTTGCATAATCTGGCATCATATCAGAGCCCAAAGCACCTGCCATAGAAAAATCGGTGGACAATAAGCCATTCATTTCTTCAGCAATTGGTGCAAGTTTTTGGATCATATCAATACTTTGAAAAGAAGCAGGAATTGAGATGTCTTTTACATTAAAGCCAAAATCGAAAAGTGGTTTTTCTGGTTTACTGTCATATGAACCTTTTAAGCCAACCGTCCCATTGAGGGTTTTCATATTGGCATTATCAAGGGTTACTTTTCCATCTTTAACGATCAGTCCGCTATTAACATCTTTCATTTCGAGCTTGTTGTACATCACCTTACCAATCGAAGCATTCATATTAAATAGGACGTTCTCTGGAATTCTAACTACTTCCAATGGCTCGCCAGTTTCATCTACAACTTCCTCTTCAGAAGTTGTCATCCATTCACTCACGTTCAACACGTCAGCAGAGGCATTCAGGTTGCCTTTCAATTGTTCGTTATTCAGGGCAAATCCCATATAATTTTCAATCTGACCTGTAGCGGTGAAATTTGTCTCCCCAGCTGAGCCCCTCATCTCGTTCAAATTGATATTCTTCTTATCGAATGAAGAATTGACTGAAGTAATTTTGAAGGTCTTGCCCATGGCTTCATCAGTATATACTAAGTTCTGAACCTGAAGCACTCCTTTAGTATCGAGGTTTTGATATCGACCAGCCTCCACATCACTCATTTTACCTTTTGATGCTAAATCCGCCATGATTATTCCTGAGGCATCAACCCCTTCCATTGGGTAGAGTTTTAGCAACTTCGCTAAATCAAGTGTTCCCTTCGCAGTGGCATCCCACTCAAAATTGTCAGGGTTTTCTAACATAAGCTTCGCTTGAAATGGTTGACCATCCAGCATAAAGTCCATATTCGACACGTTGATTTTGGTATCATTTATATTGCCCGTTGTATTGAGTACCGCGGCAGTTACATTGATTTTTTCTAGTGGTGTAGGTAATTCAGCTGATTGAATTTTTCCATTGACCAAACCCATCTTGATATCCAGTTTCGGGATAATGGATTTACTACTATCGTATTTTCCATTGGCAGTAACATCAACAGACAAAAGCCCATCGAGACTTAAGCCTTCCATTGGAATCATGGCATTAATGTCTGCTAAGTTCAGCGTTCCGTGCATGTCTGCATCAATCGGATAATCCTTAAGATTAGCCACTCTTAACTTGGCATAGAAGGGGTTTTTCCCGAAATCAACATGCAGGTTTTTTAGGTCGATTAAAGTGTTTTCAATAACTCCTGTTGTATTGTCAATCGTCAAAGCCATTTCTATATTCTGAATGGACTGTGGAAGATCTGGGTATTGAACAGAAGCCCCATCGACATTCAGATTGAAATTAAAGGCTGGCATTTCAGTTTCTGAGTAACGGCCATTTACTCTTCCATTAAACGCCACATTTCCATCCGCCTTCACATCTGCAAAACTTTCGGTATAAGCACCTGGAATAAGGGAGAAAATCTTTTTGAATTCAGAAGAAGGCGAACTGAAGCTCAAATCCATTCCGTAAGCATCATCGAACATAGTGAAGGAACCGTCCGCAGAAAGAGGAAATTCATTGATCAGAAATTCATTCTCCTTGAAGGTAAACTTCATATTCGGCAAGTCCATACTCATGACCATATCTATGGACAAGGCTTTATTGGATACGTATTCTGCCCCTTCATAACTAAAGCTTCCGCTTTTCACATTGCCCTTAGCGATCAAGTCAAAGATATCCTCGGCAAAATCTCCTTTGCCAGTCAAATCAATGCCGTTCAATTGCGTAAATACCTTAGTCGATTGATCATAATAAATAAAATCACCCTTGGTTACCGAAAAGCTATTTAAACCGAAGCTCACAGCCGCAGCTTCTTCTGTAGCGACCTCTGATGTTTCGGTTGATGCTTTGGCTATATCATAGTTGGCCGTTCCATCCTCTAAAACAATAATGGTGATATCTGGCGATTCCAAATCCACGCCTTTGATGCTGATTGTTTCCCCAAATAGCACTTCGCTGAGATTAATTCTTGCCTTCAAATTCTCAATGTTGGCTAGGGTATCTCCTTCGAAAACACCCTTGCCAATAATTCCAAAATCACCTAGGCTGACCGTAAAATCTGGGAAATTCTTGATCAAAGAAAGACCAAATTGATCTACATCAAAGTAGAGTGTAGCTTCGGTATTCTTATCAAATTCTGAAATAATCAGTGCTTGAATTTTGTCTTTAAAAAAAACGGGAATTAACAGTAGAAGAATAAATAGGCCTACAAGTACGCCAAGGAGTATTTTGAAAAAACGTTTCATAACATTTGTAATTTTATACGAAGTACCTAAATAATTAACTAACCAAGCAAGTGGATGTTGTTAATTTGAAGATTAATTAATCTGGGGATTCAAGACTTCATCTTTCGGATTTTCCTTGGGCCATACCAAAGCCATAAACCAGAAAAGGATAATAAAAGGAGGCCAATGCCTAAAAAATTCATTGAAATCACCTTGAATAGATCGGAAATAATACTGCCGTCATGAATTTTCTCTATCCAATCGGAGTGGCGCTTAGCGACAGAAAATACCTCCAGGGTCTTTGCATCAATTTGTACTTCCCAACTACCTGTATCGAAAATCACCTTAGCAATACCCTTGCTAGGCCTGTATTCTATTCTGTCTATGTTTTCAGTTTTTAAGCCGAGACTATCTACAGCCAAAAGGGCCTTGGCCGATAGTTGCACCACAGGTTGCCAATCATTCATTTCCAAAGTTTCACCCGTTTGAGTGACAGGCTGAAGCACATCAAAGTTCTTTTTCCAAGCCAAAAATATACCCGTCACCGCACTCAGTATCAGGAATAGCGCTAAGACCAAACCTGACACCTTATGAATTTGGCGATAAGACCTTAATGACTTGGCAATTGAAGTTGGTGTTTTGGCCATACAAAGCTGAATTGCTTTTAAAAGATGCGAATAAGTGGAATTTAAGTCGAAAGCACAACACATATTATAGCAAGTAGGGTCGCCCTTTTGCCATCTATACATGACCTCAAAATAAATTATATGTTAAGCTATTTGTTTTTATGTTACCTTAATGTTACCTTAATGTTAACATTGACAAAATTAAGCCCTTTTATGCTGCTCCATAGAGATGATAAAAAGAAGATACATATGGCTAATACTCACCCTAGGGCTAATTCCAATCGCCTTATATCCTCAATCTGAAGGGGACAAGGGCTTATCTTTAAATAACAGTTTGGCCAATGTTGAATTCTTTTTGATCAAGCAAGACTCTCAACAGAGAAATAATGTTCTTCAAGAATTTACATCCCTTATATCAACCTTCGAAGCCTTAAGAATAAAAGAAAAGGATGACCGCGCTTTTCTTCATAAACTATTTCAGAAAACACATCGAAAAAGTTTGAATCGCTACAACCTTTACTCCGACTTTGGAGATACCATGTTAAATGGAAATTACGGATGCCTCTCAGGCACAATTACTTATGCCTTGTTGCTTTCACACTTCAACTTTAAATATGAAGCGATTGAATTGGCCAATCATGTTTATTTACAGGTTCATGTTGGTGCATCCATTGTTCTTTTTGAATCTACTTTGGCTGCCCGAGGATTCGTGGATAAACCTGAAGATGTTCAAAATGCCTTAGAACGATATTCTCAAAGAAATACAAGTGCAGATGTGATGGCTATTGCCGCTTCATATGATTTACCAAATTCCGAAATTGAGAACCGTATTGGCTTAACCGAACTCGCTGGTTTGCAGCTTTATAATCGTGCCATTCAAACTTATAAAAACTCTGATCTGATCTCTTCGTTAGACTTCACTCTGGAGGCGCATGACCTGTACCCTTCGATTAGAATAAAATATCTTATGCAATTATTAATTAACGAAATCTTATACAGCAAAGGGCTTAGCGAAAAGGTAAAGCAAACCGCATTGAACAATTATGTAGCTCACATTCGTGAGAACAGAATCAGTCAAACCAAATAATTGGGGTTACATACTTAGGATTTTAAACTCAACTCTTCTGTTGATGGCCCTGCCCATAATGGTCCTGTTGGTAGCAATAGGCTCTGACTCGCCATACCAAACAAACTTGAGTCGGTCTTCTTTAATTCCTAGGGTCAAAAGTGCCTTTCTAACCGCTTCAACGCGTCTCCTAGATAAATCAATATTGTATTGTACTGTGCCGTAACTGTCGGTATGACCCGCCAATTCCACTACCGCTGTCGGATAGTCGTTCATGAATTTAGCCAGTACACGAATCTCTGTCCAAGATCGAGGTTTCAACAAATCTAAATCGAAATCAAAGAATACATTCCTGATGATGAATGAAGCTCCGGGAGCGGCCTTTACGATTTGCGCATTGAGGTTCATAATAGGCGCTTGAACACCACTTACAACGGCATTTGCGGCAATTTCTGGCTGGCCTAATTCTCTTCGCTGTGCATTGAGAATTTCGAAGGTATCGCGCTTAATTGCTGGCAAGCTCAGGTCTATGGCCACTGCCCTCAATATATCCGTAGGTACACTAATTGGTTCGCCTGTCGCCAAGTCAGCACTGTCTAAGTCTAGTTTGTCTAAAGTGACGGCATAGACGTTAATTTCTGAAATATCCAACAAGTCAATGGTTGAGCCTACGGGTATGAAGCCAGGAATCTCTGCTCTATAGCTGTATATTTCATCAGCCGGAAGTTCAATACAATAATTCCCAGCCGCGTCAGTCCTTACCCTGCCCACTTCTACTCCGTCTCTCAACCGAGAAAATACCACTTCGCCATCTAAAGGTTCTTGACTTTCAGGATCTAAAATTTTCCCACATAAAGTAACTAACCTAAGCTGCTGAGTTACCAAAGGCAGTGTGAGCGAGTGGATATCCAAATCGTTGCCCTCTACTTCTCTACAAAAATATGCATAGGAGCCATCATGAGGTATAAACAAAAACATGTCATCCACTTCTGAATTGATGACAGGTCCTAGGTTTTCAGGTTCGGTCCAGCTAGTCCAGGAGTTATCGAGCCTTCGGGTTACAAAAATGTCCTTCTTGCCATAACCACTGTGTCCTTCGGAAGTGAAGAAAAGTGTTTTTTTATCTGGCATCAAAAATGGGCCTTCTTCTTCGCCAGCGGAATTAATGACTGGCCCCATGTGCAAGGGTTGGGTCCATAAACCATCCTTTTGTAAGAATGAAACATATAAATCCCTGGCACCTTCTGTACCTCTTCCCTCTTCAGAGATCAAAAGCACCTCACTGTCGGGTGTAAGCCAAAAATTTACATTTCTATGAACGTTGACATCATTAAAAATTTTCAGGTTTTCGGGTTTTGTCCAGGTAGTATCTGATGTCCTTAGGCTCTTAGAAATCCCATATTTCATTCCTCCTGGTAAGTACTCGTTACCGAGAATGATCAGCTCCTCATCTTCTTGAAGAAATGAACTGATAAAATTTGGATCGGTATTGTTGAGTACATCGCCAATATTTTTGGCCAATCCCCAATCCATGGTTTTGGTGTCAAAATCAGAATACCAAATATCTTCTAGGTCATCTTCCCCGCCTACATTTTCTGGGTGTCCTCTGCGGCTGTAATAAAGTGTCCCTTTGTCGCGGGTCATCAAAGGCTTTATTTCTCGGTTGGTGCTGTTTACCAAGTCATTGAGCCTATACACAATCAATTTGGTGTTGATGTTGGGCATCAGGTTGATTGTGGCGTCAATCGGTTCTCTTGAATTAGAGATACCAATACAATCGATTGCCACGAAACCATCAACTGAGCGTCCATCAATCACTATTTTAACAGCCTTTACATTGTAGCTTGTTCTTTCGAAAAAGACCCGAAACATTCGGAATGGCTCTTCGACAGGTCCAGGGTTTTGTTTAAAAACAGAGTATTCAACGTCATCTTCATCGTACAAAAAGATTTCTCTTATGGCTCCTGGATTGAAGGTCTCACCTATTGCCACCTGCGATATTGGAAGCGCAATGTCGAATTGTACCTTGATGAATTCTATTGTATTTGGGTTAAAAGGAGACCAAGCGTTAGGATTGTCTCCTCCCGCTGGCAATATGTTAGGATGGCCAAGCGTCTGCCTTGCAGAGCCTTGGAGTTCTGACAATTCCGAAGAATAATCAACAACTCTTGAGGCCCACTGAACAGTAGTTTGGGCGGATATAACAATAGTAAAAGACACCCAAAAAAGGATGCTAATCGCAAATCTCATAGTGAAGAGATCAGTAACAAAAATGATGATTCTCAATAATAACCAAATATAATCAGGAAATAAATAAGATTGCCTTCCAAAGGCCTATACGTTTATTAATCTAGAGATTTTTGACCAAAGATCATATACCCGAACGAGACCGATAGCCCTACCCGAGCTTGGGGGTTTTCTAAGTAATTGAACCTCACTGTTAACGGCCCTAGCACAGAATTATAAATAACACCTGCCATGCCCATAAAAGAAATTGGTTCAAAACCCATATCGTCTGTCACTGTTTGGTTTTCCCCCTCCTCTGGCTTATTAAAGGCCGAAAAGGCATACACCTCTGTTCTCAGAAATAAGCTATTTGCAAGTTTCAAAGAATGGACCATACCCGTGCCTATATAGCTATAAGCCCTATAATTAGTAAGAAAATAAGTTTCTGAATCAAACATGGGCTCATATTGATTCGCAAAAATTTGACTGGATTGGAAATTTCTCAAGTTAGGCTGGGTACTGAAGGCAGACTCGAATTTCCAGCCAAAAGTATATTTTGAGGAGATGGTTCTATACTCTTCAAAATGCACTTGCAATGAAAGCCAATTCCTGTTGTCCCTATAATTTGTTTCTTCATCGGGTACATAGATAAATGAAGTAGTTCCAGGTATGTATTTCGTTTGTCCTAAAAAATAATTGGCCGTGCTATAAAACCTCACCCCCTGAGTAGGAAACTGCTTCGCATTCAGTGTATTCCTTTCATAACTCAACTTCGTTTTAAAAGCATCAAACTTTAGGTCATCCAAGATCTCGTTGATGGCCACGCTACTTAGGTTGCTAAATTTATATGAGTTCTTTACCAAGGCTGCCTCGGCCGTAACCAAGCTGCGTTGCCCTGAACCAATGCCCAATGTCACCCCGAGCTTTCTGTCGATACTGGTGAGAATAGTGGCATCAAAACTCTCGTCAAAGAAGTCGTCTGTATTGAGGTAATTCCATTCATTCAAATTGAAAGAAGGCTCTAAAAACAGTCGTACCCTTTGGTTTAGATTGAACCTTGAGGCCAAAAAAACGGACTCATAAAATCGCCCAGTTGAAACTTTCATTTTATAAGTGTTCAAATAGCGGTTGAATGAATTATACCTAAATCCAAAATACAAAGTGCTCACACTCCTGGTGGATAAGTTTCCACCAACATCGACAGATAGGGTATTGTTGGCCGTGGGCTTTAAATAAAGCTCCAATACATAATGCTCCTTCTCAAAATCGTATGAAAAATTCAAATACACATTTTTAAAATACGACTCTGATACCAATCTAAAATAGGCTTGCCTGATTTTAACCAAATTTAAATTACCTTCTTTGAACGACACCAAAGAATTGATCAATTGCTCTTGTTTTGGTTGAAAACCATACAGCTTAAGGGCGCCAAATTGATAAGCACTAAAACCCGCTCTAAATTCGCTTCGATTGTGTTCAAGTTCCGATTTAGAAACCCGTCTTTTAACTTTTGTTTTGATACTATCCATTTTGGCCATGGTTACCTCATAGCCCGCCTTGATCAAGGCATCCACCTTGTCAAAATCGAAGGCTGTATAGGATTTCATATCTGGCTCCAAATAAATGTCGTTTGGCCCCAAAACTGTAGGGTCTGTCTTGTCAAGAAAAAGAAAAAGAAGGGCGTCTGTTAGTATTTCCTCATCTTGATCGAAGGGGTAGTCATTCGACTTCTTGGTTGCTACATTAACCCCTATAGTCACCTCTGGTTTAAAGTCCTCTTTCATTACGTCCACGGGAAAATTGTTGTACAAGCCTCCATCGAATAGGTACTTATTATCAAATTTGATAGGCCGATAAAAGAAAGGTACAGCCATCGAAGAACGCGTGGCCTGCATGAGTGAGCCAGAATCTAAGCGCACTACCTTTTCTGAAAATATTTCTGCTGCAACGGCCTTGAAAGGAACGAATAATTGGTCAAAATCATAACGTGCCGCCTGTGCCGCCTGACCTAAATATTCGCTTAAAATAAAGTTGATGATCAAATCATTGGCAATTGGGGTATTGAAACTGGCTTGAAATTTCTCGTTAAAAAGTAAATCCACCGAGGCCAAGGAGGCATCGTCTTGCGATTTGGTGTAATTGTATTGATATCTATCAGAAGAAGTTCCGTTTACCCAGTCCTTAAAGGATGGATTAAGCGCGATCTCCGCGATCTCTTCGGGACTATAGCCAGCGGCATAGAGCGAACCAACCACAGCCCCCATTGATGTACCCACTACATAATCTATGGGTATTCCGCTCTCTTCTAAAGCTTTTAAAACCCCAATATGGGCAATTCCCTTGGCCGCTCCTCCACTCATGACCACGCCAACCTTCTGCGCCTGCAACGCGAAAGAGGAAGTTGCCAAACAGCAAACTATACAAACACGGGCGTAAATTTTGCTAGACATAAAAAAAGCAGGAGTAAGCCTGCTTATGGTTTTTGATTCTCATCTGTTATTTACTACTGGCAGAAACTACGCCTTCTGCCCATTCGAGCTGAATATCATTCAAGCGCTTATCAATCAAGCTTTTGGTTGCATCAAACTTCACCATTTGCTCTTTAGAAAGTGGTTTTTCTGCCGGTAAGCGCTCTCTTAAAAAGTCGACTTGTTTGTCATTTTTCCAAAACCTAAAACAAAGGTGATAGCCTGTGGCCAAACCTGTTTTACCCACATAGCCTATTACATCTCCCTTTCTCACTTTTTGGCCATTTTTGTAATTGCCAAATTTAGACATGTGCAAGTATCCTGTAGTATAGGTACCATTATGGCGAATTTTGACATAATTGCCATTGCCATTGGTCCAGCCCCTCGCAATGATAATTCCATCAGCAGCAGCCTTAATAGGCGTGCCTTTATCTGCCGCGAAGTCTGTTCCTAAATGGGCCGTTGTCCGTTTTAAAACTGGGTGAAATCTGGTTGGATTGTAGCGAGAAGAAATCCTTGAATATTCTACGGGATAACGCAAAAAGGCCCTTTGAAGACTTTCTCCCTTTTCATCGTAAAAGTCAAACCCATCTCCTTGATCATAAGCATAGGCCTTATACTCGTTTTTCACATGGTTAAACTCCGCACCAATCACAGCACCAATACCAATGGATTGCCCATTCACTAATTTTTCCTCATAAATGAATTTGAACCAATCGCCTACTTGCAGTGCCCTAAAATCGATTTGCCATCCAAAAACATCAGCTACCGCACTCACCAAAGCGGCTGAGCCCCCATTTTCACGAATGGCGTGGTCTAAAGAAACTGTGATTTTCCCAGACATGGTCCTTTCCACCACTTCGACTTCACGCTCTTCTTTATAAATGGCGATTGAATCTTTTAATTGATAAATCACATACTCCAGAGGGCTTGGCTCATACACAAAATAAGCTGCTCTTTTTAAAGAATCCTCTGTATAAAACAGCGTGTAATCGCGGTTAGGAATAAAATTACGAACACTAAAGACGGCCTTGGACAGTCTGTCAATACTAAAAATATCTTGGTTGCTGATGTTAAAAGGGAGCAGAATATCTGCAATGGTTTGGTTCCGCTGAATCTTTCCTTCCAGGATTTTATACTCATCTAATGAAATTCCAAATTTATACTCGGGTTCAGCGATGACAACTTCTGGCTCTTCAGTGAATTCTGTGCTTAGTGGAATTGATGATTTTGGAAGGTTATTATTGAAGTAGAAAAACATGGCTACCACGCCAATTATTGCCACTACAATTCCTAAATTTTTTTTGTTCATGCCTTAGATTTAACCTCTCAACGGCAAATTAATAAAAATGTGGCTGAGATAAGAAACTATTTTCACTACTTTATCTCAAGCGCAAGCTGTTGAACACAACTGATACTGACGAGAAGGCCATGGCCGCCCCGGCAATCATTGGGTTTAGCAAGAATCCAGAAAAAGGAAATAATACACCTGCAGCTACAGGAATGGCAATTACATTGTAGAAAAAGGCCCAAAACAGATTCTGCTTCATGTTTTTGATGGTTTTTTCTGAAAGCACCATCAATTCAAAAAGCTTGGAAATATCTCCATTTAACAGGGTGACCGATGCGCTTTCTAAGGCCACATCCGCTCCAGTACTCATGGCAATGCCCAAATCCGCTTCGGCCATCGAAGGGGCATCGTTAATGCCATCGCCAGCAAAAGCCACAACATGCCCAGCAGCCTTGGCCTGCTTTACGATTTCAAATTTATCTTGTGGTAAAAGGTTTGCCCGATAGAACTTAATTCCTGTTTCTCGGGCTACATTCGCGCAAATTTGCTCATTATCACCTGAAAGCATTTCTACTTCGACTCCTTTCGCTTGCAGCTGAGCAATCAGTTTTGCAGAAGACTTCTTAACGGTATCGTTCAGGGCAATCAAAGCCAATAGTTGATCATCTTTTAAGAAAAATACTTGCGTTCTGCCTTTTTTATCTTGTTCATCTATAATTTGCTTAGCTTCGGCTGAAAGCACTAAGTCTTTAATTACGGCTTTACCCACTACTTTGAATCGATTTTCTCTTAAAGAGGCCTCGAGGCCAAGGCCAGGTATGTTTTTCAGGTCCTTGACTTGGATTGGGAAAAGGTGGTAGTTGGCTTCTAAATAATCGGTAACAGCAGAGGCTATTGGATGGCTTGATGTGGCTTCCATTCCATTTAGAATACTCAAAAGTTCAAGATTATTTTCTTCGGAAAAGAAGGTGTGAAAATCGGTAACGGTTAATTTTCCTTCCGAAATAGTCCCCGTTTTGTCCACAAAAAGCTTAGTGACTTTTGACGCGTTTTCAAGGGCAACGGCATCTTTGATGAGAATCCCCTGTTTAGCGCCTTTACCAATGCCTACCATAATGGCCATGGGAGTGGCTAAACCCAAAGCACATGGGCAGGCAATAATTAATACTGAAAAAGTATTGACAAAGGCATATGTAAGTGATGGATCAGGGCCTAAAATAAACCAGATAATGAAAGTTACCGCAGCTAAGCCAAGGACAATCGGCACAAAAATACTGGCAATTTTATCTGCCAATTGCTGGGCAGGTGCCTTAGAACCTTGCGCCTCAGTGACCATTTGAATGATTTTCCCTAAGACGGTATTCTCACCTAATTGCTCGGTTCTAATCTCTAAACTGCCATCACTATTGATGGTGCCCGCCCTTACCTTATCGCCTTCCGCCTTTTCAACCAAAAGTGATTCACCAGAAATCATGGCTTCATTGATCTCCGCACGGCCAGTGGTAATCGTGCCATCCACTGGGATTTTCTCCCCAGCCTTTACCAATATAGTATCATTGATTTGCAACGACTCAAGTAAGACTTCTTCTTGCTTGCCATCCACCAATTTAATTACCTTTTTAACCTGTAACTCATAGAGCTTCTCTATTGCTCTTGAGGTGGAGAACTTAGCCTTCTCTTCCAAGTACTTTCCCAAAAGAATGAATACAATAATGACTGCTACGGATTCATAGTAAACATGAACTGCCAATCCTTGCTGCTGAATAATAGAGGGAAAAATGGTGTTGAAGGCACTGAATAGAAAAGCTGAGCCCGTGCCGAAAGCAATGAGGGTATCCATATTGACCGCCCCGTGTTTGATTTGCTTAAAAGCACTTGTGAAGAATCGAGCCCCTGCACCAAAGATTACTGGCACAGACAAAACCAAAAGCAATACATTTTTATACTGAAATTCGCCCACAAACATGGAGAGCACCATGACTACTAAGGCAAGTGCAATCGCGAAAAACAGGCTCCGTTTGGTCTTGGCTAAATCCGTGCTCCGCGCTTCATTTACTTTCGATTTTTCCTCTTTGGCCTGCAGTTGATAACCCGCTTTGTCCACCAACTGCTGTAGCTTCTTGAATGAAGTCTCCGCTTCGTCATAAACCAAGCTGACCGTATTGGTAGCAAAATTGACCGAAACTTCAGTGACCCCCGAAGCACCTTTTAATGTTTTTTCAATGGAGGAAGCGCAGCCAGCGCAGTGCATTCCTTGAACAGGATATGTGTCTTTGATCGTATTTTCTTGCATCGCCATTGTCTAACAAAAGTGGAAACAAAATCGTGCAATCCAAACGACTATCGAGCGGCAAACTCTTTTAGCCCTTTATCTAAAAACTGAATAAAGTTGCTCACCTCGGCATCATAGGATTTTGGCCTAAGGAGTGGTTCTTCATTATTGTCTAAAAGCACATAGTAAGGCTGTGCATTGCCATTAAATCTCGTGATCTGGAAGTCGAAATTCTGCTTTCCAAGGGTTTTCTTGACCTTACCATCATATTCGGAAGTGTACCATTCTGACTCAGGTAAAGTGGTTTTATCGTCTACATAAAGTGCTACTACTACATAATCTTCTTTCAACCTTTTTAATACCTGAGGATCTGACCAAACGTATTCTTCCATTTTTCGACAATTCACGCAGCCATGACCTGTGAAGTCTATAAACAAAGGCTTCTTTACCTTTTTAGCATAGCTTACCGCTTGTTCATAGTCGAAGAATCCTTGAATACCATGTGGTAAATGAAGGATATCGTCATATTTTACTTTGGTTGGAAACTGGTTTTTAGTGGCTGATGGCGAAGAAATTTGAGCCTTTGCAATCTCTTCTTGTATAATTGCTTTAATCGCGAAATCATGAGTACTCAATGGCGGTAAATATCCCGATAGTGCTTTCAACGGTGCACCAAATAATCCTGGCAACAAATAGATTGCAAAAACGAAACTGATAATGGCCAAAATCAATCGAGGTACTGAAGTTTTTTCGGTCGGGCTATCATGTGGCAAACGAATTTTTCCCAACAAATAGAACCCTAATAAAATGGCAATCACAAGCCAAATAGCAATGTATATGTCGCGGTCGAGCAATCCCCAGTGATAGGCTTGATCGGCAACGCTTAAAAATTTAAAACCTAAGGCCAATTCAATAAAGCCCAAAACTACTTTTACCGAGTTCAGCCAGCCCCCTGATTTGGGTAGCTCTTTTAACATGCCAGGAAAAATAGCGAACAGCGTAAATGGAATGGCAAAAGCACTTGAGAAACCTAACATTCCTACTACGGGCTTAATTACCTGACCTTGAAAAGACTCAATTAAAATAGTCCCTACGATTGGTCCAGTGCACGAAAATGAGACTAAAACCAAGGTGAATGCCATAAAGAAGGTGCCAAAAAAACCGCCCTTATTTGCTTTCTGATCCATGCTATTGACAAAACCGCTGGGCAAAACAATTTCGAACAGACCAAAAAATGACAGTGCAAAAATAAAGAATACCGAAAAGAAGATAATGTTCGGAATCGCCCCTGTGGCCAATTCATTGGCGATACCCACTCCGAATAAACTCGTGAATAGCAGGCCAATCAGAATGTAGATTACGATAATAGAAATCCCATAAACTACCGCTTTCGTAACCGCCTGCCTTCTTGATTGACTGCTATTTGTAAAAAAAGCGACCGTCATCGGAATCATCGGGAAAACGCAGGGCGTTAAAAGGGCGGCCAATCCAAAAAGAAATGCGGCAATAAAAAAGCCCCATAAGGAGCCATCATCTTCTGGTACTAGTAAATGATCAAAGCTTTCATCGGTTGGAGCTTTGTCTTTAGTTGGCTTGTCTTGAATCTGGGAATTTACTTTGCTGGGTACTGCCTTTTCTTCAACCTGTTTTACTTCCTCCTCGGCAGAGGAAACCGTTACAAAATCGATTACAAATTCCTGTTCTCCCGGAATACACTGGCCTGTTACATCGCTACAGGTTTGAAAATCTAAAAGTCCGGCCAGCTTAAAATCCTTGCTCAGCACTTTCACCTTCTGCCTAAATTCGCCTTTTTCTGAGAAATAGGTGATGTCGGCACCCCAAATGTCATCGTACTTTTTCTTTGGCTCAATAGGGATTAAATCGCCAATCAATTCAAAAGAACCATTTTCTTCGAATTCAACAGTGGTTGGCGTTGGGCCAATCTCTGGATCGATATCGCTAGAATAGATATACCAGTTTTCAATTAAGGCAACTCGAAAGATGATTTCAATTTCATCGCCCACTTTCACCTCCTTTTGAGAGGCATCGTAAGACCAAGTTTGGGTTTGACGAAACTGTCCTAAAAGGGCAACTGAAAAGAAAAGCGAAATAAAAACAACAATACTCCTGAACATAATCGAAAATTTATCACTGACCGAACACTTATGGGTTCACAATCATTCAATACGTTTAAAAAGCAATGACCCTACCTCTCATTCAAAGAAAGCCAACCGACCTTTTATAAAAACATCGATTGACCGGTATAATTACTTGCTTAATGCTGCGAAGTTCTTGAAAAAGAGAGGAATAGTTTCTATTCCTTTAAAATAATTAAATACACCATAGTGCTCATTTGGTGAATGGATTGCATCAGAATCCAAGCCGAATCCCATCAATACGGTTTTGATCCCAAGTGTCTGCTCAAACAAGGCAACAATCGGAATACTGCCTCCACCTCTGAAGGGTATTGGCGCTTTACCGAAGGTAGTTTCCATGGCCTTAGCAGCAGCCAAATAAGCTGGAGAGTCTGTTGGCGTAACGGCAGGCTGACCTCCATGATGAGGCATGACTTTCACCTTAACGGATGCCGGAGCAATGGCCTTAAAGTGATCTTCGAAAAGTTTGGTGATTTTATCTGGGTTTTGGTTCGGTACCAATCGCATAGAGATCTTCGCGTAGGCTTTTGATGCAATTACCGTTTTGGCTCCTTCGCCAATATAGCCCCCCCAAATTCCATTTACATCTAATGTCGGTCTGATGGATGAGCGTTCCATTGAGGAATATCCCGCTTCTCCTTCAGTTCCACTCAATCCAATTGATTTCTTGTATTCCTCTTCATTAAAGGGCGCTTTGGCCATTTCAGCCCTTTCTTCTGTTGAAAGCTCTACCACATCAGCATAAAAGCCTGGAATGTTAACTTTCTTGTTTTCGTCTTTAAGCGAAGCAATCATTTCTGACAACACATTGATTGGGTTTGGCACCGCCCCACCATAAAGGCCTGAGTGCAGATCGCGATTAGGCCCTGTCACTTCAACTTGTACATAGCTAAGTCCTCTCAAACCGACTGTGATGGAAGGCACATCATTGGCAATGATGCCAGTGTCAGAAACCAATACTACGTCTGCAGCTAATTTTTCTTTATTCTCTTCTAAGAAAATACCCAAGTGGTCTGAACCAACTTCTTCTTCTCCTTCGATTAAAAACTTGATGTTACAATCTAGATTGCCCGTTTGCATCATCGTTTCGAAGGCTTTAATGTGCATGTACATTTGGCCCTTATCATCACACGCTCCACGAGCAAAGATTGCTCCTTCAGGATGAATCTCCGTTGTTTTGATTACTGGTTCGAATGGTGGTGAATCCCAAAGTTCATAGGGATCAGCTGGCTGAACGTCATAGTGACCGTACACCAAAACGGTAGGAAGTTTGGGGTCTACCATTTTTTCACCATACACTATTGGATGACCGCCCGTTGGACAAATTTCGGCTACATCGGCTCCGGCCTCCAACAATTTGGCATGAACAAATTCAGCTGCTTTTAGTACGTCTCCTTTGAACTTACTGTCGGCACTAACCGAGGGAATGCGCAGTAAGTCTAATAATTCATTCAAAAAACGGTCTTTATTGGACTGGATATAATTGTTCATGACAAGCAAAATTTAAGTTTTAACGCTTGCAATTTAATTGAATTTGAAGAGAGAAGTGAAGGATTGAGCAAAAGATAAGTGCCGCTCTATTTCAATAGATCTTCTATTTTTTTGTCGATGATTTTAGTCAAAACGCCATTATACCCTGCCTGAAAAAATTGAATATTGCCTTCCTTGTCCAAAACATAATGCGAGGGGTAACTGCTCACCTGATAGATTTGAGCTACATTTCTGGCACTTGGCACGATATCGTAATGAAAGGCCTTTCGATTCAAGAACTTTTCTATTGCAGCTTGATCGTCTAAAGCAAAAGCAACAAATTTTACATTCTGATTTTTGTATTTCTCCACGAGTTCATTCAGTTCTGGAATTTCTACTTGGCACGGTTTGCAGCCAATAAACCAAAAATTGAGCACCACAATTGACCCCTTCAATTCGTTCAAGTCCAATCTATCGGAATTCATGTTTTTGGCGATAAAACTAGGTGCTGCTGTTCCCTTTTTGTCTCCGGTGGTATCAGCCCGCTTCATCATTTGCGCTAAACGAGCGTCTCTTTGTGCTGCTGGTAACTCTACTAATACAATTGCAGACAGCGCTCCCTTATTATCAGCGTAAAGTTCGTATCCATAATCAGGGCCAGCAATTGCCCTCATGGCTGCCAATTGGTCCAGCTGTGTTCCATTTTCAAAATACATTGGTAAACTCAGGTTCAGCCGAACTCCGTTTTGTTCTTGCGCTGTCATTTTGTGCAAACCCGCAGGCAAGAAATCTCGGTTTTGAGCATCGAGAAGAAAGCTTGCGCTAACCAAAACTGCAATGCTAAGGAAGGTTCTAATTTTCATAATTGTATCAATGGTTGATTATGAAAAGGACAATGGTTAAAAACCATCGCCCTCTACAACTTCTTTTTTCTTGAGGGTTTGGTTGCCATCGGCTGACATTGCCAAACGATAAGGCTCATCAATTCCGTAGAACAACTTTCTGTAATTCTGAGTCCAGGCAATTACTTCTTCAAGGGTGTAAACATTCACCTTTGAATTGGTAATCTTGCCTTTCTTTCCATCGCCCAAAAGCGATGCATTAAAGGCTTCGTTTGAAGAGAAGGTACCCAAACTAAAGCCATCATAGGTAAAATAATACCAAGTGCCTTCGGTCATTTGCAAAAGGACATTGACGAGGTCGCCCTCAGGTGTTTTTTTAATTTCAACAAAGCCATCGACTTCCATATTAAGGTCAAGATTATTGACATTACTTAGGCTGATTTTGCCTTCGCTGTAAAAGGTTTTTAACTGCTTCGACCATCTAAGGTCAACATTCGAGATGACCAAGTTCTTCATAAGCTCGCCTGCGCTGGAAGCATTTACCAAAGGAATTGGCACTGTTTGATATGATTTGTCCCATTTTTTTGTCGCCTCATCCCCAATGAATTCGGCCACCTTATAAATGAGGTCAGAGCGATCGTCATGTGCTCTGCGCACGCCAAGCTTATCCCCCATTTCTCTCAGATTTTGACCCATAAGCGGCACGCTTGTGATTGGCAAACCAAAATCCATGACGAGCATGGCATTTACTTTAAAATCAGCTGAGTCCAAGTTACCGGTGCCCTTGCCCGAAGCTTGCACAGAAAGGCCTTTGCTAAGCGGGCTCACAAAATTGAGTTTGCCTTCAAAAGATACATCCTGAGTATCTTCATTATAGGAAAACATACTGCCTTGATAAAAATTTGCGGGGTCATCGCGCTTGTCAGGATTGGCTATGTTATACGATCCTGTCGATTGGTCATAAGAGAGTTCTCCTCCTTTGGGGATAAAGAAATCGTCATCGTCAAAACCTCTTTTTTCTGTGATGAACGAAAGGTAAATCTCGCCCTTGTTGAAATGCAAACCTGCAGTAAGTGGTTCGCCAAACTCTGTTCTTGCCTTGTCAAAATCAAAGACCACTTCAGAAATATCATCATTGGATTCGTATTCGATCCAAACGTTTTTTTCTTTCAATTTTTGCAAATTCAGTTTTACAGCACCACTTAATTCCAAGGCCTTTCTAAAGGCATACATGTAAATTTTTCCCTTGAAAGTAAATCCTGGCGACACGATGACGCCATCCTCGGCTTTGACATCACCACTTGATTTGGTGAAAAGCCCATGCTCTTTGTCTTCTACGAATTTAAACTCGTCAAACTTGATGGCGAAAGTGTCTTGTACCGTAACCAGCTCATAAGTACCAACGCCTCTAAAGCGCTTTCGGGAAAGAATTTCTATCTCTGCATTGAAAAGACGGTGATTGGTATTCGCAGTATCAAAAACTACGACTGCGTTTTTCAAGATGCCCAGTTCAGAGTTTTCAAGAATCAGTACCTCATTATTCTCAGGCGAAATCAGCGCATCGGCCACCACGATATTGGGGATTCCTTCTACCTTCAATTCTTGCTTTTCGATATCATAAAGGGCCTTAGTCCCTGAGAAGACGAGAGAGTCCATGCTTTTTCTTGTGGAATAAAAGAAGGATTTCTCAAGCGGTACAGTATCTGGTTTTACCATGGTGATCACCTTGTTCTCAATGTCCCATTCTGCATTTGGAATGGAAGTTTTATATTGAGCGAAGGGGAATGAGAGGGCGGCCATTCCTTGCACCTCGGGCTGAATATTGGCTTTGTTTCTCGCCAAATCATAATCAACCCGTACATCTTCAGAACTTAAAATGGGTTGTTTTGGATTGGCAGAGCTCAACTCAAAACTCGAATTACGGGCTTCATAAAGTGTTTCTCCCATCGTAAAATTCTTGGACTTGGTAGTGGAGCCTTGCATTTTCATTTCTCCATTTCCGTAGAGCGCTTTAGTAGAAAGCGCCATGGTTCCATCAAATGTGCCCAGACTGTCATAAACCTTGAACGGGTTTTCTAAATTTCGAAGCAGCATACTGTCCTTTTTAGCCAACCAGTTGATTTCATAACGCGCTAGTTTAACCGATGGGTAAGACGTTCCATTCAAGGTCCCAGCCACAATGCTTCCATCAATTCCTTTCTTGGAGTACATGGAATCTAGATAAAAAGTGACTCTTTCTGCATTAAAAGTACCCGTCAAAAACTCTATTACTCCTGGAGATGAAAGCCCTGACTGGTCCATATTGATTTCGCCATAAAGCTTACCTGAGGTATTGTACAAATTATAGCCTGAATCGGGTACTGCATGAATAAAACCAAAGGATTTATCGGGCATGGCCCTTAGGCTTTCCTTAAAATCTGGAAAAATACCATTGGAATGAAAAGTGCCTTGAAACTCATAGGCCGATGGGTCTGCTTTCGAGGCACTGTCTAATACAAACGGAGGAACGTCAAAATACACCGTGCTGTCATAAGCGCCTCCTAAAACCTTACTTTTGTCGAAGAAAACATTGGCACTTTGGTCGGTAGAGAAAATTGGATAATCAGGTTTTGAAACCCTGGCCGATTTATTATTGGGGTCGTTGATCAACAGGGTGCCTGAGGTGTTAACCAATTGGTTGTTCAACACCTCTCTTCGTCCTTCAGACACCTCAACCTCTAGTTTAATTGAGTCAATTTGGGTCAATTGAATAAGAAAAGTATCGTACCTGAATTTAAACTTTTGGCCATTGAACTGAAAATTCCCTGCTTCCAAAGCACCATCAAATTCTATATTTCTGTTTTCAAGGATTTTGACAATACCATCCTTAGGTGTGATCAAAACATCCAGTGAATCACTCACAAAAAATTGCTCTACACCCCTGACCACCAGCGTATCATTTAACAAATCTATGGTGGCATTTGGGGATGAGCTGATGATGGAAGGAATTACCAAATCATCAAAATCTGACTCGTCACGTCCGGCATCATAATAATGCAGGCCCTTTTCTGTAATGATCACCTGATCGGTGTAGCCATTATAAAGCACCATTCCTTTGGACATCAAGTCGATCATGGTGCGCTTCAAAATTCCAATGTTGAGCTTGCGCTCCTCGGCCAATTCGTTCAGAAAGAATTCGTTTTTAGGTTCATATTTCTGGGCTTGCTTTACCGCTAAAATCAAGGGATGAAAATTGTAAAGCTGAGAAAGTCCGTTATACCTGGCCGCACTAAAAAAGTTTTTGGATTCTACCACCAGGGGTACCTCTGTTCGTGCCGAAAGGATGGTAATGTTCAGGCTGTCGGATTTTACATTCCATGTAAGTCGGTCGCCCGTTAAGTCAACATTGTAGTAAGATGAATTAAAAGGGGTTGTTCTAAAGTCCTTTTTTTGAGGCTCTAAGCCGAGCATGTATCGACCATATTGATAAGAAAACTCAGCCGCTGGATGATAAATAGAGTCTGCGCCATGATAAATTGTTACTTGCGCTTGTGGCGAAGTGACCACAGAGTCTTCTTTGTTAAAGAAAAAGGCTGATCCCTGCGCCTTAAATTTTCTTTTGCCATCAATGATGGCCTCTAGCGTGGAAAGTTCATTGAAGGCAGATCGGCTAAAGAACTGACGGCCTTCATAGCTCACCCCCCCTTTATAGCTAAGTTCAGACGTTCCTAAATCGTTGATGGGTGCATCGGCATAATCAGAAACAAACTTTGGATAACTGTCTACTGTGGTGCGCTGAGGGGTTAAGGTAATTTCAACAGCACCAGAAACGGGGTCGTTTAACTTGCCAGAATAATGGAAGTAGGTTTCTTCGAACCTTATATCTGTTTGAGTTACAAAGAAAGCGTAGTTTCGGAGTTTCGCATAAGTGCTTTCAGCAGGTAAACCTACGTTCGTCCAATCTACTGCTCCCCCTTGTCCTTTGAATTCTAAGGTTTCGAAAGAAAAAGTACCTGAAGTTCCTTTGAGGTAGATTGTATCCAACCTATTCAGAAATACCAAGTCAATGTTCTTGAATTCGATTACTGGCCCCATCACAAGAGGTAAAGAAGGTAAGGGTTCATCGGCTGGATTTACTTTTGGAGTATCTTCCTGAACGATACCTTGTTCCTTCATCAGGAGTAGCTCAATAGCATCTGGCCCCTGCTGTTCCTGCACTACGGGAGCTTCGTCCTCGAAATCATCATAACCATTGAATTTGAGCTCTGAACTTCCATTCTCTACATAAATACCATAACTACGGTCTTTATAAAGTGCTTTGTCTGTGATAAAAAAGGCAGCGTATTGATAAAACTGATCGATAATCTTTTTGTCGTAATCTTCTGAAACCCTCAAACAAGCCTTCACTAAGGCATTGAACTGATCTTGGTTAAAACCTGCTTTGTCTTCAGCAGAACTTAGAATATTAAATATGCCTTTGAAATCGAACCTTGGACGAAAGCCCTTTTTCTCCATGTTGAGAAGACTCTGACCGATCTGGTTTTTCTGTTCAGTCGTAAAACCGCCCGATTGCCATTTCTCTATGAAAGGTTGGTAATCTGGGCCAAAGCTGGCTGGATTAGGCGTGGTAAAGATTCTTTGAATATCGGCTGTATAAACGATCGAGTCTTTGGCCAATTCATTCTGCCCAAGGGCAAAGCTTGAAAAGGCAATACTAAAAAGAACTGTAAACAAGACTTTTTTCAATTCGACCATTTTTTGCCCATTGACTGACCCTTAATAACGTATAAAACCTCAAATTTATGATAGATAATCAAACTTTCTTTAGCAGAATTGCCGCCCAATTTTTCCTTTCTGTAGATTTTATCTTTTCAAAACCATTGGCTGCCGTACATTCTAAAAGATCGGCCTCGTCTTCGGTATAAAATCCACTTAAGAATAAATACCCGCCTGACTTGGTCAATTTTGAATAGTATTCCATTTCAGCCAATAATACATTCTTATTGATGTTGGCATAAAGAATATCAAAAGGCTCATCAAAAGTGAATTCATCGATGGTGCCTAAAAGCACTTGCTTAGGTTCAATACCATTTAGGGCGAAGTTCTCTTTGGCATTCTCGATACACCAATCATCAATATCGGTGGCCGAAACTTCCACAGCCCCTAATTTGGAAGCCATTATGGCCAAAATCCCCGTTCCAGATCCAACATCAAGCACTTTCGTGCCCACATGGTCAAGCTCTAACTGCAACGCCAACATTTGATGAGTTGTTTCGTGGTGCCCAGTTCCAAACGACATTTGCGGATGGATGATGATTTCATGTTTGAAACCTGGCTTTGATTCATGGAAAGTAGCGCGAACGAAAATATCATCCCCAATTTCAATAGGATCATAATTTTTCTCCCATTCTTCATTCCAATTTTCTTTCGGAATCTTCTTTAACTCATACCAAATGCGGGTTTGCTTTCTGTATTTGTTAAAAAGGGTTTGCAGAGCCGGATGGCTAAAAATCTCTTCTGATATATAGCCATCAAAGCCTACTTCGGTTTCCACAAAAGTATCAAAGTCCAATTCGCCCATTTCTGCGATAAGAATATCTGCAAAAGGCGAGTCGCAGTGCACTTTGATTTCGATGTAATTCATAATTATGGGATTAAAACGATTTTGCGATTGAAACAAAATCTCTAGCTTTTAGAGAAGCCCCACCAATCAAACCTCCATCTACATCAGGTTGAGCGAAAAGTTCAGGTGCATTGTCTGGCTTGGCACTTCCACCATATAGAATCGAAATTTCATCCGCTACTTCTTGACCATATTGGCCTGCCAAGAAATCGCGCAATGATTTGTGCATGTCTTGTGCTTGTTGAGACGAAGCCGTTCTACCTGTTCCGATGGCCCAAATTGGCTCATACGCAATTACCACTTTTTGAATTTCATCTTCTGTAAGATGGAAAAGGCTTTCGGTCAATTGATTGGTAACGTAAGCTACTTCCTTTCCCGATTCACGAATTTCTAAAGATTCGCCACAGCAGAAGATTGGAGTTAAGCCATTGGCCAATGTCAAATCTACCTTTTTCGCCAATTGTGCATTGGATTCGTTGTGGTATTCTCTGCGCTCGCTGTGTCCAAGCACCACATATTCAGCGCCTGTTGATTTCACCATTTCAATAGAAATATCACCGGTATATGCCCCCGATTCGTGCTCGCTGATGTTCTGAGCCGATAAAAATACTTTGCCGCTACCTTCCACAATTTTGGCAACCTGCGAAAGATGAATAAATGGAGTACACAACACCACAGTGACATCGTCATTCAATTCATCATTGACAATGTTCACTACTTCCGAAGCTAAGGCAAGGCCTTCACTTAGGTTTTTGTTCATTTTCCAGTTACCAGCAACAATCTTTTTTCTCATGATTTGATTTTTTCGCGTTTCGCCCCAAAGATAATTCATTCTATCTTAGTTCGATGGCTTTTGAGAACGAAGAACGAAAACGAATGCGGCTCGACCCTAAAGTAGCAAAACTGAAGGCTGCTGACTATTGCGCTTATCAGGAACGCTCTCAGCAAGAAGTTAGGGATAAATTATATACTTATGGCCTGCATCAAAACGAAGTGGAGGAAGTAATTTCGGAGCTGATTCAAGAAAATTTTATCAATGAAGAGCGATTTGCAAAAGCATTTATTGGTGGAAAATTTAGAATGAAGGGCTGGGGCAAGCGAAAGATCCTGCAAAGCTTAAAACCACACAAAATTTCGGAGTATTGCATTAAAAAGGGTATAGAAGAAATTGATCCTGATGCCTATTACGCCACTTTGAAAAAGCATGCAGAAAAAAAACTTCCTTCTTTGAAGGGGCAAAACGATTACATCATCAAAGGCAAACTTAGCCAACACCTAGCCATGAAAGGCTTTGAAGGCGATTTGATTCGAGAGGCGATTCAAGAGGTTTTGAATGAATTTCGAGAAGGATAATTGATCGTCATTCCCGTGAAAACGGGAATCTCCGTTCTACATTACAACATACTCGTTGCAAACAAGAATGAGTAGATGGAAAAAATGAGCAAAGTCACTCGGAGAAATCGAGCGACCAGCAAACTTTTAAAATGAGAAGACTCAAGGATTAGCCTACATCTTGAATCCCTGCTTAACCTCTTTCCCAGAAAAATGGAGGCTCGATTCCTAAAGTTCTAAGGTATACATAACCTTGACCTCGGTGGTGGATTTCGTTATCGATGCAGTAAAAAATCAAAGCATAGTTGGTGCCCTCGTATTGACCAAAAGCCTTTTCTACTTCTTGAAAACGCTCAATCCTAATTTGAGGAAATAACTCATTCAATTTCTCTGTTGATTCGTCCCAAAGTTTAAGAAGTCCAGTTTTAGTGGTAGGTTTTTCTTCTGCCTCGGATTCGCCAAAGGTTTTCCATTCTCCGGTGATAATACCTGCTACGCTCGGCACAGCCATGTGGATCATTTCGAGCGCTAGCTCAGAAAATGGCCGCATTCCGCCTACTGAATAACTAAAAAGTTTGTCTTCCGGAAAAGCTTCAATCGCCTTACGGGTTAGGCTCCTGTGTCCTTGCCAATGGTTTAAAAAATCGTTTGGGCTAATGAAAGCTGGTAATGTTTCGTTTTTCATGATCTGTGTTTTTTGATTATGATATAAACTTAAAGGCCACTTGTGACAACCCTATGTCAGTAGGTTTTTTGGATGGGTGAAATTCTTTTGGATTGGGAAGCACAAAAGTCTGAAAGTCGATAGAAGAGATTGTGCGAAGTGATCTATACTTTGAATTAATTATTCTAAAGATTGCCTCTTCATCATCCACTACTCTACAGATTTATCGCAATGACAGTTCGAACAGACTTACAAGGGTAACCGTCATTGCGAACCTGTCTTGGTTCATTTTTTACTAAATGATGACGTGAAGCAATCTCAAACATTCAAGTATTTATCTTCACCTCACAATCGTTCTAAAAGTCAAATTTACACGTGGGGTTTTGATCATTTTTGTGGGAGGCAAGCGATGAAGCCAATGGCTTTGAGTGGTGTCTTTCATCACCAAAAGGCTGCCATTTTCTAAGAAGATCTCAATCTTCTCTTTTGTTTCTTTATGCTTGAAAGCGAATTTTCTTTCTGCCCCAAAACTCATGGAAGCAATCGCTCCATTTTTCTTCAAGTCCTTTTCTCCATCGCTGTGCCAAGCCATTCCTTCTTCACCCGAATGGTAAAGGTTAAGCAAACAGGAGTTATAAGTTTCTCCAGATTTTGCCTCTGCCAGAGCTTTCAATTTGATCAACTCAGGCGTCCATGGCAAGGCATGTTTTGTAATATTAGAGTAACTGTATTCAAATCTCTGATCTCCATACCAAGCCACTTTCCGCTTGGTGATGTAGTGCTTTCCGAAAATTACTGCCTCATCATTTCTCCATTCAATTCCATCCAAAAGAGCTCTATAGTAGAAATTAGATTCTTCGGAAGACATCAGTTTACCGTAATAGTTTACCGTACCATCTTGAGGCAACCAGTTTTTAGTTTTGTCTATTTCTTGAGGGAAGAGGTTCATTTTTCCAATTTAAGTATGCTGTTCTCATGCAATGTCCGCAGGGACGAAAACCATTCAATTTAGCTTCATCTACCGAATAGAAAAACACCCTGTTTTCCTTTTTCATCCTTTTCCCTGAAGTGCAACTCAGCGCTCCGTAAATTTTAAGTTTTCGGTTACCGCCCAAAGTAAGCTCTTTCGATTTTAGCTTTAGGTGCAAGTCAGCATCACCTATCGAGTTATGTTCAATCATTAAATCAAGTCAACGCATCGTGAAAAATTATGCCGAGCGTATGCCTTTCTCCACTATGCACCTCGCTAACGCCATGCTTCATATTAACTCGATAATAGCCTTTTGTTCCCTTTATGGGTCGAAAATTTGTTGTGAAAATTACCAGATCCCCACGGTTGGGCTTTAAGACTATGGCTTTCGATTGCGCTCTTGGCGTTTGTTGGGTCAAAACAAATTCCCCTCCCGTAAAATCTTGATCGGGTTGGTTTAAGAACATCACCGCCTGAATTGGAAAATAAACCTCACCATACAAATCTTGATGCAGCGTGTTAAAGCCGCTCTTGCCATATTTCAAAATCAAAGGCGTGGGTTGAAGTTGACCAGCGGCATGACATAGCTTTTGCAAAGCCAGAAAGGAATCGGGAAATTGCTTTTCTATCGCTAAAACCTTCATCCAAAGATTAGCAATTGGAGCAAGTCTTGGATACAAGCTTTCCCGAATTTGTTGGATCATTTCTGGCAATGGATATTGAAAGTATTTGTATTCTCCCAAACCAAATCTATAACGCTCCATCACTACTGTTTTTCGATAACTTCCCTTTCGATCATAATTGGCAATCAATTCCTCGCAATCAACCCTACTTAAAAAATCTGATATTATTGCATATCCCTTTTGATGCATTTCTTCCGCAACCTGTGCCCAATTGACAGCGGTTATTCTTTCTTGAATCGTCATGGCTGATTAAATAGAGATCTTGGTTTTGGCGGCTTCCCAACCAATGATTGCCGTTTTTCGAGTTGAACCCCACATATAGCCCCCCATATTACCACTGGTTTGAATGACCCTATGGCATGGAATTAAAAAAGCAACAGGGTTACTACCAATGGCCGTACCTACCGCCCTTGAAGCACTGGGTTTTTCTATTTTCGAGGCGATGTTTCCATAGGTTGTAAGACAACCAAAGGGTATATTCAACAGCGCCTTCCATACTTTAAGTTGAAAATCTGTTCCTTTTAAATGGAGCTTAATCTTGTCTAGTTTTTGCCAATCGTGAGTGAAAATGTAAAGTGCATTCTGCTGGATGAGATCTACCATTTGCTGAAATTCCGCTTTGGGAAAATGGTTTTTCAGCACAGCTAACCCATCCGTTTCGTTTTCTGCAAAGGCCATATGGCAAATCCCTTTTTGGGTGGAAGCTACTATGATGTTTCCAAAAGGGCTTTCGGCAAAACTATAATTGATTGACAATTTCTCTCCCCCGTTCTTGAATTCTCCTGGAGTCATTCCTTCAATATTCACAAACAGGTCGTGAAGTCTACTTGTGCCAGAAAGACCTGTTTCATAAGCGGCATCGGACACGGTCACCTGCTTTTCTTTTAGCATTTGCTTGGCATGCTCAATGCTGATGTATTGCAAGAATTTCTTCGGACTTACCCCTGCCCAATCTGTGAACATTCTTTGAAAGTGGAAAGGGCTTAGGTTTACCTTTTCGGCCACTTCATCCAAATTGGGTTGTTGCTTAAAATGCTGCTGCAAATAATCAATGGCCTCGGCTATTCGCTGATAGTTAACATAATTTTGATTGTTCATCATTTCCAAAATTTAATGATTTAATGAGAACAAAGGTTAAGCAAAGCAGCAGCGATTAAAACCCGAATCTTGCTCAGTTAGGCTAAAACTAGACACCCCTCAGCAAAACCACAAAATTCATCTGAGAAGGTGCAATAATATAATACGGATGACCTGGATTACAACTACTCGATATAATAGTGACAAAACTTTATTTGAGATTCATCTTCACCATCCTTTGCCCAAAAGAATATGCCTTCATCTGTAGCAAAGCTTCCCTCTAAATAGCAGTTATCATCAATTTTGATTTCATCAATCACCTTCAGTTCATTATCGAAAAACATAATGTAGCCAGGTTTTGTAGAGGCATCGGTTGGCTCACCGTCAGGCCTAAGTTTATGCTGGCTTCCCCAATGTGTACGATAAAAATATGGTTTTTCTGGGTACTGGTTTAGCCTATTAAACCAAGTGCCATCATTGCGATAATCATAATCAGAGTGCTGTGATTGCCTTTTCGCTTTATTTTCAGAAAACTTACTTTCGGCAGAATGCATCTTACTTTTCTGAGTAAGGAAATCATATTCATAGATATTTGATTCTACTGGAAATCCATAAAAAAGTCTACCCCCTTGAAATGATAAATTAGGCCGTATTTCGGCAAAGTCTTCGTCATTTTCTATTATAAAACTAGAGTATGAGATGGGGAGAAAGCTCAAAATTTCATTGTCCAAATCATAAAGCCCTAGAATTGACTGTTCAAAAGCTTCTCCATTTTTTCCAGATCCCCTTGCATTGTCATGCTGAAAAAAGCCTATCATTTCCGATCCTTCTATGCTGAAATTAGCCTCGTTTGGTGTCCTAAATTGTCCACTAATTGTGCCTTCATAATTACCAAAGTCCATATTGTAAGCTTTTAGTAATCTACCTGAATCATCGATCAAATATAATTTACCAGCGCCCATAACATACAGGCTGTCAGGCCTAAGCACATTCAGTTTGTAAAACTTATTTATGTAATTAGGGCCTTCTTTGGCCAGCATAATTCGGTAATTAAAACGCCTTTCTGTCAAGTTGTAAACATCCAAACTATGCAAAGGGCGGTTATAAACATAAAGGAAATCTTGTCCTTCAATTTGGAAGACATGTGGTTCTGAAGGGTAGATGGTCAGGCCTAGACTATCGACTTTTACATAGGTTATAGAATTATTAACACTAAATTCCGAACCAAAAGACTTTTGACTATTATCTTTTTTTTGCTCACAAGCGAATAGTGTGAGCACCAAAATCATAAGTAGAGCCTTCAAATAGGTAATCTGTAAATTCATCCAACACCAATTTAAAGCAATTTAAAGCTATTCGAAGCATTCGGACTAAACACAGATGTTAAATATGGCTAAAATGGTTCGATAACCATCGTTTGCTAAAAAACCACCCTGTACTGAGAAGCCGTTAATCAAAAATGCGCTTGTTTCAGGGCTAAAAAAGATAAAATCAAGCCAAACCCTTTACCCATAAATAAGCGTAGCGGACGGCCAAAAGCAGCATAATAGGCAACATGGCAATAGAATATACTTGCACTTGGAAGACCCAAATCAAGGACATGCCCAATAACAGGATAAATAGCAGGCGAATATAAACACGCACCCAGGCAGGTACATTCCTTCTCACAATAAAAAATGCCACAATCAGGTTAGGCGCGAAAGCCCAAAGTACATTCATATTTTTGGCAGTGGCAGTATGGTCCGTGGCAAACCAGAGTAAGAGCACTACAAGGCCCACCAGCCCTGTGATCAACAAAATGGTAAAATCAAGATAACGCGCCCTTACCATTTGGGCCATGTCGCGGTAAGTAAGTATAACCACTACTATGGCCAATAACGAGAAAATCATCCAAGGTGAAATACTCTCTTTGGCCACTTCATAATAATCCTCTTCGAATAGTTTGTTGGTCGCCTTAACGGCTGGGATTTCCACACCATTTCTGTTTATGGTTGCATGATCGTAAGCGCCCATCACATAATCGGGCAGAAACATGTACTCTTCTGGCTTTGCCTTTACATCGATGACAGCACCTAAGGCGATGTCGATACCAAAATCCCACCACGGATGATTAAAGGTGTTCTCTTGAATCAAATCCCTGAAGGTGTCTTCCCTACCTAAATATTCCTGATGAAATTGAAGCTTGTCGCCTAAAGCATCTTGAACAACATCTCTTAATCTCGTGGCACAATTATCAAAGAAGAAGTCATAGAGGTAGCGGCTGTTTTCTGGAAGTGCATTATTTTGGATGAAATTAAAAATCTGTTGTTTTTCATCATTGGTCAAGTCCAACACCTGTTCCGTTACCCATCTGCCTTGGCTCTGATAATTGCCCAAAAAACTTCTAAAATCTTGCACTGCTAGCTTATAGAGCAATTTCCCTTGAGCAAATTTTACATAAAAGCCATCTTGAAAGGATTCATAGGTGCCATAATTGTAGGCATAATCTATGTTCAAATAAGGGTCGCGGATGCGCAGCGCTCCATGACCAAAGCTATCGTACAACTCTGAGCCTGGGCCAATGGTAATTACACTTACTTCGGCCTGACCAGACAAAGTGCTGAATTGAGCTTTTAGCGAAGCACAAATTATAATGAAAACCAAAAAGTAGAAAAAGCGCTTCATGTGCAATTCGATTGAGTAATACGAAGATAAAGAGAGTTATCAGATTAAAAACTCATTGTGTTTTGAAAGTGCATTTTGCCGACCTAATTTGATGCCATGAACAGGAATTTAACCGATGGTTTAAATTATGCTTCCAAATTAAGCCCTTTGCGCATTTGGAACCTGTTTCAGTTGGTGGGCAGTTATTGGCTTTCAAAACTAACTAGGAAGTCTATTCATTTTGGAATGCCCACGAGCATTTCTTTAGAACCCACCACTGCTTGTAATTTACGCTGCCCCGAATGCCCTAGCGGTTTGCGCAGTTTTACCCGAGACACAGGAATGTTAACCGATCAGGTTTTTGAAAAAACCATTGATGAGCTTGCCCCACGACTGAGTTATTTGATCTTTTACTTTCAAGGAGAGCCTTATTTGAACGCTAATTTTTTGAAGCACGTAAAATATGCCTCCAAAAAGAAAGTCTATACGGCCACCTCCACCAACGCCCATTATTTAGATGATAAAAATGCCAAAGCTACTGTTGAGTCTGGGCTGGACCGATTGATCATTTCCATTGATGGCACCACGCAAGAAACCTATGAGCAATATCGTGTTGGTGGAAAATTGGAAAAGGTAATTGAAGGCACACAAAACATTGTCCGCTGGAAAAAGGAGCTGAAGAGTAAAACTCCGCACATTATTTTTCAATACTTGGTGGTAAAGCCGAATGAGCATCAATTGGATGATGTCCAAAAATTAGCCAAAGATTTAGGCGTAGACGAAGTCGCTTTTAAAACCGCCCAGATTTATGACTATGAAAATGGTTCGGACTTAATTCCGACTATTGAGAAATACGCTCGCTATCGCAAAACAGCCAGTGGTAAATGGGAAATCAAAAACCGTTTGCTTAATCACTGCTGGAAAATGTGGCATTCGTGCGTAATCACTTGGGATGGAAAGGTTGTGCCTTGCTGCTTCGATAAAGATGCGCATTACCAATTAGGCAGTATGCAGGGAACAACCTTTAAGCAAGTTTGGCGCGGAGCTGCTTATCAAAACTTTAGACAGTCTTTGATCAAATCGCGTAGCGAAATCGAAATGTGTAAGAATTGTTCTGAAGGAACGAAGATTTGGGCTTAGCCTTTCAAGTGATCGGGGATTCTCACTTCGGCCTTTTTCATTTCTTTGGCAATATCGCATGAGCCACAGCCTTTAGGACAGCCTTTGTCGGCCCTGTATTGGTTATAGAAGTGCCTGCCGATGTACAAAACCGCAATCAAAAAAACGATACCTACTACAACTTCTTCCATTCAATTTAACTTCTGAAGGCTTAACCCTTAACTCGCTGGCGAAGTTCGTTTTTATTTAGAATTATTCCAAATAACCTGCTGTTTTTGAATTAGCTTAAATGGGGAAGCCATTGAAAAAGCTGTTACCTAACAAAAATGAAATGAATATCATTTAAATTTAAGGGAATGAATAAACAACGGATATATATTGATACCTCAGTCTTTGGAGGATATTTCGATTCCGAATTTGAAGAATTCACAAAACCTCTTTTCACTCGAATATTGAACAATGAATTCATGGTGTTATTTTCAACCGTCACTCAACAGGAGTTAGAAAAAGCACCTATCTCTGTAAAAGAGCTTGTGGTGAGCCTGAAAGCCGAAAGCACGGAATTTATTGAAGAAACGCTCGAAGCTGTTGAATTAGCAATGAGCTATATTGAAGAAAACGTTGTAGGTAAAACAAGCTTTGCTGATTGTTTGCATATAGCTCTGGCTACAATTAACAATGCCGACATTCTCATTAGTTGGAATTTTAAACATATTGTAAATGTCAATCGTATCCGTGGTTACAATTCTATAAATATTAAAAATGGCTACCATCAAATAGAAATTCGTTCACCAAGAGAATTAATGAACTATGAAGACTAAACAAAAAGAGTTCGATGCCGTGAAGTTCATGAGAGATCAAAGAACAATAATAAGCTCGAAATTGAGCAAAATGACGCCTTCTGAAATAGTTGAATATTTTAAGAAGAAAAAATTAGAAAACGGGATTCGACCAAGCGGGTAGGTTCAACTAACCTATTAAACCCAATACTTCTGAATCATTTTGAGCATTTCAGGCTGCACCTGATTGCCTGCAATGATTTGTCGGCCAAAAAGAAAATCTGAGCCCCCTTTGAAATCTGTTACCAAGCCACCTGCTTCTTTTACAATCAAAGCCCCAGCTGCAACATCCCATGGTTGGAGGTTATACTCGAAGAATCCTTCGAATCTACCACAGGCCGTATACACAAGATCGACAGCTGCGCTCCCCATTCTTCTCAGTCCATGCGTTCCTTTCATAAACTCATTTAAAATGGCCAAGTATTGCTGCATTTGGTCGAAGTTATAGTATGGAAAACCCGTTGCTAATAAGGCTTTATCAATGGTTTCGACAGGAGATACCTTTATTGCAAAGTGATTGAGGTAAGCACCTTGTCCTTTTACCGCATGAAAACATTCATCTCGATTGATTTCATAAACAACACCCAATACCAACTCGTTGCGTTTCATCAAGGCAATGGACACCGCAAAAACTGGGACTCCGTGAGTGAAGTTGGTTGTACCATCCAAGGGATCGATGATCCAATTGTAAGTATCTGATTTTTTAGTAGACGTGCCTTCTTCGGCAATAAACCCCGAGCCAGGCAGTATGGCGTTCAAACCTTTGACAATACGCTTTTCTGCTTCCTTATCTACATAAGACACCAAGTCGTTTTTGCCTTTGTATTCAATTTTGGCCAAATCGAAATTTCTTGATTCTTGCCGAATGAATTCTCCGGTTTCTTTGGCAAGCACGATTACATCTTGAAGTAGCTGTTGCATATCATTAGTTCAGACAGGCAAATATAGTCTTTTCAATTCCTTAGGGTTTTGGAATTAAAAGGAAATATTGAAAGCTGCTATCCACCTTCTTATTGTTTCAACGAAGCCAGCCCCTGTTGCAACAAAAAGCCAATAGAGGTTAATTCCTTATTAAAATGAAAGCGCTGATTAATTTCAATTTCAATCCCTGAGTAGTCTTTTATTGGATATTGTTTCCGTAAATAGGTGGTAAATCCATCGTCAGTGCCTTTATAAGGCTCATTCAAATCAATTGTTAGCAAGGGCGCAAGCGCCTGAAGTTTAGCCTGCAATTGCAGTGCGATCTTAGCTTCTGGTTTACGATCAGGGTCATATAAAATACCTATATCCGTTGTTCTTCTCTTTCCTTCCCAAATTGGAGTGAAAGAATGGATGGAAAAATGGGCCACTTCGAAATGATTTTCAATCGCCTTATTCACAGAAGCAACCACCGCTTTTCTATACGGATGATAGTATTTATCGAGAATGAAGGTTTTGACAGAAGGTTCAAGCTCTTTACCATATTCACTAAAAAGTTGAGGGCTTTTTAAAGATCGGTTCGCTTCTACCAACAATCTGGAGGTTGTGTGCAAAAAGACAGGAATGCCTAAAGCAGCACCCATTGCCGAGGCCACATTTGCGGCTCCTGGGTCCCAGCCACGATGCGATTTTATCTCGTCATCGGCATTTTTAAATAAGTATTTGTAGTTCTCAGGAATCTCATTTCCTGCGTGCTCGCATGTAATTATTAAGCTCCTTCGAGACATGGATTAAACATTTCGTTGTTTTCTAAACAGTCGGTCAACTCCCTGTAGACCATCTTTAAATTGCTATGTTCGCTATTATGGTCAACGCTTTCCAAAATTCTATTGGCCAAAGTGCCTTGATCTAATATCATGCGAATTTGAGTTTCCCATGGGCTAAGCCTTTCGGGATACAAGCCCATCAACTTTTGAAACATTTTCTTCCAAAAGTCGGAAGCGGTAACCTCTTCGCTGGCCTCAAATCCAAATGCCTTAAGGTAAGTCTTATCTCTGATTATAGAATGATCGGCATGACGAATTACATTCTTAAAGATTGCGTAGAGATCATTTGTTTTGAACTCATGCTGCTCTTCGGTGGTGAGACCTTTCTCATCGACCAACATTTGCAAAAAGGCAATTACCAAACTAGCAACCGCCAAATCTGCTGCTGGGCACTCTTGAATATCAATGATACGAATTTCAATGGCTCCTCTATCAAATCGGGCAATTGCGCCACGTGAGTTCAGCCAAACAGGATCAAGTATTCCCTCTGGATCGTAAGGTAAAATATCCTGTTCGATTTGACTGTGGATGTATTTGCGATAGGTCCTTCTCGAAAATACCGCCTCAGGAATCACCTTCCCCGTAAGGGACGGAATGAGCTTTTGATTGTTTTGATAGTAATCCAATCGCTTGTCCAGAAAACCTGTGAGTTGACCACCAATGATGGGCGAGCTAGCCGATAGGGCAGGTAATAAAGGTAAAATCAATCTGATTGCTCCATGAAGTTTAGAGAATTCCTCATCGTCATAAAACGGTAGATTGATATGGGTGCTTTGCAAATTGCTCCAGCCATGTCCTTTGCAGTTAAAGATTCTATCATAGGCAGCATAAATCTCCGCACTGTCGTGTGTCCATTGAAAAGATTCTGTTTCAGGATCCATCCAAGGATGAGCAGCACCAGGCATCAAACGCGCATTGAAGCTGCTCAAGAGCTCGTTCATTTGCTCAATTGCCTCCTGAAAATCCTGATTGAGCTGTACCAAATCGCTCACAGGCTTGGTACACTTCAGCTCTAATACATGCAATGCCAATTCGTTGGACCAGCTCACGCTACCCAAATTTACCTCCCCAATATATTCGCCTGTCAAAGCTTTAAAAACCTCATCGGCAATGGGCTTTACGTTGAGGGTTTCTATATCCACAATCATGTATTCTAGCTCTATTCCAAATGCTTCGAATAGATGCAGGCGGCTGACATTACTCATATTGCTTAACTCATTTTAACTCTTTCGAAGATGATCTCCATGATTCGCTCATAGAGCCTATTTTTTATGATTCTATCTTCTACCCCGGCATCAATATTGGGGTTGTCGTTGATTTCAATAACGTAGAATTTACCGTTCACTTCTTTGACATCCACCCCATAGAGGCCGTCACCAATTAATCTTGTGGCTTTTAGCGCAGTTTGAAGCAAGCCCACCGGGGCTTGTTCCAGCGCAATGGTATCGGCATTTCCTTCAATATGTTTGTCCCCATCTTTCCAGTTCACAATTTGCCAATGATCTCTGGCCATGTGGTAACGACATACGTAAAGGGGTTCGTGGTTCATTATCCCTATTCTCCAATCAAAAGGAGTAGGCATAAACTCTTGTGCTATGAGCAGTTCCGAACCTTTAAAAAAGCCTTTCAAAAGGGCTTTGAGTTCAACATCATTACTTACTTTTTTGACGCCACGAGAAAAAGCACCATCGGGTTCTTTCAGAATAAAGGGATATTGAAGCTTTTCCGTTTCGGGCGTTGATTTGTCGCGTGAAATGATTGCCGATTTTGGAACGGGAATATTGTTGCTGGTCATCAACTCATTCAAGTACACCTTATTGGTGCAGCGCAGAATCGAAGTTGGATCGTCTACCACTACCAAGCCTTCTGATTCAGCCTTTTTAGCGAAACGGAAAGTATAGTTGTTTACATTGGTGGTTTCGCGGATGAATAGTGCATCGAATTGGGTAAGACGGGCATATTCGTTTCTGGTAATGATTTCTGTGTTGAAGCCCGTTTTTTCGGCAGCCTTTACAAATTTCTGCAAGGCTTTGGCATTCGAAGGGGGGTTGTCATCCTCTGGGTTCACCAAAATAGCCAAATCATATTTTCTACGGGGGTTACTCTTGCGCACGACCATTTTTCGCGTAAGAAATAAGCCCAGCTGCTGTGCAAGTGTGATTCTTTCCTCCTCGTCCAGATCGTAAATATTGAGTGGTTTAAGCTGCTCCAAAGCCCACTTTTCCTTCTTTACGAAGGTTACTTTTAGTATGGGCGATTGAAACAAGTTGAAAAGCAACAAACCTAATTTCCCAGTGTGTATACCGCCAGTGTAGCCAAAATAGATTTTGAATTCGACCTTGTTTTCTGGGCTACCCTTAAATGTTTTTTGGATCATTTCTGTAAAATCCTGCGCATCATCTTTGATCATGGCTGGGAAACGAAAATCTTGAATTGTGGCCACTTCGGGCAGCACCTTATGGTTGCGCGCCTCGGCCAAGAGCGACACGTAATAGCCTGTGCTTTGGTATTGGTATGATTTACAAAGGTTAATGACCTTTACATTATTCAAGTGTCTTAAACCCTCATTTGCAAAGTATTCTCGCGCTGAGATTACTTCCACACCTGGGATATTAAAGTTCCATTTCTTTGGGTTTTCTGTTACGATCAGTTTTGACATTACTACTGTTTTGTTCTGGGTTCAATTATTAAAAGATTGGAATCATAAGTAACAATACCAAGCATTATGGCATTGATTAATCTGCTAAAGTCCACTTGGTAATGATGGCCTCGATTTGTTGGGTTATTCTTTAAAGGGTCTGCAATATCTATCTGGCCAGTTTGCTCGTCATAACCATCCAAAATCACAAAATGGCCCACTGGTATTCCTCTTACATCATCATATTCTGTTTCAAATTCCCCAATCTCGCGCTTGCTTCCATATAAGTAGGTAGCGCTCAGCCCAGTAAGCACTGGGCGCCTTTCCTGCAAATACGTTTTAATGAGCGCAGGGGTCAGGTCTTGAAACTTGATTTTGCCACCCATTTTCAAAAACTTAATATAAGCATTCGAGGCATATTTAATTTTGCGCTGAACTTTGTACTCGCTCTGCAAAGTCAATTTCTGAATAAGGTCTGTGGATGGATCGTCAAACCAAGATGGGTCAAATAAATGGAGATTATAGGTGTAAATTGTGGCCTGATAACCTCTCTTCAAAGCATGATTACCAAGGTTTACAGCGAGTGTGCCGCCACTCTTCAATTGCTTTACTTGTCCGATTAAACCCGATAGATCAACAAAGTCATCGTAGTATTGATAAACCGCCTGCAAGCAAGTTGGGCCGCAAGTAGAATCGGTAGGTTGCGAAAGTATATCAATTCCTAAAAAGGCCTTATCAGAAACAGTCATCTATTTTTTTACCTTTGATTACCCTATGACGCAGACATAAAAAAAAGTCACCTGCCACTAGTAAAATTTATGATCAACAGCGACCACCTTTCAGACGAAGAAGTAATCGCCCTACTCAAGGCGGGCGGACATGATCGCTATTTTGCTGTGCTTACTCTACGCTACGAAAACTATATTATCAAAAAATGCAAAAGCTATGTGAAGGATGAAGATGAAGCGGAAGACCTCTGTCAGGAAATTCTGATCAAGATTTTTATGCAGATAAAGGACTTTCGCAGCGAAGCCAAATTCAAAACTTGGCTCTATTCTATTATTCACAATACCTGCGTTGATTATTTAAGAAAGGAAAAGAATAAAAGCCACAAGGTAATTTCCGAAAAGCTTCAAGAAGAAATGGCCGATCTGGTAGATGAAGATATTGTGAACTTCGAAAGTCTTGAAATGGCACTTTTTCAATTGCTCGAAGAAATTACCCCTGAAGAAAAGTTAATTCTACTTTTGAAATACAAGGAAAAGCATTCCATCAAAGAAATCGAAACCACATTGGGAATTTCTGAAAGTGCTGTGAAAATGCGGCTTTCAAGGGCCAAGGAAAAAATCAATAAGCTCTACGCCAAAAACCAGCGTTTGCATTAAACTTGGGTTAAACAGTTTTTCCTTCTACCAACACTACAAACTCGCCTTTTACTCCTTTTCGAGTGAAGTAATCAACCAATTCTGAGAGGCTTCCTCGAACCGTTTCTTCAAACATTTTAGAAATTTCTCTCGATACTGAAGCATTTCTATCACCTAAGTATTCCTTGAGTTGTTCAAGGCATTTCACCAATCGATGGGGTGATTCGTACAAAATGATAGTTCTCTCCTCTTCAGCCAACTTCAGCAATCGCGTATGGCGGCCTTTTTTGTGAGGTAAGAAGCCTTCGAAAACAAAACGATCCGATGGTAAACCAGAGTTGACCAATGCTGGCACAAAGGCGGTGGCACCTGGTAAGCAGTTAACCTCTATACCCGCTTTTAAAACCTCTCTTACTAATAAAAAGCCTGGATCAGAAATGGAGGGTGTGCCAGCATCCGAAATCAAAGCGAAAGTTTCACCAGCCCTCATTCGATTAATCAATTGCTCAACTGTTTTATGCTCGTTGAAAATATGATAGCTCTGGAGTGGTTTGGAAATATTATGATGTTTTAAAAGTTTGCCAGAAGTGCGGGTATCTTCAGCCAAAATCACATTCACTTCATTCAAAATCCGAATTGCCCTGAGGGTGATGTCCTCAAGGTTTCCTATGGGCGTGGGAACAAGATAAAGTGAGATTTCAGCCATTAAATTAGATTGTCAATTTTAGCGGCCAATTTACGGTCTTTCTCGGTAACGGTATTGCCCGCGTCATGTGTCGTCAGTTCTATATTCACGGTGTTATATACATTTGACCAATTGGGATGGTGATTCATTTTTTCGGCCTCAATTGCTACTTTGGTCATAAACCCGAAGGCCTCCACAAAATCTTTGAACTTAAATTGTCTTACTAGCTTATTATCATTTTCTTCCCACATGGCTCCTTATTTTTCTGCTGTTATGATGTACTGAAATTCTAGGCTTTTCAAGTCTGTAGCCAAGTTATTAAAACCGGCCCGCTTTAATGATTTTTGAAGTTCAGCAGCCGATACCTTATGCTCATCCGAAGGACCCACAGGGATTTCACCTGATTTAAAATCGACCACAACCAGCTTTCCCCCCGACTTTAATCCCTGATAAAGCCTTAACAAGTACTTATCCTTATTCGGAATATAACCATAGGTATTGACAATCAATACAATATCGGCCTCGGCATCTAGCAGATTGGGAACATCAGGAGGGGTAAGTCTGGCCTCTATATTATCTGCCCAACTCCCCACAATCGCTTTTTGATTATTGATGTATTCCAACGAATTGGGATCAATGTCTAATGCAATTACCTTCTTGGCTGTTCTGGCAATTTTGAAGGTAAAGTAACCAGAGCCAGCGCCAACATCAGCCACCGTTTTATCCTTAAGGTCACCGAGTACCTTTAAGACTAGCTCAGGGTTTTGCCATTCTGTTCTTTCTTCATCTTGTTCTGGAAGTACAGTTTCTTCTAAAGGTGCTGGTTGAGGCGATAATTGCACATCGGGGGAGGCCTGAGGCTCGTTATTCTCTTGCTTTGGCTTATCAGCACAAGCCCACAAAAGAATGATCAGCGATATGCAGAGCAGCTTCTTCATTTATAGTGCAATGATTCCTTCAATTTTAGAAGCCTCTTCATAAATCTTTATAATCGATTCGCTGTTTGGCATCATGGTCTGTGCGGTCAGGCTCACGTACTTTCCTTTGCTAGAAGGTTTCATTTTTACCTCGTGGCCCGGAAAAAGTTTCTTTACCTCGTCTTGCAACGAATCCACAACAATGAATTTAAACATGTATAATGCGGGGAAAACATGCGTTGCCTCTAATTTTTCGCGAAATGCTATTGACGTGAAATTTTGCATACTGCTAAGTTAAGCGGCTATTGATCAAAAAAAAATCGGCCCTAAGGCCGATTCTATCTCTTAGTAGAATTTGTAGCGTTTATCTACAATTTCAGCTTTTCCTTTAATGGACTGGCTCAACTTGATCTGTGTGTTAGAAGCCATTCTTTGCGAGACTTGATTTACATAATTTGTATAGTCTGTAATTGCCGCTGGCTCCGACTTTGCTTTTAAATCAATGATCACAACTCCTGTTTCTGTAACAATGGGATTAGACCTATCTCCTACATTTTTAAGTGCAAATGCCTTACCAATAGCCATTGGCGAAGTGCCCACATTGGGCAGAGAATTAGAGGCCAATTGCAATTGAGTGTCGCTATAAACCTGAGCAGTAGCATCGAATGAAGCGGCAATATCACTAAGCGCTCCTTTAGCCGTAGCCAATTGATCTTGGATGTATTTGGCTTTTTTGGCGTTTTCAACCTTGAGTTTAATTTCACTTCGCACATTGCTCAATTTAGCTAAACCAGCTTCCACCTTGCCTTTATATACAGCTACGACATAGTCATCGCCCAAGTCAAAATTTTCAACATCACCGATAGATGCATCACCATACATCCATGTTACCAACTGACGTGCATCAGCCAATTGTCCGACTGAGTTGCTGTTAGCGTTTACGTTGTTACCATTGTAAACTGAATATCCTTTTTCGGAGGCATAATTTACGAACTCATCATATGAATCAGCATTCAATAAAAAGTCACCCGCTAATTTGTAAGCCTCATCTACTGTTTCATCAGATGGAGTTAATTCCTTCAGGATTATAGCCACTTTATAACGATTCTTCGATGGCGCGTTAAGTACTTTAATGATGTGAAAACCAAATTGGCTTTCTACCAACCTGTTTACAACACCTGGCCTAGACAAAGAAAAGGCCGCAGATTCGAAAGCATCATCCCATTTACCTTGACCCGAACCGCCTTTGGCATACCATCCTAAATCACCGCCAGATGGTCCTGAAGAATCTTCAGAATTTTGTCTAGCCAATTGAGCAAAGTCTTCACCATTTCTAGCTTGAGTCAATAACTTCTGAGCTTTGGCTTTCACATCTGCCTTTTCGGCCAATGATAAGCCTTCAGTTTTTAATAAAATATGGCTTACTCTAACAAACTCATTTTCACCCTGAACGATATCTGAAAGCTTGAAAAGTGTATAAATACCATTTGAAAGTTTTGGTCCCAATACATCTCCTACTTTTAAATTATCAAGATTATCTGCTAAATCCGTTGGCAGTGCAGTTGGGTCATAAGTTCCAAAGCCTTGGCCTTGTTCTGTGTTGATTACCGCTAGTGTTGAATCGTTATCAGACTCTTCGAGCTGAGTTCTTAATCGGGTCAATTCCTGCTGAGCGTAAGCACTATCTGCGGCTGAAGGAATCACCGGAAACGTAACATAGTCCAAAGAACGGCTTTCTTCCACGGTATATTCTTCTTTGTTCTCATTCAAGTAGGCCTCCATTTCGGCTTCTGTAACTTCAGTGATTTTATCTTGATCAACTGCAATGAATGGGATATAGAGATAATCTACAGTAATATTTGAGGCTTGTGCATTGTACTCTTGCTGCGCCTCGGCCAAGGTTACATAGTTAGTTTTTTGAAGTAGATTCTGGAATTTTACCATACGTCTATTTTCTGCCAAACCATTTTCAAACATTTGCCATTGCACTCTAGCTTGCTCGTTCAAATCACTGTTAACAAGTACTTGGTTCAAAAACTCCCTATCTAGCTCGCCTGTTTCTGGGTTAGCAAATTGCTGAAGCACAGAAGGAGAAATGTTTTTTCCTTGGACCATGTCGATGCGCTCATCGGCAGAAACCACAATCCCTGCCTCATCAAAATGTTGTGTATAAGCGATCTGGGCAATCATTTGCTCCCAAGCCTGATTTCTGATGGTCTGCATTAAAAACTCATTGGGATTGACACCATACTGTGCCATGTAGTTTTGCTTAATGCTTTCTACTAAATTGGCAAATTCCTCTTGACTCACGGATTCCCCGGCAATTTCGCCAACTTCCGTTTGATCACTACCGAGTATAGATGACCTCGTTCCTAATAAATCGGTGAGAACGAAAGCCATAATAGAAATGCCTACTACTATTACTAAGAATCGCCCCATCTTTTCGCGGAGCGTGTTAATTATTGCCATTTGTACTTATTTATTGAAATAGCCGCAAACATAATTGATTTATGCTCTATTATCAAAGGAAATGATCTACAATAAGGCTGAAGCTCAGTCTTCTTGGCTAGGAATGTAGGTAAACATGACGGTATCTATTCTGGCATCTTGCATGGCTACGATTTTAATTTTGAACGGAGGGATATTAATCGTCTCATTAACATGCGGAATATTTTCGGTAACCGATAGAATAAAGCCTCCTAAAGTGTCATAATCGCCCTCTGGAATATTGAAATTATATTCCTCGTTGAGGTAATCAATTTCGTGCCTTGCAGAAAACATGTACTTATTATCTTCCAGCACCTCCTCTACCCAATCCTCATCATCGTGTTCATCTTGAATTTCACCGAAGATCTCCTCAATTACGTCTTCTAAACTGACCAATCCAGAAGTGCCTCCAAATTCATCAACCACCAAGGCCAAACTTTTCCTTTCTTGAATAAACTGAATCATCAATTCATTCACCAACATAGTTTCTGGCACAATAATGATTGGCGTTAGAATGCTTTCTATGTCCTGAGGCTTTTTGAACAAGGCCAGCGCATGGCAATAACCTATCACCTCGTCTATACTTTCTCGGTAAACCAAAACTTTGGAATGTCCACTTTCAATGAATTCATTCTTGAGGTCTTCAATCGTATCTTCTAGCTCAACGGCTGAAATTTCGGTCCTGGGAATCATACATTCCCTCACCTTTACGGTTTTAAACTCAAGGGCATTATTGAAAATCTTAGTGTCGAGCTCCACCTTTGTTTCCTTGATATCCTTATGCGTATTGCGTTGAATGTAAGATCGAAGATCGGTAAGCCCAAAAACGGGCCTGTCTTCTGAGAATTTCTGCCTCAGGATATAAACAATGATGAACCTGGACATTTGTTCAATGATCCAAACGAGCGGAAACATTAAAACAAAAATGATGATTATGGGAAGTGCCAAAAAAGTCAGCAGCCGATTAGGGTTAATTAGAAAAATGCTCTTTGGCGTAAACTCAGCGGTGAACAATACCAGCAAAGTTGATAATACGGTCTGGATTAGCAGCACAGAGCCAGGGTTGCTCAAGTATTCAGGCAAAGTTTGCATGATGAGCGGCTCTAAGATAAGAGCCATAAAATAGCCATAAATAACCAGGGCTATGGTGTTACCAACAAGGGCAGTATTAATAAGTCTTGAGGGCTTCTGAGTAAAAAAAGCTAGTATTCTTCCGCTTAATAAGCCTTGCTTACTTTGAAGTTCGATTTGCAACTTGCTAGAGGTGACAAAAGCGATTTCAGTTCCAGAAAAGAAAGCTGAAAAAATTAGGGTAATTAAAATAATTGAGCCCTGATAATAGTCCATTTAGTGTTTGTTTTTAGGCTTTTGTACCTGCTTTTTTTTTATTGGCTTTTCCTTTTCTTCCCGTTTCGCTTTGCGATATCGGTATAAAAATAACAGTCCTATCGATATCATAAAAATGTAATAGGCTTGCGCAATGCCAAAAGTCATTGCTTGATGCACTCCGATAATGAAAGAAACCACACAAAGGGTAAAAATGATGGTATCGCTAATTGTTCGCATTGCCTTCTTTAATAATGAATTCTGAGTCTCTTGGGTTTTTGATAATGTAAGAAGAAAAGTCTTGTGGAGCTTCTAATCCCTCTCCTTTTATGAGTTGGTCTTCTGTAACAATCGTAAAGAAGCGTTCAGTGAAAATCATTTCTTTTTCTGGATCCCAAAATAACTCTTCCGTTCTTAATGTCTGCTTTTCTTTCAAGTTACGAACAAATACATCACCTGTAGCTCTATACAGCTTTGTTTTTGCATCATAGCTGCCAGTCATGGCGGTGAGTACAGAGGTAGTATCACCCGCTGTATCAAAGAAATCTATCCTTATGGTTTCTGGAAAAGATAAGTCCCCGTTCTTAAAGGTCAATTGCTTGTTCCCTTTGATCACCAGCTTAAGCCTTGCTGCATCGGTCATCGTAATAATCACGTTGGTCGACTCTAAGCTTGGACCATCGTACTCTTCCATTTGCGCAAGTTTTTGCTGATCCGCACCACAAGCGCAGACAGAGAAAATAATGAACAAATAAAATAGTTTGGTCAACTTCATATCATGAAAAACGGTCTTCTCTGTTAAGGGAAGACCGTCTTTTTATGCTTTAATTGTCTTACTGTTGATCAGGTCTTTTTTGTAATGTCACACTTTTTTGGATCCAACATCCAACAAAAACACTGTCCCCAAGTTCCTTTCCTTCAGTAAATATTTCTCCTTGACTAGGGAAATAAGATTTGGCCTGATTGGCTTTTAACTGATTTCCACCCTGAAGGTAATATTCATAAGCGACTATAAATTTCGCTCTGTCCTGCACTTGACTTTGCTTTTGATCACATTCTGCGCTTGAAAGAATCATGTCTCCAATCATGGTATACATTTCTTCTTTTAAGGTAGGATCAATCGCTGCTGCCTCTAAAGCCACTTTTCTAGCTTCTGCCTTTTCACCTGCCAATCTTTCAATCGTTGCAATTTGCTTCAAAGCCTTGCCCTTGTCAGTATTGTCTTGGGTTAAAGAAACTGCCTTTCTATAATAATCTTTCGATTTATCATATTCCTTAGACTGACTAAATCTTGAGCCCAATAAATATGCAACACCATAATTTGGATCAGCTGCAAAGACACTTTCGGCTACGCTAACAAACCACTCGGCATCAGTACAACCTCCGTTGAATGCTTGTCCAAAGATTTTTTTAGCTAATTCTGCATTTTGCGGGTCAGCCTTAAATTCAGGAACTAGTTTTTCAATGATAAAGTCACAGTCGATCAAATTGAGCTGGGCCAATTTATCATCAACAAACTCTTTTACGGCATCCATACTTTTAGTGCTTTTTTTGGCGGCTTTTGCCTTGGCAATTTGGTAATCGATATGCTCAATGCATCGATCATAAATCGCCAAGATTTCATCTTCTGTAATACCAATATCACGGGCATAAGCCAAAGCAGCAATGTTCATGTAATATCTGCCCAATGAATAAAAGGCTTCATTACCTTCCAATTCATACGCCAACTTGAAAAGATCTAGTAGGTATTTGGTTTTGTCTGATTCCTTATAATAGAATTTGAAAGCAGAGTTAGCCTGACGCGCAATGTTATCCTTTTTTGATTCTGGATAGACAGTGAATCTCTTTTCGTACAAAGACATCACTTTGTCTGCTGCTTTTAACCTTTCTGCATCCGTTTTGGCGTTGTCAAAGGTTTCGTCCCAAATCTGAATTCCCTTTATATAAAGTGATTCTCCAACATCAGGATAGTTGGCGAGAAGGTATTCAAAATGAGGTTTGGCTGCTTCATATTGCCCTGATTTTTCAGAATCGCTGAACAGCGTCCATTTGGTTTGGGCATCTTTTCTTTTTTCTGGATCTTCAGGCCATTTGAATTGAGCCATAGCAGAGTATCCTGATAAAAGGATCACAACCGTCAATAAAAACTTAAGTCTCATAGTTTAATAGTTTAATTGTACTTCTGTCTAACAAACCAAGTTTGATCTTGTAAGCTAAACCCTAAATTTAATTTTAAATAGTTTTCTCTTATTAAGCCGTCTACCACACTACCCCTTCTACCTAAAGTGGCGCCAAAGTTAATGTTCGAAACTCCCCAAAAAGCATTCAACGGTAAAGACATTCCAATATTTATACCAAAGTCGTTTACCTCTTGTGAATTGATTAGATATGGGGTCCTTTCATAGTGAACTCCAAATCTATAAGTAAAACGCGATAAGGCCTTCAATTCTAGGTTATTTGGCGTAAATTCTCCACCAAGGGCAATTCGAAAGGCATTTCCGAAATTCTGGCCTTTAACTCCAGCTTCGTTAACATAGTTTGACCAAGGTTGTGATTGCAAGTCTAAACCAAACACATATTTGTCCTTTTTTTCTATCGAAATCCCAAATCCCAATCGATGTGGAATAGTAATCTGAGAATCTACATTGGCCACAAGCGTATCGCTTGAGGATGTATTTCCGTTGAGATCTCTACTTTCAAACTTGGTTAAATTTCTACTTCTCACATCGGCCTCCAGATTATAGAAGGCTCCCAAATTCAACTTTTTAAGCTCTCCTACCTTGAAACTATAATTCAGCCCTACATTGGCAGTAAAATCCGAAAAACTTCTTCTTTCGTTGTAAACTGTAGTTCCAAAAGTGGTGCCTTCCGCATCAAGAATAGTGTATTCTATCTCTCTTAGAATGGAGCCAAACAAAAACGATCCTTTTATTCCTACCAATAGATTATCTCCAATGCGAAAAGCATTAGTCAAATAAACTTGGTCTATACCGCCCGAACCATCCAGCTGGGAAGCTGATGATGTATTGTCGGTTTCATAGAGGCTGTAATTGACGGAGGTGTATGGGCTAAGGCCAAAAGCCAAATTCCATTTGCCATATTTTATGGGCAATGACAAGCCAAAATCTTTGAATCCACCAGTAAAAGAGCTGTATTGCGTTTGTCCATTGTTGTAAGTCCTAGAGTCAAATGAAGCACCGATTTGAAAAATGGCTTCGTAGTTTGTTGCTACAAGGGCTGGGTTAATATTGTTCAGGAAAAGCCTATTATTAAAACTGATGCCTAAGCCGCCCATCGCAGCATTTTGTGAGTAGCCACCCCAACTAACCTCTCCAACGCCAAAAGACGAGTAAGCGCTTTGTGTAAACTGCGCATTTAAATTGGCACAGAATAAAAATGCCCATAAAAGGGCTGAAAATCTTACTGAATTTTTAAGCATTGTTTACCAAAACAAGTTCTAACCAACTGGCACTATTTTGAGGGTTACAAATATGCCAGCTTTTCTTTTAGATTCAAACTTTTCAATTCATTCAGGGTCAATAAATGACTTAAAATCAGACATTTTAACTAAAATTATGATCTGCCGACCCGAAATGATACGTTCTTGATCTTATATATTTTTTATGTCATCGATTGCATGATTTTGTTTTCAACCGACACTAAGTCCCTAACTGTCAATATTGTCGGGACATCGCAATTCAAAGTCCGATGAAAATCATGCATTTTAAAATCCTTCATAAAACACCCAATTGGATGAACCGTTATTCAATCCATTATTTAACTATAAATTTAGTTTAATAATCGTAAAGCGCAAATCTCAATTTATATTTCCTAATCTGCCCATAGAATCATTAGTTTTACGGCCGTCAAAACAACAGGTGAAACAAAGGAATGAGAGATTTATTAGAGAAATTCGAGAATAAGAAACCAGAAATAATTTTCGAATGGAATGATTCTGAAACCGAGGCTTGTGGGTGGGTAGTGATCAATTCATTGCGTGGTGGAAGTGCTGGAGGAGGCACGCGCATGAGGCTCGGACTCGATAGAAATGAGGTAGAATCGCTCGCAAAGACCATGGAAATCAAATTTACTGTGAGTGGCCCACCGATTGGTGGAGCTAAGTCTGGCATTAACTTCGATCCGAGCGACCCAAGAAAAAAGGAAGTACTCAAGAGATGGTACAAAGCCGTTTACCCGCTTCTCAAAAACTACTATGGTACCGGTGGCGACCTGAACATAGATGAAATTGCCGATGTTATTCCAATTACTGAGGCCTATGGACTATGGCATCCGCAAGAAGGCGTAGTGAATGGGCATTATCAGGCGAACGAACCCTTGAAGATCAAACTACTGGGGCAGTTGAGAACGGGAGTTTCCAAAGTAGTTGAAGACCATAATTATACTCCTTCATTAGAGCGAAAATACACGGTTGCCGATCTCATTACCGGATATGGCGTTGCAGAGTCTGTTATCCATTACTATGATATATGGGGTGGCTCGCTGAATACAAAGCATGCAGTAATTCAAGGTTGGGGCAATGTTGGAGCTTCTGCTGCCTATTATTTGTCCAAAGCGGGTGTAAAAATTGTTGGTATCATCGATAGAAATGGTGGTGTTATCAAGGCAGAGGGATTCAGCTTTGAAGAAGTGACGGAGCTATTCTTGAATCGAAATGGCAACCAGCTCGTTGCGGAAAATATGCTGCCATTTGCCGAGGTAAATTCCAAAATCTGGGATTTGGATGCTGAAATCTTCATTCCTGCGGCAGCATCACGATTATTAAATCAAAGTAATGTGGACCAAATGGTTGCCACCAAGCTGGAAGTAATTGCCTCAGGAGCCAATGTTCCTTTTGCCGACAAAGAAATTTTCTTTGGTCCTATTGCCCAGTTTGTAGATGAGCGCGTTTCTTTAATTCCAGACTTTATCGCCAACTGCGGTATGGCGCGTGCCTTCGCTTATTTTATGAGCGGGTTGGTGGAAATCACAGATCAAGCTATTTTTCAGGATACTTCCCAAACCATTCGAGCAGCACTAGAAGAAGTGAGGAAGTCGAATAGTAATAAGACACATTTGGCCAATTCGGCTTTTGAGATTGCGCTCAAGAAACTAATTTGATTTAGAGTTAACATTGCATTTAGCACTATTTCATATCTTGACCCAAATTCGCAGTACTTATTTGTATTGTCAATTCAGAAGCCTATTTTAGCGAGACACAGCAACCTTAATGAAAAAGACTATCCTAATTGTATTATGCCTTTTCGCAATGGTATTCACTGCCACTTCGAAGCCTTTACACAGGGTTAGCAGTACTCTTCTTTTGGTTGAACAACACGATGAGCCAGCGCAAGCACAAGATGATCATCACACCGAAACAGGCACTGAAGAGCATACTTCTCCTCCAGGTTGGTCCGTAATTCCTTTCGTTCTATTGCTAGTGATGATTGCTACAGGACCTCTGTTTTATGAGCATTTTTGGCACAAGAACTATCCAATCGTTGCTGTATCATTGGCTTCTGTAGTGGTACTATATTACCTCTTCGGGATTGGGGACGTCAATCACCCTGTTCATGCATTAGCAGAATACATTCAATTTATAGCGTTACTTTCTTCATTATATATTGCCTCTGGTGGTATTATGATCAATGTGGATAAGAAAGCCACACCCATCACCAATGTTGGCTTGTTGATCATTGGTGCAATAATCTCCAATCTTATAGGAACTACCGGGGCATCAATGCTTTTGGTACGCCCGTTCATTCGATTGAACAAAGGAAGGATTCAGCCCTACCATATTATTTTCTTCATTTTTATGGTAAGCAATATTGGTGGTGCACTTACTCCAATTGGCGACCCCCCTCTGTTTTTGGGTTTTCTGAAAGGAGTGCCTTTTACCTGGACCATTGCACATAACTTTCTGCCTTGGGCCACTGCCTTGGGAATATTGGCGGTTCTCTTTTATATTTTCGATAAAAGGAACACTGATGAAGACCCAGACGAAGTGCCAGATTATACCAACAAGACCACTATTTTGGGCGCCAGAAACTTCTTTTGGTTGGCGGTAATCATTGGCTCTGTTTTCTTGGACCCGAATGTTATTGAAGGCGTTCCTGCCATTCACTATCATGGTCAAAAATTTTCCTTTTTAAGGGAGCTGATCATGTTCTCTGTCGGCTTCTTCTCTTATAGGTTCGCTGACAAACGAGCAATCAAAGGCAATGAGTTTAATTTTGAACCCATACGTGAGGTAGCATTTATTTTCGTGGGGATTTTTGGTACCATGATGCCCGCTCTCGCACTGGTAAGTGAATTTGCCCAATCAGAAACTGGGGTTGCTCTAATTAGTCCCAACACTTTGTATTGGGGCACTGGTGTTCTATCAGGTTTCTTGGACAACGCGCCTACCTATTTAAACTTCTTGGCAGCTGCCTTGGCTTCGCAAGGAGGGGATATTAATGTGATTGCCGATGTTCAGAACTACGCCAACGGTGGAGTTTATGAAGATTCAATCATCAATTTAATTGCAATCGCTGTGGGAGCCGTGTTCTTTGGCGCAATGACCTACATTGGTAATGGCCCCAATTTTATGGTGAAGTCAATCGCTGAACAAACCGGTATCCATATGCCTTCTTTCTTTGGCTATATTCTTAGATATTCCATCCCGATATTGCTTCCGATCTTCTTTGTGATTTGGATTCTTTTCTTCTTGATTTAGTAGCGACAAACTTTTAGATGATTCATTCCGTTGGGGATTCAACAAAAGTTGGTTAAATTAATCATTTAGAGAATGCCCATGAATAGCCTATACTTTGATCTGGTGCTTAGCGGTCTTACCTATGTCATCTTGACCTACTTGTCCTTTATGCTAATGAAGAAAAGAAAATCAAGGATTGACAATGATGACGATGGAGGGATTGGCTTGGTCTCAGGCACCCCAAAAATTGACCTGCCACCAGGGGTAGTTTGGTCCGATAGTCCAAGAACTTTTAAAGATCACCCTCAGGAGGTCTTTTGAATTCCATTCTTACACTTGTCGCAAATTCCTGTTATTAGAAAGTTACTCTCCTCCGCAGTGAACCCACGCGGAAGTTTCACCGATGGAATTTCTACATGCTCCAAACAAATGGTTTGTTCGCATTCATTACACTTAAAATGAATATGGTTATGCTGATGGTCTCCATCAGAACATTCATCGGCACAAAGTGCATATCGAATGCCTCCTTTATCATCGAGGATCTTATGAATCATTCCACGGTCGAGGAAAGATTTTAGGGTTCGATAAATAGTCACCCGGTCGTATTTACCATCCACAGCAGACTCAATATCGGCATGAGAAATCGCGATATTATTATTCAAAAAGACCTCAATAACATCGGCTCTCCCTTGAGTGAGTCTTAAATCATGATCCTTCAATAATGTCTTTACGTGTGCCTCCACTTTTCAAAGATAATTAATCATTTCCTATAATGACCATGAGATACTTCGGGTTCCCCAAAGCCGTTAATTACTTCCCTTTCGTCTGAAAATCTTGGTTAAAGAGTTAAATATCTTCTTTTGCCATTTCCAAAAAAAATCAAATTGCCCGAGGAGCGTTCCATAGACCATTAACAAAATCTGGTACAATGGAAACACAAGAAGAATGTAAAGCAGCGCTCCCTTCATCCCAACGATCTCCTGTATTCCGAAAAGTTTGAAAACAAACGGTTTTAAAAAAACCACGGAACTTCCTGTAAGCGTGAATACAATAAGCACCAGCACCACTTGCGTAATGGATTTTAAGTGCCATCGCTCTTGCATTTTCACTAAAAATTTATTGTCTGCCAAAATTGATAAGGGTTGTAAATGGGGACGAAGTTATACATGTTGATTCGAAAGCCCAACTTTCGCGAAATTCTGACTTAAAAAAACTTCATATGCATAGACTTGAGCTGATTATTTCAATAAATTACATGTCTAACTAATATGTTCGATCATGCACGATTTAAGCAAGTTCCAAAGAATGATGGTTTGTCTGGACCTGACTGAAATGGACAAGCATCTGATTCAATATGCCTCCATGGTAGCGAGCGTTTTTGAGATTAATTCGGTCTATTTTTACCATGTGACAGAATCCTTTGAGCTTCCTCCAGAAATTCAAGAAAAGTACCCTGACTTGGTTGCTCCTCTAGACGAAACTCTCGTGCATGAAATAAAGGGTAAGCTTGAGCAAGACTTCGTCAAGCCCGAAAGCTGTGATGTACATGTGCTGGTTTCTACAGGAAACAAAACTGATGAGGTACTCAAAATGGCCAAAATCAAAGTGGTGGATTTAATGCTTTTAGGACGAAAAAAGACTTTCAGTGGCACTGGCCTCAATTCAAGAAAGATCGCCAAGAGCGCTCCATCTTCTGTCATTTTTGTGCCCGAAAAACCTCCGATGGAGTTGAAAAAAATAATGGTGGCCGTTGATTTTTCCAACCACTCGCGCATGGCCTTCGAAATTGGAATGGCACTGCAACGAAAAACTGGAGCCATTTTGCTAAGTAACAACGTTTATAAAGTGCCCAATGGCTATTACAAATCCGGAAAAACTTACGAGGAATTTGCCGAGATTATGCTAGAGAATACAAGGCGCGATTGCGAAAAGTTTTTCAAAAAAATTAATCTCGAAGGCATAACCTATGACCATACCTATGCCTTAGATGACGACCCTCATCCCGCTGATAAAATCTATCGGACAGGTTCTGAAAATGGTGTGGATATAATTGTGCTTGGTTCGAAAGGAAGAACGAGTGCGGCCGCGTTTTTAATCGGTAGTGTGGCTGAAAAACTTGTTATGGAAAGTGGTGATATTCCGTTGTTCTTGGTCAAAGAAGGCAAGGAGAATGTTGGTTTACTTGAAGCACTTTTCAGGCTCTAGTTAATTTCCAATAACTGCTTTTAAACTATAGCTCAAATCGCTTTTCAAGAGCATGTCTTGATTTCCTATTATCGAGAAGCTTGAAATTCTGTTCATGCCAGCGTCAAAGCTAAAATTTAGATTGAGTTCTTTATCGAATTCATAAACGGTATTATTCTCTCTTGAGAGAATTCGAATATTTGTGAGTTGTTCATTAAGGTAGTTGTATTCGATTAATCGGACTGTGGCTTTTTGTCCTTTAGCTTCATCAATTATTTTCTTTTGGTTTTCGCCAAGAGGAAATTCTTCAGTTACATAGGCCGTTTCTAAGCCCAGCTTATTGATATCAGCCTGATAAAATAAGGCCAATTGTGCCTTCCATTGACTGGCCGAATCCAACTCAATGCTGATCGTCTCCGTTTCACCATTAACGGTGAGCATCTTAGTAAAACTTGGTTTCTCTTTGGCCAAGAGCTCCGCTTGCTGATCTAATAATTCCACAAGATCAAAATAAATCCCAGTTCTAATCGGCTCAGATTTTTGACCTTCATCGCATCCCCACAATGCAATCACAACAAATAAGAATAGGTATTTCAATTTCATATAAGAATGTTTCCTGTCATTTCCGCTGGTCTTTCAACACCCATTAATTGAAGAATGGTTGGGGCCAAATCGCCTAATTTACCATCTTTCATTTGAGGTCGCAGCTCATTGTCAACGAGAATACAAGGCACCAAGTTCGTAGTATGTGCAGTATTTGGGCTTCCATCAGGATTAATCATAATATCGGAATTGCCATGATCCGCTATTACTATCGTGGTATACCCGTTTTTAAGCGCTGCTGCAATCACAGTTTCAGCACAAGCATCTACTGTTTCACAAGCCTTAACCGCAGCTTCGAAAACACCGGTATGACCGACCATATCTGGATTGGCAAAGTTCAGGCACACAAAATCAACCTCCTGTTTATCCAATTCCTTTACAATGGCCTCTTTTATGTCGTTTGCACTCATCTCTGGTTGCAAATCGTAAGTGGCTACCTTTGGAGATGGGCAGAGAATTCTAGTTTCGCCTTCAAAAACTGTTTCCCTACCTCCACTAAAGAAGAAGGTCACATGTGGATATTTCTCTGTTTCGGCTATTCTGATCTGCTTTTTGCCTGCATCGGCCAGTACTTCACCGAGTGTATTCTTAAGGTTATCCTTATCGAACATTACATGAACACCCTTGAAAGAATCATCATAGTTGGTCATGGTGACATAGTACAGATCTAAGGCATTCATATTTTGCTCCGGGAAGTCCTTTTGAGTTAAAGCTTGCGTAATTTCTCTTCCTCTGTCTGTCCTAAAGTTGAAGCAAAGCACTACATCTTCTTCCTCAATATTGCCAATTGGCTTACCGTTATTGGCATGGATAATTGGTTGAATAAATTCATCGGTAACACCAGCAGCATAAGATTTCTTGATGCTTTCTTGGATATTTTCAGTGGCCTCTCCAACACCATTTACCATGGCGTCATAGGCCAATTTTACCCTTTCCCAACGGTTATCACGGTCCATGGCAAAGTACCTTCCAACTACGGAAGCTACTGTTCCTGTAGTTTTGGCCATGTGGGCTTCTAAATCCGCCATATAAGCACTTCCTCCTTTTGGATCCGTATCTCGCCCATCCATAAAGGCATGGACAAACACCTCTTTAAGCCCGTTTTCATGGGCAATCGTCAATAAACCTTTTAAATGATCGATGTGAGAATGTACACCACCATCTGAAAGTAATCCAATGAAATGGACTTTCTTGTCATTTGATTTAGCATAAGAAATGGCGTCTTTCAAAGTCTCATTTTCAGCCAAAGTACCTTCTTCAACGGCTTTATTCACTTTGACTAAATCTTGATAAACGACTCTTCCTGCACCAATATTCATATGGCCCACTTCAGAATTACCCATCTGCCCTACTGGCAAACCAACCGCCAAACCCGAGGCTTCAAGTTTACTATGAGCATAGTTTTTATACAGAGAATCTACAAAAGGTGTTTTGGCATGATCAATTGCTGAAACCGCTGAATTGGTGCCAATTCCCCAACCATCTAGGATCATTAAGAGTACGCGTTTTTCCATAGGGCAAATATATTATATTCTCTCTGGGTTTGTAAGTCTTTATCGATTGTCTTAATTTGGATGAGAACTTGCTGAATGGAAATAATAACTGGCATTGTTTTCGTTATGGTCAGCAGCTAAGTCGTTCAAAATGAGGTATCAAAACTTAAGTAGGTCTTTAACTTTTCTTTGTTTGTTGGCCATAGGCTTTTACAGCTTTGCTCAAACAAATGAAGAAATAATTATAAATAACGTTCAGGAGGCCTTAAAGTCTTCGAGTTCGCGGGAGCTGGCCAAGTACCTAAGCGACCGAGTTGAAATTAAGTTAGAGAACGAGAAAAAAGACTACAGTGCCAACCAAGCCGAAATAGTTTTAAAGCAATTCTTTCAGCAGCATCCTGCTAGTGAAACTGAGTTTATCCATGAAGGCAATTCGGCAGGTGGGATTATTTACGCCATTGGCTCTTACACTTCTGGTAATCAGAAATACAGAGTAGTGGTGCGCGCTAAGAAATACGAAGATCAGTACAAAATCTACCGATTAGAATTTACTGAAGACCGTTAAGCAAGCCAATCTATTTGTTAATTTTGGTCTATGTGGCCAAAATACATCAACGAAGACTCTCTCGATCAATTTATTAATTCAGCATTAGCCGAAGATATTGGCGATGGTGATCACTCCTCACTTGCTTCTATACCAGAAGACGCAAAAAATGGCGCTTTCCTTTTGATGAAGGATAGCGGTATCATCGCTGGTATTGACCTTGCAAAAGTCATCTTCAAAAAACTAGATCCAAATATTGAAATTGAAGCCTTGGTCGAAGATGGTGAGCCTGTTCTTCGAGGTGACATCATTATGAAGCTTCATGGCAATTCAAGAGCAATTTTAGCTGGCGAACGCCTCATGCTCAATTGTATGCAACGCATGAGCGGGATTGCCACTTATACCAACAAATTGGCTAAGCTTATTTCACACACCAAAACCAAACTTTTAGATACGCGAAAGACGACTCCTAATTTTCGCTTGATGGAAAAATGGGCAGTACAAATCGGTGGAGGAGTAAATCATAGATTCGGTCTTTTTGATATGATTATGTTGAAAGATAATCACAATGACTTTGCTGGAGGTATTACTCAAGCGGTTTCAGCAACCCAGGAATATTTAGCAGCAACAGGCAGGGATTTAAAAATTGAAGTTGAAACTAGGAATTTGGATGAAGTTAAAGAAGTATTGAGCTTACCAGGAGTGCATAGAATCATGCTCGACAACATGAGCCCAAAGTTGATGAGGGAAGCACTGGCACTGATCCAAGGCCGTTTAGAAACAGAAGCTTCCGGTGGCATTAGCGAAACAACCATTCAGGCCGTGGCCGAGACTGGTGTAGACTTTATTTCCGTTGGAGCATTGACCCACTCTGCCAAGAGTTTGGACATTAGTCTTAAAGCCGAAAATTAATTTGAAACGCGACAAACGCAATTTTTTAGTCTTAATGATTGAAGCCTTGGTTTTGATCCTTATGTTTGTGTTCCTTTTTCGACACTGTGTTAGTTAGCAGGGATTTTTAATCATGATTGTAAAGACAAAAAAATACGCTTTAGATAAAAAAGCCTACATACGCGCTGGAATGCGCAATATTTTAAAAGAACAATGGTGGGTAGTATTGATAGCCGTTGCTATTTCTTCGATGACCTTTGTAATCCCATCCAACTGGTGGTGGATTGGTGCCATGATCGCCTTCGTGCTTTACATACTTTTTTGGTTGATTCAATTTACTGGGGTTACTCAATTAGAGCAAAGCAAAATGCTCTTCGAAAAACTCTCCTACGAGATTGACAGCCGACAAATCTTAATCAAGCTGAATTCCAAACAAGGAATGCCCATGAAATGGGAGCAAATCAAAACCGCTTGGGTAGATAAAAAGCAATTTGTTTTGGTGGTGAACAAGGCGCAAATGATGCTCTTTCCTTTTGGTGTTTTCAAAACAGAAAACGAAATCAAATTCGTGGAAACCATCATGAAGAGAAAAGGCTTACTCAAAGAGAAATAAAATATTCAAATTGAAAATTTACTGAGCACTGCCGTTTACTGGCCGTGCTTTTTTTGTTTATTGCCATCAAAAAAATTGAACACGCGCTCGTACATCGAAGGCATATTGGCCTCATTTCTTTTCGGATGTACGCCAGTGTTTATAAAAAAAGTAAGCGCTAACGCATATACAATTGGTGTCGTGCGATTGGCCATTGCTTCAATCTTAGTCTACTTTCTATTTGTTGGCTACAAAAGACTTAAAGGTTTAAATAAAAAGGATTGGAAATCGCTGGCCGTGATAGGATTGGTTTTTGGACTGCATTGGGTCACCTATTTCACGGCTGTGAAAACAGCAACTCCTTCGCTTGCAATTTTAGGCGTTTCCTCCTTCGGTATTTATCTGCTTCTTTTTGATTGGTTGATTCATAAGAAAAAACCCACCGCATTCAATTGGGCAATGATAGCATTGGCGGTCTGTGGAATTCTATTGATCGTACCAGAATTTACGCTCGGTAATAACTACACCTTGGGCCTTTTAATCGCACTTGTGAGCGCCTTTTTCTTTGCAATTTTGCCATTGCTTCAACAGAAAAATAAGCACATCCATTCTTATACAAGAGCATGGGGTCAATACAGTTTTGCGCTTATCTTCTTTACCTTTTTCATTTCAGAAACTGAATGGAATTTGTCTCCATCAGATTGGGGATATTTGGGGATTTTAGCCATTCTATGCACGCTTGGGGCGCATACACTTTGGTTGCGCGCCACTACAAATTTGCCCAACACCTCATCAGGTTTGATCTACTATTTGAGTATTCCCGTTGCCATGATTGTCAGCTATTTCTTTCTGGACGAAGCAATGCCCGCTCAAAAAATTCTTGGAGCTGTTTTAATCGTTATGTCCAATGTAATTGGCGTGGGACGACAAATCCTTAGAAACCAAATTGCAAAAAGAGACTTGAGTAATTCAGAGATCAAAATAAATCAAGGATGACCTCGGCATTTTCTTTGATTCGCTAAGCCGTTGAGACTCGCCTTACTTTTTCAAGTTTTGTAATGGGATGGATCAACACGACAATCAATACTCAATCAATTCTATAGTTTGATCTACAACGTTTTGATTAATAACTCCTGAAAACAGGCCATTCTCAATAATCAAATATTGAAGAAGGTATAAATTTCGCGGCTGTAATCGCAAAATTTATAATATATTTGCGATTGTAATCGCAATTTTATGATCAATCGCGCCCTTTCCATCCTGATCAATCAACGGGTAAATGATAAAAAAGTAATTATTCTACTTGGCCCAAGGCAAGTAGGTAAAACTACTTTATTAAGGCATAATTTCTCAACTGAGCGTACGCTATGGCTCAATGGTGATGATGCGGATACGAGAAATCAACTTTCCAATCAATCAACAACCTGGATTAAACAGCTTGTTGCAGGTCATGACAGGATCATCATTGATGAAGCACAGCGCATTGAAAATATCGGCATTACCCTTAAAATCATTCATGATAATATTCCTGAAATCAAGGTAATCGCAACAGGTTCATCCTCTTTTGAATTGGCTAATCAAATCAACGAACCGCTTACCGGACGTAAATGGGAATTTAAACTTTGGCCATTGAGTATTGGTGAAATGATAAAGCACCATTCCCTTTTAGAAGAAAGCCGTCTTTTAGAGCACCGATTGGTCTATGGCTGGTATCCTGATGTGATCAACAACCCTGGACATGAAAAAGAAATCTTGAATACACTTTCAGACAGTTATCTCTATAAGGATATTTTAACTTGGGAGAACATCAAGAAGCCACAGAAATTGGAAATGCTGGTTCAGGCCTTGGCATTTCAAATCGGCCAAGAAGTTTCATACCACGAATTAGGACAAACAACAGGTCTGGATAATGAAACCGTGGAAAAGTACATTTCATTGCTTGAAAAGGCATTTATAGTTTTTAGGCTTCCATCGTTGAGCCGAAACCTTCGCAATGAATTAAAGAAGAGCAGAAAGATTTATTTCTGTGATGTAGGTATTCGTAATGCAGTGATCAAAAACTGGAATCCAATAAGTTTAAGGCAAGATGTTGGCGCTCTTTGGGAAAACTTTTTGATTGTCGAACGACTTAAATACAAGGCCTACAATTCCGTTTTCTCAAATGATTACTTCTGGAGAACCCATGCCCAACAGGAAATAGATTTTATTGAAGAATACAACGGCACGCTCCATGCCTTCGAATTCAAATGGAATGAAAAGAAAAAAGGAAGTTTCAGCAAATCATTTACACAAGCATACCCAAATCATGAATTGCTTACTGTCAATCGAAAGAACTACTTGGAATTCATTCAGAAGCCTTAGAGCCTACATATTCCCCATATTTTTTTAAGATCAATTTTCATATTTGTAGATTTTGATTATGTTTGTTCTACAAATACGAATCTTGATTTATGAAAGGAACGCAATTAGGTGAATTTGAAGAGCTCGTACTGCTGGTAGTTGGCGTATTATTTCCAGAAGCCTACGGCCTAAGCATTCGAGAAGAAATCATCAATCAAACTAAACGAAGTGTAGCCATTGGGGCTGTACATTCCGCATTAAGCAGACTAGAAGAAAAGGGCTTTTTGCAATCGGATTTGGCAGAAGGCACCCATGAACGTGGTGGTCGCAGAAAACGCATCTTTTCCATCACGGCAAGCGGCAAACGCGCACTTGAAAAGAATCACGAAATGCGGAACTCATTGTTCAATCAAATTCCAGAAATGGCGCTTAAAACAATAAAGCTAAGTGGCTATTAAAACCCCATATTCACCTCCAAAAACTGCCGTCAAGCTGCTTTCGCTTATATGCAAAAGAAGCCTCTTTGAAGAGATTGAAGGTGATTTATATGAATACTATCAAGCCGAAAGAGAAGAAAAATCTAAGCTAAAATCGGACCTCAATTATTGGTACCATATGCTGAATTTTCTTCGCCCCTTCGCACTCAAAAAATTTGGTCAAAACTCAAACGCAATCATCATGTACAGAAGTTATTTGAAATTTGCTTGGCGTGGAATGCTCCGCCAAAAATTGCAAACAAGCTTTCATTTACTGGGCCTAATTGTAGCCTTTAGCATTTGTGGCTTCATTTATCTGCACCTAAAATTCGAACGTTCCTTCGATTCATTTTTTGATAATTCGGAGGATATCTACCGAGTGGCCTGGATGAGCGACAACCCTCAAACCAGAACTCCTCATCCTATGGCTCAGGCTTTGGTGAATGACTTTCCAGAAGTGATCGATGCGGTTAGTCTATCTCCTATTTATGGTCCGGGTCTCACCAAAACAACCATTCCGCTTAAAAATGAAAAAAAGAACATCGCCTTCAATGAGCCTAATGGCTATTTCGTAGACAGTACATTTTTTGATGTCTTCAGCTTTAAAGTGATTGCCGGAAATGCCGATAAAGCATTAAGAGAACCATATGCCATCATTCTATCACAATCTACTGCTGAGCGTTATTTTGGCAATGAAGAAGCCGTAGGTCAAAGATTATCTTTCAGTGGCATGACGGACATGCTTGAAGTTGCCGCGGTAATTGAGGATGCCCCAGTGAACACCCACTTTCACTACAACTTTTTGATTTCTTATGTCACGCTTAAATCACTTCAATTCAATGACCCTTGGATGTCTTGGGACGATTTTGGTCATTTCAACTATTTGAAGCTTGCACATAATACCGATGCAAAGCAATTCGAAGCTAAAATCCCTGATTGGGCGTCAAAGTACCTCGACTGGACCCAAGAAAACCTTACCGCGTTAAAAAATGGTGATCTCAAATTTGAGTTACAACCATTAGAGGACATTCACCTTCATTCTAATATCCGATGGGAGTTAGAAAACAACGGAAGCGCAAGTTATCTGCTTATTTATGGCCTCAGTGCTTTGTTTATCCTCCTTATTTCAATCATCAATTTTGTGAATTTGAATACCGCAAAAGCAGCACAGCGATTGAAAGAAGTAGGTGTAAAGAAGACATTAGGAGCGTACAAATCGCAAGTGTTTTCTCAATTTACCTTCGAAGCCTTATTGACCACTTTTCTGGCACTCGGACTTTCATTCTTAGCAATGTTCCTTTTCGAAAACTCATTTAATCAGTTGGTCAATGGCCATATAGACGTGTCTGATTTATTTCAGGCTGATTTGATTGTGTTTCTAATCTCAGTCTCGGTGATCACAGCTTTTCTTTCAGCTATTTATCCTTCCCTCTATTTGAATTCTTTTGAAGCAGGTCAAATCTTAAAAGGCTTAAAATTGAGCAAATTAGGTGGCGCGAATATTCGAAATGGGCTTTTAACAGTCCAGCTTATTGCGGCCATTGTAATGATCAGCGGAAGTATCGTCATCAAAAATCAGATTACTTTTTTAAAGGAAAAGGATCTAGGTTTTAAGCAAGACAACCTATTGGTTGTAGATATTGACGGATGGGATCCCAATACTCTATTGATCAAAAATAAAATGCTTAAGAACTCCAGCATTTCCGAAATCGCTGCGGTTTCAAATATTCCAGGCGGACAGTTCAACCAACACCCTCTTTATCTTGAAAACAATCCTTCAACGACCATTGATGCCTCAGAAATGTTTGTCGATGATGATGTAGCCGCTGTTTTAGCCCTAAAACTTGCGGCAGGCCGAATGCTAAATAAAGCGTTTTCTGCTGATTCTGCCGGAACTTCATTTGTGTTGAATCAATCAGCTATCGAAGCGCTCAATGTCCAGAACCCCATCGGAAAAACCCTTGTTTGGGTGGACAATGAGAACTTAGTAAAAGGCGTAATAGTCGGAGTTGTTGAGGACTTTCATTACAGATCATTGCATGAGCCAATCAGGCCAATGATCATGGCCATGCAGCCGAACAACTTAAACTATGCATTGATCAAGGTAAGCCCAAATGATCTGAGCAAAACCATTGCTCAAATTGAAACGGACTATAAAGAACTATTTCCTGATTCAGAATTCCACTATCAGTTTTTAGACGATGAAATAGCTTCGCTTTATCAAGAAGAATCCCGGACTTTAACGCTTGTTACTTTACTCTCAGGCATCTCAATTCTCTTGGCTTGTGGAGGCCTCTTCGGCATCATTTCTATCGTGATCAGACAAAGGGTAAAGGAGATCAGTATTCGGAAAATAATGGGCGCATCGGCAGCTCAAATATTATGGCTGATGAATTTAAAATATTTGCTCATCGCTGGCTTGGCTATTCTTGTAGCAGTACCTCTTTCTATCTTCTTTATGAAAGATTGGTTGGGCAATTTCACTTACCAAATTGGCATTAGTCCAGTGGCTTATATCATAACGGCTGTTGGCGTAATCGTATTGATCGGGCTGACCATTAGTATGATTTCGATGAAAACCGTAAAGAGTAATCCAGCTAAAGCGCTGAGGGCGGAATAGGTTCTAAATCCCCCTCTGGCCTAGGCCACTTCGCTTTGCCGCAGCTACGCGAAGGCAAGATGGAGGACAGCGGAAGAGGTAAAATAAAAGTATATCAAGCTAAATTAACTACAGCTGTAATTATCCCCCGATGCGCGTATGCTAAAGCTTTAGCGCAAGCATGGCGGGGGCAGGGGGTGGAACAATAAATTTCTGTGGTGGTAACCTGTATAATAATAGACTATCAAGAAATCACCTCAGCCAAATACTTCGCGGTGTGGTTGTCTTTCAACTTTACCATGTCCTCAGGGGTACCCGTAAAAGTGACTTTACCGCCTTTGTGGCCTCCTTCAGGGCCAAGGTCAATGATCCAGTCTGCTAGCTTAATTACTTCGGTATTATGCTCAATAATGATCACCGAGTTGCCTTGTTCAATCAAGGCGTTAATGGCCTTCATCAACTTGCTGATATCATGAAAATGCAAGCCAGTAGTAGGCTCATCAAAAATGAAAAGGATATGCTCTTGATTATTTGATTTACCTTTTCCTAAATAGAAAGCCAACTTCACCCTTTGTGCCTCGCCTCCACTCAACGAGTTTGAGGATTGACCTAAACGGATATAACCCAAGCCAACTTCTTGCAACGGTTTCAGTTTGTTGTAAACCGATTTTTCGTTTTTGAAGAAAATCATCGCATCGTCAATCGTCATTTCAAGCACATCAGAAATGTGTTTGTCGTTATAAGTGACTTCTAAAATCTCTTGTTTAAAACGTTGTCCTTTGCAGCTTTCGCAGGTCAATTGAATGTCGGCCATGAACTGCATTTCAATCTTCACCACTCCTTCTCCTTGGCAAGTTTCGCAACGCCCACCTTCCACATTGAAAGAGAAGAAAGCTGGTTTGTATCCTCTTTGGCTAGAAAGCGGTTGGCTAGAATACAAATTTCGAATGGCATCATAAGCCTTCACATAGGTAACTGGGTTGGAGCGCGATGATTTTCCAATTGGGTTTTGATCGACAAATTCGATTTGGGTTACCTTTTTAGTATCGCCCTCCAAAGCATCCATTTTACCTGTTTGATCCCCGACCGTTCCCAGCATTTTGCCTAACGAAGGATAAAGAATTTTCTTGATCAAAGTCGATTTTCCAGATCCGCTGACTCCTGTAATCACCGTCAAAATATCCAAAGGAATATCGACATTGATATTTTGAAGGTTGTTTTCTCTTGCTCCGACTACCTTTAAGCTATCTCTCCATTTTCTTCTTTGGGCTGGAATTGGGAGTTTATCTCGGCCGCTTAAGTAGTTTGCCGTATGCGAAGTCCCTGTTGCAATTAATTCTGCAATAGTCCCCTGAAACACCAACTCACCACCGCGAGTACCCGCATCGGGACCGATATCTATGATTTGATCAGCAGCGTCCATTACTTTTTCCTCATGCTCAACCACTACAACGGTATTGCCCAAATCTCGAAGTGTAAGTAATACCGAAATCAGTCGATCTGTGTCTCTTGGGTGCAAACCAATGCTCGGTTCGTCAAGGATGTACATGGAACCGACCAAGGCACTGCCTAAAGAGGTCGCCAATTTAATTCGCTGATATTCTCCGCCAGAAAGTGTGCTTGTCAATCGGTTTAAAGTCAAATAGCCTAAGCCCACTCGTTCGAGGTATTCCAATCGATTCTCAATTTCGCGAAGCAATCTTCTGGCTACTTTTTCATCATGAACAGAAAGCTTGAGCCCTTTGAAAAAAGCAGCTGAATTTTCTACAGGCATTAAAACAATATCCGAGATGCTCTTGCCTTCTATTTTGACATAGGAAGCATCTTTTCGCAGCCTTGTTCCTTTGCATTCCGGACAGTCAGTTCTTCCGCGATAGCGAGAAAGCATTACTCTGTATTGAATTTTATGCGATTTCGCCTCTAGGTGATCGAAGAATTTATTGAGCCCTTTAAAGTATTTATTTCCTGTCCAAAGCAGTTCTTTTTCCTTTTCATTCAATTCGGAATACGTTCTGTGAATTGGAAAATCGAATTCGATGCCATGCTTGAGCAAAGGCTGCAACCATAAATTCATGGTCTCGCTGCGCCAAGGAGCAATCGCTCCCTCAAAAACAGACAGTGATTTATCTGGAATGACGAGGTCAGGATCAATCCCTAACACTTTTCCAAAACCTTCGCAACGCTTACAAGCGCCAAAAGGATTGTTGAAAGTAAATAGATTCACGGATGGCTCTTCAAACAAAATCCCATCCGCCTCAAAGCGATCCGAAAAAGTCATCCTCCCTTCGCCAGGAAATTCTATGATACAATCTCCTTGACCTTCAAAAAGCGCAGTTTGCACAGAGTCAGAGAATCTAAATTGAGTGTCTTCGTTATGAGCAACGACTCCTCTATCAATCAAGATTTCTAAATCAGTGGAGAGAATATTTTTCTCATTTTGAAGAAGGTCTTCTATAAAAAATGGTTCGCCTTTGGCTAAAACCCGTGTATACCCTTTTTGGAGTAAAAGATTAAGCTCTTCTGCCAAGCCCCTTTCTTCCTTTTCGATCAAAGGACAAAGGATCATCACCTTTGTTCCTTCGGCCTTGGCCATTAAAAACTCAACAATACTGGTAACGCTATCTCGGCTGACTTCCTGCCCACTAACTGGACTGTAGGTTTTGCCAACTCTAGCAAAAAGCAGTTTCAAATAATCGTAAATCTCTGTGGTAGTACCTACCGTAGAGCGTGGATTCCGAGTATTTACCTTTTGTTCGATGGCTATGGCAGGAGAAACTCCCTTGATATAATCCACTTCAGGCTTTTCCATTCGGCCTAAAAACTGGCGGGCATAAGAACTCAAACTTTCAACGTACATCCGTTGACCTTCAGCAAAGAGCGTATCAAAAGCCAAAGAAGATTTTCCCGAGCCCGAAAGGCCCGTTACCACCACCAATTTATTTCTTGGGATGGCGACATTCACGCTTTTAAGGTTATTTACCCTTGCTCCCTTAATGATAATGAACTCTTTAGGATCAAGTTCATCAATAGGGGTGGCAGCGACTAAAGTTGTTGAATTCATAAGATTGCAAAGATAACAGAGCTTACGGCTATTTGTTAATTGAAAAGAAAATCGGGCTTCAGAATTATATTTGCCTCTTTGGCAAGATAGTTGTTGAAAATTTTGAGCATTGCTCTTGGGCATCTATTCAGGTTCAGAAATTCAAAATTTACTTGATGAAAATTTGCATTCTTTGATTGAATGAATACTTTTGAGATTGATTCTATTGTTAAACCGTTCCAAATCTAAACGTTACCATATGTAAAGACCTCTACTTAGACCTAACAAATACTAACATGAGGAAATACGAAGTAAGCGACAGTCAACTGATCTCGCTATACAAAAATGGTAGTGAAGATGCCTTCACAGAATTAGTCACACGTCATAAAAACAAAATCTTTACCACGATCTATATGATTGTGAAAGATCATGACTTGGCCGAAGACCTTTTACAAGAAACCTATGTCAAAGTAGTGAATACCGTAAAATCGGGTCGCTATAATGAAGAAGGCAAATTTCTGCCTTGGGTAACTAGAATCGCTCACAACCTAGCCATCGACCATTTTAGAAAGGCCAAACGCTACCCTACAATTGTATTGGAAGACGGAAGCAATGTGTTCAACAGTTTGGAGTTTTCAGAAGATTCTATTGAAGACCGTCAAATAAAAGAAGACACACATACGTTATTGAGGGAGTTGATCCAGGAATTACCTGATAGTCAACGTGAGGTACTGATGATGAGACACTATATGCAAATGAGTTTTCAAGAAATTGCCGAAGTAACTGATGTGAGCATCAATACGGCCTTGGGAAGAATGCGCTATGCTCTGATCAACCTCAGAAAGAGGATGGACAAACTAAATGTTGCGTATGATAAAAACCTTTACCCAGAATGATCTGATCAGATTCGTCTATCAGGAGACCCACGCAGAAGAAAATATCGAGATTGAAACTGCAGCTATTTTTGACGAAGAGCTTGCTGATGAATTGAATGCACTTAAAAGAACAATTAGTGCATTGGATTTGGTTGAAAGAACACCTTCTTTCAAATCAATCGATAAAATACTGAGTTACTCTAAATCCTATGACCTACATTCTTCGAAATAGCCTAATTTAGGGGCATGACGAGAAAGCAGAGATACGAGGCTTTTATAGACTACTTCAGTAACCATCAACCTCAAGCGGAAACGGAATTGGCTTATGGCAATCCGTTCGAACTTTTGGTGGCGGTGGTTTTAAGTGCGCAATGCACTGACAAGCGCATCAATATGGTGACACCAAAGCTATTTCAGGATTTTCCAAGTCCTGAGCACTTGGCGGCCACTACATTCGATGAGCTGTTTCCCTATATCCGAACGGTTTCTTACCCTAACAATAAAACCAAACACCTGATTGGTTTAGGTAAAATGTTGGTGGAAGATTTCGGCTCCGAAATTCCCAGTACCATTGAAGAACTCCAAAAACTTCCTGGAGTAGGTCGAAAAACTGCCAATGTAATTACATCGGTAGTTTGGAATCAGCCGAGTATGGCTGTAGACACACATGTTTTCCGCGTTTCTAAACGACTAGGGCTTGTAAATCAAAACGCCTCTACTCCACTTGCTGTGGAGAAGCAATTGGTAAAGCACCTTCCTGAAAAAGTAATTCCTGTGGCCCATCATTGGCTGATTTTACACGGCCGTTATACTTGTGTTGCCCGATCGCCTAAATGTGATTCATGCGAACTGACTTCTTTTTGTCGATATTTCGAAAAAAAGGAGGGAATTGCTCGTTAAGGTGTATCAGACTTAGCATATGAAAATCTTATACGTCCATCAATATTTCAAAACCCCGCAAGAAGGTGGCGCCATTCGCTCCTACTACCTTGCCAAGGGTTTGGTGAACGATGGCTTTGAGGTTGAAATGATCACAGCCCATAATGAGCAAGGCTACAGGAAAGTGGAAATTGATGGGATTATCGTTCACTATCTACCCGTATTTTATAGCAATGACCTAGGATTTTTCAAGCGGATCAAATCATTTCTCAGCTTCGTTAGAAAAGCCAAAAAGCTAATTGAGAAGGAGAAAATCCATTTCGACTTGGCCTATCTCACCTCCACCCCGCTCACTATCGGTCTAATCGGTCTTTGGATCAAAAAGACCAAAAAGAAGCCTTATATTTTTGAAGTACGGGATTTATGGCCCACTGCACCTATCGAAATTGGTGCAATCAAAGGCAAGATAATCAAGCGATGGCTGTATAAGCTTGAGGCCAAAATCTATGAAGGAGCGGATAAAATCATAGCGCTTTCTCCGGGCATGAGGGATTGGATCAAATCGGTTGTGCCTGAAAAGGATGTTTATATGATTCCTAATATGGCGGACTGCGAGTTTTTCAACAAAGAATTAAAAGACCCAAAATTAGCGCATTTCTACCATGCCAATAAGCCTTTTACCATTACCTATTTGGGAAGCATTGGCCTCACCAATCACTTAGAGTACTTTTTAGATATTGCTGAAAAATCCCAACAGTTGGGTCTCAAGATAGATTTTAAAATTGTGGGCGAAGGCTCAAGGCTGCCCCATTTAAAAATGTTGAGCTATTTAAAGCACCTAAAGAATGTGGAATTCTACAGTCATCAAAATAAAGAAGGGGTAAGAAGAATTCTGAATGTGACCGATGCCACTTATGTATGCTTTGCAGATATTCCCGTATTAGGCACAAATAGTCCGAATAAAATGTTCGATAGCCTGGCGGCTGGAAAACTCACTATTGTGAATTCAAAAGGCTGGACTAAGGACCTTGTGGAAAGCTACAAATGTGGCTTTTATACTGATCCAAATCAGCCGAATGATTTTATAGAAAAAATTAACCCCTTTCTCCAAGAGCGCAGCTTATTGGAAAGCTATAAAAACAATGCGCGCGAAGTAGCCGAACAGCATTATTCAAAAAAACTACAAATTCAAAAGCTCGTGGGCATTTTAAGAAATGAGAAAAAAATCAAGATCAGCGATTCCGAGGTCTATATTTTGACTGCATAAGCACTTTTCCAGGATCCGTTTCTTTCATTAAGTCCGTAAAGTCCAAGTCTTCTTCATCACGGTACTTTCGAACAATTTGCCAACCAATCCATTGACCAATTCTTCCCGGGCAAATAGGGTCAATCTCTGGAATGCCCGGTCGTTCATCTATGTACCTCGATAAATTGGCAGGCGTTTTATCATAAAGTAGGGCCTTATCCACAAAATAGGACCACAAAAACCCTTCGCTGCGGATGGAAGAAGCAAGCGCTTCGCCTGAATAACCAATGATCAAACTATCGGCTGTGCACGGCAGAATGGTTTTGGTAAACTCCAAGGCCTTTCCATAATAGACCATTTCGTCCAACACTGTTCTTTGACCTTGCTCGGTGGTATTGAACTTTAAAGAAGTGAACTGTACAATTTGAGGCACCAAATGCTCAGGTGTCAACCTCGCTTTCAGATAGTCATACACATTAGGTCGGTAAGAGGCTTCATTGCCCAAGTAATAATCCAAGCCTATGACAAGCAATGAATCCGAAAAAAAGACATCATTACCGAAGGCGGAATAGACGGTTTGTACCTTGGGCACTTTGTAATCTGGGTAATATGACTTTATCCTCTTAAAAGCATCGGTCAAATCTTGCTCTAATTGCTCCTCGTTGATCAAAAGCTTGGTTTGTTGGTAAAGCGTATCAACAAAGGGATTTTTCAATAATCCAAAGACCTCAGCCACCATTGCTGACTCTGAAGGATAATCAGCAGACAAGAAGAAAAAATCTCTGAGAATTGGGTTCGCCTTAAAAAAATTCTTGAGTGCAAAGGTATCCTCCACGTCATGGATCTGATCTACAAGGCTTTCATATGAAAGTTCGAGTTCAATATTCGGCACTGCGGGACAATCACTGTCCTCGCCACAAGCCATTACCAAAAATAGAAGCGCAATAATAAACCAGCTTTTATTCATCCTAAATTTTAAATGACAAAAGTATTCATTTATTTTATTCCCTATGAGGAAATACATAATTACGACCCTAGTTTTAGTCTTAGTCAGTTTCGCCATTTCGGCTCAAGACTATACCATTGGAATTAAGTTAGGCCCTACTCTTACCTTTGCAAAAGCCGCTACTGATGGCAATTCTACTAATTACGATAATGAAAGTGCACAAGCCCAGTTTTTGGTAGGTGCTTTTGTTGATTATACTTTTAAAGAAAATTACCATTTCAATTTTGGTATTAATTACGCTTCTAAGGATTTTGGTTTGATCGCCAGATCATCGCAAAGTATTGCCACAGAATTAGGGCGGGCTAGTTTCCAGCAGGAGTTCTTGCAATTACCCGTTCTGCTCAAGCTCTATACCAACGAAATAATTTTAGACACCAAAATCTATTTCAACTTTGGGATTGTACCAGAAATAAGGCTCAGCAACTCTGCCCGGGCTGCCAACGATGATATTGTCCGTGAATTCCGAAGTTTCGATATAGCCGGAAATTTTGGCGGAGGATTAGAGCGCAGCATAGGAGTGAACACCCGTATTTTTGCCGGCATCTTTTACAACCTAGGTTTTATCAACCAAGTCAAAACCCAAAACGATACATTTGACGAGCTCAGCCTTAAAAACAGATTGATCGCTTTAGAGATTGGTATTAAGTTTTAAACTCAAATTTTAATCAAAGGCTGGTTGGAGAAAGCGCTATCCTTTCGCTTACGCAAAGACCGCTAAAACCCAACCAGCTGTGAAAGGTGCAAAGACCTGAGGACAATCACATTTGTGAGATGTGGATACAGTGTCTAATCACCAAGAGTAAATTTATCTAAAAAATAATGATTGTCATTATTTGGGTCTAGCGCTGAATGCTGGGTAATGGGCGGCCCAAGTTCTTTAAGCATTAAAGCTTTTATTTCTTCATAACTGGTTTCGGCATCGTATGCCAATTCTTCATACTTCCAAAGTGGAGTAACATCGCCTAACCAAATAACCTCTGTGCCTCCCAAAGCCTTTACTACCTTTTCAATATTTGGCCGAGTGCGTTGGTAGAATTCTGAATGGAACAAAAAACTGTACCTATCCGGTGATATTATATAACCTACCTCTGGGTAAAGCGTTGGCAGATACCAAGTGGGGTTTTCAAACACGATTCCTACTTCTTCTTCTCTGTTTTTAGATTCTAGCCAAACTAGCTCTTTATAGTAACGCCAAGGCGTATCATTAATGCATTCTTTGCCATTATGATCTCTATAAGTGGTGGAGAGGTTCAAGGCTTTCAGTTTTTCTAAAACAGCATTGTAATACGCTTTACCGTGGTTTGGAGGCAAGCTTACGTTGGTGATGGCTGTGAGCGTAATTCCCATTTGTTGTTAAGCTATAGCCCTTCAAGGGTTTAGTTGAATTTTAGTAAATCTTAAAATCTATGCCTCTTGGCTTTCTAAAGTCACCCATTTCAAACTGATAAAGGCCACTCGCTACGGCTGGGTGAATTCCCTGTTCATCAGCCAAAAACTTAAATGCTTCTGAATTGAACTTGTAAGTACGTTCCATAAAATGTTCCCAAGCTTTGGGCTCTACTAATTGGCTCTTTGCATATACATTGGCTTCATGCTCAATTTCATTCGACTTTTCTCCTGTCTTTCTCTCTAAATCAACAAACTCATTCTTAGAGTCAGCTTTCAAATGTTTAAACACGTGGCCTAATTCATGAAATAAGGTGAAGGCAAAATTGTCGATGCGTTTATGCCTTAAAGTCATCACTATGGCAGGATTATTCTCAGACCAAAAAGCCATGCCATCTACAGGAACTTTATTGGCCTTCTCTTGAATGATAAACTTGATCCCATAGGCCAAAAGAAGCTCTCTAATTTTGTTTAAGAGGCCTTTATTCTCTTGAAGAAGTGATTTAAGGTTAAAGATTAAATCTTCCTCTAAACTTTTATCGAAGGCTGCAACCTTTATTTGCTTTGCTTGGAATTTTGAAACAGCTGTCCAAGTGTTGAAACTCACCTGATCATGCGCCAACTTACCAGATAATCTGTAATGTTGAGCTAAGGCTGGCTCTTCTGCCCTATTGTTCTCAGCATCTCCTAAGCCTAAGATTTCATATATTGTTTCAATATCCTTTTCAGGTTCGCCACATAAAAAATTCTGCTGCCTCAAGTATGTCATATCGACATGTGTACTTAGAGACTTCCATTGTTCAATGATTGATACCTGCGACTTGGCTTCAATCTTAGCTAGGTTTAACTCATACTCTTTCTGGGCATTGAGCCAAAAATCTGCCGGAATATCTAAAGCAGCTGCTAGTAATAAGGCTAGCTTCGCATTAATTCCCCGTTTCCCTTTTATCACTTCGTTTATCTGACTTCTCTCGTAGCCAATTAATTTGCCAAGCTCAGTCTGCGAAATATCCCTTGCCTCAATTTCATCCAAAAGCATTTCGCCTGGGTGAATCGCATAGGCTGGCTTTAATTCATCAATTCTTTTCATTACTATCCTGCTATTCGTAATGTTTGCTAATATCTTCTAATTCTAAAACCTCCAATTTTGTTGAAGTACCATCTTCAACCACCTGGAAAAGCAACCGATATTGTTTATTGATACGTACTGAGCAAATTCCTTTTAGGTCTCCTTTTAACTTCTCGAAGTTTAATGCTCGGTGTTGTTTTAATTCTTCTGTCGATTCGATTACTCTTAATCGCTGTACCGTTTTTACATATTGACGAACTAGACTTGGGTTCGATTTGAACTCTTTATGCCTATGAACATTCCCTTCATAAACATCAACCAAATACTGTTTGCCAAACCTGATTTCCATTTAGTCAACGTAAAAAAATGACTCATTGTTCACGATTTTGTGAACAAAAGTAATGATAATATAGGGAATTAAAAAAGTCTTGTGTATCCACCTATAGAACACTCTATTCTTATTTGAATCAAGAAAGGCCTGTAATTATATTACTCCTTCCTTTATATTTTCAAAACCTTATCAAGGTCATAAAACCTAATCTTTTCGTCATTCAAACTAAACCGAACAACATCTATATTCAGTTTATCTAATGAATCGACTACTTCCTTTTTGATGTCTTTGGGAGCAACAAAAATCTTTTTACATCTACTAGGGAGGTTAAGTGAGTAAAAGTACAGCTGACCTATGGCTCCATACAAATTCTGTGTTGATAACTTAGTTTTCACTTCAATTAAGTGGGATATCTTGTCGTTGCTTCTATAAATAAAAATGTCCATTTTCTGGTCATTGCCAACTAATAGACCCTTGCTTTTAAGTCTCAAAGTGAGCTCATTGACTATTAGCCCGTGATTCGATTGAACTGTAACCGTTTCGGGTAAGTTGTAGGTGTATTTGCCATGAAACTCTGGATTAAATGAAAAACCATCCAACCCATTTTTATTTCCTTTCAGTATTTCTTTAATTTCAGCAACATGATGAACGAATCTCGCCAACTCATTCATTAACAAATTCGATTTAACATTAGCTATAATTGCGACCTTTTTGACTTTACCACTTGGAAGAAGCGCTAATTCAGATGCTCCCCTATAGTGATTCCAAAATCCCGATGGACCGACCCCTTTAACACCCCCTTTAATGTTGCCTGTATGAACAAGCAGAATTTCTTGAGAATCATTGATTGCGAAGAATGCTCCTCCTTCTGAGAGGTGGCTAGGGGTGTGTTTATAAGTAATATTCACTGTAATTTGTGCTAATCCATTTTCTGAAGGAATATTTGAACCAAACGGCCCCCAATAATGATCTTGACGTTTTTCATTATGCCACCATATTTGTAATTGATTATTGACAGCGACTCTAGCCTCTATTTGTTTGGGTTGATAAGTAATGCGCACATTTCGAACATCGTCAGCAGCATTGTCTAGTTTTTTAACAAAGTATTTGTGAAGTTTTTCAAACTCTGCATAGTCTTCAATTGGAATGATCATGTGTGTTAAATTTTTATGATTCCTCTATTATTTTAATCTCCTCCTCGCTTAGCCCATACAGTTCATACACCATTAAATCAATTTCGCGCTCTAAGGCTGAAGTATCGGCCTGCGGGTTTTCCTTTTTGAGGGAAAGGATTTGGTCGACTTTGGATTCGAGAGAAGTTGAATCTACCATAGGGATTTGCTCCAAGTATTGTCGGATGAATCTGTAATAACCTCCTCTAATTGTTTGAGTGATATTCCCATAAAAGAAAAGAACGAGACCAGAATTCAATAAGCCCAAGTCTGACTTTTTTAATGTTGGCATGATGTAAGCCGTATTAACACAATAAAAATTTCCTTCATCGTAAAGCGCCTCACACCTTATTGAAATATCTGGAAGCATAACTTTAGGCTTCTCAAACTCTTCATAATAATCGCAAGCTCTCAATTCCCACCAATAATGGCCTTGATCATACCTAGCCTTGGCTTTAACCTCAAACTGTTTTAAGAAACTTGAAATTGAAGGGAATTTCTCTTGAAGTTTCTCCCATGCCTTTTCTTCGTCTAAATCACCAAACCATTTTTTAGTGTCTCCATTTTTGAAGAGTATCAAATACTTATCACTCTTGGGTTGCTGATATCGTTTAATATCTCGACCAGCCAAAAATGGTTTAATGATTTCGGCACTTTTGGGGTCTTCTTCAATCAGTTGGTTTTTGGTGGCCTCATCAATTACAAAGGCCTCATTATAACCAGTTAATACCCCTCTATAAATTTTACCCTCCACATACTCGCCAAGCGGAGCTCCTTGGTTTTTTATCTTTTCTAAAAGGCGCTGAATTTTATCATCAACCAATGTCCAGCCGTTTTCTGGCAATAGGCTCTGGTTTACCTCAAACTGGTTTTGCTTTACATATTCGCCTAAAGACACATCAAACTCTAGTGATTCAATTGTACAGGCTTTAAAGTTGGGTTCGGCATTGGCGGTTTTGCTCATGTGCCAAATACAAGGGTAGGTTGTGGCTTCTTCAAAAACGGGCAAGTCGCCAAAGTCCACAATAGATTCGATGGAAAACTGCCCTACCCAATTGCGCAGGTTTTTGCCATAGCCCGCCCGCATCCATTTGTTCGGCAAAATGTATATGAATTGGCCATTTTGTGCCAATACGTTCATTCCCCTTTCCACAAAATACACAAAGAGGTCGGCCGTGCCTGCTGCGGTTTGGTAGTGCTGCTGCAAATAGGGTTTATCGGCAGAAAAGGCTTCTTGCCTAATGTATGGTGGATTCCCAATCACCACATCAAAGCCTAGAAAGTCGCCATTATGGTTTAGCACTTCAGGGAATTCGAAGCGCCACTCAAAGGCGTTTTGGTAAATCTTGTTGCTTTTTATTTCATCAAGTTTGCCTTGCTCTATGGCAATATCCTTTTCAAGTTTTTTTATTTTTGCTTCACGCTTCTTCTTAAGCAATTTATCCTTCCCATAATCTTCTTCTGGATCAAACATCATAAGACCAAACCCGTCTTTACCCTTGCCTGTAAGTTTGAAAAGTTCATACCCGAGTTTATCAAGTCTTCTTTGGATCGGATTGTCTCTGGCTATTTCTGATCGAAAATCACTTTTGATTTGCTCAATCAACTTCTCTAACCCCTTCTTCTCTTCCTTATTGCTGGCGTGTTTGTAGTCCAGTACAAAACCTTTATAAGTTTCAATGTTCCATTTTACAGACTTGAGAATCCTACTCAGGTCTTCGTCTAACCCAAAACGGCTAATCAGCGAGTTGCCGCATTTTATGTTGATGTCGATGTTTGGGAGGGTTTCTAAAGTGGAATAACTCCCTACTTTATCATAACCCTCCAAGGGTTTGAAACCCTTGGAGGGTTCGGTAGCTTGACGATAGTAAGCATGCTTCAGCAACTCAATCCAAAGCCTAAGGCGGCAAATTTTTACCGAGTTGGGGTTAATGTCTACCCCAAAGAGGCAGTTTTCTATAATGGTCTGCTTTTCATGAAAAATGGTTTCCTGAATGCGCTGACTGGTTGGGTTTTTAGGGTTGTACTGAAAAAGCTCATCGTCTAGCTTTATAATCAGTTCATCGTTAATCACCTCAAAAGTGCAGTCGCGCAAGGGTTTGCCTTCTTTGTCAATCAGTATTTCCAGTTCGCTTTTAATGGCGATCAATTCATTCAAAGCCGAAACCAAAAAGTGACCCGAACCCACCGCAGGGTCGCAGATTTTCAGGCTGTTGATAGCCGCATTATATTCGGGTTTTTTCTTTCTGTCCAGTTGACTGTAGAGATCGTCAATGTCATCGGCTTCAATGCCAAAATCATTTTTAAATCTCTGCAAAACCGCTCTTCTAATGGTTTCGCGGCACATGTACATTGTGATAAAACCGGGTGTAAAGAAGGAGCCATCTTTATAACCATTGATCTTCTCGAAAATTAGCCCCAATACTGAAGCATTGATCAGGGTTTTCTTCTCTTCCTGAATTTCTTCTCCGTTTTCCGAACTGAAATCATAGGCATCGAGAAAAGCAAAGAGATAATGAAGGGCACTCAATTCTCCACCTTTACGTTTGCCGTTATTGTCTTTCAATACCGTTTGGTTATGCAGAGGCAATTGGCGTTCATCGCGCAATAACCCGACATACAGTGTAGAAGCCTCTAAGGTAGTGGACTCAAACAAAGAACTGTTGAGGTAAGGCACTTGGCCGAATTTTTTGTGGTTTTCCTCATCGCGTTCTTCGGGTTTTTTGGCCAAAACACCAAAGAAGAGGTCGTCCAGATCGTCATAATCATGAATCAAATTGGCATTCAGAAAAGCAAAGGCTTTGTCTTTGTTATAGCTAATCAGTTGGGCTTCGAGCAGCTTGAGAAAAAGCACACGGTTTACCCAAGTAATGACAAGCTCAAGCGCCACCCCAAAAAGTTGATCTTCTTTGGAAGCACCATATTGGATTGGTTTTTCCACCTGAAAAATGAGATCACGTTTGTCTAGCTGCTTAATGGTGTTTTCCAAAAGCGAAGCTTCATCTCGTTGACCTTTGGCCTTGCGCTGAATAATGTGCTTGCCTCCTTCTTTTTTATCTTCCAATCCAATAATATGGAGTAGCTCTTTATAGAATTCTTTATTGAGGCTATTGCTATCGTTGGCAAAATTGAGCTTGAGCAGATGTTCTGGAGAGAAAATCTTATAGAGCGCGATTAGTTTTTTGTTGCTCTCGCTGTCACCTTTCTTTAAAACCGTTTCATAATCTTTTAGATCGAAATGGGTGAATGTAATTTCGGTTTCGAGTTTATCTAAAAATGGCTTAGCAATGTCGTTATAGAAAACCGAGGTATTGGACGCAGAAAGTTGCTTGCTTTCAAATTGATCGAACTGCTTAACAAGGCCTTTATTTTGGGCGAACAGCTTTTCGAAAACCTGCGCATCGAAGATAAACCACTCGTGAATATTGGTGATGATCAGGTGTCTGACTTCCAAATTTTTTGCGGTAATGCGTTCTCGCAAATAATACAGAATCAGCTCATGAAATGCCTTTCGGTTCAGGTTGTCTTTGGTCACCATTTCAGCTTTGTTGGTCGGCCTCTTCGCCTCAATAATTACCCCAACCGAGTCGCTGCTTTTAGGACCATTGAAAATCGCCCAGTCAATATTCTGCTTTACATTAAAGTGGTATTCTTCCCCGAAATAGGTCTTTTTTAGGAAATCCCGCATTTCGGTTTTGTGGTTCTCCTCGTCTTTGGCATCATCTACTTGGCTAATGAGGTAGAGTAAGTTTTGCCTAAACGCTTCAATATCATTCCTGAAAGGTTTTACCTTCCGGTATGCTTGGTTAAGGGCGTCTTTTGGTTGTATGGGGTGGAGAAGCATTTATTAAATTTAGACAAATAGGTTAGTTGTTAGCGTCAATACCATCAAGCCTTTCTTCAATATCGGTGGCTAAGTCTTCTGTGAGTTTGTTAGCCCATACTTCAATTTCGGATTTTGATGGTAATTGATGATAAAGAAATTCTATTTCAGGCTTTCGGTCATTATCATAAAAGATTTGATATTTTAGCTCCAAAAGACGAATTGTTAGTTGTCTATAGACTTGAAAAGCCTCAGTGCCTGCAGGAATAAAACCATCAAGATTCAGGCATATTCTTAGCTCGTAAGGATTTGGTTCTTCCTTCAGTTTATTTTCAAAATCATCCTTTTCGTAAAACCTATGACTTGTATGCTCTAGAGTGCTCCTATCATATTTAAACAGAGTCCTCAATTCTGTACTTTTCAATTTAAATGAATCCCAAAGGGGATAAATATAACCGTCAACTATTTTTCTGATAGTTTCCTCGCTTTTTGATTCTTCGATTTTGGGCTTTTTAAGCCGTTCAACTCTTTCTTTGATGGACTTTAGTCTTGTTTCAATACTAGAGGAGGGAATATCAATATCCTTTTCTAGCTCCCTCTCAAGCTCTTCAACGGTAGGAAGATCCTCCTTAAACTCATCTGGTAATGCACTATGAAATTTGTAATCAGCAACTCCAAGTGGTTTGTCTAGGCCCTTCAATGAATATTCAATTACGGTTTTGTTGGGAGTTTTACATAAAAGAATACCAATTGTTGGTTCATCAAGCATTCCTCTTAATTGTGCATCAATCGAGTTGATGTAGAAGTTTAATTTACCCGTATATTCTGGTTTAAATTCTCCCACTTTCAACTCAAAAATTACATAGCAATGAAGTCTGATATTGTAAAAGAGTAAATCTAAGAAATAGTCACTGCCATCAACCTGAAGGTTATATTGATTTCCTACATAAGCAAAGCCCTTACCAAGCTCCAATAAGAATTTTTTCATATTGCCGATCAAGGCATTTTCGAAATCTCTTTCGTGCATTTTTTCCCCCAGAGATAGAAAATCAAATACATATGGGCTTTTGATTGTTTCAACAGCCAAATCTGATTGAGCAGGAGTTAGCGTTGAATTGAAGTTAGTAATTGCAGCTCCCTGCCTCTCATGAAGTTTGTTTTCAATTTGGGCCAGCATTACATTTCTACTCCAACCGTTATCAACTGTTTTTTGAATGTAAAAAAGCCTGATTTTCTCTTCCTTTATTTTTTCCAATAAAGTCAAATGATGATACCAAGTCAATTGTGCAAGTGGTGCTTGCACAATTACGGAGTCTTGCTTGTCCAACAATTGTGCAAGTGATGCTTGCACAATTCCGCTAGGATAAGCTTCTGCAAAAACCCGCATATATTTTAAGTTTCGCTCAGACAAACCCTTCATGTCAGGGAATTCTAACCTTAAATCATCTGCTAAATGTTTAATTACTTTAGCTCCCCAACCTTCCAATGCTTGCTGCTCAAGAATTGTTTTACCTATTTCCCAGTAAAGACAAAGAAGTTGCTCATTCACTACAATGCTGGCCTTAAGTCGTGCCAGCCTGATGCTCTCCTTCAGAGACTTTAAAATGTTTTCGTAATTACCCGTCATTTCTTACAAGTCAAAATAACAAAAATAACTATGAAAATTAGTCAATCTATTTTAAACCTCAAATCGCCCTCCCAAAAGGAGCGAAAGCCAAGCCAGCCAATTTAAAGTGCTGCATACCGAAGGGAAGGCCAATAATGGTAATTGAGAAGAGGATTCCCCAGAAGAGGTGGGTGAGGAAAAGCCAGAAACCTCCGAAAATGATCCAGATGATATTGAGTGGTAAAAACAGACAACCACCCACAGCGCTGCCGGGTCTCACTTCTTGACCGAAAGGGGCAAAACCAAGAATCGCAAGTTTAAAACATTGAATGCCAAAGGGAATACCTACTACAGTAAGGCAAAGTGCGATTCCCCCAATAATATATTCCAAAGCGATCATCCAACCGCCAAATACAATCCAGATGATGTTTCCTAAAAGCCTCATAAAATATCTTTGAAAGAAAGCACCTCTAAATTTTCCGTAGACAGCTCAAAAACCGTTGTCAATGGCTGATCCTCGAGTTGATACTGATGCAAGTAGTGAACAGATGTTTTTCCACTTAAATCCATATGAAAAACGGAGAGGTTTAAGGCATTAAGCTGTTGATTTAAGATTGAGATTTGATCGTTAAAAAGTTGTTGCTGTAATTTATATTCTTCTAAAACTGAAGAATTGGTTTTAGCCGAAGACTTCTCCATTTGCTTATCTAGCCTTACATTCTCAAAAATCAATTCATCCAAAAGGTCAAATTCAAAATTATCATTAGCGGCTAAAAAACGATGCATGATGCCATTTTTACCTTCCTGAAGCAAATTTGAAGCAAGGCTTAATTTAGTCCTGACCGTATCTTGAACTGCAATAATTGAGGTAGCCAAGGCTTGATTGGAAGATAAAAAGGCATTATCGATGCGCTGAAAAGACAAAGGGCTGTACTCACTGGGGTTTTCTAAATGCTCTAAAATAAAGAACCTAATCTCGGATTGAAACTTGTCCTCATCCGATCTTAAATCGCAAGAACAAATGGCCAATATCACTAATAAGCCCCAAGTGAATAGCTGAAAAATTTTCCTTTTCATGTTCTAAAAGTAAACAAGTGCTGGTCAAAAGTATGCATAGCCAAGATTAAAAGAAGTTAATCTGGTTTGCGGTAATTCACCCCTCTTTGGTCTAGCATTTTGAACTGCCAATCCAATTTATTTTCAAATTGACTCCAATCCTTTTTGTCGGCATTGGTCCAAACGGTTTCCGAAAGGGCAAGCATCCTCGGGAAAACCATGTACTCAACGTAGTCCGAGGTTTTCATATACTCGGTCCATACATTGGCTTGAGCGCCTAAAACATGGTGCGCCTTGTCGGCAGAAAGTTCTTTTGGCACAGGCTCATAGGCATACACATCTTGTAAAGAAGTAAAACCACCAATGGCCAATGGCTCTCCTTCTGGCCCTGCTTGATAATGATCAAAATAAGCCACATCATTTGGGGTCATGATCACATCATGGCCTTGCTCGGCAGCTTCAATTCCCCCTTTTTCGCCTCTCCACGACATTACAGTGGCTTCTGGTGCAAGGCCACCTTCCAAAATTTCATCCCAACCAATCAGTTGTCTGTTTTTGCTGATCAAGAACTTCTCAATTCTTCGCACAAAATAACTCTGCAATTCAAATTCGTCTTTCAAACCTTCGCGCTTAATGACTTGCTGCGCTAAAGGGCTTTTCTTCCAAGCATCTTTAGGCGCTTCATCTCCACCAATATGAATGTACTTCCCTGGAAAAAGGTCGATCACTTCGGTAAGTACATCTTCTAAAAAAGCAAAAGTTAGTTCACTTGGGCAGTAAATATCATCGGTAACTCCCCATTTGGTAAATACTTCGAAAGGACCAGAAGTACAGCCCAACTCAGGATAAGCAGCGAGTGCTGCCACACTATGGCCTGGCATTTCAATTTCTGGGATTACCGTAATATGTCTGTCCGCAGCATAAGCAACAATCTCTTTAATTTGTTCTTGGGTATAAAAACCACCATAAGGTTGGCCATCGCCCACGTATGGGTCGAAGTTTTTCTCTACCATGGTTTCCTTCCGAACACTTCCTATTTCGGTAAGCTTCGGATATTTTTTGATCTCAATTCTCCAGCCTTGGTCTTCCGTTAAATGCCAATGAAAAGTATTCATTTTGTAAAAGGCCATCATGTCTAGATACTTCTTGATGAACTCCACAGGGAAGAAATGTCGGCAAACATCGAGGTGCATTCCTCTGTAGCCAAAGCGAGGCGCGTCTTCAATATTCATTTGGGGCAATCTTACAGCTTCACCTTCCAAAGGCAGCATTTGAATTAGCGACTGAACCCCATAAAATAAGCCTGTATTGCTCGCTGCAGCTATTTCGACTCCATTTTCTGAAATGGACAAGTCATAGGCACCTTCCGTGGCGTTCGTCATTTTTTTCCATCTAAAGTCGATATAATTTGACTTCGGTACTTCTTTGGCAACTTTAGAAGTCCAGCCAATCGTTTTAAGATAATCGGCTAGAAATTCCGCTGTTTTTTCTGCTCCTTCTTCCTGCACCACAAGCGTAAGGCCTTTAGAAAGCACCATGGATTGCTCACCTTTCGAAATGAATTGAGGCTGGGGAACTATGGCGGTTTCACTGATTTGTAGGTCAGAGTATTTGTCGGGTTGACAGGCACATATTGCTAATAAGACAGTACAGCAAAAGGATAGAAGTAGTTTTTTCATGCTTGAAGTTATTGAGAATCATGAGATTTTAAAACCGTTTGATTATTGGTAGGCAATAGATAAGTACATTTTTATAACTTCCCTAAATTTTTTTGAATATGAGCAACCGAAGAAAGTTTATCAAATCTGGCATTTTAGGTGGTTTAGCCGTTTCAACAGGAAGTATGGCCACATTAGCCTGCGCAACTCCAACCACCGTAAGCCAAAAACCTATTGTGATCTCTACTTGGAATCATGGCGTTGAAGCCAACATGGGTGCATGGGAAGTGCTTTCAAAAGGCGGAAAAGCAGTAGATGCTGTGGAGCAGGGTGTAAGGGTTACCGAAGCCGACCCCAATAACGCAACCGTTGGTATTGGTGGTTTTCCTGATCGTGATGGTTTTGTGACGCTCGATGCTTGTATTATGGACCATAATGAGAATTGCGGTTCGGTCGCCTTTCTTCAAAACTTTATGCACCCCATTTCTGTGGCGAGAAAAGTGATGGACGATACACCTCATGTGATGCTAGTAGGCGAAGGAGCCAAAAAATTTGCTCTAGAGCAGGGTTTCAAAGAGGAAAACTTATTGACTCCCAATGCGGAAAAAGCTTGGAAAGACTGGTTGAAAAACCAAGACTACAAACCCAAAATCAATATCGAAAATCACGACACGATTGGAATGTTGGCTTTAGACGAAAACGGAGACCTTTCGGGGGCTTGCACCACAAGTGGGGCTGCATGGAAAATGCATGGCCGAGTGGGTGATTCCCCAATCATTGGCGCTGGACTTTATGTAGATAATGAAATTGGGGCCGCAACTGCTACAGGTTTAGGAGAGTTTGTGATCAAGATTTGTGGCTCGCACATGATCGTAGAATTAATGAGACAAGGTTTTTCTCCTCAGGAAGCTTGTGAGGAAGCAGTTGGCAGAATCAAGCGTAAATACCCCAACAGCTATATGGATTTGCAAGTTGGCTTTTTGGCTTTAAGTAAGTCTGGAGAATATGGGGCTTATGCCATGCATAAAGGTTTCAATTTCGCGGTAAAGTCAAACGCGCAGGATGAATTGATAGATGCTGGGGCAGCGGTGTAATTAGGCCTTGGCTACCTTTTGAATTTTACCATAACTAAGCGAACGCCAAAACCACTCCAATGGGCCATATTGAAAATAGCTCAACCACAGGGAGGAAAAAACAACTTGGAATACCCAAATGGCGAAAACGAACACCGCCTGTGCTGCACGGTCCAAATCGCCAAACAAAGCCAAACCGTGACCATAAAAGGCATAAGTGCAAATGATGGATTGCATGATATAATTGGTCATCGCCATTTGACCTACCGCAGCCATCCTTTTGGCCATAAAGTTTTTAGTCCCTGCTTTGCAGAGCAACACGATGATTCCAATATAGCCCAAGGCCATCGCCACACTACCCCAGTAATTGAACTGAGCATAATAGAAATAACTCTTTTCGAAGTCCCATCGGTCGTTGAAATCCAAAATCACCCCAACCAGCACCAAGGGCAAACCAATGGATATTCCATAAATGGCGAGTTTAGCCAGAAACTTGGTGGATTGTTTGGCTGTTAAAACTCCCTTTTTGTAAAGGCCCATTCCCAAAAGAATGAGGCCGCAAACGCGCCAAAAGGTTTCTGAAATAAAAACTTTCGTCTGCATTTTGAATGCCTGAGGAGTACGAATAAGCATTTGCCGCTCCCAACTGCTTGTATAGTAATCTATTTCTTCGGCAATGGCTTGGCTATCGGGCGCCCAAACCTCGGCTTTAAAGGCTTCAAATTGCCCAGGCTCCCATAAAGGAATGGAATAGGCAAAAATGAATTTCAAAAGAGAGCCTATTAGTAAAAAAATAAGGCCTGCCCGAAAGAGATATTCCTTCTTTTTACTTCTGAAAGCAAACATGAAAAATCCGCAAATTGCGTAAATCACCAAAATATCGCCAGCCCAAAGAAGGTAGGCATGGAATACCCCGATGATGAACAACCAAAAAAACCTTCTGTATTGAAGGTCTCCCGACCTTAAATGCTCCTTTCTGGCTTTTTGGGAAATCAAAATAATGGTGGCGCCAAAAAGCATCGAAAAAATTGCCATGAACTTTTCGTTGGCAAAAACATGACTGAGCAGCCAAACATAGAAATTGATATCTTCCAGATTTTCGAATGCTGTTGGATTGCTGTAGGCCACCCATGGCATTGAATAGCTTTGAATGGTCATCGCAAGAATACCAAGCACTGCCACTCCTCGTAAAATATCGAGCGATATAACCCTGCTTTTCGGGTCAATGGGTGCTAAAATGTAAGATGAGCCTGCCAAAATCTCGGAAAAATAGGGAATTAAATTTAAAGAATATATTAATCTTTGAGATACAAATACACGTGAGGGTCTTCAAAACGCAATTCATGAATTTTCAAGGCTGCCGTACGCTGTTCACATTCCACACCATCTTTAAGACTAAACCGGTAGGAGTGCAATGGACAGACCACCTCGGATAGAAAATTGATCAAGCCATCGAATAGTGAGTGTTTGTTATGTGGACAAAGGTGATCGAAGACATAAAACTGCTCTTGGTGCTGCGCCAAGCAAATTTTTCGTTCCCCAATTTTGATGATCAATCGTCCATTTTCATCGAGACTCTCGATTAAATCTTCCTTAGTATCGAACAACTTAAATCTCTTCATTCTCTATGAATATTAGCCCAAGCTCGTCTTTGCTTGGGCATTAAATTGTGCTTCTATTTGTTTTGCAACTGTTTCAATACTTCTTCAATGGCCTTTTCCAATTGAGGATCTCTTCCGTTGAGTCTATCTGAGAAATTCGTTTGGACGAAAATATCTGGCTTCACCCCTTCCTTCTCAAGGTTTTTACCGTCAAGCGTGTAGCAGCCCCATGATGGTAATCTGTAAAAAGAGCCATCCACTAAACCCGCTCCACTGGTGAAAATGATCCAACGGTAAGTTTCGGTTCCAATAATTTTACCCAAGCCTAATTCTTTAAATCCAGCAGCCGTCATTTCTGCATCGCTCAAAGACTGCTCGTTGATTAAGAGCACTGTTGGTTTTGCACCTGCTCCGAAATTACCCTGTGGGGTTAGTTTACCTTCTCTAAACTTCCATTGTAAATAGGGTTTTTGAGAAAGAAATTTTAAAACCTCATCATGCACATTTCCCCCTGTGTTATATCTCAAATCCAAAATCAAAGCTTCTCGGTTATAGGCCTCCGATGTCATCTCTATTAGAAATTCTTCAAGGGAACCTCCGCTCATATTCTTCATATGCACATAGGCGACTTTCTCCTTGGTTGCAATATCTACTTTGCTTTGGTTGTCTGCTATCCACTCATCGTATAAGTTAGTTCGCATCGCACCAGTACTACGGGGATGTATTTTTACTTCCATTGCCTTTCCTCCACGAATAAGCCCAAGGGTTACTTCTTCATCAATCGAAGGCTTATTCAAATAATATTCACGGTTCATTTTTGGATCAATCTTCTCTCCGTTGATCGAACTCAAAATATCTCCTGATTGAATATTCTTATCCGTAAAATCCGAAGGGCCTTCACTAATTACTCTTGATATTTGATAAGGGTTCGTTTTCGAAAATTCTACCCCAAGGTTCAAACTCTGGCTATTGTAGAAACTGTTTTCTTCTTGCCCAAAAGAGCTAAAGCCCATATGAGAGGAATTCAGTTCGCCCAATAAATCATTGAGCATAGTGCGTAATTCTGTTCTTGACTTTACGAAAGGCAAAAATTTCGCATACTGATCACGAAGCTTCTTCCAGTCCTGACCATGAAAAGTTTCGTTGTAGAAGTTCTCTTCAATGCCCGCCCAAGTTTCATCATAAATTTGATCGAACTCATTGCGAAGCGATCTTCTGAAAGTAAAATCAATTTCGACATCCTTTAGGGTTTTGGCAGATGGATTCAGCTTTGAAATATTACCACCATTCAAGAGGTAATGAGATTTTTTAACCGTCACAATTTCTGAGCTTGCTCTACGGCTGCTCGCTATTTGTTCTGTTTTATTTCGTTCGAAAGGTTCAATCGTGGTCATCCATAGGGATGGAGAACCTTCATCATGATTTGAAGAATAAAGCACATAGGTCTTTCCGTCAGCTTTGAGCACAAACGGATTCGATTGGGAACCAAAATTCGGGCTTATTCTTTCTAGGTTTCTGATCCATTCTTCCTCAAAATCAATGGCGGTGATGACGCTATCCTTTTTCTTATCCTCCTTTTCAACAAAAACCTCAGCCAGCTTATCCGACTTAAATTCACTTTCTTGCCTGGCCAAAGGCACACGATACACATGGCCATTTTGCATTCCAAAAGGATAAGTAGGTTGCGTGCGGTCGGTTACAAAGTATAAGTATTTTCCATCAGGCCCCCAAAAAGGACTGGTTTCAGAAATACCTGTTTTGGTATAATTGGTCAACTTTTTAGTCGCCAATTCATAGATATAAATATCTTCCTCAAAGTCGTTTCGCACTGTGAAGTTCAAGTATTTGCCATCGGGTGAAAATCTTGGTTGTGGGTTATAAAGACCCCAAAGTTCTTCTTTGGCGATGGTCTCGCTTTTTAGGCTTTCAAGATCGAGCAGTCGCACTTCGTTGATACCGCTGAAATAGGCAGCCTTAGTTTTATCCGCATTCAACTCAAGGTTTCTATCGAATTGTTCGTCTTTGGTCAATTGCTTTTCAATCGCTTCAAGATTAGAGGCATCAATGGTAAATAGATTGGTATAACCTTTTACCGTTTGTGTGAATAGAAGGGTTTTATCGTCCTTTAACCACTTTACCTCCACTACTCGCTCTTTGATATTGGTTTTGATTTGGCGGGCAAACTTTCCACTGATATCGGAAACAAACAATTCTCCTCTCGATACAAAGGCCAACTTCTTTTCATCGCTCGATACGTCAAAAGCCGAAATATTTCCTTTTGTATTAAAGTCCCTGTCTTCGGCCAAAGTAGTATTCTGAAAAACAGAAATATTCACTTTTGCGCTGTTCTTTTTAAGCACATCATAAACATAAAGTTGGTAGTCCTTCTCGAATACTACCATTCCTCCATTGGCATTTACCTGCGGTGTTTTTATGGAAGTAGGAAAATTAGTGAGCCTTTGCTTTTGCCCACTGGCTAAGGAATACAAGTTGTATTCACCATTTGATTCATCCGATACAAAATAGAGGTTCCCTGTTTTGTCTATCGTTGCCCACATGTCCTTGCCCTCGTAAGTCGTGTGCTGTTTGTAATCTCCCGTTTTTGGGTTGAAGGATTTTATATCGGGGTTGAAAGCACCTTTGTATCGTTTTCTCGCCACTTGATTACTACTTTCCCAGCTTTCATTGAAATAAATAGTACCATCAGGATGAATGGCTAAATTATGTGGCCAGTTAAAAAAATGGTCGAAAAGACGGACTGGAGTTCCTCCTTCAATGCCCACAGAAAATGCCGAACGACTATTATAACGGTTAGATTGAAAGTAAATCGTTTTGCTATCCCATGACCAAGTTTCTACTTGATCATTCGATGAGTTGTAGGTTAGCCGCTTGATCTCTCCACCGTTGTAAGGCATTATATAGACATCTGAGTTGCCATATTGAGCACTCGAAAAAGCAATCCATTTACCATCGGGACTCACTCTTGGGTAATGCTCTACGCCTTCCATAGCGGTAATTCTTGAAGCAGTTCCGCCTTTGGTTGCTGTTTTCCACAAATCGCCATCATAGGAGAATATGATTTCTGAACCATCGGGGTTGAGGCTGGGTGTTGAGGCAAAATACACTTCGTTTTGAGCTTTTAAGGAACTCACCAACAGAAAGGAATAGAAAAGTGTAAATAGTGTTTTCATAGTTGTATTAATTTTTCGAGTGAATATGACTGACATAAAAAGGCCAAATCATGGGTTTTACCCTTATCTGGATTAAAATTTATCCTAGATTTGCCAGCCGCAGCTTGCCTATTTATTTACCTAAGCTATACATATTTAGCTTTGCACAAAAAATGAGTTGCCCCGATATCCCCAATTTTTGATAAATGGAGTTTTTAAGAAATAAAGCTGGATTCAAATGGCTAACCCTTCGATTGGGGATTTCTACCATGCTGCTCTTTTTTTCAATAATAGTGAAATCTCAAACAGGTGTTATTGTGCTGGATAAAAGTGCAAAACCAATAGCAGGCGCATCGGTAAAAGTAAAAGACAGCAATGTTGGGACCACCACAGACGAAAAAGGCACAGCGCTGCTCAACATAAGTTCGCCCACCGTAATTATTATTTCCCATATTGGTTTTGAAAGCACAGAAACCCTTATGGTGCCTGGCGTTTGGCGAACCATCACATTAGAGGCCATGATCAGTGCTTTATCGGATGTGGTGGTTGAAGGATTTTTGACTGGAAGAGACCTTAACGAGCAGGCAGGTTCCATTTCAACGATCAACTTAGAAAGTCTAAAACGATTCGATCAGGCCTCTTTGGTCCAAGCAGTGAATACTGTTCCTGGAATAAGGTTTGAAGAACGTGCTGTTGGTAGTTATCGCATTTCTATCCGAGGCAGTTCTGTTCGTTCCCCCTTTGGGGTTCGAAATCTCAAGGTTTATTGGAACGGAATTCCTTTCACTGAACCCGGTGGAAACACTTTTATCAATTTGCTAGACCTTACCAATATTGCTCATATCGAAATCATAAAAGGCCCAGCGAGTAGCATTTATGGAGCAGGCACAGGAGGGGTAATTAAGCTCAAAAGCACAGTACCAGCTGAGCTCAACAATAGTCTTCAACTGACTACAACTGCTGGTTCTTTCGGTTTATTGAAAAGTGATTTACTCTTCAATCAATTAGATAGCAAAAGTAGCTTCACCCTAAAACTAGCCAGACAAAAAGCGGACGGCTATCGCGATCACAATGCCATGGACAGAAAGACTTTTGAAATTGAAGGACTTCTTTTTCCAAAAAGTAATCAGACATTGGCCGTTTCATTGCTCTATTCTGATCTGTTCTATGAAATTCCAGGCGCACTTAATCCCGCGCAACGAGAAGAAAACCGAAAGCAAGCAAGGCCCGGCAGCGCAGAGCGCTATGCCTCAATTGACAACCAATATTTGCTTGCCAAAGTAAGCTATGAATTCGATTATGGCACCGATTGGCATTCAAAGTTCTCCGTTTTTGGTTCGAAACTCAATTTTGAAAATCCCTTCAACTTAGATTATAAAATAGACGAGCAAAGTATCATCGGCAGTCGATTGGAAATCATTAAAGACATTAACATTCAAGGCAAAGAAGGCAGTGTAATTTTCGGTGGGGAAATCCAGAACTCCAATTTCAACGGGAAGAACTTTGGCAATGTATTAGGCGTGGCCGACACCATCAATTTCGAAGATAATATCGACTCGAAACAAAGCCTTCTATTTGCCTCTTTTGAAATTGAGCCCATTAAGGATTTATTTGTTAACGCTTCTGTCAGTCGCAATGCTCTGAATTATGATATTGATCGAGTTGTGGACAAAATCAACAACAACCCACAGCGTTTCAATAAAGAATTCGAAACGGTATGGGCTCCTCGTTTGGCCATTTCAAAAAAATTAAGTGATCATAATTCGATTCATTTTAGCATTTCCAAGGGGTTTTCTCCGCCTACCACTACGGAAGTACGCACAAACGAAGGCAGTATTAACCGTGATCTTCAACCCGAAAAAGGCATCAATTACGAATGGAATTTCAGAGGTGATCTACTTCAAAACAAAGTCACTTACGATTTGGCCTTATTTAGATTCGACCTGAAAGAATCGATTTCTAGTTATACCAATCAAGATGGAGTTGTGCTATTTAGAAATGCTGGCAAAAACCTTCAAAACGGACTTGAACTTCAATTAAATGCAGAATTGCTTAATCAAGAACAGGGCTATTTACGAAAAGCATCGGCTTCGGTGGCCTATACTTATCACGACTTTATTTATGATGAATTTATCAACAATGGAGATGATTTCTCGGGAAATGCCTTGCCCGGTACAGCCAAAAATGTAGTCAACCTGCTCGTGCATACTGAATTGTCTACTGGCTTAAACCTTAATTTCAACTATCACTATTCGGATGCCATTCCACTGAATGATGGCAACACCGTCTATTCTCGTCCTTATAACCTCTTGAACATGACTTTCAATTACCCCATGACCTTTAATAAAAAGCTTGGGATTGAGTTTTTTGGGGGAATGAACAATATCTTTGATGTAGATTATAGCCTTGGCAACGACTTGAATGCTTTTGGCAACCGTTATTTTCAACCTGCTCCAGAAAGGAATTACTTTTTCGGGTTGAAACTCAAATTTAATTATCGCGAACAATGAAATTTTCTATAGAAGAAACCAACGCCCTGATCAGAAACCGCAGGTCGATTTATCCTACTTCCTACTCTGACGTTCCTGTGGATGAAAATATCATCCGAGACATGCTGGCCAATGCCAATTGGGCGCCTACTCATAAATTGACCGAGCCTTGGCGCTTTGTGGTTTTCCAAAAAGAAGGGCTTAAAAAATTAGCCAAGTTTCAATCTGAACTTTACAAAGAACTCTCCACAAAAGCTGGAAATTTTGATGAAAGTAAATTTGAAAAACTAGCCATCAAACCTTTGATGGCTTCTCATATAATTGCCATTGGCATGAAGCGAAATGAAAAGGAGTTAGTCCCAGAAATCGAAGAAATTTCTGCCGTGGCTTGTGCGGTCCAAAACATGTATTTGACCGCTACTGCTTATGGCGTTGGCTGCTATTGGGGCTCTGGCGGAGTGACTTATAAAACTGAGGCCAATGCATTTTTCGGCCTTGGTCCAAACGATAAATTGCTTGGCTTTATGTACATCGGCAATCTCAAAAGCGACAAATGGCCTGTTGGCAAAAGAACTCCTTTTGAAGATAAGGTGACCTGGGTATCTTAAAAAAGACACAAAACTCAAATAACAAATTCCAAAGGGGTTAAAGGTTAAGGCTTCTTCAAAAAATTAGCTGCCACCTAAATGCCCACATCCAGCGGAGATGGAAAATATCTATTTCGGCATTTTTCATAATGGCGTTCAATTCATTTCTTCGGAATGAACGCCTGACAGAAAGGGGAGCATCGTTCTTTACCATATCTGACTTAGAGAAAAATCTCGTGAGCCACTTGATCAAAAACTCTGCTAACCAATGGCGGTGCAAATCATTAATTACCGTACCGAGCTTGGCTTGCGACTTGAACTGATTGAAAATTCTGATCAGTTGCTCATCCGTAAAATGATGCGTGAACAGCGTGCAAAGCACTATATCAAATTCGCGTTGTTTAAACTCATCAGAAAAAATATCGCAAACCTCAAAACGTATATTTTCATACCCTTGGCAGTTTGAAACCGCATAATCAATGATGTGTGGATTGGCATCAAAACCGATCAATTCTACCTCCACTTTTCTCATCTTCGCCCATTGGGCAACCAGTTTGAGCATATCTCCTCCTCCACAGCCCAAATCAGCAATCACCAGTTTTTTAAGCTGCTTGCGTTTGAGCAATTGATCAAGGCCATTGGTGGTAACATAATTCCCTCCCAACCATTTATTAATGGTTTCAAGTTCTTTGAGCGTTTGAGGAATCACTTCACCAGAAGCATCCAAATCGTCCATTAACTCTTCTTCGTATGATCTAGCGCTCAAGACTCCTTTTTTGAATTTGACTATTGTTCACTTAAAGTAGGTAATCCATTTTAAATGCCCTAACCCATAGAAATGAATATAAGTGCCGACATGATTAGACTCGAAATTGGAGACTGTTAAAGTCATTCTAGGGTGTATTTATAAAATCTTCTATAAGTATTGCTCTCGTCTTCACGAATTGAAACCCCTCCTGCAAAGAGGAAATTATCCTGAAAAACAAAATACTTTGCTATAGGCATTTGATAATATTTTAACAGACCAGTTTTTAAATCCATTTCGATTAAAGAAACAGCCATGAGGTTCTGACTTACAATTTCAAAGACAGAGTAGTCACGATACTTGTCAGCACTTAAATGCGACACAATCCTATAAATTCTGCCGTTGTGATAAAAACCCAACTCATAATTTACTTCCTTGACCTTATACTCCAATTCTTGGCTCTGATTAGGAAGTTTTTCTAACAGATTAGGCCTTCCGAAATGATTTGATCCACAATAGAAGCTTGTTGTTACTTTATTTGGAATGTTATAAATGTAAATTGAATCTGAAAAATTATAATTTATAAGCATCTGATCTTCATCGATCTTGGTTATCATCGCTCCCGATAAACTAGAAGGCAAATATTTACCTTGCACAAATTCAGGGAACCCAATTTTATCGACAAATTTTGACGAGTTGGGCTCATAAAACTGGATTGGCGAAACCTTATTGAAATAATCTGGGTCATCATATCTAGTATCATTTACCGTGGTCAGAATCATCTCCTCCCCTAAAGTAATCATACTCGAGTAATACCCATTTTTATAATATCTCTCAAAGCGTGAAGAATTGTATTGGTATTCATTAACCTTTTTCCCTTCTGAGTTGTATAGAAAAAACGAACTTCTGGCCGCTGGAAACACATATAATGAATCTTCCCCTTTTATAAAAACTGATGCCTCAGATGAATTATAACCATCTGGGCCTTCTCTCGGAATAATTATGGTATTGGAATACAACTCATCATTGAAGTCAACTTGATGGATGACCAAATCACTCACTCCATTCAACCCATACTCAACCAGCATTGTTCGCTCATCTTTCCTGAAGGTTGTCCAATTGGTATGTTGTAGAAACTCTTCGGGCATCACAATTTCAAGGCTATCCAATTCCTTGAAACTGCTATAAGCAAAGTTTTGATCTTGTTTATCTATCGAACAAGAATGAAGCAAAAGAATAGAGATGGCTAAAAACCAACCTCCTTTAAAAAAATTTACTTTCATATATCTCTTATAAATTCTAGCCCAAACACCTAATAATTTCTCGGGAAGGCTAATATCCAAACTACAAGCATTTTCATGCACATTTTTTTAGTTCTCCAATTGATCATCCAAATCGTCCATTAACTCTTCTTCGTATGATCGGTTTTTTAACAAGGGATTTCTGTATTTCGAATCAATATAAGCTTAATCATTGTAATAATATGCTTTGAAAATTTGTCTAAACACTCTCTAAAACCATAGATTCTAAAGTAAGGCCCGGCCCAAAAGCAACTGATAAGCACTGTTCGTTTTTGCTTTGGCCAGACGCCATGATTTTCTCTAAAACAAAGAGCAATGTGGCGGAAGACATATTTCCATATTCCTTCAAAACTTCGTAGGCAAATCGATTGTCTTCTTTCGAAAGCTTCAACTCGCTTTCGATCACTTCTAAAATTCTTTTGCCGCCAGGGTGGATGGCATATTGCGTAATTGATGCTTCGCGAAGCTTGTTTTTTAATGTATCCGTCAAACTTTTGATTCCAGATTCCACCAGAGAAGGCACATAAGATGAAAGTTTCATTTCGAATCCAAAGTCACCGATGTTCCAAGCCATGTTTTCTCCGCCATCATTCAATATTTCAGTATGAAATGCCAAGGGCGAAAGTCCTTTTTGGCTTGAATTCTCATTGAAGGCCGTCATCAAAAAGGCAGCAGAGCCATCACTAAAAATGGCATTGGCCAAGAGATTGTCTTCATCCGGTTTATTCTGAAAATGGATGGTGCATAATTCCGTAGCCACTATTAAAACCTTAGCATTAGGATCTGCTTTGCAAAAAGCATCCGCAGTCCTTATACCCGTAATGGCGGCATAGCAACCCATAAAATTGATACATGTCCGTTGAATTTGTGGATTGAGATCGAGCATATTAATCAAGTCGATATCCAAGCCAGGAGCGTACATGCCTGTACAGCTGATTGTGATTAAATGCGTGATTTCGGATAATCCAATTTCTGTTTTTGCAAAGCAATTGGCGACAGCTTGGGCAGATAATTTTGCTGCATTGGCCTTATAAATTTCCGATCTTGTTTGGGTAGAAGGAAAAGGTCTTAGATCAGCAGTTTGTGGATAAAAACTCCATTTCGTTTTGTCCAATTGGCCATAATCCGAAATTACAGAATGTCTTGTTTTAATTCCTGTGGCTCGGTACAGTGCCTGAAGTCGTATTTTATCTTTGCCTTCAAAGTCATGAGCTCGCGCCATAAACTCAAAAATTTGGCTTTGGGGAATTTTATTTTCGGGTACTGCCGTACCAATGGCGGTTATGATTGATCTCACGTTCTATATTATCCTTTTTTCCTCTAAATTGTTCATCATAGTTTCAGCTTATGTTAAAAAAGTCGACCTGGTTACATTTACGCATTCCGTTTAGTTACTTCCTGCTTCCGATTTATCTCTTTGGTATTTCCATAAGCCCCAACTTGAGCGAGTCAGGTTTACTCTGGTTATTTGTAATACTGCACCTTTTTATTTATCCCGCTAGTAATGCCTTCAACAGTTATTTTGATAAGGATGAAAAGAGCATTGGCGGACTTAAAAACCCACCTCCAGTAGATAGAAACTTATATTTTGCCGCTCAACTTTTTGATCTAATCGGACTAGGTTTGGCTATTTGGCAATTCAAAGACAATTGGAATTTGGTCGCCATGTTGGCCGTTTATATTCTTGTTTCTCGGGCTTATAGTCATCCGAACATTCGATTGAAAAAGTATGCTATTTTGAGCTGGTTCATCGCAGGATTTTTTCAAGGAGCTTGGGTGGTTTGGTTAATTTATGTTGGGCTCAATAATTTCCCCTTTTTAAATATTTTGAAACCTCATGTGCTAATTCCTGGGCTTTTGGCCTCTGCTATTCTTTGGGGTTCTTATCCTATGACTCAGATTTATCAACATGAAGAAGATTCGAAAAGAGGAGATACTACGCTGAGTATAAAACTGGGCATCAAAGGCACTTTTCTATTTACAGGCCTTTTCTTTGGCTTAGCTTCTTTGCTTTATGTACTGTACTTCCGCGAGTATCATCAAATAAAATATGCTTGGGCTTTTTTAGGCAGTATGTCACCCGTGGTTCTGTTCTTTGGCTGGTGGTTTCTTGCTGTGATTAAAGACGAATCGAAGGCAAATTACAGCAATACAATGCGTCTAAACTTTATCTCGGCAACATGTTTAGGGGGTTTCTTTCTTTATTTCTTTTTGAACTCTACCAATGTTTTGAATGTAGTGGGAGTTTATTAACTTAAACTGGATTTGGTAAATAATGGGCTTTTCATAATCAAATTTTAAATTGTAAAGTCACCTACCCATTGCTAAATGCGTGTGATCAACCCCTCAAGATTTCGTACAAATAACAATCAGGTTTGAAGTTTATGCATCACTCTATTATATCGGCCATATAAAGTACCACCCCATCAGAACTAGCAGTATAAAATGCCAAATCAGACCGAGGATTGTTGATAACATATTCTACATTATCAGGCCCTTGAATAATGCCGTATGTCGACAAATCCATTGCTAAATCGACAATAAACGTCTCATATTTCTCAGAATTCTCAATAGGTTTTTTGATGTAAAAACGAAAGCCTGATTTGGTAACGTTAAAATACGAAATACCGAGGTTTGATGCTTGCTGTCTCAAAGAGATTTCTCTTGCAAACTCTAATTCCGGAATTGTTAAAGAAATAGAGGTTAAGTACTTACTATTAACATCGAAAACATGAATGGTGGGGTCATTGTTAAAGACTATATAACGTTTATTTTTGAATACCCCAAGTTGAAAAAAAGTTAAATTTCCCCCAATTGGCGATTCAATCAGATTACTTATGGTCATTTCTTTATTAAGACTTCCCGTTGCACTATTAAGCGAAAATAATATACCCGCGTCTTTGTTAAATTGAACTTCCGTTTTCTCATTAAACAGAGCCATCCCTCCCCGTGTACTGAAAATATACCCTTTGCCTGTTGATAAAAAAGTATTCAAGTATAGGTACATCGGGACAGACACTTTGTTATCATCATGAAGCTCTTTTGAGTCTATTCTTTCTCCAGCAAAAGTATAGCTGACTATTTTACTTGTATTGATCTCGAACATCGAAATGTACGAGTCATCTCTGAAAAGAAAATCAATAGGTACCCCTCCATAAATATAATTCATAGAGCTTCTCTTTTCTGTATTATTATTGGTAGTAAAGAAATTCAAAATATCTCCTTCAAGATTATATAACCTAAATGAGACGGATAATGGATTTAATAAGCCAATATGTGATTTACTAAGCTTTACCTTTGCAATATCTAAGAAGGCATCTTGACCAGTATTTAAATTGATTGTATCGCTCACCACCATATGTTGTTCAACTCTTTGAAAGACAGGTTTCATCTGAGTATTTTCTCGACAACCACTGAACACAAAGAGCAATAGGGCAGCAAGAAGATTAAAAGTATTTTGGCTAGAGTTGATTAACAGCGTTCTGTAATTCATTTAAACGAAGGGTTTTCTTGTGTATGTTATCTTTGAAAAAGGTAAATAATACAGGTTGATCAACCACTAGATCAAACTCTAATAAGGCTCTTTGCTCATTATCCTTTATTATGTTGATCCCGTCATTTTGACCAACTATCAAATCAATCTTCTTTCTTGAGTGGGAAGAAAGTATAATCAACAAATTTTCCCTGTCGGCATTGAAGTATAAAAAATCCCTGACAACATCATCACAAGAACTACATACGTCCACATTCACAATCACAATTTGTTTGTAGTCGTCCAAGGTTTTATCAAAAGCCTTTAAGAAAGCCACTAACCTTGACTTATTACTGTTGTCGAAACAACTTGTCACTAAGAATAAAAGAATGAAAAATTTTAAATATTTCACTTTATGATATTTTTATTTGAATCCAGTACATATACTGAATATTCCACCCTGTCCTCGTCTAGATTTTTATAGTTGGTACTAAGTCTAGGAACATAAAGCCCATTTTTACCTACAAACGAACCATAGGATCTATAAACATCTTCTGCAAAATCGACCTCTCCTATCTTTTTAAAATCAGAATCTAGAATCACACAAGAAACAGGCTTTTGGTAATACGCAGAGGAATTCTTGTGAATTGCTGGATTATACTTTATTGGTCTTTCCAAAATTCTATAATACACTTTTCTATACTTATCATAAATTATCTGTGTATAAAGATAATTCCCTAAGCCATCCTCCAGCGACTGAATAGAATTTGGTCTTCCTTTATAAAACACCCTTTCTTTGTTATCCTTGTCGTATTTAGCTAAGTATACATCAAAATGATTATTAGACATATCGTAGACCCTCAATGAGTCTTCTCCGTAAAATGCATATACAAGCTGCCCATCTTCGTTTAAAGTTTTTGTATGCAACATAGAGAACAGGTGCATACTTTTATTTTGCAACCACCGCGGAAAAGTGATAGGTAGCTCGCTAAATTCTAAGCTTTTCAGATCCAAGTAAAATTCCCCAGAATAATCAGAATTAATATTGGAGGACATGTAATAGTCAAATACCTCATATTTACTAAAAATAAGTTTGTTATGAGATAACATAGTGGGTGTGCTGGTATTTGATTGGTGATTCAAAATTGGGACAGGTCGCGAAAAATTATTTCTCGGTTCAAATGGATGGGGATAAAAAGTATCCTTAAAATTACCTTTATAGTCTACTATAGATACATTCCTCAAATCCATTTTACTGAATACATAGATTGAGTCTAAATTTCTTATCGTTACACCTTGAAGTTCTCTGACGGAAAAAGGCCCGTCATTTGGAATTGATACTTGGCTTAAGAGCTTAGCAGAACTTAAATCATAAAGATTAAATCCGTTTATTAAATAATTTACACTAAGTAGAACCTCAAGAGTATCGTTTTCGAAGTAAGAGACATTAAGAAATTCGTAAGACGTTTTATCGTCAAGTACAATTGAAAGTGAATCTCTTTTAATAAGGATGGTTTCATATTCCAAATTACTCCCTCCAGAAGCATTTTGAGTATCTTCACACCCAAATAACCCAAAAAACAAAGGGACAATTAGAGTCCTTTTAATTTTTAATAAACACTTTGGTCCATTCATAAGAGAAAATATTACAAGCATAAAATTATGAATTTGGGTCAAAAGATGACTTAATAAATCATTCTAATGACCCATTCAAAAAAATCCAAGTGTTAATCATCAGGGATAATTAAAAAATCCAACACAATCATATTCCGGACCAGCACAGCCTCCACCAGGCAGATCAGTCGAGTGAATCACAAAATATTCATCACAAAAGGTTATTGCTGAACCATCAGGGTAATTCATGCTTTCACATTCAAAAGCCGAAAGTGAAAAAGAAGAAATTGCGATAACTCCAAAAACCAGGAGTGTCATCTTTAGTTTTTTAATCATAATTGTAATTTTTAAGTTAAACATAAACTCCTAATAAGTTACGTTAGAATAGTTGTCAATTCCAAATTTAATCCCAACTCATCTCGTAAATTTCTTTTTACTCATGTTTCTTGATGGATTTTTCATTACTTATTACTCAACTCTACCAATGTTTTGAATGTAGTGGGAGTTTATTAAAACGGTTGACCATGTGTGTTTTTCATCACTTTGTTAGCAAACCAAGGTGAGTTCTTCATCAACCTTAAGGCGATTTCGCTGGTAAATTTAGAGCCGAATAATGTTTGCGTTTGCCTCCCAACCCAAAGCCTTCTTTTGAAAGTGGCATTCCATCTTTCCGTGTATTGAGCCTCAAGTTTAGCCCTGTCTATAACTCCGTTATTGCAGTTTTCAACAATAGTGTCTGAAAGCATTTTAGCCGAATGAATGGCCATTGCCATGCCGTTTCCACAAAGTGGGGTAATCAGACCAGCAGTATCGCCCGACATTAAAATGTGGTTTTCGATTAAGTTTTTGGGCCTGAAAGAAAAGGCATTGATGACCACCGGTTTTTCGAAAAGGAAATCAGAGTTTTCAAAAATAGATTTAAGAAATGGATTCTTCTTAAGTTTTTGATCTTCCATTACTTCGATTGACCCAGCCGATTTTAAATCGGCTCTTCTGCCCAAATAGCAAAGATTAAATTTATCGTCTTCAATGGCGCTGATACCGCAATAACCTCCCTCAAAATTATGCAAGGCGACCAAATTTTTGGGGTAATCCGTTTTGATATGATATTTCACACCAATAAAAGGCGCTTCATCATTCACATGCGATCGCCCAAGCTTTTTATCCAACACCCCGTTTTTGCCATATGCCCCAATGACCAAATCCGCTGTAAATTCTTCTGAATTAGTAGTTGTGAGCTGAAATTTATTATCGGTAAAGCTGACATTCGAAACCGTGCAATTCTCATGAACTAATGCGCCACTGGCTTTAGCCAAATTCACCAAATGATGATCCAAAACATACCGGCTGATGCCAAATCCACCCAAATCCAAAGGCATTTCAATGCTTTTGCCATTGACCGAAGAAAATTGAAATTGAGTGATTGAAGAAGGTGTAATGTGAACGGGTAGTAGCCCTTCACTTTCTAAAAAAGGTAACACCTCATTAGATATATATTCTCCACAAACTTTGTGAAATGGGTACTGCTTTTTTTCATAAAGACTGACTTCAAAACCCTTGCTAGACAGCAAGATAGCATTTACCAAACCTGCCAATCCACCTCCGATTATTGCTATTTTCATAGATTATTATTTCCCCCTTTTATACCAATGTCTTGCCATTCAAATAATATGGCATTCTGCATCCATTTTTTGACCTTAGTTTAACCCAAATAATTAAACTATTTATAGAATGAAAAAGATTATGCTGAATTCGCAAAAACTTTTAACAGTGATTGCGGCATTCTCTTTCTTATTTGTGGGCATAACGCAAACATCAATTGCGCAAAGGCGAAACAAAAAAGATGAGAAAACTGTGGCGGCTACCCCGCCAGCTAAACCTGAGGCCAAACCAAAGCCTAAAAAAGGAGAACCAAAACCATACTCGGAAGTTATCACAAAAGATGCTGTTTCTGACGAAGGTCTTTTCACCGTTCATAAAGTTGAGGACAAATATTTCTTCGAAATCCCGAATAGCATACTCAACAGAGATATGCTTATGGTTACTCGTATTGCCAAAACAGCCACAGGGCTAGGTTTCGGTGGTGGAAAAACCAATGAGCAAATGTTAAGATGGGAAAGGTTTGAAAATAGGATCCTCTTAAAGATCATCTCTACAACGAACACTGCTGCGGATTCTCTGCCAATAAGTGAGGCGGTAAAAAACTCAAACCTAGAGCCAATATTGGCGAGCTTCGATATTGAGGCATTGTCTAAGGATTCATCAGGAGTCGTGATCGATGCTACTTCGCTTTTGACTAGCGATATCAAACCACTTGGTCTGCCTAATGGAAGTAGAACTCAATACAGAGTTACTCGATTGGACGATAAAAGATCGTACATCACAAGAGTAAGCAGTTATCCAGAAAATATCGAATTGCGTCATGTTAAAACTTACTTGGCCAGTGCTCCTCCTTCAAACAATGCAGAAGGTACAATTACTGTTGAAATGAGTAACTCCATGATTCTTTTACCTGAAGTTCCGATGCAAAGAAGGCTTTATGATGAAAGAGTTGGATGGTTTGGTAGAGGCACCACAGACTACGGTTTGCCTGTTCAACAGTCAAAAACAATCCGATATTTGGACAGATGGAGATTGGAAGTACGCGATGAAGACATGGAAAAATTCAAAAGAGGAGAATTAGTTGTTCCGAAAAAACAAATCGTTTATTACATCGACAGAGCTACTCCAAAAGAATGGGTACAAGCAATCAAAGATGGTATAGAAGATTGGCAAGTAGCTTTCGAGCGTGCTGGTTTCAAAGAAGCCATCATTGCTAAAGAAGCACCAACGAAAGAAGAAGATCCAGATTGGAGTCCAGAAGATGTGAGATATTCTACTGTACGATATTTAGCTTCTCCAATTCCAAACGCCAATGGTCCTCACGTAAGCGATCCACGTTCTGGTGAAATTTTAGAAAGTGATATCAACTGGTACCACAACGTAATGACTTTATTGAGAAGATGGTTCTTTGTTCAAACAGCCGCCATCAATCCACAAGCTCAAATGCCAGAATTTGATGATGTTGTAATGTCTCGTTTGATTCGTTTTGTGTCTTCTCACGAAGTAGGCCATACTTTGGGTTTACCACATAACTTCGGTTCTTCTGTTGCTTATCCTGTTGATTCTTTGCGTTCAGCAACATTTACAGCTAAAATGGGAACTGCACCTTCGATCATGGATTATGCTCGATTTAACTATATCGCGCAGCCAGAAGATAAAGGAGTGGCTTTGATGCCAGAAGTAGGTGAATACGACAAATACGCTATTGCTTGGGGTTACCGACCAATTCTTGAAGCTAAGTCTCCAGAAGCTGAATTACCAACTTTGAGAAAATGGATCGAAGACAAAAAAGGTGATCCGATGTACAGATACGGAAGACAGGGTAACAACAACGATTACACTGCTCAAAGTGAAGACTTAGGTGATAATGCCATGAAAGCAAGTACCTATGGTATCAAAAACCTGAAAGTCATCATGAACAACTTGCAGAAATGGACTTACGTTCCAGGTTCGGATTATTCTGAATTAGAAGAAATGTATGGTGAAGTTCAGTCACAATTCAACCGTTATATGGGTCATGTTGGCCGCTATGTTGGTGGAGTAAAAGAAGATTACAAAACTGCAGATCAAGCAGGTGTTGTTTATACTCATGCTCCAAAAGAATTGCAAAAAGACGCGATCAGATTCTTGAATGCTGAGTTGTTCAATACGCCAATGTGGATTCTTGATACTGAAATCATCAATAGACTGCAAGATTACGGTGCTGTTGAAGATATGCGTTCAATGCAAGAAAGAACGCTTTACTCAGTTTTAGAGTGGAGAAAATTAGGCCGAGTTATCGAAAACGAAACCTTGAACGGTGCGAAGAATGCTTATGGCATCCTTGATCTTTTCACTGACCTTCGCAATGGTATCTGGTCTGAGCTTGCTGCTGGTAAAACAATCGATACCTACAGAAGAAACTTACAAAGGGCCTATATCGAAAGATTAGAAACACTTCTTACAGGAGAATTAGCTCCTGCTCCTGCTCAATTCAGGGCCTTTATTGGTCCTGGTATCGATGCAAGTCAATCTGATATTCGCCCAGTAGTTCGTGCTGAATTGAAAACTCTTCAGTCTAGAATCCAAGCTGCTATTCCAAGAACTTCAGACAGAATGTCTAAGATTCACTTAGAAGATGCTTTGGAAAGAGTTAAAATGCTTTTAGATCCTAAATAAGGATTGATCATACAATAGAAAAGCCTTGGAGAGTAATCTTCAAGGCTTTTTTGTTTAGCATACGGTAGCAATAAGTCCGTTTATATTTTTCTGATTCTTATTTTGTCAATAGTTATTGTCGTAAACTTCCCGAATAACTCATTCCCTTTTTGCTGTACAAGCTCCACGAGCATTTCTGTAATTCTTGCCATGTCTGAATGCTTATATCTTAAGAAGATAACACTAACATCTCTTTCCTTATGGGCGTAAACCCATTCTCCAAAGTCCTTGTCTTCTGTCACGATAATTCTTCTTGGCTCTTTTGAGAATTCAATAACTTCTGCATCAGATATGCCAGAGAGATTGTTGGCAATTGAATAAACTTCTATTCCATCATTTGCAAGTGCTTTTTGAATACTTAATGGAATATTCTCGTCTGCCAGAATCATAGTTTGGTAACAAGGACCTCTTCATTGGCGATTCGTTCAGAAGCATAGTAAAGCGCAGCTAGTATATCTTCCCTTTTAAGGTGAGGGTACATCGATAGAAGTTCTTCAATATTAGCACCTTCAGATAGCTTCTTTAAAATAAGCTCAACCGTAATTCTAGTCCCCTTAATGACTGGTTTGCCCAAAAGAATTTTGTAATCGGAAGTTATGCGCTCCTGGTAATTCATGGTTTTCATAAACTAAAGTAACGAAGATTGAAGAGTGTTACAATTCGTAACGAAATCAATATACGTTCTGAGCACGATCAAGTTCTAATAACCACCCTGATTTGGTTAAACTCTTGCTTAACGTGAGTTCGGTTTAAACAGCGAGTTGCAATTAGTTAGAAGGCTGTTAAAATTTGATATTGAGGGAAGGTTTTTAGGAAGGAAGCATAAGACGCAGTCAGGGCAGTTGTGAAGTTTGATTGGAAAACCTCTAGACACACTAATAGGGACACAACCCAATCTGAAGGCGATGGTATTCCTTGCTTTCCAATTAACTGACCATTTTGCCGAAAATAAAAAAGCGGCTCCAATTATGAAGCCGCTCTATATATTTTTAAATGATCTTCTGCTTATGCGAAGAAGTAAGGGAATTTGCCTTTGGCTATCATAGTATCCGCTACTTGTCTTCTAAGCTCTTTGGTATTCACTAAGTCCATTTTGGTGAATCGCTTCAAGCCCATTAACATTACTTTTTGCTCATCGCCTTTAGTGAAACTGGCAATTGCTTCTTTTGCAGCAGCGGTAACTTTGTCGATGGCCTGCGCCATGTAAATTTGAGTCATCGCAATGTAATCCGCACAGGCTTCTTCGCCTCTTTGGCTCACCAGTTTTTCTGTTCTCAGCATGGCAGATTCCACCGCATAAATCTCGATGAGAATATCGGCTAAGTTCATCATTACCTCTTGCTCATCTTCGATTCTATCTTGTAATACCATGGCCGCCTTTCCACCTACCATTAAGAATACCTTCTTCAAGTTTTGAACTACTTCTTTTTCGGCATTGAAAAGCACTGATTTGTCAATTGAATTGAAGGAAGGCACAGAAGTCAATTCCTTTGAAACCGCCATAGCAGGTTCAAAAATATTCAACTCGCCCTTCATTGCTCTTTTCAAAAGCATACCAATCATGAGCATACGGTTAATTTCATTGGTCCCTTCATAAATTCTTGCGATACGTGCATCGCGGTAAGCACGTTCCATCGGAGCGTCTGCTGAGTAACCCATGCCACCATACACTTGCACGCCTTGATCTACCACATAGTCCAAAACTTCTGAGCTGTGTATTTTAGCAATCGCGCATTCAATAGCAAAAAGCTCAACGCCCTTTAGCTTAGCCGCGGCATCATCCATTCCCTCAGCAATAAGGTCATTGATTTTATCTTCAATATTCTGACCTGCTCTGTAATCCAAAGATTCCGTAACGTAAGTCTTTGTGGCCATTTCAGCTAACTTACTTTTAATCGCTCCGAAACTCGAAATTGAAACTCCGAATTGCTTGCGCTCATTCGCATATTGAGTAGCATATGAAATTACGGTTCTACAACCCCCAAGTACACCCGCGCCCAATTTTACGCGACCAATATTCAAAATATTAACCGCGATTTTGAATCCGTTTTCACGCTTAGAAAGCATATTTTCTACTGGGACCGGACAGTCATTAAAGAAAACCTGACGGGTAGAAGAGCCTTTAATCCCTAGTTTCTTTTCTTCTTCGTTCATGGTGATTCCACCGAAGTTCTTCTCGACAATAAAGGCTGTTAGATTCTTATCATCTTCAATTTTGGCGAAAACGATAAAAAGGTCAGCAAAGCCAGCATTCGATATCCACATTTTCTGACCAGTGATATTATAGTGCTTGCCATCTGCTGAAAGAACAGCTTTAGTTTTTCCTGAATTAGCATCAGAACCAGCGTCTGGTTCAGTTAAACAATAGCATGCCGCCCATTCACCTGTCGCTAATTTTGGTAAATATTTACTTTTCTGAGCTTCGTCACCGTAGTATAAAATTGGTAATGTACCAATCCCTGTATGTGCACCATAGGTAGTAGAGAATGAACCAGCTGCTCCGACAATATCGGCAATTAGCATGCTAGTGTTAAAGCTCATTCCAAGGCCTCCATATTGTTCAGGCACGGTAATTCCCAAAAGCCCAAGTTCCCCAGCTTTTTTAAAAATCGTTGGTACCAAATCAGGTTCCTTCATGCTGTCAATACGATCTGCAATTGGGGTGATTTCCGTTTCAATAAAGTCACTACAGGCTTGCGCCATCATTTTCTGCTCCTCACTGAATTCCTCTGGGATGAATACTTCGTGAGCACTTGTTTCTCTAATAAGGAATTCTCCTCCTTGGATTGATGATTTGTTTTCTACTGCGCTAGACATATTCTTGTATTTTAGTATTGGGACTTGGGTATTGAGACGATCATCGACTGATTGATTTTTTAAGATTATAAATCATCTTTTGAATCCGATCAATTTCCATCTCTAGCTCTCCAAATGAGTCATTATTTAAAAACTTTAATCTATTTGCTATTATTAACTGGGTTTCCAATTCGCAGGTAGAACCATAAGCAATACCTAAAAATTGATTGAACTCGCCAGAAGTATTTCTTCCTGCTCCTTCAGCAATGTTAGAACTTATTGATACCACACTTCTCCTTATTTGACTGGTTAAGCCAAATCTTTCGTCTGTTGGTAACTCCTCTGTAGCTTTATAAGTAGTTACTGCAAAGTCAACTGAACTCTGCCAAACCCTTAACTCTTTATAATTATTCATATGTGTAATGTTTTTTCTTAAAACTGATTCTCACTACACTATACACACCACTCAATTACTATTTTAGGAATTCATAAATACCAGCAACTCCTTGGCCTCCACCCACACAGGCGGTCACCATTCCATACTTGGAATTGCCTCTTCTTCTCATTTCATTGAACAACTGTACTGAAAGCTTAGCGCCAGAACATCCAAGGGGATGACCGAGTGCTATTGCTCCTCCGTTCACGTTCAGAATAGATCTATCTAAATCCAATTCTTTGATCACAGCCAAGGATTGCGCACCGAATGCCTCGTTCAATTCAATCAAGTCTAAATCTGATTGTTTCAAACCTGCTTGCTTCAATGCTTTTGGCACTGCGTCCACTGGGCCAATTCCCATAATTCTTGGATGAACACCAACGGCTGCATAAGTCACCATTCGGGCTATTGGCTCTAGGCCCAATTCTTTGACCATTTTTTCAGACATCACCATCACAAATGAAGCCCCATCAGAAACCGGTGAAGAGTTACCAGCAGTCACTTGACCACCTTGTGCAAAGACGGGTCTAAGTCCAGCAAGCACATCAAGAGAAGTATCCGCTCTTGGTCCTTCATCCTTATCCACGGTGTACGACTTTTCGGTCATTTTACCATTTGGCCCAACAAACTTCTCTGTTACTTTGATTGGAACGATCTCAGCATCGAACTTACCTTCAGCTTGCGCTTTAACCGCCTTTTGATGTGATTCAAAAGCAAATTGATCAGAGTCTTCTCTAGTAATTCCAAATTCTTTTCCCACCTGTTCAGCAGTTAAGCCCATGCTTAGGTAGTAATCTTTGTGCTCTGTAGCCAGCTTGTAGTTGAGCGCAGTTCTGTAACCCATTACAGGCACTTGACTCATAGACTCTGTTCCTCCGGCAATAATACAGTCGGCCGTACCCGCATGAATTCGTGCTGACGCCAAAGCAATTGCTTCCAAACCAGAACCACAATAACGGTTCACTGTTACGCCAGGTACTTCAATGGGTAATGACAAAAGTGAAATCATTCTTGCCATTTGCATGCCTTGTTCTGCTTCGGGAACTGCATTGCCTACAATAAGGTCATCAACTCTTGTTGGGTCGAAGTTTGCAACTTGGCTTACCAAATGTTTGATTACTTCAGCAGCCATATCATCAGAGCGAACTGTACCCAGTACACTTTTTTTGCCCCTGCCTACTGCTGTTCTATATCCTGCTACTATATATGCGTCCATATTTTTATCTAGATTATAGAGGTTAGATTTTAGAAGTTAGACTTACTAATTTCATCCTCTCAGTTTATTTAATAATCCTGTAATCATTTTCTGAATTTCCCAGACTTTTTCTAGGCAATCATCCAACTTTTCTTGGGTCAAATAACCCAAATCAAAAGACAAAAGAAGTTGAGTTTCTAATTCATGTGAAGAACCCAAACTTATGTCCAAGAATCTGGCAAAATCAACATCGCTGCCCCTGCCAGAACCCTCTGCAATATTTGAGGGAATTGAAACTACACAAGACTGAATTTGATGACAAAGGTTGAATTTCTCACTAGCAGGAAGTGTCGAAGTCAATAAATAAACCTCCTTCACTAGTGACCTACTCTTTTGCCATACTTTTAACTCTCTGAAATTGTGCATCTCTATTCGTCTAAATACTATTGTCTAATATCTATCCTCTAATTTCTAAGCGGCTTTCCTTTGAACAAAATGCTGTGAATTCGCTCTAGTGTTTTTGGCTCAGCTGTTAAGCTTAAGAAAGCCTCGCGTTCCAAATCCAATAAATATTGTTCAGAAACTTCTTGGGGATAAGTCAAATCACCTCCACACATTACATAAGCTACTTTTCTGGCAATCTTCGCATCATGCTCAGAAATGTAATTTCCGAAGAGCATTCCATTAATCCCTGCTTCAAAAAGTGCCAAACCTGTTCTTCCTTGCACTTTGATATCAGTTCTTTCTACAGGCTGAGTATAACCAGCATCATAAAGCTCTATTACTTTACGCTTGGCGTCCGTAATTAATCTTTTTCTGTTTAAGGTGATTTCGTCAGTCGGTCTCAAGATGTTCATTGCCCTTGCTTCTTCAGCCGAGGTTGCCACTTTAGCAGTAGCAATATTCATGAAGGCTTCCTGCAATCTGTTTAATTCTGGATCTCCATTGACATAGGCATCTGCTGCACGCATTGCTAATTCCTTAGTACCTCCACCGCCAGGAATAAGTCCAACACCAACTTCCACTAATCCGATGTAAGTTTCTGCGTGAGCTTGGATCGCATCGCAATGCAACGATAATTCACAACCTCCGCCAAGCGCTAAACCAGCAGGTGCAGAAACTACGGGCACAGAAGAGAATTTAGCCCGCTTCATGGTATTCTGGAATTGAGCGATCATCAGATTGATCTCGTCAAACTCCTGATCTCCGGCATACATAAAGAGCATCGCGAGATTAGCTCCAGCTGAAAAATTAGGGCCTTCGTTACCAATGACTAAACCTTTATAATCTTTCTCCGCCATAGCAATAGCGGTTTCTATTCCTTCTATTACCTCTTGACCAATTGAATTCATCTTGGTGTGGAATTCTAAGCAAAGCACACCGTCACCGATGTCAAATACTGTCGAACCTGAATTGCCCCATACCTTTTTGGTACCTCTAATATTTTCTAGTATAATCAATTCCTCAGTTCCAGGAACTGTTTTATAGCTCTTAGAGGGAATATCATAGTATTGCTTTACTCCGTTTTCAATCTTGTAGAATGAAGTATGGCCAGCGGCTAACATATCATAAACCCATTGTGCTGGCTTATGGCCCATGGCTTCCATTTTTGTAAGCGTGTCTTGCACACCCAGTAAATCCCAAGTATCATACGGCCCCAATTCCCATCCAAAACCGGCACAAACTGCCTGGTCTATTCTGAAGAGTTCATCAGCGATTTCAGGAATTCTATTGGAAACGTATTGGAAAGTATCGTAAAAAGTAGCTCTGAAGAATTCTCCAGCCTTGTCATTAAAATTAACAAGGGTTTTGATTCTTGCCTTTAAGTTTTCTTCGTCTTTTACAGCATCTAGTGCTTTGAAATTGGCCCTAGAGCGAGGTCCATATTCAAAGGTTTTCAGGTCAAGTTCTAAAATGTCTTTATTGCCATTCGCATCAACAGTCTTTTTGAAATAGCCTTGTTTAGACTTGTCGCCAAACCAGCCTCTTTCATGTACTTCTTTTACGATACCCGGTAGTTTGAATTTTTCTCTAGACTCATCTTTAGGCAAGCCTTGATAAAGGTTGTTCGCCACGTTAACAGTCGTATCTAAACCAACAACATCCATAGTTCTGAATGTGGCGGACTTAGCTCGCCCAATGATTGGGCCTGTTAGTCTGTCAACCTCACCTACTGTCAAGCCCATTGCTTCAATGGTATGCATAGCCGACATGATGGCATAAATACCAATTCGGTTGGCGATAAACGCAGGCGTATCTTTGCAAAGCACTGTTTCTTTACCTAAATAAAGATCACCGTAGTGCATCAAATAATCGATGATTGCTGGATCGGTTTTAGGGCCAGGAATAATTTCGAGAAGTCTTAAATAACGTGGGGGATTGAAGAAGTGCGTTCCGCAGAAATGTTTTTGGAAATCCTCGCTTCTACCTTCGCACATCAAATGCATGGGAATACCGGAAGTATTTGAGGTGATCAGCGTACCTGGCTTTCTGAACTTCTCAACTTGATCAAAAATGATTTTCTTGATATCAAGCCTTTCCACCACCACCTCTATAATCCAGTCCACATTGGAAATTTTCGCCATGTCATCTTCAAAGTTTCCCGTGGAGATTCTTTTGGCAAAGCCTTGGTCGTAAATGGGTGAGGGTTTAGACTTTAGAGCGGTGGTTAATGCCTCATTCACCAACTTGTTTCTGGCGGCTGGATTTTTAGCATGTTCCTCGGGTAAATCGCGAGGCACCATATCCAGTAACAAAACTTTGATACCTATATTGGCAAAGTGGCAGGCAATTCTTGATCCCATCACACCTGAACCCAATACGGCTACTTTTTTAATCGATCTGTTCATTAGTTTTAGAAGATTGATTTTTTATCTATTAGACTATTTATTTGATCAACAACCTCGAAGAAGATGTCCAATTTTTCTTTTTCAATCGATTGCTTAGTAAACTCATTAAAACGGAGCACAGTGGCTCTTGAAATTTCTCTTTTTTGTTTTCCTAAATCAGTAAGAAAAATTCTAACCGACCGGCCGTCAGTGGGATCCTTCTCCCGATAAATGAAACCTTTTTCCTCCATGCTTTTGAGCATTCTTGTCA